>SWCD01009061.1_pt1 | contig 20987 bp, 13 predicted proteins | sample 4693011 | NCBI WGS metagenome assembly SWCD01 (sample SAMN10267278, study PRJNA491770) | bioreactor metagenome | isolation source: DHS bioreactor inoculated with marine | place: Japan: Omine Ridge, Nankai Trough | reverse complement strand
ACTGGAAGCCTAAGACCAATTACCGTAATTAAAGGGATTAATGCATTTGGAAACGCATGCAGAATAATTGCAGCCCATTCTCTTAGACCCTTTGCGCGAGCTAGAACTACGTAGTCTTGGTTTAATATTTCTAACATGGATGATCTTGCATACCTAACCAAGGGAGCAGCACTTCCAATTCCTAAAATAGATACGGGCAGAATTAGATGTTGGATTTCATCCCAAAGTGAAGGTTCCTGACCCAAACTGATCATGCCGGATGTTGGCAACCAATTTAATTTCAGAGCAAATAAATATATTAATGCTAGAGCTAGGAAAAAACGGGGCAAACTTACCGCAATAAATGAGAAAAATGTTGATATATAATCCAAAAATGAATATTGTTTTACCGCAGAAATAATTCCAACCGTGATACCAATAGTTGTGCTTACGATTAATGCAGATAGCGTGAGTTTAAGTGTGGGTATGAGCCTATCACCAAGCATCTCAACAACTGGTTTTTGAGTAATCAAAGAATATCCGAGATCCCCTTTAAATATTCGACCTAACCAGAAAAAATATTGAACTGCCAAAGGTTCATTTAACCCTAATTTTTCCCGTTCAGTTTCAATCATTTCTGCATTGAAATTTCCAATCGTCGGGTCGATCATACCGGAAACCGGATCGCCAGGAGCGAGTTGTAATAATCCAAAAACGATAATCGTAATTCCAAATAATACAGGAATGGATATTAAGACTCGTCTAATAATATACTTACCCATTAATTATTCCAAATTTTCTAATTTTATAATCCATATTTTTCAGTTATCCAAAGAGATGTATTTATAAAATAAAAAGGTCATCCATGAAATTTTTTCCAAGCAATGCTGTTTGGAGAGGATTTCTTGGTTGAATTTCAAAAACTGCCATTCCCTGATATTTTATATCTTTAAGCATCTCAGAAAGTAAAATCCAATCTTTACTTGGGATTCCGCCCGTTCCAGGCGTGTAATGATCTACAATAATATTTTCTTCGTTCAAAAGGATTAATTCCGGTTCTGATAGAATTTCTTGAATATGAAGATGTGTAATTTTTCCTTTTAGAATTTCTAAAAATTGAGACATAGTTTCTTCCACTAAATAAACGTGCCCTATATCAAGACAAATATTTAATTTAGGCACCTTTGTAATAGCATCCACAAGAAAAGGCAATTGACCATTTTCTAAAGTCACCACAATATTTCGCGCAGATGCGTAGTCTATAATTTTTTCTGTTAATTCAATATCTAACTTTTTAGATTCGGGCAAATATAAATTGTCCGAATGCAAGACAAGGACTGTTGCATTTAAATCTGCTGCCACATCAATTTGTTTTTTATGTTCGTCCAAATCAATCAGGCCAATTTCAGTATGGTAGCTGACTGATATATTTTTTAATACTTGTTTTATTTTTTTTCGATTGTTGCTGTCATATAGATCGAACTCATTTTTCCATAAGTTCCAGATCTCGACACCATAGTTATTTATTTTTATACTTTCTATTAGACGATCTAATTTTGGAGATTTAAGGTAGTGAGTATAATTCCAAAGACTTATACAATATTGAATTTTAGGCATTTGTGAGACCTTAAATTTATTAAATTTCGATGGATGTGGTGAGGGAAAATCCCCCACCACATCCTTTGATAGCTAAACTTTACTCAGCGATTGTCCATTCTTCGATGTTCCAGGTAATGTAACCTGTATCAGCGCTAGGTACAACACCTGAGAGACCGGGGTTGATACCTACAAAAGAGTCTGCTGACATAAAGAATAAACTCGGCAGATCTTCATTTAGAATAGCGCTAGCTTGATGATAAATATCCTGACGTTCTTCAATTACGCTTGTCAGTACGCCTTGTTCCATCAGTGCATCGAAATCAGGATTACAATAACCCATTACTAATTCAGCCCATCCAGCTTTACAAGTATAGTACAAAGAACTTGTGCTCGGTTCTGCGCCAAAACGGCCGCCTGCATTAAGAATTAGATCACCTTCACCGCCAATTGCTGCAACGAGGAAAGCAGAGCTTGTCACCAATTTGATATCAATTCGTAGTCCAAGTTCACCTAATTGCTGTTGAAGCATTTCGCCTAATTTACGAGCCTGTTCACTAGTGGAAGAAAGGAATACCAAAGTAATTGATTCACCTTCCCACATTGCTACGCCATCATCATTGAAAGTCACACCAGCTTCTTCCATTAATGATTTTGCCATTTCCACATCACGTTCATATGTGTTCAAATCAGGGTTGACTGCCCAATCAGGGCCAAAAATGGGGCTATAAATTGGTGTGGCTTCACCCTCTGCCAAAACAGCTATCACTGCATTAGCATCAACTCCGTAGGCCAATGCCTGGCGGAAATTAGCATCCTGCAAGTAAGGTTTGATTTCAGATACGATGGGGCTACCATTCATCACATTGCCGCCTTTTCCACCATCATCTGACGGTTTATTCATTATGTCGATTTGCTCTTGTGTTCGAGCGTCAACATGGGCAACGAGATAACCAATGCCATTTACAGGCAATACTGTTACAGTTTCAAGAGTTTCGAAGCGTGCTACTTCATCTGCAGGAATTACCGCAAGGTCAAGTTCTCCGGCTTCTAACTGGGCTAAAATTGTGGCTTGCTCTTCAAATAATTCAACAAAGATTTCGTCAATTTGAACTACTTTGCCCCAATAATCAGCTTTCTTGGACAATTCAATATACTGTCCTTCTTCGTATGCAACAAAGTCGTAGGGACCAGAAGTTACTGTGGGTGCATCTACATAATCACTCGCTTCAATTTCTTCGACGGTCATTGAGCCTAAGACATGCTCAGGAAGGATGCCTAAGTAGGTGTTGGATAGAAATGTTACATTGGGACCGGTAAGTTCAAATACAATTGTGTGATCATCTACAATCACAATTCCAGCAATTTCATCTGCTTCGCCAGCTTCAAATTCTTCCATACCAACGATAGATGAGAAATTATTTGCCCAAACTGATTGTCCAATATCTGGATTTACTGCAAGCTTATATGTGAAGTAAACATCATCAGCTGTCAGCATTTCACCATCACTCCAAGTGGCATTTTCTGGTAAGTGGAATGTCCAAACAGAACCATCTTCATTTACTTCGATCTCTGATGCTAGGTCTGGCACTGGCTGAACTTGGTCATCAAACCAAGTTAGTGCAGGTAAAATCAAAGGGAAGGTTACAAACTGAGGATTACTTGTCATCCAGATGGGATTGAGGTGCTTGCCAGTCATTCCGTTAGTTCCAATAAATAATTGGGATTTAGTCATTTCTGGTTCTTCTGCAGGTTCCTCAACCGGCTCATTTGAAGTATTATTAACAACCTCATTGGCGGTGTTTTCAACTGCATTATCAGCATTTTCTTGATTGGCAGAATTATTAGCGCTGCAACCAATTACTAATATAGCAATTAATGCTACAAGCAAAAAGAATTTTGTCGATTTTTTAAAACTAGTAAACATTTCGTTCTCCTTTTAATTAATTTGAATTGAATTTATATATCAAAAAAGTATTGAATAATATTTTTTTGATTTTTTTTACTGGGTATTTCACCTCCTCATCAAATCATTTAGTCTGTCTTTCTTTAAATACGAATTTATAAAAGGTTTACAGCAGCCGAAGCGCTTTCCTTTAATTCATTAATTACATCGCTTTTAAATTCTTCGGTATATAGCGGACTTGGACCCGAAACACTCAATGCAGCAATTACTTGACCCGAACGATTTCTAATAGGAACCGCCATACAATATATTCCAACAGCTCCTTCCTGATCATCAATCATGTATCCAAGCTTTCTTGTTTTATTTAAATCAGCAAAAAAATCTTCCGGTTCAGTTATCGTATTAGGGGATAAATTTGGCATCCCTTTGGTACTAAGAACAGAAGAGATCACATCTTCAGGATGATCGATCACCAATGCCTTACCCAATGCAGAACAATGGATAAAGTGGCGAAAACCAATAATTGGGGCATATTGAAAAGGGCCACTTGTAATCGTTGAAGCAATATATACAACTTGGCCATCATCTAAAATTGCCAAATTACAAGCAATATTAAATTTTTGGGTAATTCGCTGCATATATGGAGAAATAACCCTTTCAATTGACAGGTTAGCTAAATATACATTCCCCAATTCAAATAAACGGATTCCGACCGAATAACGTTGATGGTCAGAAGTTCTTTCAATAAATTGCTTGGATTCTAATGTTGAAAGCAATCGAAATACTGTAGGTTTTGGTAAACCAGTCATTTCACATATATCTATAAGTGTCAGCTCTGGTTTGGATAAACTAAAGCAAGTCAATATCTTCAACGCTCTTCCCACAGACTGAACAAGATACTTATTGTTATTATCCATTTTTCCCTATTTGTACAAATAAAAATTAGATTCTTGCGTTTCACATCGTGAAACGTCGTTTCATTTTTATGATTATATATTTAATAGAGTTCGTTTGTCAAGTGTTAGATATTTATTCATCCCCCTTACCTCTAAATCCAAGTGTTTTTTTATACAAACTTATTGTCTGTTTATAATAAAAAATCCTCATGTATAATTACGGCTCATTCGTATATTAGGGAAATGAAGGAATTTAAATTAATGGATTTATTTTTAGGAATTGATATTGGGACAGGCAGTTGTAAATCTTCGATTATTTCGAGTGATGGAAAACTACTCGCTACCAGCAATAGCAATTATTCCGATGCTACAGATAAACCGCAATGGAAAGAACAATCCCCTGAATTAATAATTAGAGGAATGATCAATGCTGTCCTAGATGTCCAAGATAAAATCAATGGTTCCCCAGATGATATTAAGGCAATTAGTATTGGTTGCGCCTTACATGGAATGATGGCCGTTGATATCAATGGTGATCCACTTACTAAAATTATGACCTGGGCAGATGATCGGGCCATAGATCAAGCAAAAACCTTAAAGGATTCTGATTTATTTAGCCAACTTTACGAGAAGACGGGTTGTCCATCCCACAGCATGTATCCCTTATATAAAATAATTTGGTTAAGGGAAAACAATCCTGAAATTTTTAATTCCACTGCTAAATTTATTTCAGTTAAAGAATATATTATTGAAAAATTATGCTCGGAATATGTGATTGATTACTCGATGGCAAGTGGAACAGGTTTGCTAAACATCCATACACATAGTTGGAATACATTAAGTTTAGAGATCGCTGAAATAAATAAAGAACAACTTTCTACGTTAACAGACTCAAAAACAATATATAATATTAAATTAAATGAATTGACGAAGACATTAAATATTGCTGAAAACACCCCCCTAGTTCTAGGAAGCTCTGACGCAGGCAATTCAAATTTAGGGGTAGGATCTGTTTCCCCTAACCAGGCAACCTGTATGATTGGGACCAGTGGGGCTTATAGAATGATTTCTCCAACGCCTATCTTGGATAAGAATGCGAGAAGTTGGTGTTATTGTTTGGATGAAGATCATTGGCTTGTGGGTGGGGCAATCAATAATGGTGGATTGGCAATTTCTTGGCTCAAAGATATCCTCCAACCGTATACAAAAGAAAATATGACGTTTGAACAATTATTGTCTTTTGCTGAAGACAGTGAACCTGGAAGTGGCGGGGTTGTATGTTTACCCTTTTTTGCCGGTGAGCGTAGCCCTAACTGGAATTCAGAATCTAGGGCAGTATTTTTTGGACTCTCAATAGAACACGATATACGACATATTTCACGATCTATTTTAGAGGGGATTTCATTTAGACTCAAAAGTGTTGACGAACAATTATATAATATGGATATAGATATTCAAGATATACGAGCTTCTGGAGGATATACAAAATCCGATTTTTGGGTTCAGTTATTAACCGATATTTTAGGTCGCTCTATATCTATCCCCCAAGAAGGGGAAACATCTTGTTATGGTGCAGCATTATGGTGCTTTTTGGCATTCAATCCATCTTTTAACTTTTTGGAGTTAGAGAAATTAATTAAAATTAAAAGGATATTTGTTCCAGATCAAAACAATAGAAAATTCTATAATAAGCTTTTTTTATTTTATAAGAATATTTATAAAAATATTTCGCCATTATTTGGCAAATTTGAATCCTTTCAATCTGATAATCGGTAAAGCATTTCTCCTGCTTTAGGCACAAACAATATCCCCTCTTCCTCTTTATTTTGCCAAAATGATTCGTTAATTGAGGCTGGATCGATATATCCTAAATTTAATCTTTTACAATCTTCTTCTGAAACTTGGCTAGATAAATACACATTAATTCTTGGTGTTTCCACACCATTAATATAACTTCCAGCTCCTTTCACATGAGTGCTATGAGCTATCACACTCAAGGGAATACTCTTAAATTCATCCCATTGATTTAAAAAATAATCAATTACGTGATAACCAATATTAAAAATATCATTTCTATGCGTCTTGCTAATTTCTTTCATATGAGGTGCATAAATTATCAAATCCCCGCCGTCCTCAACCACAGAATCTAACTTATACATTGCTTTACCAGCGGTCCATAAATCATCGTACATTTCAGGTGCTTTAGACAAAACCCTTTTAAAAGGTTTTGAATACTTAATTATATGCAAATCTGAGGATAATTTGGAAGCCGATTCCCATGCTGACAAATAATCACCAATAAACATTCCAGCCAAATCATCATTATGGACGACAAGCGATATTAATGTAATTGGCAAAGAAATTTTTGAGGCAGCTGCATGGATCATTTTTCTTATTGGCGTATTTTTTTTTCCAATAGTATCTTGTAAACCATTTAGAGCGCCAAGCCAATGGGTTGCATGAATCATTTCTGGGCCAGAAATACCAGGAAACAAATATTTTGCTCCCCCAGAAAAACCAACAACTTCATGAGGAAAGGTTGGACCAAGTATCAATAGCTCATCATAGTCATAAATTTTATGATTAATCTTTATTGGCACATTTTCAGGAAGGGAAGGATGCCAATAATTGTCAGTAAATTTTTTTATTTCATTTTTATCAAAATTTCCTATTTGTATTAAGGAATCGGGCAAATCATATTCATGATTAAAAATGCCAATATTTGAATAATTATTCTTCTTTTCTTCCTCCGTAATTCCCACAAGTTTATTTCTTTCTATGATACTCATTGGTGGATGAGTCCCTAAAGCAACCATAAAATCTAGCTGTTTAGTATTTTCCAGAGCCCAAACAAGAGATCGAAATAATTTAGGAAGGGGTAATGACCTTGTTGAATCTGGAATTAAAACCAACACTTTTTTATTTGCAAATTTATCGCTTAAATTTTCAGTTAGCTTTTTTTCTATTGTTTTAGTATCGATTATTTTCATATTATATTTTTAAGTAATATCAACGTTGATGAAAAATACATATATTTTCAAATTGAAATTCTACCAGAATATTTATTTAGTGTTCTACTGCAATTCATCTAAACACAATTTTTATTCATTGTATGTCAAAGGGCTATAAGGGAAATTCAACAACAAATCGCTAATAATACAAAATTCTCTTTACATGCCAAACTTTTATGGGAAATTTATCATTGCTTTAATATTAATTTGTAAAAAAGGGGTCACAGTTTTTCGTTCTCATGATCCTGGGCACACACCCAAAACCTTTAAGTTAATTGACGGCATCCCTCTTTTGGTAGTATCCCAACGATAGGGAAATTCAAATCCAAAAACTACATTAGATATCTAAAGCGATTATTTTCCAGGTAGGTAGAAGCAAGTGGCGGAGATTATGAATGATTTAATAACGCCCATTTCGACTAAAAGGCAGCAGACAAGAAAGTTCCAAATTAATCAAACCAAATTTAACGATAAATGTCACAATTACTTACTGTGATACCCCCGCATTTCCTGTGATCCGCCAGGGAATCGAACCCTGAACCTACTGATTAAGAGTCAGTTGCTCTGCCAATTGAGCTAGCGGATCATAATTTCCTATAAGCCTCGGTTATTATAATCAATAAAACAGACATGTCAATCTAAAAATATAAAGAGATTAAAAATAACAAAGCATAAACACATTTTAGGAATTATTAAGGATAATTCTTGCATCCAAAGCCTTGCATCCTTCAGCTTCATAAAATACCCTCATCGGATTTATATCCAATTCTGCAATTTCTGGAAAATCGATTAATAACTGGGATATCCTTATTAGCATTTCTACGATTGATTTAACATCGTATGCTTTTTGACCTCTTGCCCCCTTCAATATTTGACTTCCTTTTAATCTATTTACCATATCCACAGCATCAGAGAAACTGATTGGTGCCACCCTCACTTGAACCTCTTTAAATATTTCCACAAATATGCCCCCAAGACCAAGCAATACCACCGGCCCAAATTGGGCATCCTGCCTACCCCCAAATATCATTTCCCTTCCCCCCATCACCATCGGTTGAACCAACACCCCATCGATTTTTGCATTTGGATAGGAAGCATTTATTTGATTCATCATATCGTCAAATGCCGTAGAAACTGCCTCTTTATTTCTAAGATTTAATTGAACTCCGCCCACATCGGTTTTATGGGATATTTGTTCAGCAATGACTTTTATCGCAACCGGATAACCAATTTTTTTAGAATATTCAATGGCTTCATCCGCATTTAATGCTAATTTACCCTCAATAGATTTAATTCCATAATGCTCTAAAACAGTTAAAGACTCGGAAAGCAATAAATTTCTTTTTTCTTTTTTTACCGTATCCAAAAGGTATCTAACTGCTTGAGTATCAACTTTATAATTTTTAAACTTTCCCCTTTCTTCAATTGTTTCAAAATGACAGAAAAATTTGTGGCTCATGCCAAGTGCTCGAATTGTTTCAACAACTTTGGTGAAAATTGGAAAAGAAAAATTTTGTTTAAGAAAATTAATTTCTTCTGCTGATGCCGAATCATAAAATGCAACAGGTTTGTCATATTTTTTTGACATAACCATAATTCTTTTTAATAATTCTCTTGTCACCAAATTTTCCTTATCAGATAGGGATGTATGCAAAAAGATAACACCATCCACATTTTCTAACTGCAAGGTCTTTTCGACTATTTGACCATATACATCAAGATCAAAAAGATCACCAAGATCTAAAGGATTGGTCAACTTGATCACAGATGCGCGAAAATGTTTTTCAATTTCTCTAAGAAAACTATCTGGGAATGGAGCTAAATTAAAACCTGATAATTCGCATGCATCTGCAGCTAAAACTGCATGCCCTCCAGACCTGGAAATAACTGCCAAATTTTTCCCCTTCATCGGCGGCAATTCTAATATCTTCAAATTATTACCGAGCTCGGTGGCGTCATGCACCCGAATTATTCCAGATTGTTCAAAAGCGGCATCCACAACTTTATCGTCACTTGTCAAAGATGCGGTGTGGGACATCGCGATTTTTTGTCCTAATTCACCAATATTTGATTTAAATACCAGAATTGGTTTTATTGATCTTTTTGCCAAATCCATCAACCTTCGGCCATCCCCCATGCTTTCCAAATATATGAAAATGATCCTTGTCCCATCATCATCGATTAGATATTCCAAAACGTGTTCGGCATTAATATTCAACATATTGCCAATGGAAACAAACTTATTCAGCCCCAACCCTTCATTTGATAGTAAATTTAATGCACTTAACCCAACGCCCCCACTTTGCGAAACAATGGACACATCCCCTTTTTTTATATTATTTTTTAGTCTAGGAAAAGGTACACAGAATCCATTTTCTAAATTTATTACCCCAATGCAATTAGGGCCTACAAATTGAATGCCATATTTCTCTGCAATTTTGCTAATTTCATTTTCGTAATTTGAACCCTTTTCCCCATATTCCCTAAACCCCGCGGTTTCAATTATTGCAAATTTAACGCCTTTCAATCCGCATTCTTTCAATAGATGTGGGACAGTATGGGCTGGTGTAATAATTACAGCCAAATCAATTTCGTCAGGAATTTCATCAATGGAAGTGTATATTGGTTTAGTTTCAATCATTCCCCCAGAAGGACCGACTGCATATACAACACCATTGAAACCAAACTCTACCAAATTTCCAATAATATTTTTTCCTAGATTTGTTGCTTTGGATGAAACTCCAATAACAGCAACCTTTTTGGGATTGAAAATTCCATGCATACTTTTTATTCCTAAGTTAGTTTCATATATTATCAAACATTTTTATCAAGAAAACAACTCTAAACCCCCCTTTGAAGAAGTATCTTTAACCTATAACAACCTAAAAATGTTAAATAAATACCGCCATGAGTGCTCCCCTCCACTTCATGGCGGTCAACATACCAAATTCTGCCCTAGTTATACCCACTTTCATTGTTTTTTAGAATAGGCAATTGTACTGTTTTTTAAAATTGGTTTTAAATTATTTTTGTTATAATCATTCGCCTAAATTGGATGTGAGAAAAAATATGCTGAAACAAATTAATGTGGGAATTTTGGACGATCATAGTGCTGTAATTTCTGGGTATAAATTTCAATTGCAGGGTAAAGAAAATATAACAATTGTTTGGGAAGCTGAATTTGCGGAGAAATTAAATCCCTCCCTTTTGGCGCACAAAACCGACTTGCTGATATTGGACGCAAGTGTGCCTATCAGTGAGGAAAACTCGACTGTTTATTCCATCCAGCATACGATCACAACGCTTTTAGAAACATATCCTGAATTAATAATTTTAGTTATTTCTATGCATGACCGACGCGCTTTCATCGATCACGTCATGAAAGCTGGTGCTAGCGGTTACATTTTAAAGGATGACAAGGAATCTCATGACAATCTTGAAAAGATTATCCGTGACTTAAATGCTGGGAATATTTATTTCTCTCCTTCAATTGAAAACCTCGTCACTGAAAAAAATGTGACCACCCCCCATCTTTCCAAAAGAATGACCGAAGCACTATTGCTGAAAGCAAACTATCCAAATTCAAATACAAAAGAACTAGCAAATAAAATGAAGATCGCGCCATCCACGGTCCGCAATTTGTTATCTACTTCGTATCGAAGGTTGGGTGTCAATAATGTCATCGCTGCCATCTCAAAAGCCAGATCCCTCGGATTAATCCCCCCAAAAAACAATAGTTTGTAATAATTACCATTGTTAACTACGGTATTTTTTTATATTTTCAATCAATTCATTTGGCGCGACCATAACTTCTTTTAAAATATCCTCGAGAATTGTGTTGTCCAAGTTTTCCCCCTGATCGAGAATCTCTTTCGCCTTTTTCTCTCTTGGAAACAATTGATCAATGCAATAAGCAACCGCGCCACTGGAAATCAATATTTTTTGTGCTTTCTCTAAATTATTGTTTTCCTCGATGTTTTCACGTAATTCAATAAATTCATTATGTTGAGGATGGTCTACCATTTCTACGAACAAGATGGGCAATGGAAGTCTGCCTTCTATCCAATCAGGACCCGGTGTGGGTGCTAAACAATCTAATAGATCATCATGAATTTGTATCATTTCCCCATATAGATCTCCAAATTTTCGCACTATTTTAATATCTTTTGACTTAGGATTTCCAGCAATTGCTCCAACCTCAAACAATGCCCCATAAAATGAGGAACTTTTTAATTTAACCATTTCCCAATAGGCTTGTTCGGTCTTTGGAATACTTACGTCTAATCGTTGTCCATTTGCAGTATCAAAAATCATTTTACTAAGTACGTCATATATGTTTAACTTTTGATGTTCTGAGAATTCACTTCTTATTATCTTTTGAAACGCGTAACCCAAAAATGCATGTGCCCGATTGGATGCTCTCCCTGTACCAATTTGTACGTGATCTCCCTTTATGTCATTGTCTAAAATATCATCTACCAAGATAATGCTTTTTTGAATACTGCAAAGAGCAATTATGATATCTGAAAGATCTCTTTCAACTCTGCATACTGCCAAATATCCGGCAACAATCAATTTTTGTATATGTGAACTTCTATTAAAAACCTTTCCAATACTTTCCTCCAAAATTTTCCAATCCCCAAAATCATTATCCTTTCTAATTATCTCTGATAAGTCTTTGCTAAATTTCATCTTTCCTCCATCAAAAGGAACCCCATTTTCATGGGGCTCCTTTTTTCAAGCTAATCTTGCTTTACCAGGCTTCCCACGGTAATGCATTTTCTTGAAAAGTCTGCACATCTTCTACAGAAGCTTTTGCAAGTTGTTCCTGCCACAATTTCGCATCTTCACTTTCGATGCTTTTTTGAATTTCTTCATAATACTTTTGCATGATTTTCTCCTTTTACATAGATTTTTTAAAGGACTTTGGGCCCAAAATCACGATACAATTACCACAGATTTTCTTCATGCCATATTTAAGGAATAAGCAAATGAAATCATTTTCAAGAAAATATTTATTACCTGCGATACCTTGGTTGGTATTGCTCTATTTATTATTTTTTACATATTCCTACTTTTTTGTTATTCCTTATTTAGATTTTCATATTGAGTCAAATCAAGAAATAGTTGCTTTATATGTTGAAGAAACAGACCTAGAAATCGGTGATTCCGTTCTTGAATTAAATGGAATTACCACAGAAGATTTTAATGAGGATCTTCTCCTTTACCGTTATAAAGAGTTAGAAATTGGAAAGAGATTTAGCCTCATTGTTCAAAGAGGGGATGAGGAAATAATTACCACGCAAATTCCTGGGACATTTTCACGAGATGAGTTTTTTGCTCGCCTCGGCAGTCAATGGTGGTTTTCTTATATTTTTTGGATTGCAGGCTTATTAACTTATTTAAATATACGACCTCGAAATACTCTTTGGCAGTTACTTACAACTTTTTTCTTTATCATTTCAATTTGGATGATGGCAAGTTCAGGGTTTTCATATAGACATTTTCTAGGAGGAGCGATCATTCTACGGATTGGAATGTTATTGACATTCCCGGTCATCATCCATTTACATTGGATTTATCCTTCCCCGTTAAATAACAGGAGAAAAATACCAATCTGGATTCTTGCTGCATATATTATCGGAATTGCTCTGTCTATTTTACAAATTTTCCAGCTAATACCTTCCGGGCTTTACGCAATATTCTTTTTGATTTCATTAGTCATTAGTTTCCTCTTGATTATTTATCGATTCATAGTAAAGAAGGAACAAAGAAAATCTTATACCATAATCGCTCTATTTTCCCTTTTCGCGATACTTCCAGGGATTTTTGTCGCTATTGCTAGGGCATTAGATCTCATAATTCCTTATCCATTGGAAGGGTTAACTCCATTGGCATTCCCCCTAATTCCCCTTGCATATTTTTATTCGATTAATCGCAAAAATTTAGGGACATTAGAATTTAGGGTAAATAAATTAATTAGTCTGTACTTGTTTGCTATATTACTTGGATCATTTTTAATAATTCTCCTCCCCCTTATTGGCCAATCCAATACGATTTCTGAAAACGGATTGGCTTTAGCCATTTCGTCTTCTTTAATGTTTTCACTTTTTAGTATTCTCATTTATATTCCGTTTCAAAATTTCATTGAAAAACGAATTCTAGGAATTCCCGAAAATTTAGAATTGATGCAAAAAAGCTTCGCATCAGAACTCAATACCACCTTAGATCATGAAAAATTCAAAAATCTGATTGAAGAAAAGGTTTCCGCAAGCTTGCTAATCCGTCAATCCGCATTAATTGAAATCGAAAAAGATCAATTATCTATTCTGTATTCTCAAGAAACGTCAATACCGAACCTTTCAACACTTGTTGATCTAAATGATCTTGCAAATTTCTATTCAAGATATCTGCAGCCGGGAGATCAAAAACATTTACCAAAGATGTTCAATTGGGCAAAATTAATATTGCCGCTCTATTTTGAAAAAATCCTGATAGGTATCTGGATGTTTGGGAGAAGAGATCCAGATGATTTTTATAGTGTGTACGATATTGAAGTTCTGCAAACCTTAGCAGATCAAATAGCCATTTCTGTAATAAATCATCGGCAATCCCAGCACCTTCGAGCTTTATACCAACAAAATATTGATAGACACGAGACTGAAAGAGCTAGGCTAGCTAGAGATTTACATGACGACACCTTGAATAACTTAGCACTTATCAAAAACCAAAGTTCTGATTCTGAAACAATTAAATCTGCAGAATCTACGATTTCGCATTTAAGAAAAATAATTCAAGGATTAAGACCCGAGATGCTTACATATGGTGGTCTTGCGACAGCCTTAGAAGATTATGGTGACCTATTATCAGAACGGCAAGATAATGTAAAAATTATTACTAATATCCGGTCAGAACCTACCGAGACCGATGAAAATATTGAACTTCATCTATTTAGAATAGTTCAACAAGCTTGTGAGAATTCCCTTCAACATGCAAATGCAAAATCTCTAATAATTTCTGGGGAAATAACTCCAGATATTATTCATTTATCAATAAAAGACGATGGTGTAGGATTCCCTGGATCTGCTGTAGATTTTCAAAAACTCTTATCAGACAAACATTATGGCTTGGCAGGAATGCATGAACGGACTTCCCTAATAAATGGAACTATTGATATTATTTCTAAACCCGGGAAGGGAACAGTTATAAAAGTCCGATGGAAAAAATAATATTTAATTGTTAAGGTTCCTTTAATTGTTTTCCCGAGTATAGCAATTAATCCAATCCCCTAATTGGCAAGTTTCTGCGAATTTATGCATTTTCGTGCGCACAAGATAAATTTATTTAAATCCAATATATTAATAATTATAAAAAAAACAATCTGTCCCCCTCCCCTCAAAAAATAACGCAATTTGCTAATGCAATTAATATTTTTTTGTAATGCAATAAAATGGTAGATGAACTTATTATTAAGCTGATATTTTTAATTTGATTATATTTTTTTCCGATTTTAAGTACAGATATCTAACACCTATCAAATTGGAAAGCTAACGTTATTGATAAGTGAAGTTTAATAGATATTAATTAGAATAGTCCTATAAATAGTAATTTTAGGAGATTAGGATGAAGAAACAGAAAAAGATTTTTAATAAGAAAGTGAAGTTGACAATAAATCCACGCAATGGAGTTTCATCGTCTTTTATCCAAAGAGTGATCAAAGCACAAAAAATATCTCTCCCCTTGGAAACAAGTAAATAGATTTTCCGTTTTAAACAATTAGATATTCATTTGTAAAAATAGTATGGATAATTTTCCATGCTATTTTTTTAATTAAATATTATTGAAAATAATATTCTTTCCTTGATATAATATATGATTGAAATAATAAGCTTTTGAGGTTCTAATCCTCAACCCTAACTTCCTTAAAGGAATCTAGATTTGACCAACATCTCCTTTTTGATAAAAACGAGAAATGTCAATGAAAGATGTGGTGAACAGAATGCAAATAACCCCCGAAAAACTTCAAGCTAAATTAGATCGATTGTTGCCCCGAGTTGAAAGACCCGGTCGTTACACTGGCGGCGAATTAAATCAAATTGTCAAAAATTGGAAAGACATAAATACAAAAATCTGTTTGGCTTTTCCAGATCTCTATGATCTCGGAATGTCAAATTACGGTTTGGCAATCCTCTATGATCTGATCAATAAACGCGAGGATCTTTTAGCTGAACGAGCATTTTGCCCCTGGTCAGACATGGAAAAATTAATGCGTGATGAGGGCATTCCCCTATATTCTTTGGAAAGCAAAAGAAGTTTAGATCAATTTGATATTATTGGGGTTTCCCTTCCTTATGAGACCCTTTTTACAAATACGCTAAATTTGTTAGACTTGAGTGGAATTCCTCTTAGAACCGCCGAACGAAATGAAAGTCACCCGCTGATAATTTCAGGCGGACATGGAATGTTAAATCCTGAACCAATGCACGAGTTCATTGATGCAATCGTCATTGGAGAGGGTGAAGAAGTCATATTTGAGATCATCAATGCTTATCAAGATTGGAAACTGACTGGAACTTCCAGGACCAGGTTATTGGAAACGTTATCGAAAATTTGGGGGGTCTATGTCCCATCCCTATATAAAGCTCATTATGACGAAATCGGAACTATTTCCCATATTGAAAAAATTTATGAAGAAGCAAGTTTTCCAATAATTAAAAGGATCGTCGCCAAACTCCTCCCCCCGACCACAGATCTCATTGTTCCATATATAAATACAGTGCATAACCGAATTCCCGTGGAGATCATGCGGGGGTGCACCCGCGGCTGCCGATTTTGTCAGGCGGGGTTTATTACGCGTCCGGTTAGGGAAAGAACAGTAGATGAAGTAATTCAAGCAATTGAAGTGGCAATGGCAAAAACTGGATTCGAGGAAGTAGGACTTCTCTCTCTGTCGTCCTCTGACTACACGCATGTTCTTGAGTTGGTAAAGGCCGTTAACGAAAAATTTGGAGACCGGGCACTTTCAATCTCTCTGCCTTCTCTTCGAATTGAGTCCTTTTCAGTTGAATTGATGGATGCTCTAAAGAATACTCGGCGATCAGGTTTTACACTTGCTCCCGAAGCTGCAACCGATAGAATGAGAAATATTATCAATAAACCGGTTTCAACAGAGCAATTATTACAAACTGCCAGAGAAATATATTCCCGTGGCTGGACGAATATAAAATTATATTTCATGATCGGGCACCCTGATGAAACTCTTGAGGATGTCAAAGCAATCGCGGATCTTTGCAAAATGGTACTTAAAGAAGGCGAAAAAATAATCGGCCGCAAATCAAAGGTTACAGCTGGCGTGAGCACTTTTATTCCCAAACCCCACACGACTTTTCAGTGGTCACCCGCAGATACCCTTGACCAGATCAAAGAAAAACAGGATCTTCTCAAAAGAGAATTACGCGGTGGTGGATTAAAACTCAATTGGAATAACCCCGATGAGACAATGCTTGAATCTGCATTATCTCGGGGAGATAGAAGAATATCTCAAGTGATCTACAATGCTTGGAAAATGGGCGCAAAGTTCGATGCTTGGCACGAGTTTTTTAATTGGGAATTGTGGAAGAATGCATTTGAAGAAGCAAACCTAGATCCCAGTTTTTATATTCACCGTACAAGGTTGATTGATGAAACATTCCCATGGGAACATATTGATTCAACCGTTCGTAAGAAATTCTTAGCTTCAGATTATCTGATTAGCAAAAAAGGGGAAACTAGGGTAGATTGCCGACATAGATGTTTTGCTTGCGGCATATTGCCTACCTTCTCAAAGATACGAATGGATAACCCCGGAGAAATATGGCGGTGCCCAGAAGTAACGCCCCACAAGAATAGAAAATCAAATAAAACCAACAAAGAGTTGGATATTCCAATCATTCAGAGTTAATATGCGAATTCGATTAAAGTTTTCAAAAAATGAAGGGATGCGTTTTACAGGCCATTTGGACTTGCATAGGACGATTGAACGCACAATGCGCCGCGGCAATTTGCCTCTTGCTTACAGTCAGGGATACAATCCGCGCCCAAAAATTACCCTAGCCTCTGCTTTACCCTTGGGATATACAAGCGATTTTGAATTGGTGGATTTTTGGTTAGAAAAAGACATGGACTTAAATGAAGTAAAAGCAGCTTTAGAAGGAGCTTTACCACCGGGAATTGAAATATCCTCCCTGGAAAGCATTGATATTGCTATCCCCAAGCTGCAAACACAAACCATCAGTTCAACTTTTATTATTTCAATTTTTGACAAGGTCTCAAACCTTGAAAAAATCGTTGAAGAAACTCTCGATACGGATGAGATCATACTGGAAAAATTTCGAAAAGGGAAACTTCGTAGAAAAAACCTGAGAGAAACTATTATAGGTTTAAGGATTTTGGCTGACAATAAACTAGGTGAGCAAGGGTTAGAAATGATCTTAAGGGCCGAGGAAGGAAAAACCGGCAGGCCCGATGACTTATTAGGAAAAATGGGCATTGATCCCTTGGCAACAAAAATAATTCGAACAAATATACAGTTAAAAGATTTAGAAAAAAAGTAGTATTTTTTTTCGGCTCTCCCTTTAATAAGTTATCAAGAAAATTATTATATCTGTCTAATAAATTATGATAAATTTTTTGTTCGGGACCGATAGTTTAGTGGATAGAGTGCTAACCTCTGCAATTGGAAACTGGGGTTCGCGATTACAGGGGAGATCTAATGATAAGTTTTTGTCATCATTCAAATACTCAATTCCCTCTATAATTTCCATTATTAAGAGTAGAAATTTATAATTTTTCTTAGATTTACCCATATTTGGGGTGTTTTGACTAAATATGACTAAAATTGTCAAGTTATTCCTTACCTATATAATCAAATATACTTTATAATAATTGCAAGTTTGTACAATTTAATAAGCCTTAAAATCAATTGGGTTGCTAAGATGCGTTATCTTAATTTGGTCGCTGCTTACATCGGTAAGCTAGGGTAACGAGGAGCAAGAGCGAAACCGGCCTTTTATTATTGAAGGCCGTTTTGTATTTATGTATTATTGGTAAACATTTTCAAGCATATTTGCATGGGGTTTCACCCTTTCTTGGAGGAAAGATGAAAAATCGTCAATTCAACCTTGTTCGCTCAATTACAATTCCATTCTTTATTATTTTAGTTATTGCTCTAGCATTTCTTTTACCCAAAACAGCAATTGCCGGACCTGACAATGACGGTCCTCAGTTAATAGATAATCTTTCATCGGACTCTGCCTTATATGTGGCAGATGTCAACGTTTACAACCGGATATCCAGCGGTGCTTTTCCTACAGGGAACGCCAATGAATATGAAATTATCTATGATGTGATCGTAGAAAATGTTGGCTCCGGATCTCCAGGGAATTATGCGCTTGACTTTACACCTAATTTTGGCTCAGGTGTAACGATCGTTAGTGCAAGATATGAAAAGAATATCGCAGCCTCAGTCGTATTAGCTGCCAATACCGCCCCATGGTCCACATGGACATTACAAACGAATACGAGCATTGGAAGTGGAACCTTGGATATATTTAAGGTTTTTGTGACCGTGAACACCGCAGGTGCTTCCGGTGATGCTTTAGATTGTGATCTAACTACCGGTAGCGCCACCGACTCAGGGTTAATGATCACAGCAGACATTACCGGAACAGCCACTGATAGTGTTTCAGTTTGTGATCCGGTTTCTTTCCAAGGGGTAACCATCACAACCTTCCAGAACTATGTCACTTTGGATTCAAATAAATCTTGTCCGACAGCCTCACCTGCTCAAGAAGGACCTGATGCACAGTTTTATGAAGTTGAAATATATAATACAACTGGATCAACAATAAATGACTTAACTCTTACCGTTCAAAACTTTGCTGAGAATGATACAGCTCCAACCGGATTTTCTGGAGCCGTAGCCTTAGATGGGGGCGAATCTGGTATTCGTATCCAAACCATTGAAGCAGGGGAAACCGCTCACGTTTGGTATTACATGACTTACCCTTGTTATGATGGAACTGGAAGCTTTAGTCCTCCTGATTGGACCTGGAATTTTGAATTAGAAGTTTCACAAAGCGGTTCAACTTATTCTTACGACCGTACACTTACCACCCGTTCAGAAAATTCTGCCGCAGTTGCCCTAGTAAATTCCACCACATTGGGTGCAGGCGTTTATTTAGGCCAGGTGATCGATTACAACGTTATTTTCCAAATCAAGAATATTGGTACCAACTTAGATGTATATTTGCAACCTGCTGGAAATTCTGGATTTAATTCTGCATGTTACCGATTGGTGGGCATGGACGTAGAATATGTAAATGATCAGGCCGATGGTTTGGGTAGTTACCCAACAGGTTTTAGCGGGATTACAGATGCAGATGATAACGATATTTATTTTAGAGGTGTTTCTACCACCGGTTCAAATAATTACATTAGTGTGATTTATTATTTCCTTGTTACCTGTGATAGCGGAACGAGCAATGCAACCCCTTACACTGATATTGGATCTGGAAATGTATATAAATATTTGATGGGCGATGGCGATGATTGGCCATCAGTCACCAGTACTGTGGATATTGCGAAGCAAACTCTTGACCCTATATTAGTTGGTGGCGGCACCGCCCGCTTTGTAGTTGAAATTACTAATACGGCCACCCTGCCTTTATATGTCACTAAAATTGTTGACGTGTTGCCAACTGGCGAAAGCATTAATACTGCGATAGTTGCCTGTAGTACTTTTAGTGGGGATTATACTCTTCCTGCAAACTCTGTTGAAGTAACAGATGCGAAAACATATTCAAAACCCGCGGCTAGCGATACAGGCACAGTTGAATGGGAGGGTATTCAAGTTCATGTAATCCCCCCACCGGATGGAGAATATGAAGTTCCTGCAAATGATACGACTGACGATGGCGTTTTGGTTTTATGCTATACCGCGGATGTTCATAATGTGGGTGGATCTTATACCAATTCAGTAACCGCAGATATGTCTGGTGTCACAATTGGCCCAGCAACAGCAACCGTGGTTGTCCCCTCATTAGAAATTACAAAAGAAACCGATTCGGGTGGCGATGATGATGGTTTTGTCAATGATGGCGATACGATCACTTATACAATAACCATAGAAAATGTGGACAGCATTACCCATAATAATATTGTGGTGACCGATGCTGTGCCTGCTGGAACTACTTATGTAGCGGAAAGCACGGTAGCAACTTATGATTCAACTGTAAAGGATAATGATCCTGGAGTTTTATACCCGGATTTGGATGACGGAGATCCTACAGACCTTGTGTTAGCAGTCGATGATTTTGACTTAGCAGTTGGCGACACAATGACTGTAACCTTCCAGGTTTTGGTCGATGATCCTACCTCAGAAACAGATATCGTCAATACAGTTTATGTTTCTAGCGATGAGCAACTCACCCCACTTGATGATACTGTCTCAGATGAGGTTGTCCACCTTGGAAGCATTACGATCATCAAGGATACAGTTCCAAATGATGCACAAGATTTTTCCTACCTCACAACCAGAACAGGAAATATTTGTGACTGTAT
>SWCD01024136.1_pt1 | contig 21018 bp, 23 predicted proteins | sample 4693011 | NCBI WGS metagenome assembly SWCD01 (sample SAMN10267278, study PRJNA491770) | bioreactor metagenome | isolation source: DHS bioreactor inoculated with marine | place: Japan: Omine Ridge, Nankai Trough | reverse complement strand
CCTGCCTGGGCTGATTTGATCTTGCCAGAGGCAGTCACTTTAAAGCGCTTTTTAGCACCTGATTTGGTCTTCATCTTGGGCATTTCCATCTCCTATTTCAAGTTGGTTTATCACGCGACTCGGCATACCCTACAAGCCGGTCGCGCCAACAATCCGCGTCGTATAGGCCGCAAGCCTGGTGAATGCAAGGTGTTATTGCTTCAAAGTATCACGCCGAGAATGCGAAAGACACTATCGCCAAAACCGGTAGCGGTCAGATTTCCATCAGTCTTGACCCAAGTCACTGCCAATGCGGCCATTCCAAGTACAATCAATGAAGTCGGAAACCAAACAGCAGTCCTATCCGCACGCGCGGTCAAATAACCAATAAGCCCAATAATTGGCATAAATACGCCAAGGACAAAGTAGATATCATGTGGTTCCAAACGTAATTCCCTACATAATTATTCTGATTCACTGGCAAAGATCAATTTTTCATCAACAGGTGCCACGCGCAAAATATTTGTTGATCCCGCAGTATTGAACGGAACCCCTGCAATCACGACGATTTTATCATCTGCTGACGCAAAATCGTACGTTCGTGCAGCGCGCGCCGCGCTGACCACAGCATGCTTAAAACGTGCCACTTCATTGGTAACCACTGTATGCAAGCCCCAAACCAAAGCCAAACGACGTGCAGTATCTATGTTCGGTGTTAAAGCAATAATTGGCACCATCGCCTTTTCGCGCGAGACTAAAACAGCCGTTGAACCTGACTCGGTGAAACAACAAATCGCTTTAATATCTGTGTTTTCCGCAATCTCACGCGCAGCCAGCGTTATTGCTTCCGGAATAGTCGTGCTGATACGCACCCGAGAGGCCGCAATCACCTGTAGGTAATTCGGGTCGTTTTCCACTTCCTTTGCAACATTATCCATCGTGCTAACCGCTTCAACGGCATAGTCGCCCACCGCAGATTCAGCAGAGAGCATAACCGCATCCGCGCCTTCATAAATCGCCGTTGCAACATCGGATACTTCCGCACGTGTCGGAACCGGGCTTTCAATCATGCTTTCCATCATTTGTGTTGCAACGATAACGGGCTTACCTGCTGCACGACAAGCGCGGATCAGGCGTTTTTGGATTGGGGGGACTGCATATACCGGTAGCTCAACACCAAGATCACCACGTGCAACCATAATGCCGTCCGAGACCTCCAAAATACTGTCAAAACATTCTACCGCTGCAGGTTTTTCAATCTTGGAAATAAGTGCGGCACGGCCATTTGCCAAGACTCGCGCTTCATTTACATCTTCCGGTCGTTGCACAAACGAAAGCGCAAGCCAATCCACACCAAGACTACAGGCAAACTCTAAATCGTCCCTGTCTTTTTCAGATAAAGCTGCCAACGGCAAAACAACGTCTGGAACATTCACACCTTTATGATTTGATATTTCGCCGCCAACTTTGACGATGCAATTGGCGTAATCCGCGCCACATTCCTTGACCTTTAATTTGATTTTACCGTCGTTGACCAACAATGTTGCATCTGGCTTCAACGCATCAAAAATCTCTTTATGCGGCAGTTTTATACGGTTTGCGTCACCAGGTGCATCATCCAGATCAAATCGAAACTCCTGCCCTTCGATTAATTGTTCAGCCTCATTTGCAAACTCACCGCAGCGTAGTTTTGGTCCTTGAAGATCAGCCAGAATACCAATGGGACGTCCAAGGTCGCGTTCTATATCACGAATGATCTGATGCTTTTCGCGAATTTCCTCTTGAACACCGTGGCTCATATTTAAGCGAAAGACATCGGCACCAGCCTTGAACAATGCCAGAATGGTTTCGTATGTACTTGATGCCGGTCCAAGCGTGGCTACAATTTTTAAACTTCTTTGACGTCGCAAATCTTCTCTCCGTATATTTACACCTGTCTTAAATCGAATAGACAGAGATTGCCAGTAATCGCTTAAGGCGATAACCAACAATTGTCACACTCATATGACAAATAGAAAGTTACGACGATGCTCACATACCAGCCATACACAATAGAAGGCGAAAACAGGCCCAATGGGGCTGTTATTATCTGTGATCATGCGACCAATACCGTGCCTGACTTTGTAAATGGCGGTGAACTTGGGATTTCGAAAAAAGATATGGCACGCCATATAGCTTATGATGTGGGAGCTTTAGGCGTTTCAAAGCGCCTTGCAGAAAAAATGAATGCGCCCCTGATTTACTCCAACTTCTCACGGCTTGTGATTGATCCCAATCGTGGTGAAGACGATCCCACGTTGGTTATGCAACTTTATGACGGTACCATAATTCCCGCCAACCGTCATATAACAGAAAAAGAAATAAATCTACGCAAGGATCTGTGCTACCGGCCATACCATGCGGCACTTGAAACTCTTTTGGCACAACGAGAAAACCCGATATTGCTGTCTATCCATACATACACAAAAAAATTGAATGGTTATGCAGAGCGCCCGTGGCATGTCGGTGTTCTGCACAGTGAAGATGAACGTTTATCAAGACCGTTAGTCCCATTGCTGCAATCACATTCTGAACTTTGTGTTGGCGACAACGAACCATATAGCGGCCATTTGCCGGGTGATACGATGGAATATCACGCATTGATACCCAATCGCATCCATGCTTTGATCGAGATCAGAAATGACCTTGTCAAAACCAAGGTTAATCAACGCGAATGGGCAGACAAGCTTGCGCCCATTTTTGCCGAAGCTGTCAAAATAACCCAAGCACAAGAGGCCTGATATGGACAAACAAACCGAAATTGAACTTGAAGCTGCTGCGTTTCGCCGTCTACGCGATCATTTGGCTGCCCGTACAGATGCACAAAACATCGATATGATGAACCTAGCCGGTTTTTGCCGCAACTGCCTTAGCCGTTGGTATCAGGAAGCCGCAAGCGAACAGGGCATCGATATGAATAAGGATGAGGCACGTGAAGCGTTTTACGGCATGCCCTATTCGGAATGGAAAGATATGCATCAGACAGAGGCCACTCCCGAACAGCAGGCGGCCTATGTTATCTCGCACGCAAAATCGCATGGTTAAACTGCAATTACCTTTTGCACAGCTAACTCTGATATACGGTCATCACTGACACCTAGCTCATGTAAAATAGCTTTGGTGTCCGCAGCAAATATTGGAGGTGGGCTATCAATCTTCGGCCCGCCTTGATCAAACATAAACGCAGCCGTTGGGCGTGCGCCTTTCAAGCCATCCACGTCCTGTAAAACTGTGCGAGACTGAAATTGCGGATGATCCAATGCTTCATCAACGGTGCGTACGCGCGCTGCTGGGACATGAGCTGCATTCAATAACTTTTCCCATTCATCCGCAGTTTTAGTCAGCAGTGTATTTGTCAAAAGGATAGCATCTTGTTCGCGGCGCCCTGGCAAATCCGCTTGCGTACCGGCAGTAACTTCTTTTGCAACTGAGGCATGGCCCAAAGCACGCATCAAATCTGAATATTGTTTCTTGGAGTATGCCCCTAACATGACCATACCATCCGCAGTATCATATGCACTATAAGCAGCATTAGCAGGATCGTGATTACCATGTGCCAAAGGTGCAATACCCGACCCCACAGCAGTAACAATATTCATTGTCATCAGCATCAAAGCTGCATCGGACATTGCAACGTCAATATATCGCCCAACACCCGTACGTTCGCGCCCAAATAAAGCAGCACTAATCGCAAAGGCTGCCTGCGCACCCGTTCCATAATCAATAACGGGAGGGCCTATGCGTACCGGTTGAGAGTTCGGTTCACCATTTGAAGCCATAACCCCGGAAAAAGCCTGTATCACTACATCATACGCAGGATCATTGGCCTTTGGACCTGTACGTCCAAAGCCATTTATCGAACAATAAATTAACTTTGGATTTCTCGCTCTGAGCGTTTCATAATCAAGACCTAAGTCCACTAAACATGCAGTTGTATAATTCTGAACAACAACGTCGGCAGTTTCAACTAGATCGTGAAATATTGCACGCCCTTCCGGTTCACGTAAATTCAACGCAATTGAGCGTTTACCACTAGCTTGCGCTTGATACGCTAGGCCGTACTCTGCTTCGTTCAATTCGGAGACAGCACCAGCAATGCGCATCATATCTGGGTTATCAACTGGCTCGATTTTAATGACATCCGCCCCGAGAACAGCCAGTTGGTATGTACTGAACGGCCCCGCAAATACATGTGTTAAATCTAGAACTCGAACCCCTTCGAACGGACGCATTGTCACTCTCCCTTTTCATTGAGGGTGACAAAAATATATCTTTTAAACAATTCTGTTTGCGTCAGCTTTACGTCGCATTCACGCAATCAGAGATTAGATACCTGCTTTGCGACTTTCCTCAATGTAGATTTCGCGCAAACGGCCCGCCACGGGTCCGGGCGTGCCACCGCCCAATTTTGCGCCGTCAATCTCAATCACGGGCGTTACAAAAGCTGATGCGGATGTGATGAACGCCTCGTCCGCCGATTGGGCTTCTTCAATCGTAAAGTTACGCTCTTCCACAATCATTTGTGCTTCCGCTGCGTAGCGCAGAACAGATGCACGTGTGATACCGTGTAAAATATCATGCGACAAAGACCGCGTAATGATTTTGCCATCCTTCACGATATAGGCGTTGTTCGATGTGCCTTCGGTAACAAATCCGTCTTCGACCAACCACGCATCGTCAACACCTGCCGCTTTCGCCATCATTTTGGCCATCGAAGGATATAAAAGTTGTACAGTTTTAATATCACGGCGCCCCCAGCGTAAATCTTCCGTCGAGATAATCCGTATGCCCGTTTTGGCAGCAGGCGATTCTATAATTGGGCGTTCTTGCGTGAACATAACCAAAGTAGGTTCTGCATCTTTCGGATAAACAAAATCCCGATCAGCAACACCGCGAGTGATTTGCAGATAAACTCCACCTTCCTGCACATTATTGCGAGCAACCAAAGTGCGGTGGATGTCCAGTAAATTGTCGAAATTCTTTGGCTTGGCCATGTCCAACTCACCCAAAGAGCGTTCCAAACGCTTTATATGACCTGAAAACTCCAACAGTTTACCATCCAGAACCGATACCACCTCATAAACCGCATCAGCCATCAAAAATCCACGATCAAAAATTGAAACCTTAGCTTCATCTTCTGGTAAATATTCCCCGTTTAAATATACAGTTCTATTCATTTCTATCCCCAAAGGTCTGGTGTTGCAGGATGCACGCCTTGCGCATCGAATTGAAGTGGGCTGTCACGGTCTTCACCCAATAACAAAGGCCCGTCAAGATCAACCAATGCCACACCTTGCGCGACAAGAACCGCAGGGGCCATGGCAAGAGATGAGCCTACCATACACCCCACCATCACCTGAAACCCTTGCGCGACTGCTGCCTCTTTCAAGGCCAATGCCTCGGTCAGGCCGCCGGTTTTGTCCAACTTGATGTTCACCATATCATATTTACCGTGTAGGCTAGGCAAACTAGCGCTGTCATGGCAGCTTTCGTCTGCACATACGGGCAATACGCGTTCAAGCCCCAACAGAGCATCATCTGCTCCCGCAGGAAACGGTTGTTCAACCATTGCCACGCCTAAATCCACCAAAACGGGTGCAAGCTTTTCATATAATTCTGGCGTCCAACCTTCATTTGCGTCGACAATGATTTTCGCATCAGGCGCACCTTTGCGCACAGCTTTGATGCGTGCGATATCTTCATCACCACCACCCAGCTTGGTTTTCAGCAAAGGACGGAATGCATTCTTTGCCGCCTGTTCCTGCATCTTTTCAGATGTATCCAATGATAGTGTATATGCGGTAATCTCTGGTTTTGGTGTAATCAGACCAGCCAGTTCCCAAACGGGTTTCCCCGCCAGTTTCGCTTCCAGATCCCAATAAGCACAATCCACAGCATTTCTTGCAGCTCCTGCAGGTAACAAGGATTGCAACGTCGTACGATCAAAATTGGCGGGCAGCGATTTTATCTGTTCCGTAACGCTTTCCAGTGTTTCGCCATACCGTGCATAGGGCACACATTCCCCTTGCCCGACATAGTCACCTTTACGCAATGTCACCGTCAACACGTCCGCTTGTGTGCGTGAGCCCCGTGAAATAGTAAAGACTTGCGCCAGTTTGAAAACGTCGTGCTGTACTGTGATCTCTAGATTATCCATCAAAATGCCCTAGCATGCAGCCAGCGCATCTACCAGACGCTCTGCCCCGTGACGGAAAGGGTCAACCGTCGGCAGACCCATTTCAGCCTCGACTTCTTTCAGATATGCATCAGCCTCGACTTCGGACATATGTTGTGTATTGACGGAAATACCGACAACCTTACACGCCGGATTGGCCACTTTCGCGAGCGTCAGAGCAACATCACGCAATTCTGCCAAACTGGGCTGTTGGTAATCCGGCAAGCCGCGCATATGGGCGCGTGTTGGTTCGTGGCACAAAACAAGTGCATCAGGTTGACCGCCGTGGATTAGGGCCATGGTTACGCCTGAATATGATACATGGAACAATGAACCCTGACCTTCGATCAAGTCCCAATGGTCCGCATCATTATCAGGGGTTAGATATTCCACAGCACCCGCCATGAAGTCAGCCACAACCGCGTCCAACGGTATGCCGCCACCGGTGATCAGAATACCGGTTTGGCCCGTAGGTCGGAAGGTGGCATTCATGTCGCGTGCATGCATTACCTTTTCCATCGCAAGGCCTGTGTACATTTTACCAACCGAACAATCCGTGCCTACTGGCAGGCAGCGTTTGCCGGTACGTTTTACGCCATTTGCAATTGGGAATTCCACCATCGGGACGCGCACATCAAACAAAGTACGACCGTGCATCATAGCAGCGGCTGCCAATTCTGCTTCATCTTTCAATAGGTTATGCAGGCCAGAGGCAATATCCATGCCTCTTTCCAAAGCTTCCACCAGAACCGCTTTCCAGCTGTCTGAAATTAGACCACCACGATTGGCCACACCGATTACAAGCGTCTCGGCACCTGCTTCAATCGCCTGATCAATCGTCATATCGGGCAAACCCAGATCAGCTTTGCAGCCTTCCATACGGAACTGTCCGACCGAGGCGTCAGGGCGCCAGTCTTTGATGCCAATGGCCACTTTTGTAGCCAACATATCGGGCGCATCGCCCAAGAATAACAGGTATGGAGTTTTGATCATAATGCCCTCGGATGTCTGGATTTTGGAGAGATATACCTGATCTGCCAGGTAAAAAATGCCAAAATCACCGATTTTTATCAGTAAGATGCGTATATCTTCTAATATTTTACGTGTTATTCGAATAATATTTTACATATTCCAATATTTAGACAGGTTCTTCGAATACTGCGATTCGATTGGCGTAAGAGTTAACGTCAAAAGCGGTGTATGATCGGCGCACACAAAACGTGCACTACGCGTATGACACAGGGGCATACGGCTTGGTGTGTTAACTTTTGGCCGATGCAAGACAGAAGTGGTTTTATGTGATAGGTTACCGCGTGAACTGCTAAGCGCTTGGCCGAGATAATATCGCGGTTAAAGTGCCATCGCTAAAAACGAACACATTACGGTTAATAGCTGATCTATGGATGGGGCCGTTTTCGTGGATACCAAACGCAAATTAAGCCATACATCCCATTAGGCATTACAAATCATGACTATCGCAAAGAAAGATCAGATCAGAGCATTGTTAAAAAGCATCGAAACCGGTGATCCCGCTTCTGTGGCTGTAGTTAACGAGGCCAAGTACATTCAGCACAACCCGCAGACACATGAAGGCAGTGAGGGTTTAGCGACCCTTTTCAAACGGCTGTCCAAAACCGAGCCACGGGTAAACATGGTTCGGGCTTTCGAAGATGGCGCGTTTGTATTCGCCCAGATGGAGTACGATTTTTCAAGCCGGAAAATTTGTTTTGAGGTGTTCCGGTTCGAAGACGGACAAGCGGTAGAGCATTGGGATAATATCCAAGAACGGCTGGGCCCCAACCAGTCGGGTCACAGTATGGTGGATGGGTCGACCAAGGTCATTGACCTTGAACTGACAGAAAGTAACCGAACACTCGCGCGATCTTTCGTTAAGACCGTGCTTGTCGACGGGCAACTTGACCTGCTGACGGATTTTGTCGACGAAGTAGATTACGTCGATCACAACCCACGACTAGGCGATGGCATGGATATTCTTCGATCCGCGCTGGCGGTCGAAAGCGAGGGTCAAAGACAGATCGATTATCACCGCATCCACCGTGTTCTGGCAGAGGGCAATTTTGTGCTTTGCGTCAGCGAAGGCAATTACAACAATATTCCGTCAGCCTTCTACGACCTTTTCCGGCTCAATAAGGGCAAAATCGTAGAGCATTGGGATACAACCGAAAAGATCGCACCACGTAGCGAATGGAAAAACGATAATGGCAAGTTCTGATCAAAAGCAGTTTAATTCTGCAACACATTAAAAACCAAACATCTAGCCTTACAAAATGTTCCCAGTAACGCACCACCGAGTTGGATAATTCCCATAAACTTGACGCAACCGGAAATAATACTAGGGTTTAATAACCCAACTTGGAGAAAAACAATGCTTTCACGGCGTAATTTTTTACAAACCACAGCTGCCGCTGCCGGCAGCATCACCGTATTGCCATATGTCGCCATGGCACATGAACATGTCATGAGTTTTGCCAATGGTGCAATCAAAGTGACCCCAATTTCACACGCATCGGTGGTTTTGGAAACCGCGATGGGCGTGATATACGCCGATCCTGTGGGCGACCCCGCGTTATACGCAGGCTTGCCACCCGCCGATCTGGTGTTAATCACCCATCACCACGGCGACCATTTGAACAACGAAACACTCGCAGCAGTATTGGGCGATAAAACAACGCTGATCTCGAATAAAGGTGCACAAGATAAGATGAGTGCCGATTTGGCTGCACGCGCACAGGTTATCGCAAACACCGAAACCACCAGCTTTGGTGATATCGGGATTGAGGCGATTGCCGCCTATAACACCACCGAAGGTCGCTTGAAATTCCACCCGCAGGGGCGTGACAATGGTTATGTGCTGAACATCGGTGGTACGCGTGTTTACCTATCGGCCGATACCGAAGACGTGCCGGAAATGCGCGCGCTGAAAGACATTGATGTCGCATTCCTATGCATGAACCTGCCTTTCACAATGGACATCAAAGCGGCTGCCAGTGCTGTGGCCGCGTTTAAACCAAAAGTCGTTATTCCTTACCACTACCGTGGTAAAGAAGGCGGAACTCAAGATCCCATAGCCTTTGCCGCTATGCTGGACAGCGCCATTCAGGTTGAGCAAGGCGACTGGTACGGTAAAGGCAAAGGCATGATCTAAGGCTGTTCCTGCGCTATTTAAATCAGAAGGCCCCTTAAGTATTATGATCCTCCACCAAATCCACACCTACAACAGGGCGTAGGACGTGGGGCATTTTGGGGTCGTATAGGGCTGAGTCTTTGAAGTCGATTGACGCGGCCAGCGCAGGCCCCACCAATATCAACGCGGTGCGGGTGATCTTTTCTTTACGCACTTTCTTGCGGATGTCAGCAAGTGTTCCGCGAATGATCATCTGGTCGGGCCAGCCTACACGGTAGCCGACAACCACGGGACAATCTTCACCGTAATGCGGGATCAACTGACGTTCGATTTCGCGCATATTGCGGATTGCCAGATGGATTGCCAACGTCGCCCCGGTGCGGCCAAAGTTATCCAGTGTTTCACCTGCAGGCATAGATGTCGATTGCATCGACATGCGGGTCAGCACGATGGATTGCGCAACTTCGGGGATGGTCAGTTCCTGCCCGATGGTGGCAGCCATTGCGGCGTAGGCGGAAACACCGGGGATGATTTCGTATTCTACGCCTGCCGCATTCAGGCGGCGGATTTGTTCGGCTATGGCACCGTATAATGACGGGTCGCCGGAATGCACGCGGGCGACGTCCTCACCGCGTTTGTGTGCGGCTAAAATCTCGGCGTGGGTGTCGTCCAGCGTCATCACTGCTGTGTCTTTGACAATCGCATCTTGCGGCGCAAATGCCACGACTGCCTCTGGCACTAATGAACCCGCATATAGGCACACAGGGCAGCGTTCGATCAGGGCTTTGCCCTTTACGGTGATCAGGTCGGGGTCACCGGGGCCGGCACCTATAAAATAAACCTTCATGCCAAATCTCCATCAATTTTGCGCGCATAGCCGCGCGGTGTGTACATGCGCGGGCCTTCGCCCAATGCGGCAAGTTTCGAGTTGCTTGAGCCCACCAGAACCACGGTCATCATATCAACATCGTCAACTTCCAATTCGGCAAGTTTGACATAGCGCACGCTTTCGTCATGGCGCCCCAATGAACGTGCCAGCATCACGGGTGTATCGCGTGGGCGGTGTTGTAGCAGAATATCGCGGGCCTCGGCCAACAAGGTGCGGCGGCGTTTGGATACGGGGTTATAGAACGCAATCACGAAATCACCTACTGCGGCGGCGTTCAGACGTTTGATAATATCTGCGCGGTGCGTCAGCAAATCCGACAGGGAAATGGCGCAAAAATCGTGGCCCAAAGGGGCGCCCGCGCGGGCGGCAGCACCTTGCAGCGCACTGACACCGGGGGTGCATTTCACCTCCACGCGGTGGGCAGCGTCGCTGACGCCCATGTCATCCGCGCTACGGTCCATCAGTTCAAACACCAATGCCCCCATCGCATAAATGCCAGCGTCACCCGAGCAAATAAGGGCAACATTTTTACCTTTGGCGGCTTGTTCCAGCGCATAGCGGCAGCGATCCTCTTCGGCGCCCAGATGGAAATCTGAACGGGTTTTACCGATTGCCAGCGGCCCAAGCAGATCGATATAGAGGCCATAACCTACCAGCTCTTCAGCCTCGGCGACCAGTTGACTTGCTTCGGGTGTGCGCCAAGATGCCTGCCCCGGGCCGATGCCGACGATAGAGAGTTTGCCACGCGTGCGGCCTGTGAATTCTGTGACAGGTTCGTTTGATACCGCCAGCGCACAGGTCGCGTTTTTGGTTTTTTGCTTTGCTATTGTCAAGGTTGCATTCGCGTCGCCTAAAGCCATGGCAGCGGCTTCCGATACACCGTGACAACCGACCTCTTGGAACACCACATCGGATGGGTTTTTAAGCTTATCGGCATAGGATTCCAGTTCTTCAGCCGTGAACACCCGAAAAGGCACATCCAATCGTTTGGCCAGCGCATTCATTGCAGGCTCGTCAGCCTTTAGATCAAGTGATCCGATAGCCGCAATCGCGCCCGACGCGATGTTGTTTTCAGCAAGCGTTTTTTGAACAAGTTCCCACATTTCTTGCGGGTCGCAATTACGTGCACAGCCCAAACCCAACGTGTATTTTTGCGGATGACAGACCAGCGTCGCATCACTGCCCTTTACCGGTTCTTCGGTTGCAACCAGCGTGACCAAACCATTCGGATCAGCGTCCAAACCCCAGATATTCTGACCTTCAATGCGTGCAACACCACCTGAAAGCAGCTCTGCCATAACACCCTTGGCGTTTTCGGGATTTGCCAAACGCCAACCCAATGGTGGCTCGTCCAATGCCACGCCCAGTGCCACATCCCCTGCTGTGGTTACAGCCGCGTGGCCCGACAACAGATCAGCAAGCTCTTTTGCCAAACGGTTGGCGCCACGATGCCCGCCCAGCAATGGCACTATGGTTGATCCATCGTCGGCTACGCTGACAACGGGTGGTTCAGTGGTTTTATCATTTAGCAGTGGAGCGACCGCGCGGATCAGGATGCCCGAGGCGCAGACCCCGATCACCGGAACTTTGGCAGCGAACAGATCGCGCACATGATCCAGCGCATTGTCAAAAAACGCATCCGCCTGATCAACGCGGTTTTTACGGCCATGCACGGCATAACCAAAGGATTTGGCGATTTTAGCGGCAGTTTTGGCACCTGAGCGTGACAGGCAAATGATAACGGGTTTTACAGCCAAGGGTCATTTCCTTTTGAAACGAGGATCATTGAAAAATAAGGGGCAACATCAGGCGCATCCGCAAGCGGCATGACCTTTTGATTGGGTAGCGTCGCACGCTCCACATAATGGGCGAAATCCATCAGGTTTTGTGCTTTCAGGATGGCTTTCACTTTGCTTAAATGCCGCCCGACTTTCATCAGGGCAATCGCTTCGGCATTAGCAATTTTCACGGATAAATCATCAGCAGGCAGAGTTGCAGGCACAATCGTCAACACCTCACTGCGGGCCACCAACGGGCGTTCAACCACGGATGCACAGGCCGAAACCGAGTTCACTCCCGGCACGATTTCGACCTTAAAATCTTCCGACAAGCGGGAAAAAAGGTACATAAACGAGCCATAGAAGAATGGGTCGCCTTCACAAAGAACCACCACATCCCGGCCTGTTTTCAGGACCTTACGGATTTCATCTGCACCCATGTCATATGCGTCTTGCGCAGGCTTGCGGGCAACCGTCATAGGGATCGCGATGGCAATCTCCTGCACACCATCACGCAAATGTTCTTGCGCAATCGCCCGCGCAAAACTCGCACCCGTTTCCAGCATCGGATAGGCCACACAGGTTGCCGCCCCGATCAAACGCGCGGCTTTCAAGGTCATCAGCTCCGGGTCGCCGGGACCCAGACCAATGCCGTAAAGTTTTCCGTTCATTTCTTTACCAAACTATATTGCGTGACAGGCATTGCAGGCTTCCAACCCATCTGCCCGCCTAAGGGAACCGCTTGGGCAAATTGCAGTTTGCTCAGGCTGCCGCCATGTACTGCATATTTTTCCAGAAGCACCTGTTCCGAGCTAAGCGTCACTGCATTGCAAACCAATCGTCCCATCGGCTTTAAGGCTGCAAGACACAACTCAAACACCTCGGCACTTAAGCCGCCACCGACAAAAACCGCATCAGGCGCTTCCAAATCCTTCAAGGCATCAGGTGCCATACCCGCAACAAGTGGCAGATTGAACCCACCCAGATTTAGTGCATTCGCTGTCGCCATAGCACGACGGTCTTCGCGTGCCTCAATCCCGATGGCCCGCGCACCCTGCGCTGCCCGCATCCATTCCACTGCAACCGAGCCGCAACCGCAACCGACATCCCAAAGCAAAGCGTTTGGCATGGGGGCGAGCTTGGCCAAAGTTACTGCGCGAATTTCCTGTTTTGTCATGGTGCCATCATGCGCAAAGGCATCATCCGGCAGTCCGTATCCAACGGAGAATACTTGCGCATCGGGTGTGGCGATACATTCAACCGCCAACGTGTTGAGGTCGGGGGCTTCATGCGCCCAGCTTTCGGCAAGCCCGTCAAAGCGCGCCTGCTCAGGCCCGCCCATATGGGACAGGGCAACCAATTTACTTGGCCCGAAACCAGCCTCTGTTAACAGAGCGGCGATATCCGAAACTGCTTGACCGTTACTGGTCAGCAGCAATAGTTTGCGGCCCTGTTGCAACTGCGGTTTAATCTGTTCAATCGGGCGGCCATGAACACTTAGACAACTTATATTTTGCAACGCCCAACCCAATCCGGCCGCAGCCAGTTGAAAAGCCGAGACATGAGGGTAAAACGCCAGTTCTGATGCATCGAAGCAGGCTGCCAGCCTATTCCCAACCGAAAACCAAAGCGGATCACCCGTTGCCAGTATAACCACATGCTTACCGCGTAACTCGCGCAATTTGGTTTCCAGTGCATCAAAAGGTGACGGCCAGTTTATACGCGTGGCCGAACAATCGCCAACCAAAGCATGATGGCGTTTACCACCGACAATATAATCCGCAGAGGCAATACACGCCCGCGCCTTTGCCGTTAGCCCGTCCAAGCCGTCTTCACCAATACCAACAATGTGCAACCACGCTGTCATTGTTGCACCTCGATCAAGCCGGCCGCCAGCGCATTGACCGCAGCCGACGCCATGGCAGAGCCACCTTTGCGACCGCGTAATGCAATATAATAGCAACCGCGCGGGTCACGGGCAAGCTCGGCTTTGCTTTCAGCGGCACCTACAAACCCTACGGGGAACCCCAGAATACAGGCGGGTTTGGGATAGCCCGCGTCCAGTAGTTCCAGCAGATGAAACAAAGCAGTTGGCGCATTGCCGATAGCCACAACTGCACCGTCAAGATGATCTTTCCACAATTCAACCGCTGCCGCCGAGCGGGTATTGCCGATTTCTTTGGCAAGGTCTGGGACATGGCTGTCATTCAGGGTCACGATCACTTGGTTGTCCTTTGGCAGGTAACGGCGGATTATTCCCGCGCCTACCATTTCACAATCACACAGGATCGGTTTTCCAGCCAGCAACGCCGCACGACCCGCCTGTGCAACAGTGCCCGAATAGCTTAAACGATCAGCAATTTCCACCATGCCACAGGCATGGATCAACCGGGTTACCAGAGCGTGCATATCTTGCGGAAATCGTTCCAGACGCGCCTCGCTTTGCACAGTTGCAAAGCTTTGCTTGTAGATTGCACCCGGCACGCGTTCATAGCTTAAACGCCGCTTATATGTAGGTGATTTAGTCACTTTCTACGGGTGCTTTCCGGTCCGTGCGGGTGTTTCGCGTGGGGGTAAGTAGCGTGATGGTGATGGTCATGACTGTGGTCGTGGCCATGCTCGTGATCGTGGTGGTGATGATCTTCCAGATACAAGCGGCATTCACCTGTGCAGAAATCATCGCAGAGTTTGCAATCTGCCACGTTCGAGCCGGGTGCCTCTGCCCCTTGGCCTTCGACATGGTGGTGGTGGCTTTCTTGCGGTCTGCCGACCTCATCCTCAAAACCCAGAATTTGGGTGCGGTATTTACAGACGGCACAATTGTCGGGAGGTATTTCGCCGACCTGTTCGGTAATGCGTTCTGCAAAGGTTTCGATCACTTTGTCGTGGTCATTCAGATACGCAGCTTTGACGAATTCAATACTGTCATATTTTTCTGCGCATTTATCGGTAAAGCCGTAGATGCGGTCGATCAGGATGCCTGAAAACAGGAAATACGGGAACACGATAACGCGTTTGTAGCCCAGTTTTGCCACGTGATCCAAACAGGGCTCTACAAGTGGGAAAGTCACGCCTGAATAACCCACTTCGCACCAACCAAATCCAAAGCCTTCCCACAACATGCGGGCGATTTTGGATACATTGGAATTGGCATCGGGATCAGAGGCACCGCGACCGATTACAACAAGTGCTGTATCTTCCAAGGACACTTCACCGCGTTCTGCATTGGCCAGATCAAGCGCTTCTTGAATACGTGCACCAGCGGCTGCAATCATCTTGGGGTCAACGCCCAATTCACGGCCATATAGCACTTCAATATCATTCTCGGCGGCGTATTTATTCAACACCGTGGGGATGTCATTCTTGGAGTGCATCGCGGCAAACAACATGCCGGGAACCGCCAGAATTTTGGTGCAACCCTGATCACGCAGACTATCAAGCCCGACGCGAATAACCGGGTTGGCAAACTCCAGATAACCGTATTCCACAGGCCACTCTGGGGGCAAATAGGTCGGCAATCGTTTTGCCAATACCGAAAACTCCTGAACCGCATCTTCACTACGCGAGCCATGCCCGCATATCATTACCCCGATTTTCTCAACTGTATGTGTCATCAGTTCGCTCCTCATTCAATTAAACAGAAAGGGGGCGTGATTTCCCGACGATGTTTTCTTGCACCCCCTACTTGGGTCAATGCGCAAAAACGCTCCTTTCCGGCCCCTAAGGGCTTCGTCCTGCTCCCCGTATATGAAACGGGGTGAAAACTTGCAATCCGTTTCCCGTCCATTTGCACCCCTCATGCGACAATGGAAGCGATTGTTGTCCAAATACAAACTCTGTGATGCGTCGAAAACAGATGTCATATCTAACGCAATTCTATATCGGTGGCAAAAAGGAGCTTTGCAATGGGTCAGTTAGTAGATGGGAAATGGTCAACCGAATGGTATGACACCAGTAAATCAGGTGGTAAATTTGTACGCTCGGTTGCCGCATTTCGCAACTGGATTACGCCCGACGGCAGCGCTGGCCCAACCGGCATTGGTGGCTATACGCCCGAAAGCGGTCGTTACCATCTATATGTCTCCGCCGCTTGTCCCTGGGCACATCGCACACTGATTTTCCGCAATCTTAAACAGCTGGATGATCACATTTCTGTAGATTTCGTACATCCTGAAATGCTGGACTATGGCTGGACGTTTGAAACGGACGGTATTGCAAAGGGTGACAGTCTGTTCGGCACACAATTTCTGCGCGATATTTACCTGCGCGCCAAACCCGATATGACAGGCCGCGTTACGGTTCCTATTCTTTGGGACAAAAAAACCGATACAATCGTGTCCAACGAGTCTTCTGAAATCATACGCATGTTCAACAGTGCCTTTAATGATCTGACAGGTAATCGAGACGATTATTATCCGGAAAACCTGCACACAAAAATCGATGCGTTAAACGAGCGTATTTACAAGGATGTGAACAACGGTGTTTACAAAGCGGGCTTTGCCACCACGCAAGCAGCGTATGATGAGGCAGTTCTGAAGCTTTTCGAAACTTTAGACTGGCTGGAAAGCCACTTAAGCGAAAACCGGTATCTGGCCGGCAATCTGATTACAGAGGCTGATTGGCGCCTGTTCACAACGCTTGCACGTTTTGATCCTGTGTATGTTTTACACTTTAAATGTAACCGCAGCCGACTGATAGATTTTCCAAACCTTTGGGCATATGCGCGTGAATTATATCAATGGAAAGGCGTTGCGGAGACCGTCAATTTTGACCACATCGTTCGCCATTACCATTACAGCCATGACACGATTAATCCCTACAGGATCATACCGATCAACCCTGTCATTAACTGGCACACACCGCACGGTCGCGGTTAGCTGTTCTGGTGCAATGATCAACGACTGCGGCCAAATCATCCGGTTCAATCGGTTGATTCATAAAGCCGCGTGCATTCGGAAGCAGTTCAAAGATTGACCCGTCGGAAAAGAAGCTGCTTGCCGAAACCACAATAATCGAAATATCGGGATTTTTGTAGCTTGCGAAATCTGAAATAGCCAAGACACTGGAGTTTGGAAGCATTAAATCAATCACCAGAACATCCCATTGATCAAACCGTAAGCTATCAATCGCATCCTTTTGGCTAACCGCCAATGCAACTTCAAATCCTTGTCGCTTTAGAAAGTTCTGCCAGAGCTTCCCAAGACTCTCTTGAGCTTCCACAATCAGCACTTGCGTCTGCATTCCGTTACCTCACCGCTGTTACCTGATTATTTTTATACCTGTGCTTAACTTTTGATCAAAATTGGTTAACAAGTGTTTAATTTTTCCCTTAACAGGTCGTTTCTGATTGTATTTTCCAAGTATCTTCTGTTGTAAAAGGAAAAATAAAATGAGGAGCCAAAAATGACAACCGTCATTACAGTTTGCGATACGTGCAGAACAGAAGGCACAGAAAAACCGACAGATGATACGATAGTAAGAGACGGCGCAAAACTTGCCGCTCTGGTAGAAGCTGCATCCATTGGAAACCCAAACGTATCTGTGCGTAGACATTCATGTCTTATGGGCTGTCAGGGTGGGTGCAATGTTGCACTTCAGGCTGAAGGGAAACTGACCTACGTTTTGGGACGTTTTGAACCCAATGCGGATGCAGCGAGCGGTATCGTGGAATACGCCACACTGCACGATGAAAGCGCAATGGGGCAAGTTCCATTCAAACAATGGCCTGCAGCAATAAAAGGCCATTTTGTTACACGCATTCCGGTTTTGGACAGCACAGATAAATGACCACAAAACGGGATCATGGTGGGGGTTTGAACGCGGCCATTGATCAATACGGTGGCCAGCGCGCTGACTGGCTTGATCTGTCAACCGGTATCAATCCAAACCCATATCCGATACCGGATATTCCTGCGCACTATTGGCATGTATTACCAGATGAAACCCCATTGCAACGGTTGCTGGATGCTGCACGGAAAATCTGGAATGTCCCGAATGGTGCCGAGATTGTGCCCGCATCAGGCGTTTCTGCAATTATTGCGCAATTACCGAACCTGGTTGCAAGGTCGCAAGTCAGTATCCTAGACCCAACTTACAACGAATTTGCCGCCTCTTTCAGTGAGAAAAACTGGACGTTACGCAAAAATGCTCCTGTTCAGGTGCGTGTACATCCGAACAACCCGGATGGGCGGGTATTCTCACGTCAGGATATAGAAGATAATCACGATCAGCTAACGATCATTGACGAAAGTTTTTGTGATGTTTGTCCTGAAAAATCTTTGATCGATCTTGCGGTGCAGCCAAATCATATCATCCTGAAAGGTACCGGAAAGTTTTGGGGACTCGCAGGGTTGCGTCTTGGGTTTGCTATAACCACTCCGGAATTAGCAGAAAAAATCACCCAACAGCTTGGCCCCTGGAATATATCCGGACCGGCACAATATGTTGGGCAAAAAGCATTATCTGACACGGCTTGGATTGATGAGACCCGCAAAGTTCTTGCGTCAATGGCAGAACAATTAAGGAATGTTTTAGCGCAAAACGGCCTAACCGTCATCGGCGGAACTGATCTATTCCAATTGGCTGAAACAGCCTCGGCAAGTGCATTAAATATGCATCTGTGCCGCAACCACATTTTAACACGTATCTTTCCATACTCGGAAAAATGGATCAGACTGGGATTACCTGCAAATGCAACTGATCTGTCTCGTTTAAATGAGGTTTTAGGACGGTTTTAATGAACCATGTTGAAATTCTACTGCTTGCGATAATTTTAGACGCTGTTTTGGGCGAACCTGAATGGCTTTGGTCACGTTTCCCGCATCCGGTCCAAATCATTGGTAATTGTATTACCTGGTTTGATAAATCCCTGAATGCGCAGCCCTTTAAGAAATTAAAAGGTTTTTTGACTGTTGGTATTCTTGTGGCGGCCTCTGGTTCTTTGGGGTGGATATTGTCTGTTATTCCGGACTTTGGAATTATAGAGGTTATCATCGTTGCTATACTTCTTGCCCATAAAAGCCTTGTACAGCACGTGATGAATGTGGCCATTGCACTAGCCAAAGACCTGTCGCTGGGGCGCAAGGAAGTTTCAAAAATTGTTGGACGAACGACAGAGCATATGCAGCCCAGTGATGTGGTGCGTGCAGCCATTGAAAGTGCTGCCGAAAATTTTTCAGACGGGGTTATTGCCCCTGCTCTTTGGTATCTGATCTTTGGGCTGCCCGGGATTCTGATCTACAAGGCGGTCAATACCGCAGACTCGATGATTGGGTATAAAACTGAAAAATACAGCGATTTTGGCTATGCAGCCGCAAAACTTGACGACATTCTGAATTGGATCCCTGCCCGTGTCAGCAGCTTGTTAATCTGCCTTACATCCAATCCCCGTAAAAGTTTTGATATTGTCCGTAAGGATGCACCTCTTCACCGCTCTCCAAATGCGGGCTGGCCCGAGGCGGCAATGGCAGCAGTTTTGAACATATCCCTGGCCGGCCCCCGTTTTTATGATGGGGAAAAGGTCGATTACCCTTATGTTAATGCAAATGCGCAGCATCAACTTGATCCAGAGGATATCCGCCGATCTGTAGCGACTTTAAATATCGTTTGGGTTGGGTTTTCGGTCGTCTTATTATTCGGAGTTTTGTTTTTCTAAGCCAAAAATTAGTGGGTATGAGCGGCACCGTTCATACAGTCATCCGCCCTTAAAACACAAATTGCGATATTATCCTGGTATGGGGATTTTTTATGCAAAACGGCTTTCATCAAAGCGCTTACAATTTTCTCAGAGCTCTTATCATTAACCCGTTCCAGAGTTTGCTCAATTTCTTCATCACTTAAAAACTGCAAACCATCACTGGCGGCTATAAGCAGATCCTCTTTAGCCAATTTAAAAGCTTTTCGAGGGCAATCCACTTGTTTAAAACTGTCTCCGACAACTACTGATAGCAATGAATTACGCATCGGATGATTAAGAGCCGCTTCTTTGGTTAGCGATCCCTTTCGCACCAAAGCGTCCAGTTTTGGCGCCATGGAATGATCTTGATTTAATTGCTTCAAGGCACCCTTTCGGAAAAGATATAAGGGTGAATCGCCGATAGAAATCCAGTATAGATAATTCGAGATTATAACTGTTGCCAGAAGTGTTGACCCCATGCCTTCGGTTTCAGGGTTCGCTTCCATATGCATACGCACATGCTCATTTGCCTTATCTGCCGCCATCTTTAATTTTTTACGCAAGTTTTTTTGTAAATCTTTAGAGTCGGATGCACCCGGCTTTAACGCCTGCATAACCTTATCGGACACAATTGAACTGGCCACATGCCCCGCGGCATGGCCACCCAACCCATCTGCCAGAACAACAACGGCTGAATGCCGGTCTTCCGGTATATAATACTCGACCGCGTCCTCTTGGTAATCACGCGCACCACGATTGATCTTGGAACTGATATCCAGGTTTCTTTTGGTTTTAAAGAAGGACAACATAACCGCTACCGACCCCGTTTATTATGCGAACTAACTCTCATGGTATACCTTACTTCACAGGCAGAGTAGTTGTTTCAGATGTGCTATTGTTTGACGGTGTTTCAAGTGCCAACTCAGACATAATCTCTGCAATTGATCTTGATGGTTTAGGGTTGGATTTATCGCCGGCATCGATTGAAGGCATTGCTGTTACACTGGCTTTTTTTACAGGCCTGGATATAGTTTTATCCACTGGCGTTTCTGTTGCATAAACTTTTTTCACAGGAAGGGTTTCAATTTTTGCTACGGGTGTCTCATTTACAATAATTGTATTCCCCCCGTTTGGTTTATTCACCGAAATTATTGTATCTTCAGATCGGTCAGGGTTATTAAGATATAAATGCGTATAAGTAGCTGCACCCGACATTATGACAAATAAACCAGCCGTTGCAGCTGCTAGTTTAAAACCAACAGAAGGTAAAATCCTACCGGCTGTTTTATTAGCGAAAATTGGTGCAAGATTACTTTTGGTATCCCCACTAAGCATCTC
>SWCD01012067.1_pt1 | contig 21025 bp, 20 predicted proteins | sample 4693011 | NCBI WGS metagenome assembly SWCD01 (sample SAMN10267278, study PRJNA491770) | bioreactor metagenome | isolation source: DHS bioreactor inoculated with marine | place: Japan: Omine Ridge, Nankai Trough | reverse complement strand
AAAAACCATCGCGGTGCAGGGTGCAGCGGCGAGTAATATCAGGCCGGCAATGTAACTATCTATCTGTTCGCCTGGTAGCCAGTCGCGAAAAAGGTAGGCGATAAAGAACCAGCCGAGCAGCGCCATCGAAAAAGGTTTCACTGCCCAGTTGATAAACAGTGTGACCGAGATGCCGCGCCAGTGTCGTCTGACATCTTTCAGCGCTTTCAGGTCGATTCTTATCAGCATCGGAATAATCATCAACCAGAGCAATATCGCAACTGGCAGATTAATCTGCGCTATTTCAAGTTTGCCGACCGACTGAAAGACCGCTGGGAAAAAATGTCCGAGCGAGATTCCAGTGATGATACAAAGCGCCACCCATACCGAAAGGTAACGTTCGAACAGCCCCATCTTTGCGCCTGCTGATTTTTTTGCGGTTGTCTCGCATTGAACAGACATGGTTATTCCTGTGAGTCGTTTTCTGCGTTGTTGTTTGCCGGCTTGTCAGAATGGCGTGCCAGCAGATCTTTCACGCGTTGTTCGATATCATCGCGGCTGGCACGGAACACGGCCAAAATTTCTTCTTCAGTGCCAGTGGCTTTGGCAGGGTCATCCAGTGGCCAGTGTTCTTTATTTGTACCGTCGGGCAATACCGGGCAATGTTCATCGGCGTGGCCGCATACGGTTACCACGAGATCGGCCTGTTCCAGCATCCGATCGGTGACCCTGGTTGATTCCTGATCTGAAATATCAACACCGACTTCTTTCATCACCGCAATCGCGCGCGGGTTTTTGCCGTGGCTCTCGATGCCGGCAGACTGAATTTTAAATAATGGCCTGCCGTACCATTTGGCCCAGCCTTCGGCGATCTGTGAGCGACAGGAATTACCGGTGCATAAAAACAGGATGTTGAATGGTTTGATCATGGCGGTTTACCTGGAAATATATTCAGAAAGTTTTATCTATGAACAGCATTTAAGCCCCGGCCTGTTCGCCATCGCGCCCAGAATTTTCCGGTCGGAAATGAAAGGTTCAGTTTTGCGGATGCCATCGAGCGTGGTCTGCAATATATCCAGCGCCCAGCCTTGCAGGTCGGGGTTGATGCGGTAATACATCCAGGTGCCGTTGCGCCGGGCGACCAGTACGCCGGCCTCACGCAGGTGCGCCAGGTGGCGGGAAATTTTTGGCTGTGACAGGTTGAGTGTATGCGTCAGCTCGCAGACGCATAATTCACCTTCTGCCTGCATCAGCATCAGACAGCGCAGGCGAGTGCTGTCGGCCAGCATTTTGAAAAAACTATCAGTCTCATTTAACATGGCGCATAATATACGCTTTTCCATATATATGTTCAAGCGTATATAATTAAATAGCGAATGAAGCTTTAAGATGTTAATGATAATTGTTATCATTGGCGAGTCACAATTTTTTTGAGTTAAGTCGATGAGAGTTTCTGCGTACCTGTTTCTTTTTTTAATGATTTTTACCCGATCGGCACTGGCAAATACACAACAATTGCTACAGTTGATCGATTATGTTGGTGTGGATTACAGTGGTGCGGTGATCGACGGGCAGGTGGTCAACCCGGCGGAATATGATGAGATGCTGGATTTTACGGCGGGCATCTCGCAACAGCTGACCGATCTGCCGGCACATGAGATCAAAGCCGAGCTGATAAGGGACGTGCAGCTATTATCAGGCTGGGTTCAGCAAAAAGAATCGGGTGAAAAGATCAGAAAACTGACCGCGCAGATGCATCATAAAATTATTAATGCTTACCAGATAATGGTGGTGCCGCGTAAGCAGCCGGATCTGGCAAGAGCCGCGCAGCTATATACCGAGCAATGCGCTTCATGCCATGGTGGTGAAGGTTTTGGCGATGGCCCTGCGGCCGTCGGTATGGAGCCGCCGCCGATCGATTTTCACGATGTTGAACGTTATCAGCAGCGCACCCTATATGGGTTGCATAGCACCATCACGCAGGGTGTGAGCGGCACTACGATGCAAGCGTTTGACACGCTGAGCGATGAAGACCGCTGGTCGCTGGCCTTTTATGTCGGCAGTCTGGCCGTGGCTGCACAAGACATTGATGTAAACCAGTTGAAGGCCGGCGATAACAGCTTGCTGAATATCAGCAAGCTGACCATCACCACGCCGGCGCAGGCGGAGGAGCTGTATGGCGAGGTGGGCGTAAGAGCCATGGCCTATCTTCGCCACCACCCTGAAGTGTTCTACAATGATGAGTCCAATCTGGCGTTTGCCAGACAGCGCCTGCAGGATGTGCTCACTGCATATAAAAATAATGACCCTAAAAAAGCCTATCAATATGCGGTCGAAGCCTATCTCGAAGGTTTTGAACTGGTCGAGCAAAATATCAACGCTTTTGATAAACCGCTAAGGCTGGAGATCGAAGTCGCCATGACCGGTCTGCGTAACCAGATCCGTAGTGGCGAAAGTGTCGACACCATCGAAAAAGACATCGCGTTCATCAATGAGAAGCTGAGCATCGCCGATGACCTGCTGGATAGTACAAGTCTGTCCGGTGGAGCCGCTTATGCCAGCGCATTTTTTATCCTGCTACGCGAAGGCCTGGAAGCGCTGTTGATCGTGGCCGCACTGGCGGCATTTCTGGTGCGCACCAAACGCCAGGATGGTCTGCGTTATATTCACCTGGGCTGGATCAGTGCGCTGGTGCTTGGCCTGTTTACCTGGTGGGCATCGTTATCGCTGGTCAGTATCTCGGGCGCATCGCGTGAGATCACCGAAGGTGTGGCGGCCATCGTGGCAACGCTGGTGCTGCTCTACGTGGGCTTCTGGATGCACGATAAAACCAGTGCCGCAAAATGGAAAAAATTTATCGATGACAGCATGCATAAAGCGCTGACATCCGGTACTTTGTGGACACTGACCGGACTGTCATTTATCGCCGTATACCGCGAGGCTTTTGAGACCATATTGTTTTATCAGGCGCTGTGGGCACAGACCAGTGAAGCCGGCAAGACCATGGCTTTCAGTGGTTTCCTGTCGGCGGTAACGGTGCTGGCCGTGCTTGGCTGGTTGATCATGCGTTACAGTGTTCGTCTGCCATTGCGGCAATTTTTTGCGGTGACCGGCGGTCTGATGTTTGTGCTCGCCATCATTTTTGCCGGCAAGGGTATCGCCGCTCTACAGGAAGCCGGTGTGCTCATATCCAGCCCGGTCAATTTCTTCCGTATCGATCTGCTGGGTATCTATCCAAACCTGCAGGGTCTACTGGTGCAACTTGCTTTGATCATCCTCGCTGTATTCCTGTGGAATAAAAAATCAGCGAAAGCCTGAGCGAGAGCCCGATCGATGTTTCACTAAAAGATTAATGACGAATCATAAACACCAGCACGATGTCAGTTCCAGTCGCATAGGCGTGGTCTTTTTTCTTAATTTCTTTTTCACCATCATCGAATTTATTGGCGGCATGCTGACCAACAGCACCGCCATCATGGCGGATGCGGTGCATGATCTCGGTGATACCCTGTCAATCGGCCTCGCCTGGCTGTTGAGCAAGCTCAGTAAAAAAAATGCCAATGATAATTACACCTATGGTTATCACCGTTTCTCTTTACTGGGTGCGTTGATCAATGGTGTGGTGTTGATCGCCGGATCAGCCTGGGTGCTTTCAGAATCCGTCCCCAAACTGTTTGCGCCGGAAATGCCGCATGCGCAAGGTATGTTCTGGCTGGCGATATTGGGTGTGACCGTCAATGGTTTTGCGGCGTGGAAGATCAGCCAGGGAAAAACGCTGAACGAACGTATCCTGAACTGGCACCTGCTGGAAGACGTGCTGGGCTGGGTCAGCGTACTGATCGTCAGTGTCCTGTTATTGTTTTTCGACTGGCCGATATTAGACCCGATACTTTCTATCGTGTTTACATTATTCATCCTGATGAATGTTTTAAGAAACACGCGCAATACGATAAAGATATTTCTGCAGTCTTCGCCAGACAATAAGATGCTGGAGGATATACGTAACAAATTGAATTCGATTGAGCGCGTCAGCGCGATCCATTATCTGCACCTGTGGTCACTTGATGGTGAGCGCAACGTGTTAACCGCGCATCTGGAGATCGATCAGATGATCTCGGCGGATCAGCAAAAGCAGATCAAACAACAAGTCAGTGAGCAGCTTGCCGATTTTTCACTGGCACACACTACCATCGAATTTGAATTACCTGAGGAAAGTTGCCGGGATGATTCTGCCGACCTCTGATTGAGTCGACTAATATAACTTCTAACGACATCTTCTATCAATCTCGCCGTGGACATCCTGTCCATTTTTATCATTGTGAAACTGCCATTTATCGCTTGACCTGGAGTTGACTCAAGGGTGTATGCTCTTTTTTTTAAACGAATTTGAACCTGGAGTTAACTCCAGAATGTCATACCCGATATACAGACTCAGTATGCCTGGAGCATCGATCTATGATTCAGAAAAACAGTTACCGTCTCAGCGTATTTGCCTTTACTCTGTTTAGTGGCCTGTCCAGTCAATCTGTTTTCGCGCATGACCCTGTCTTCGGCCTGGGGCCGCATGTCCTGTTTAAAGGTGGTGTGGAGATCGCACCGGAAATTTTTATCGATCGGGCCGGTGACAAAGAGCGGAATGTGGCAGCGCTGGAACTGACATACGGCCTTACCGGTGACTGGGCGGCTGGCATCGACATACCGTATGTGAATACAAAAAATAACAGCGCATCGGAAAACGGTCAGGGTGATCTAGGTCTGTTTACCAAGTATCGGTTCTGGCGAAAAGACGGTCCCGGCGTACAGCAATCGATGACCGTTGCCGTCAAAGTAAAAACAGATACCGGTGATAACGATGTCAGTAGCGGCACCACCGATAGCCTGCTCGGCCTGGCCTACGGCTATGAAAGTCGAAAGTGGTATCGCTGGGCCGCGCTGCGCTACCAGTTTAATGGTGAGAACGATGCCGGTCAGCGCCGTGGTAATAAAATTTTTTATGACCTGGTCGGCGGTGTCAGGCAGCACCAGACCAGTTATCTGGAACCGGATACGGTGTGGCTGCTGGAACTCAATGGTGAATACAGTGAGCGCGATGAACTGGACAGTGTAACGCTGGCAAACAGCGGTGGTAACGAGGTATTCGTTTCCCCAGGCATATTCTGGACCTTGCGAAACTTTGCAGTAAAAGCCGGTGTGCAGATTCCGCTGTTAAGCCGGCTGAATGAAGATCAGCAAAAAACAGATTATCGCGCGCGGCTTATTCTGGAATGGCATCTGTAGCTAACAAAAATCGTCAGGAGAAAATATAATGAAAAACATGGCTTATAAAACTTTCAGAAAAAGTTTAATGGCAACGGTTTTGTTTTTAGCGATGACACCAATGGTGTTGGCGGCAACAACGGTGTATTCGATTCGGGTAGACGGTCTGGCGTGTCCGTATTGTGCCTACGGCATCGAGAAAAAACTGAATGAGATCGATGGCGTGAAATTCATCAATATGGATCTGGATAAAGGCATCGTGACGGTTGAAAGTTACGATGTAAAGTTGAACGATGCACAGCTTGAACAATTGTTTCAGGATTCGGGTTTTACCTACCGCAGTAAAACGGAAACCGAAAAATGAAACCGAGTGAAGCAGATAGAGAGACCGGGCTGAAAGCTGAAGCGCGCAGAGATATCAGTATAAGTTTTTTCACCCTGTTCGCCAGCAGCGGTACATTGATATGTTGTGCCCTGCCGATCATCCTGGTGACATTTGGTATGGGGGCAACCGTCGCCGCGTTGACCAGTAGCTTTCCTTTTTTAATCGTTCTCAGCCAGCACAAGATATGGGTGTTCATCGTTTCCGGCCTGATGCTGTTGATGTCGGCGCTGATTATATATCGCCCGAACCAGCGCTGTCCGGTGGATCCGGGGCAGGCACAGATTTGTCTGCTTTCAAAAATCTGGAATAAACGTATCTACTGGTTTTCGGTAATCATCTGGAGTATCGGTTTTTTTGCCGCTTTTATTGCACTGCCGGTTCGTATGGCGTTAGGCATATAAGATTAATCCATCAAAAGAGAAATATTATGAAGATTAGAAACGTGTTGCTAACCATTCTGTTGACGCTGACAAGTTTTGCTTCGTGGGCAGAGAGTTATCGTTATAACGCTGACGTTAAGGGCATGGTCTGCGCTTTCTGTGCTTACAGTGTCAGTAAAAATGTCAGTCAGTTATCGGGGGTTGATGCCGATTCGGTGGACGTAAATCTGAAAGGCGGCTATGTGACTTTTGATTCCAGCAAAAAAGTTGCTGAAGAAAAACTTGCCGGCCTGTTTACTGATTCCGGTTTTAGTATCAGTCATTTAACGGTGAGTGAAACGTCAAAAAAATTCGTAAGTTCGAAGAAACCGACCAGTCTTGATCTGCAGCTGGCTGTTTTTAAAATCGACCAGCTAAGTAGTGTCATCGAAGCGATCGGAAATATTGCCGCCGACAATCCTTCGCGTTTAATTATTTATGCGCCGGGCGCACAGGAAGAGGCAATTTTAAAACCATTGCTGATGGGGCGTCAGCAGGTAATCAGGGTGCGTTTTATTCCGACAAAATCAAATACCATGCATCTGCAATTATTTGAAGTCGCCGATAATAGTGAATAGTGAATAGTGAAGCTTAAACATGTTAGGGAATCTCTGATTAATTAGTTTTTACTTTGTCGGGTCAGAAACTGATCCAGATGATTGGCAAAGGCTTTGCGGTCACTCTGATTTAATGCCGGCGGGCCACCGGTGTTAATGCCGCTCGATCGCAGCGTTTCCATGAAGTCGCGCATGTTCAGCCGGGCGCGGATGTTATTGGTCGTGTACAGTTCGCCGCGCGGGCTGAGCGCGATGCCGCCTTTTTCGATGACGTCGGCGGCCAGCGGAATATCGCTGGTGATGACCAGGTCACCATTGTTCAAACGTTTTACGATTTCGTTATCGGCGACGTCAAAGCCCTGCGATACCTGCAGGAAGTTGATGTGGTGTGAGGCAGGAATTTCCAGCGATTGATTTGCGACCAGTGTCACCTGTACTTTGGTGCGTTCGGCGGCGCGGTACAGGATCTCTTTGATGACTACCGGACAGGCGTCAGCATCTACCCATATTTTCATATTATATTATCTGTCGGATGCAACATCGATGTTCGGGTGATTTTATTTCACGGCAATAATTATATAAAAGAAAATTATATAGCAAAATTCGTCACAGGTGCCTGAAGTTATTATCTGTCTTTTAGAAATACCAGGCCAGTTGTACGAACAGGTTTAATTCTGTACTGAGTTGCTTGCCGGCAACGCCAGAATCTATTCCGCCGTACTCTGTGCCCGGTGGGCCAAGCGGAACGCTTATCGCCGCCAGCAGTTGCCAGTCCTGCTCCAGGTCGTAAGTGCTGACCAGCTGTGCCAGAAAGGAGTGATCATCGATATTGATGAAAGCATTGGGCGTCAACAGCCATAGCGGTGTCACCTCTATCATCAGTGATGTGACCAGGTACTGCCGGCCGAGGGTGAAAAGTTCGCCGCGCTGTATCCGGTTGACCAGATCGGGATTCGCGGCGAGGGCAGCCGGGCTGTAGTTAGCAGCGGACTGGCCGAATCCGTTATAGAAATATTCGATGACCCCGCTGAAGTTGTGATCCCAGCCGAGCCAGGAATATGACAGACTGGTCACCAGACTGGTAATGTTATCGGTCTGCGTCGAGGCGCTGGAACCAGTGCGGGTCAGGGTGATGTCGCCGCGCCAGATAGCACCGCCGATATCGACGATGCCGCCGACGCCAAAAATGCTGTCATCGTAATGTTCTGCGAGCAGCAGGTCGTATTCATTGCCGCCCGCAAAACCGTGATACTTGACGGCGATGGTATCGACCTCGCCGCTTACATCACCGTTATTATCACGCCGCAACACCCAGGTCGCCTGCAGGTCGTTGCCGTTCTGTTGCAGGTACTGGCCGTACAGCATGTCGTCACCGCTTTTGTATTCCTTGTCGATGGCCGACGGGTCGAACGGGTTGATGAAATCCATCGGTGTATAGATGAGGCCATTGCCCCAGCTGATGGCCTGACGGCCGAGCCGGCCGACGACAGCTGTTGCAGCATACTCGAGATACAACCGGTCGAGACGGTGAATGAGTGTGCTGTTATTATTTTCTGAGATGACATGGGTCAGGTCAAACAGGCGGTTATCATCATCGGCAACGGGGTCGGAAATGATCACCGAGCCGGAGAAGTTGTTTGCCAGTGCGATGCTGTCGCCATGCAGCGCGATAAGCTGGTAATCCGTTGTCAGTGATACTTTATCTTTTCGCCAGTCGAACAGCAGACGCAGGTCGCCATTCTGATCGCTCATCGGGTTATCGACGTAGTCCAGGAACAGACTGTCTTCAGGAAAAGTGTTTACCAGCAACCGGAGTTTCAGGTGTCCGCTTTTAAACCCGTCGTCATCTGCTGCGGTCGCTGAAAAGAGTATGCCGTTTAAGGTGCCGCATAAAAGGCACGACACCAGCAGCGGGTATTTTTTAGCTTCCATCAATCCTGGATCTGAGTCTGTTGTTGGTTTTCGTCAGCAATGATTTTGCCGTCCTGCATTTTGATTAGACGTTTGGCATATCGCATCACCCGTACATCGTGAGTGGCGATGACAAACGTAATGTTGTGGTGTTGGTTAAGCGCAACAAATAGATCCATCAGCTGACCGGAAGTGACGCTGTCCAGATTGGCTGTGGGTTCATCGGCCAGCACCAGCGTCGGCCGACTGACGATGGCGCGTGCCACGGCGACACGCTGCTGTTGGCCGCCGGAAAGATGCGCCGGGCGCCGGTCTTCCATGCCCTCGAGACCTACCTCCTTGAGGATCTTATGCGAACGCAACGAGCGTTCTTTTGCTGACATGCCGCTCACCTGCATGACAAATTCAACATTTTCGCGGGCAGTTAATACCGGTATCAGGTTGTAGGACTGAAACACGAAACCGATGCTTTTCAGCCGCATGTCGGCCAACGGGCCTTTGCCGAGTTTGTCGATGCGAACCCCGTCGATATCGATCTGTCCGCTGTCCGGCGTGTCGAGTCCGCCCATGGCGTTGAGCAGCGTGGTTTTACCGGAGCCGGACGGACCGGACAGGCAGACAAAGTCCCCTTTTTCGATAGTGATGGAAACCTGGTCCAGCCCGGTGATGATCTCATCGCCCTGCTGAAATGTTTTACACAAATCCTTGCAGATGATCGCGCTCATGGTGTGATACCTGTTTTGGTTTTTTTGCTGCCGCTGTTGTTCTGTTGTGCACTGGTGTTTGTCATCATGTTTCTGCTACTTAATCTTCTGCCAGTGCTTCGACAGGATTTAACCTGGATGCGTGCCACGCTGGCAGAAGACTGGTCAGCAGGCCGAGGATGATGACGATGACATTGGCCAGCAACATGTCGTTTATTTTCAGCGCCGGGTATAAAACGCTGCTGGTTCCCATCATCTCCATGCCTTTGGCGACAGCCGATATATCGATACCGTCCTGTAGCGGAATGATAGTGATAACGGCGAGTATATTGCCGAGCAGTAGACCGATAGATAACAGCAGAAATGATTCGGCCAGGATCTGGTACAGGATCAAACCCGGACGCATGCCGAGTGCCTGCATCAGGCCGATCTCGCGCGTGCGTTCGAACACTGCCATCACCAGCGTATTGACCAGGCCGAATGACAGGGCGAGGAAGATAACGATAATCCATACCAGCACAAAACCGTCCATCATCGCCAGCATGGCGCCGAGATAGGTATCGAGCTCATACCATGGCAGCGTCTGCAGATTTTTTCCGGCAGTGTTTTTTATTTCTGGATACCAGTTTTCGACATGGCGATAGTCATCACCGGTGATGGCTATTTCGGAGATTTTGTCATCGATCTTGAGGAGTTTCTGTACTGTTTTAAGGCCGGCATAAACATAGACCTCTTCGAGGCCGGGTAATTTTGCCCGGTAGATACCAACCACGCGAAAGCCGCGGTCGGCGATATTATTTTCCGGGTCCTGACTCATTAAAACGACACGTTTACCGAGCCGGGTTTCGAGTCGTTCGGCCAGTTTTGCGCCGATGACTAATCCGCTGTCATCACTGTCCTGTAGAAAACGGCCTTCGATGAGGCTGTCCAGATCGAAACTGAGCTGCGCTTCGCTTTCTGGGATGACACCGAGCAGGGTGATGCCGCGGCTGTCACGTTCGCTCGATATCACTGCCGGAACACGCATACGACTGGTCCAGGCTTTGATCGCCGGCATCTGCAGTGCTTGCAGTAAAGCTTTATCCGGCGGCTCTATGCTGTTGTTGACGACAGGATCATCGCGGTATAACGGGTGGTGGATCTGCACTTCGCCCGGCAGGTTACGGATGCCATTTAACAGCATGTCATCGACCATGCCGCGCATCAGTGCGGTCATAAAGATCATCGCCCAGACGCCGACGGTAATCGCCGACAGCATGATCAACGTGCGGCGATGGTTGCGCCACAGATAGCGCCAGGCCAGTGTGAAAATAACCTTGATATGCAGACTCGTCATGCGGCTCTCATGGCACTGACAGGTTGCAGGAAGTACAGTCTGAGTGCCGGATAAACCGAAGCCAGCAGGCTGCAGAAAAAGATGATGCCGGGCCCGAGAAAAATCGATAGCAGTGACAGGCTGGGATACATGCGATCTGGCAGGTTGAATTTACCGGCCATCTCAGCCATGCCGGGGTAGGAGAAACCGACGATGCTCAGGTAGTAGGCGAGTGCCGTGCCAAGCGCCGCACCGATCGCCAGGCCAAGGCTGGACATGATGAAAGTTTCGGTGAAAACCAGCGAGCCAAGGCGAGCAGGCCTGACGCCGAGTGCCAGCATGGTGCCGAACTCGCGGGTGCGTTCCAGCACCGACATCAGTTGTGTGTTTAATACACTGAAAGCGACCAGTATGATGAGCACCGCGTACATGAACCAGGCGCTGCTCATGTCGGCCTGGATGGCCTGTCGCAGGCCGGGCTGCAATATGTTCCAGTCGAGTACTACCAGCTCTTTACGCGCTGCAATAATCCTGCTGACTTCCTGTTGCACCAGTGGCACCTGCGGCAGGTCTCCGGCGTTGATGACGATGTTATGTCCGCCGTCGCCCATGCTGAAAAGTGCCTGAAAATAACCCAGAGGAACCTGTGCCATGGAACGGTCGATATCGATGATGCCCGACTCAAAGATGCCGGTGACGATGACCACACCGGCGGCAAACGAACCATCACGGCCGCTGCCGAGCAGGGTGAGTTCATCGCCGATATCGACGCGCAGGTTGCGTGCCAGCACACTGCCGATAATGATCTCTTCGGCATCGATGGCGGTGAAATAATGTCCTTTGCGGATGAGGCCGGGCAGGCTGGAAACCTTTGCCTCAAATGCCGGTTCGACGCCGGTGATCTGCAGACCGTAGGAGCGCTGTTTGCTGGATGTCATGGCAAAGGCCACGCCGCGGGCGGCTACCCATGCTGTTATTCTGTCACTGGCCAGTTGCTCGCGTATTTTTGCGGCCAGTGGAATAATCCCGGCGAAACTGCTGCGTATCTTCGGGTTATCGTTGTAGCCGACGCGTTGAACCTGCATGTGGCCGGTATACGGTTTCAGCGTATTGTCGATCATCATGCGATAACTACCGAACTGCAGCGAGATCAGAAATACCAGCAACAGGTTGGAAAAGATCATGGCACCGACGGTCAGCCAGGTGCGGCGTTTGTGCCGCCACAGATTTCGCCAGGCCATGCGCAGACCAATGTTGTGGCTGCTGTTTACTATCTGATTCACTGTCTGGGATTTCTCAGGTTGGACAGTGTGAACAGGCTATCGGGGTGAGATAGATCGAAGCGGATATCCTGCACCGACATCTGTGTCCATTCGTCAGGGGTAGCGACTTTACCCATACGGATGATACTGGCGACGGTGCGGCCACCGAGTTTTTTTATCTCCCGTGTCTTCATGGTTTTAACGAGCACATCGTCCTGGTCCCAGAACTGTTGCTGCAGCAGGACGTAGTCATCACGTATGGTTAAAATTTCTTTACCCCAGACGATGGCCGCGTCTTCGTGCGGGATCGATTCGATGACATAAACAGTGTGGCCATCCTGTTGCCGTGTCTGCAGCAGCTTATGATCATACTGATCGATGATGTCAGTGGATTTGCTGATGTCCTTGTTGGTAAAGTCGCTGCCCATCCAGCTCTGGCTCATCATCGATGACGGTATTTTGATGATGCGATTAACTTTGGGTGCGAATATCCACATGTTGTTGTCTTTGGTCAATGTACCGTTGCCGGCATCCTTTTTGGGTCGGGTCACGCGTACCAGCGATGTTTTATCGCCTTTGGTCCAGCTGCGCATCGACATGCTCCTCTCCCAGTCGGGGCGATGGATGGTCATGGTTATCTCTGAATAAGAAGACAGGCCGCGCCAGTGATCCATGGCCTGTTTGATCAGGTCACGGGGATCGGCTGTTGCTGAATTTGCCAGCGAAGAAAAAAGGCAGGTCACCAAAACCAGAAGCAGACGTTTCATGTGTGTTCCCTTTCGGATATGCATGATATGAGTCTATACGTGCTGATGCTGTAGAACAATACATCAGGTTTAAGGGCACCTCTATTAATTGCTTATGTCCTCTGCGTGACCTGAAGCATGCGCGGCGAACAGGTGAAGCAAAAAAATATTTCAGCTTTTGTTTTTTTGGGCTGAGGTCCTGCCGAGCTGGAATGCTTCAAGCAGTACGCTTTTTAATTCGGGATGCTGATCGATGTCGTCGATCGAAAGTTTCTGTTGTGCGATGGCCTGTAATTTTTTGATGACTTTATTTTCTGACCATGCGGATTCGAATGCTGGTATATCTAAAACGCCTTCGTTGACATAGTTGGCGATCAGTCCTTTTGCCTGGTTGAAGACCACTGTTTCAGCTTGCATCATTTCATATTCATAAGAATAAAGATCAAGGTTTATTGTTCTGGCAAGCAATGGAAAGATGGCGGGCAACTCCCCGGCGTTTTGCATATGTTGATCTACGTCCAGGTCAACTGAGGCGGTGAATTTTTCGCCTTTGAAATAAAATTCGACGGAGGCAGTGATGTGGTTGTGCATTTATTATAATCCAAAAAATTTAGCCGTGAAGAACGCAAAAGACGCGAATATAAAAACAATGTTGGTTTTTTTGCGCACTTTGCGTTCTTTGCGGTAAAAATGTTTTTAAGATGTCAAAGCGGTAAATAACAACGGTAATTTTTCTGGCAGTTTTTCGACGTTGTCGATGATGGTGTAACCACCTGCGCCAAAAATATCCTGGATGTAGTCATCGGCTTTTCTATCCAGGCTGATGCAGTAACTGTACATGCCTTTGGATGAGATTTCATCAACCGCTTTTTTGGTGTCGTTGATTAGATATTTTTCATCATCAACATCAATGTCTGACGGTTCACCGTCGGTGAGGATGAGCATCAATTTTTTGTCGGCCTTCTGTGCTTCCAGATAATGCGCCGCGTGGCGGATGGCACCGCCCATGCGGGTGGAAAAGCCGGCGTCCATGGCGGCAAGTCGGGCTTTTACATTATCATCAAAGTGTTCGCTATAACCTTTGAGGTGATAGTAACGCACATTGTGCCGGGTGTCGGAGTGAAAGCCGGCGATGGCGTATTTGTCGCCGAGTTGTTCGATGGTCCAGGCCAGCAGTGTGACCGCTTCCTGGCTGAGTTGCAGGATACTTTGATCCGAACCTTCGGGTACATCGTTCAGCGAAGCCGATAGATCGAGCAGGATCATCACCGCGATATCACGGCCATCGTGTTTGTGGCTCATGTTAATGCGCGGGTCGGGCTGCGCGCCGCATTTGTAATCGATCAACGAGCGAATGGCGACATCCAGATCCAGTTCGCTGCCTTCTTCCTGATAACGCACGCGCACGAACTGCTGTGGTTTGAGCATGTCGAGGATGGCTTTTAACTGTTTCGCCAGCGCTTTGTGCTTGTCTAAAATAGCATCGATATCTCTGGCATCGGCCGACGGGTGGATGGACTCGTACAGGCTGACCCAGTCTGGTTTGAAGGTGGAAGTGTTATAATCCCACTCGGCGTAGTGGCGTGGCGGCAGACCATCACTGTTAAGTTCTTCCGGCGTGGCGTCGCGTTTATCTTCAAAGGCTTCTTCTTCGTCACCTTCTTCGATGAAGATCCACATGTGGCGATTGTCATCGCGGTAATCCACTTCAGTATTTTCGAAACGAATCTTCGGTAACTGGTCACTTTGCAGACGGGTGCGCGCGGTGAACAGGATCGCCATGTCGGCCATGGCTTTGGTACTGCTGCCGTCTTTTTTTACGGCGGCATGAAACTGTGCGACAAAATCCAGAATGTGTTCATTCGTGTAACCGTGGTTCTCATCAAGGATGGCGCGAGACAGCATGGCCAGACGATGGCGGATGCAGGATTCTTTTTCAGTGTCACAATCACCTTCCACCGGTGCCGGGTGCAAAGCCAGCAGATGTTTACGCAGTCCCGGGTATTCTTTCAGCATTAAATATTCGACGCGTGAATCTTCCAGATGTTCGATGGCGATGCGCTGGAACGGGCTGAAGTTATCCGCGATGATGGCGGTGGTCCAGCGCCGATGGGCCGCGATGTGTGCGATGGTGACGCGATAACGCTCGATACCTGCAACGACGGTACCATCGGCGGCGGTAAAATCGTCATAAACATCCGGTACACGGATGCCCAGGTGATCGTAATACGGGATGGGCTTGCGCAGCTCATCAAAACCGAGTGAGTAAGGCACGAAGTAGGATTCGTCTTCCCACATGCTGCGTAAATACATATCCAGCTTGCGTTCGTTGTCCATGTACAGGGTGCCGTGGCGTTCGCGCTGCAACATGGCTTTGCTGTCGGCAGACTGCAAACAGAAATAATCTTTCTGCCGCTCCGGGTGGTTGCTGTAATTGCGCGTGCCGTATCCGATCCAGTTTTTTAAACCTTCCAGTGACAACTGGTTTAACAGGTAAGGTATCTGCTGCAGTAAAACCGGGAAGCCCTGACTGGAATGAGTTTTGTGATGGCCGTGCACCGAGGTGGTGGTGGTGTCCATCATCTCGAACAGGATGTCGAGAAAGTGCTGCATCTGTTCCAGCGTACCCAGCCGGCGTGAAGCTTCCGGCAGGCATTGCATGAATGGTGGAATGGCTTTGCCGTTGGGTGTGCGTGACATGTCCCACACGGCTTTGGAAATGATCTCCAGTATCGGTTCGCCCAGCCGGTTCGCCATCTCCGGCATCTCTTCCAGATAGATCGATACCGGCTCCCAGCCGCGACCGATCATGCAGATAAGCGACGCGCCGGACAGGTACTGATCGATGCCATTGTTGCTCAGGTTGCGCAGGCAGTCCTGAACGTAGTCCTCAAAACAATCCTCGATCTGAGGGAAGCTGCATTTTAGTTTGTCGCGGTAAGCTTGTAAGTCGGATTCTTGCATGGTTGTTTATATTGCCGCAGAGACGTGAGAAAAAGATTTTTTAGTCCGCAAATGAACGCAAATAGACGCAAATTTAAAAAATATTAAAAAGTTTTTATTTGAGTTCATTTGCGGAAAAATTGTTTTTTCTTAACCAAAAATACTGTCGATAGAGTGATCTAATGTACTGCGAATATCCGCATCATCGGTGATCGGGCGTACCAGTGCCATGCGGCAGGCAGCCTTGGCTTCGATGCCTTTGCTCATCAGGGTGGCGGCGTAAACCAGCAGGCGGGTGGAGATGCCTTCGTCCAGACCGTGGCCTTTCAGGTTGCGGGCGGTGTGCGCGATCTTTACCAGTTTGCTGGCTGTTTCTGCATCGGTGCCCGCTTCTTTTTCGACGATAGATGTTTCGGTTTTTGTATCCGGGTAGTCAAAATCCAGGCCGGTGAAACGTTGTTTGGTCGATTGTTTCAGGTCTTTCATCAAGCTCTGGTAGCCGGGGTTGTAAGAGATGACTAACTGGAAATCTTCGTGCGCGTCGATCAACTCACCTTTTTTATCCAGCGGTAACTGACGACGGTGGTCGGTCAGTGGGTGGATGACCACGGTGGTGTCCTGCCGGGCTTCGACGATCTCGTCGAGGTAACAGATGGCGCCGATGCGAGCAGCCACGGTCAACGGGCCGTCTAACCAGCGGGTGCCGTTGGCGTCCAGTAAATAACGGCCAACAAGATCAGAAGCAGTCATGTCTTCGTTGCAGGCAACGGTGATCAGTGGTTTGCCGAGTTTCCACGCCATGTGTTCGATGAAACGTGATTTACCACAACCGGTCGGACCTTTGATCATCACTGGTAAACGTGATGCGTAAGCGGCTTCGTATAAAGCAACTTCGTCGTCCTGTGCTTCGTAGAAAGGTTCTTCGGTTACTTTGTATTGTTCGATGTCTATGTCAGTCATGGTCTTAACCTTTTAAAAAATATTTTGCCGTTGAGGAAAAAATAAAATCAGTCCGCGAAAAACGCGAATAACGCAAAAAAGATAAAAAGTGTTTTTTTGCGTGTTTTGCGTTCTTTGCGGATAAATCTTTTGTGTTTTAGTCTTTAAGTATTTTAGAAAAAAAACCCCCACCGAAGTGGTGAGGGTTCTTTTTAGAACTGAAACGTTCGGTTTATTTATGAACGCCCAGCTTGTCTCTCCAGCCTGGGAAGATCGCATCAGCGTCATGCTCGAATGATTCGAATGCGCGGGCAAATTCGTGATGCTCTTTCGCGTATTCGATCGGATCAGCACCTTGCTTCCAGCAATCGTAAGCCTGGTGTAAAGATTTCGCACCAGCTGCAGGCGAATCGATGTGACCGTAAGCGCCACCACCAGAAGTGTTGATGACGTTACCGTGACCCAGGTTCTCGAAGAAGCCTGGCAGACGCAGTGCGTTCATGCCACCAGAGATGATTGGCGTTGTTGGTTTCATGCCATACCATTTCTGGAAGTAAACAGGACCCTGACACTCATCACGCTCGATCATGTATGCGATGATCTTGTCAGTCGCATCACCTTCCATCTTACCGTAACCCATTGTGCCTACGTGGATACCAGATGCACCCATCAGACGAGACATTTTCGCCAGGATGTAAGCGGTGTAACCACGCTTGGAAGATGGTGAAGTAATCGCACCGTGGCCAGCACGATGGTAGTGTAAGTATTGGCTAGGGTATTGACGACGTGCAGTCGTTACCATGCCTGGGCCACCAACATAACCGTCAACCAGGAAAGCAACGTGAGACGCGTTTTCACCGAATGTTTCCAGTACGAAATCAGCACGAGCACACATTTCGTGGTAGTCGTCAGCTGTGATGTTGGCAGAGAATAATTTAGCTTCGCCAGTTTCATCCTGTGCGCGAGCCATAGCATCTGCAACTAAAGGTATAACCTTTTTCATTGGGCAGAAAACCTGGTTGCCTTGAGGCTCGTCATTCTTGATGAAGTCACCGCCTAACCAGAAAGAGTATGCAGCAGCAGCAAATGGCTCAGGACGCAGACCAAGCTTGGGCTTGATGATGGTACCGGCGATGTAACCACCGTTTTCGATAGGACGACCCAGGATGCGCCACATGTCAGAGATATCCATTGAAGGACCATCAAACAGTTGCAGCATTTTAGGTGGAACGTAAAAATCGAACATTTGAGCGTTTTTGATGTCGCCCATGCCCTGGTTGTTACCAATAGCAAGCGTCAGGAAAGAAACGATCATGGCGCGACCATCGATGACGTTGCGGTCGAACAGTTCGTTCGGGTACGCGATCTTCATGATGCCTTTGGCTTCATCAATTTCGTAAACTAAAGCGTCAACGCCTTTGGTGAAGTCATCAGTGGTAGAAACTTCTACGTTAGTACCGGTTGAAGATTCAGCTGCAAAGTGAGCCGCTGCTTCAAGGTAACCGTAACCTTCAGCAGGTTCCATAGTGTAAGCCACCAGGATGTGTTTGCCGTCAGCAAGTAAGTTGTCTTCGTTCAGGCTAAGGTCGGAATAACGACCTGTTTGGTCTAATAAAGCCATTGATATGGTCTCCTATTATTAAAATTTCGGCGGTTATCCAGTTTTGAATAACGGCAAATCTGGTCTGATACGTCAGGTGCTAATTTGAGGACCTGCTCTCAGGGGCAGACACTATAGTGCTGATTCAACATAATTAACACTAAATGTTTTTGATTGTTATAATAAGTAATTACTTATGATCTTTTATACATGGGGTCAGAGACAAGCTTGTCTCTGACCCCGGCTTGGCTGAGGTTGAGATATGGCGCTAAACATGACATTCAGGCAGCTCAAGGTATTTGAGTCTGCGGCAAGACATTTGAGTTACACGCGTGCTGCTGAGGAGTTACACCTCAGTCAGCCGGGTGTTTCCATGCAGATCAAGCAACTAGAAGATGTGGTGGGTTTGCCCTTGTTTGAGCAGATAGGTAAAAAGATGCATCTGACGGCTGCGGGGCGGGAGGTTTATGCTTACAGTAAAAGTATCGGCCACATGTTAGATGAAGCCGAGGTGGTGCTGGATGAGTTGAAAGGTCTGCAGTCGGGGCGTTTATCCATCTCGGTGGCGACCACCGCCAGCCATTTCGCAACGCGTCTGTTAGCGGCGTTCTCTCAGCGATATGAGGATGTCACTATCAGTCTGGATATCACCAACCGTGCCAGTCTTCGTGAGCAACTGGAGGCTAATCGTCCCGATCTGGTAATCATGGGGCAGCCGCCTGAAGGTGTAGAAGTAGAGGCTGAGGCTTTTATGGAAAACCCATTAGTCATGATCGCGTCACCGAATCATCCGCTGGCCTCAGAGCGAAAAATTGAGCTGGCACGTTTTGAGGACGAGAATTTTGTGGTGCGGGAAAAAGGCTCGGGTACGCGTAGCGCGATCGAACGATTTTTTAAAGAGCAGCGGGTAAGTTTTCACACCGGTATCGAGATGAGCAGTAATGAAGCCATCAAACAGGCAGTTGAGGCCGGCCTGGGTTTGGGCATCGTTTCTATCCATACACTCGAACTTGAGCTGGAAACAAAACGTTTGCAGGTGCTGGATGTAAAAGATTTTCCAATCAGGCGCCACTGGTATGTGATACAGCGCAAAGGCAAACGGCTGTCGCCTGTTGCACAGGCCTTTAAAACCTTTGTGCTGGAGCAGGCAAAAGAATTTATACGCCTGCCTTCGCCGTGAATGGCCGTACTGAAATTATTGATGGTGGCAGCGCCGATATTATGTGCCAGTCGTAGTCAGAAAATCTGACAAACGTCACCTATCAGAAAACCGTTAGAATGTGCAGCGACGGTCGATATCTCACATCATTTTTTCTTTGATCGGGGCGGAAATGCGCAACGCTGTATGAATGAGGCGTGAATTCGTATAAAATCGCCGGTTTTTCTGCGGAAATAGCGGAGACATTACTATGTCACAACAAGACCAGAAGCCTGAAAGCAGTATGGGTACTGTCGGTAAAATTGCGGTTGTTATGGGTAGTCAGAGCGACTGGCCAATAATGAAATATGCGGTGGAGCAGCTGGAAGCCTTTGGTGTTGCGTATCAGGCGAAAGTTGTCTCAGCGCATCGTACGCCGGAACTGCTGTTCGAATTCGCCGAGACCGCACGGAGCAACGGTTTTTCTGCGATAATTGCTGGCGCGGGCGGTGCGGCGCATCTTCCCGGTATGCTGGCGGCCAAAACCACGCTGCCCGTGCTTGGTGTACCAGTGCCTTCAAAATATCTTAAAGGTATGGACTCTCTATTATCTATCGTGCAGATGCCAAAGGGTATTCCGGTTGCGACCTATGCGATTGGTGAAGCCGGTGCGGTGAACGCGGCGTTGTCTGCGATAGCCATGCTGGCGATGACAGATGAGTCGCTGGCGGTCAAAATAGCCGAGTTCAGAGAAAAACAGCAGCAAGCTGTTTTTGCCATGACGTTGCCGCCTGAAGCTGAATAAGGCGGGGTGCGATCTGTCATGGCTGCTAACGTGATTTTACCGGGTGCCACACTGGGTGTTTTAGGTGGCGGCCAGTTAGGCCGGATGTTTTGTGTGGCGGCGCGCACCATGGGTTATCGCGTCATTGTATTAGATCCTGATCCATATTGCGGTGCCGGTCTGATCGCTGATGTTCATATCAAAGCTAATTACGACGACCAGGCAGCCCTCGAAGAGATGGCGAACCAGTGTGACGCCGTCACTCTGGAATTTGAAAATATCCCCTCTAAAAGCGTACGCTTTGTCGCCGATAAAACCACGGTTTATCCAGCGGCCGAATCTCTGGAAATTGCACAGAATCGCGACCTGGAAAAACAGTTTGCGAAAAAAGCCGGATTACGGCCGGTGCCTTATTTCGCGCTCATGGATGAAGCGGATCTGCAACAGGCTGCTACTGAGGTCGGTTTTCCTGCCATCTTAAAAAGCAATACGCTGGGTTATGACGGCAAAGGCCAGTTCGTGGTGAATGATCTTGCAGAACTCGGCGCGGCCTACGAGCAGGTCGGCAAAGTAGATTGCGTGCTGGAAAAGAAAATCAACATCCGCTGCGAAGTATCGGCCATCGTTGCCAGAAATGCGGCGGCAGAACTGGCGAGTTTTCCGGTGGCCGAAAATCAACACAGAGACGGTATCCTGCACATGAGCATCGTACCGGCGCGCGTCTCGGAAAAATTAACCAGAGAGGCGATCGAAAATGCTTCGATTCTGGCCGAGGCATTATCTTATGTCGGCATACTGGCGGTAGAGTTTTTTGTCAGCGACGACGATGTGCTGTACTTCAACGAGATGGCGCCGCGTCCGCATAACAGTGGTCACTACACCAAAGATGCCTGTGTTACCTCGCAGTTTGAGCAACAGGTAAGAATGATGTGTGGTTTAAAGCCGGGCGATACCCGACTGTTATCACCCGTGGTGATGGTCAACATGCTGGGTGATTTATGGACGCCGGACTGGCTCAGCATCTTTACCCGGAATAATATCAAACTGCATCTCTACGGAAAAACCGAAGCTCGCCCGGGCAGAAAAA
>SWCD01005079.1_pt1 | contig 21044 bp, 18 predicted proteins | sample 4693011 | NCBI WGS metagenome assembly SWCD01 (sample SAMN10267278, study PRJNA491770) | bioreactor metagenome | isolation source: DHS bioreactor inoculated with marine | place: Japan: Omine Ridge, Nankai Trough | reverse complement strand
CGTGGTCTACAACTCCGTGATGAACTACGTCTGTGCCGCGGGCACGGGGTCGTTCATCGAAGAGCAGGCACGGAAGCTCGGTATCTCCATCTCGGAGTACGCCGACTTCGTCACCGATGTCAGCGCGCCGATCACCTCCGACCGCTGCACGGTCTTCATGGAGCGCGACCTGGACCTGCTGCTCTCCTCCGGCTGGAGTCGCCGGGAGGTGGCGGCCGCCGTGCTCCACTCCGTCCGGGACAACTACCTGAACAAGGTGGTCAACGGGCTCCGGATCGGGGACCGGGTCTACTTCCAGGGCGCCACCGCCCGGAACCAGGCCCTGATCGCCGCGTTCGAGCAGGAACTCGGCTGCCCCATCCTGGTCTCCCCGTACTGCCACGTCACCGGCGCGCTCGGCATGAGCCTCCTCCTGCTCTCCGAGAAGATCGAGGAGCGGACGTTCCGGGGCCTGTCCTTCGCGCAGGCCCGGATCGACACCGAGACCGAGAAGTGCACACTCTGCACCAACGAGTGCACGCTGACCGTCATCCGCACCGAGGACGAGGTGGTCGCCTGGGGCGCCAAGTGCGGGCGGGAATACTCGGAACTCCGCCGCAAGGTGGAGAAGGTCCCGGGGGTAGCCCTGGTCAAGGCCCGCGACCGGCTGCTGATGTCCACCGGGCGGAAACGCACCGAGGACTCCCCGGCCCCCCGGGCGCGCGTCGGATTGCCCCGCGCGCTGACCACGTGGTCCTACCTGCCGTTCTGGAGAGCCCTGATCGAAGGGCTCGACTGCGAACTCGTGCTCTCGGCGAAGTCCTCGAAGGAGATCTTCGAGGAGGGGCAGAAGCTGGTCACGGCGGAGTTCTGCGCCCCCATCGTGATGAGCCACGGCCACCTCGCCGACCTCGTGAACCGGGATGTGGATGTCATCCTCGTCCCGCAGATGATCCGCGAGAAGCTCCCGGAGAACGTCTCGGACTCGCACTTCTGTCCCTACATGCAGGGACTGGCCTCGGTGGTGAAGAGTCTGGCCGGCATGGGCCTGGATCCCGAGCGGCTCTCGGCCCCCACGATCATGCTGAACCGCAGCGAGAAGTGGCAGTCGGAGGCGCTCTACGAAGAGCTCGGACGGAAGATCGGAGCCTCGCGACGCCAGGTCCGGGCGGCCTTCAAGGACGCGCTTCAGGCGGACCGGGAGTTCCAGCTGGAGATCCGCCGGCGCGGGGAGGCGGAACTCCGGCAGATCGAGCAGAACCACCGCCTGGGCGTGGTCCTGATCGGCCGTCCCTACAACGCCCTCGACGAGGGGATGAACCTCGACCTGCCGCGGAAGATCGCGGAGAAGGGCCTGACCGTCTTCCCGCTGGATACCCTGCCCGTGGGCGCGGAGAGCCTCTCCGAGGACTGGCGGAACATGTACTGGACCTACGGCCAGCGCATCCTGGCGGCGGCCGAGTACGTGGCGTCCCGGGACGACCTGTTCGCCATCTTCTTCACCTCGTTCAGCTGCGGCCCGGACTCCTACCTGCTCTCCTACGTCAAGGAGATCATGAGCCGCCGGTCCAAGCCCTTCCTCGTGCTCCAACTCGACGGGCACGGCGCGGACGCCGGCTACCTGACCCGGGTCGAGGCGGCCATCGAGTCCTTCCGCGCCTGGTCACCGAGGGCCGCGGTGATCCCGATCCGCAAGCCGGAGCAGACCCTGACCACCGACCGGAAGGTCTTCATCCCACCGATGGATCCGCTGGGCGCGGTCTTCCTGGCGGCGAGCTTCCGGGGCTTCGGTTACGACGCGGCGGTGCTCGAGGAGAACCAGGAGACCCTCGCCACCGGCTACAAACACACCCTGGGCGGCGAGTGCGTGCCCTGCCCGTCCACCGCGGGCTCCCTGCTCTGCGCCCTCGACCGCGAGGGGATTCCCCCTTCGAAGGCGGCGTTCTTCATGCCCACCGCCTGCGGTCCCTGCCGCTTCGGGCAGTACGCCACACTGGACCGCCTGATTCTCGAGAAACGCGGCCAGGACGAGGTGCTGATCCTCTCGCCCTCGGCGGTGAATGCCTACCAGGGACTGCCGGACGGTCTCCGCAAGCTGATCTGGGACTGCATCCTGCTGGCGGACCTGGTGCAGAAGGTGACGCTCGCAACGCGTCCCTACGAGTCCGAGCCCGGCGCCACCGACCGCGCCCAGGCCCGCGCCGTGGCGGCGATCTGCCGGGAGTTCGAGAACGGCGGACAGGATCTCCCGTCGGTGCTTCGCGAGGCGCTGCCGAAGATCCACGCGACCGGGGGTTCTCGCCGTCCCCGCCCCCAGGTCGGAGTCGTCGGCGAAATCTACGTCCGCAACGACCCCTTCATCAACAGAGAGCTGATCCGCACCATCGAGGGGCTGGGCGGCGAGACGCACATCTCCTCCCTCGCGGAGTGGATCCTCTACACCGACTACCTGCACCGACACGGAGTGGGACCGCGCCGCCGGACAATCGGCGAGCGACTGACCCAGCCCGTCCGGGAGCACTTCCTGTCGGCGAGGGAGCGCCTCTACTACGACATCGCCAGGCCGTGGCTGGGTGATCGGGCGGAGCCCGAACTGGAGGAGATCATCGAGGCCGGCAAGCCCTTCGTGCCCCTCGAATTCCAGGGTGAGGCGATCCTGACCATCGGACGTGCGATCCTCATGGTCGAGCAGGAGGGCATGGACATGGTGGTGAACGCCTCCCCCACCTTCTGCATGCCCGGGACGATCTCCTCGGCGATCTTCCCGAACATCGAGCAGAAGCTCGGGGTGCCCATCGTCTCCATCTTCTACGACGGCTCGGGAGACCCGAACCGCGTCCTCGTCCCCCACCTGCACTACCTGGTGGACCGCGTATCGAGGGGTGAAGAAAGAGCGATGGCCGAGCCGGGGGACTGATCCGGTTTCCGCAGTCCGGGGATCCATTCCGAATCCCCTTGAAGATGCTCCTCGTTCGCGGAGAAACTGTCCGCCATGAAACCTTGGAGCGCACTGAACGGCCTGCTGCTTCTCCTGGCCGGGGCCTTCCTGCTGGGTGCGCTCGCGGAACGGCTCAGACAGAGCGCAATTCTCGGCTACCTGCTGGCCGGGATGCTCCTCGGCCCGCACGGTCTCGGGCTGGTCGGCCAGACCGCGAACTCTCCGCCGAGCTGGCGGGCCTGAAAGCCCACCGGGCGGACGGGTGAGGAGATCTCCCCTCCCGGGCTGATCCTCCTTGCCCACTCGGGCGCTCGGTCTTAGGATTCTCTCTGTCGCGCACCCGAGTGGGCAACCCGGACATCCGTTATCCTCCCTGGAGGCAGAATCATGCGCTTGCTTTCCCTTCTCCTCATTGTGGCCGTTGCGACGTTCTCTTTCGCGTGCGGCGGCGACGACGACTACGTGACCGATCCGAACGCCGGCGACGGCGCGGCCGCGACTTCCGGCGGTGGCGACCCGGCCAATCCCCCGGCACAGGAGCCTCCGAAACGCGAGGTTCCGCGGCTCTCCCCCATGGCCGCGAAGATCGCGCAGTCCCGCAAGATGGTCGATGCGGTCCGCGACATGGACGCGAAGCAGAAGAAGGCGGCCGAGCAGGCCGCCGTCTACGCGGGCCAGTCGGTCTCCGGCGAGGCGCTGTTCTACCTCGGAGAGCTCTGGCGGATGGCCGGGGAGTACGCCAAGGCCGCGGACACCTACTCGCGCTTCATAAGCGAGTGCCCGAACGACACCAACGCGTGGACCGGCCAGTACTACCTCGCCGTCAACCTGGCGAAGGCAGGTCGGGCCGGGGAAGGTATCGCGCACGTCAACTCGTTCGCCGGCAAGTACCCGGACAAGCAGAAGTTCACCCGCTCCATGGCCAAGACCGTCGGCGACGCGCTGGTCGCCGAAGGCAAGCTGGGTGAGGCGATTGCGATGCTGCAGGTCGCGGTGGACAACGACGACGCCTACGCCGGCGAGGAAATGGTCCGCTGCCTGTGGGCGACGGGCAAGTACGACGAGGCCCGGACGAAGGCCACCAAGCTCGCGTCCAATTTCAACGGCCACACCGAGCAGAAGCGCTACGACACGCTCTCCGACCTGTCCTCCCGCATGGGCAAGCCGGCCGCCGCCCTCGACGTGGAGGGCTGGTCCACCGAAGGCGACTACGACACCGACGCCCTGAAGGGCAACGTGTGGCTGGTCTACTTCTGGACCTTCAGGAACCGCGGCACGGCGAACAAGAACGAGCGCCTGCTGACCAAGCTCTACAACCGCTACAACGGCGAGGGCTTCGAGATCATCGGCATCTCCAAGCACTCCGGCTACAACCTGGAGACCGGCGAGAGCGACGACACCCTCGGCATGGAGGAGGAGATCCACAACCTGAAGGTCTGGGTCTACAACTTCAAGGCCCCCTGGCCGCTGGCGCTGGTCGGCAACGACAACCTGTACGATTTCTTCGGCTACCGCGGCAACGTCCCGGCGATCGCGGTGATGGGCAAGAAGGGCAACCTCCGCTACTTCCGCGACTCCAGCGACGAGCAGGGCTACGCGATCCTGGCGAAAGTGATCGAGAAGCTGCTGGACGAGTAGGTCGATCGAGTTCTCTGGAAACGGGACGCCCTTGGGGGCGTCCCGTTTTGGGTTTGGGGGCCCCTGCCCGAAGGGCGGCCTGACGGCCGCGGCCGACACGGCGGTCGGCCCTCCAGGCCGCGGGTGAATGCGAAGTGGAGGGCGCCGCGCCGTCGGCGCCGCTTTTTCGGAATCAGGGAAAAGGAAAACAGCTCAGGGGGGCGTCCCATCCCGCAATCCCAAGGGGGGCGCGGCAGGGTTGTTGGACGGGGTTTGTCAGGCTCAGGTCAAAATCGGGAACTCCGTCGTCAACGCAAACACCTCCGCCCTCACCTCGGCCTCGACCTCTTCGTCTCCGGCGTTCGTCAGCACACGGTGGACCAGACCGGCGATCTTCTTCATCTCCGGGGCGCCCATGCCGCGGGCGGCGAGGACGTTGGTGCCCATGCGGATGCCGCTCGTAATCCAGGGCTTTCTCGTGTCGTTCGGGACGCCGTTGCGGTTGATGATCAGGCCGGAGCGCTCGAGGCACTCGGAGGCCTGACGCCCGGTCAGTTCCTTGCCGGCGGCGCCGTAGGTGAAGCCCTGGCCGCGCAGGTCGATCAGGATCAGGTGGTTGTCGGTTCCTCCGGAGCAGAGCTTGATCCCCCGCTCCATCAGGGCGTCGGCGAGCGCCGCGGCGTCGTCCTGGATGAGTTTCTGCAAGGCCTTGAAGGCGTCGGTGCGGGCGAAGCCGAGGATCCAGGCGATGCCGGCGATGTTGTTGAAGTGAGCGCCGCCCTGGAGGCCCGGGAACAGGGCCGTGCGGATCTTGCCGTGGATCTTCTCGTCGTTGGTCAGGATGATGGCGCCGCGCGGTCCGCCGAGGGTCTTGTGCGTGGTGAAGTTGACGACGTCGGCGCCCTCGGCGAGAGGGTTCTTCATCAGGCCGGCGGCCACGAGGCCGGCGTAGTGGGCCATGTCCACCATCATCAGGGCCGGCTTGTCGAGGGAGTCGCAGATCCTGCGGACGCGGGCGTAGTCGTAGTCCCGCGGGTAGGCGGAGGCGCCGACCAGGATCATGCGCGGCTGGCACTCCTTCGCCATGCGCTCCATCTGGTCGTAGTCGACGAAGCCCTCTTCCGTCACGCCGTAGTGCCTGAAGTCGAAGAACTTCGCGGAGAAGTTGAGGAACAGGCCGTGGGTCAGGTGGCCGCCATCCGAGAGGCCGAGGGCGAGCACCTTGTCCGCGGGGTTGGCCGCGTAGTTCGGGGTCGGGACCTGGTTGCCGTCGCGATCCACGCTGAACTCGGACAATCCCCCCTTCAGGAGCGCCATGTAGACCGCCACGTTTGCCGGGGCGCCGGAGAGGGCCTGCACGTTGGCGAACTTCGCGCCGAAGACCTCCCTCGCCCGGATCAGGGCGAGGTCCTCGGCCACGCTCGAAGGTCCGGTGCCAGTGTAGTAGCGGCCGGTCAGGTCGTAGCCCTCGGCGTAGATGTCGGTGAGCCGGGTCGAGAGGATCGCGCGGACCTCCTTCCGGGCCACGTTCATGGACGGGATCATGACCAGGTAGTCACGCCACTCGGCCTCATTCAGGGCGATCGCGCTGGTCAGCGCGGCGTCGGTCGCCGAGAGCGCCTTCAGTACGGCAACATCGTCGAGAGGGGGAACGTCGACGCCTCCCCGGCCCGCGATCAGCTCCTTCAGGTCCCCGTCGGCGTGCTCCGCGAGGGACTTGAAAGTCGTCGCCACGGTGGCGCGGGAGCGGGCCGCGAGGGCCTTCTCGCCCTCCTCGGGGTCCATGTAGGCGCGTACGGATTCGTGAATGTCAGCCATGCCGGTTCTCCAATCGAGTGGTGCATGATACGCAGATCACGCATCTTAGAGCCCGCGCGGCAGGTGCCCAACCGCTTTCAGGGGCTGATCGACAATTCGTAGCCGACGATCCGGAAGGTGGTATGCTCGCTGACGGATATCCCTACCACAGCACCACTCCCCTACCCTGTTTGGTGAAGTATGGCGAAGAAGACCTCCAAAACTGCAAGCACCGCCGAGGCGTTGTGCCTCCTGCATGAGACCGACAAGCTCAAGGCCGAGCTTTTCCGCGAGGGCGAGGGGTTCCGCGTCCACTTCAGCGGATCGGGCCGCGGCAAGGACAAGGAGTTCGACTCCCTTCCCTCCCTGCTCTCCGGGCTCCACGGGATCTTCCTCGAGCTGCGCATGAGCGGACGCGGATTGTCCGGGCTCAGCGCCCTGGCGAAGGCCTCGGATGACGCCCGCGAGGACGTCCTGGCCGCCTCTCGCAAGATCCACGCCGCCATCGGCACCGTCTGACCGAAGCGCTCACCCCCTCCCGGGGCCGATCCTCGTAGACTCCCGATCGCTTGGGATTCGGGCACCCCGTGCCCGCGCAACGGAGGTTCGCATGTGCCTGCTCAAGATCGTCGGGGCCGTCCTGCTCATCGCCGTTCTGGCCGGGTTGGCCTTCTTCTTCCTCCGTGGTCCCGAGGGTGTCTGGGTCGTCGACCGGGACGCCATGGCCGAAGCGGGCAAGGACGATCTCGTTTCGCGCGTCGTCGGCGGCATGATCCCGGACATCACCCTGACCCTCGCCGCCGAGAACCGGTTCACCCTTGCCCTCGACGGATCGGAGATCCTGCGGGGCAATTGGAAGTACGAGGGCGGAAAGGCGCTTTTCACCGGGGGCGAGGGCGGTTCCAGCGTCCTCGAGGAGGCCCTCTACGAAGCTCCGGGACGCCTCGTTGTCACATACTTCGAACGGTCGATCATTCTGAAACGCAACTAGTCTGCACCACCGTCGAATTTCCAAACCGGACCCGGTTCGTCGTGGTTTATCATCGAATCTTCGCCACATTCCGCAATTCGACTTGCAGCAGCCAGCCGGTTTCCGGCTCCGTCGGGCCCGGCTAGAGCGTGACAACCCACTCAGAAGGAGAACACGCATGTCGAGCCTGAAGGAGACGCTGTTAAAGAAGATCGAGGAGCACCGCCCGCGCACCGCCAGGCTCCTCAAGGAGCACGCTGACACCAAGGTCGGCGAGGTCAACATCGGCCAGGTGATCGGCGGCGCCCGGGGCGTCCGCTGCCTCGTGACCGACACTTCCTACCTGGACCCGAACGAGGGCATCCGGTTCCGTGGGAAGACCATTCCGGAGACCTTCGCGGCACTGCCGAAGTACCCCGGATGCGACTACGCCTCCGTCGAGGCCTTCTGGTGGTTCATCCTCACCGGAGAGGTCCCGACCCAGGAGCAGGCCGCTGAGGTCATCGCCGACTTCAAGACCCGCGCCGAAGTGCCGGAGTACGTTCACAACGTCCTGCGCGCCATGCCTCGCGACAGCCACCCGATGGCCATGTTCTCCGCCGCCATCACCGCGATGCAGAACGAGTCCGTCTTCGCCAAGAAGTACAACGAAGGCATGGGCAAGATGGACTACTGGGACCCGATGTACGAGGACGCGACCAACCTGCTCGCCAAGCTTCCTCGCATCGGCGCCTTCATCTACCGCCTGAAGTTCAAGGACGACGATCAGATCGCCCCGAACCCGGACCTCGACTTCGGCGGAAACTTCGCGCACATGATGGGCGTGGACAAGCCGTACGACGACGTGTCCCGGATGTACTTCATGCTGCACTCCGACCACGAGTCCGGTAACGCTTCGGCGCACACCATCCACCTCGTGGCCTCGACCCTCTCCGACGCGTACTACGCCATGTCCGCGGGCATCAACGCCCTGGCCGGCCCGCTGCACGGCCTGGCCAACGAGAACGTGCTGCGCTGGACGCAGAACTTCATGGAGAAGCTGGGCGGCAAGGAGCCGACGCAGGAAGTCATCAAGGAAGCGCTGTGGGAGACGCTGAACTCCGGTCAGGTCGTCCCGGGCTACGGCCACGCCGTGCTCCGCAAGACCGACCCGCGCTACCAGTCCCAGATGGAATTCTGCCTGAAGTACCTGCCGGACTACCCGCTCTTCAAGGTCATCAACATGATCTACCAGGTCGCCCCGGGCGTCCTGACCGAGCACGGCAAGGCGAAGAACCCCTGGCCGAACGTGGACGCGCAGTCGGGCGTCATCCAGTGGTACTACGGCGTCACGGAGTACCCGTTCTACACGGTGCTCTTCGGCATCGGCCGCGCCATCGGCACCCTGGCCAACATCACCTGGGACCGCGCTCTGGGCTACCCGCTCGAGAGGCCGAAGTCCCTGACGACCGCCATGCTCGAGGAGATCGCGGGCATCTAGTCCCACTCATCCGATCAGAAGCGGGGCGCCCTCCCGGGCGTCCCGCTTTTTGTATGGAGTGGCCGGGTTCCGCCGGTTGCCCCCACCTGATATCCTCGAGCCATGCACCGCACGATTCGTCCCCTGATGCTGCTCTTCCTCCTCCTGCTTCCGCTGGTCGCCTGGGCCCAGGACGCCGAGACCAAAGCGAAGTTCCAGCAGCTCTCCAAGGACCTGAAGGAGGTCCGAAAGTCCGCGATGTGGGCGGACATCAAGAAGCGCAGAGACCTCGTCCTGGCCCTCTCGGATCTCGACTACGATGCCGTGGTGCAACCGCTCTACGAGGTCTTCTCCAAGGATCGCGAGCAGATCTGCCGGATTCCGGCCATGGTCGGGCTCGGTCGGAGGGGGAACTTTCCGGCGCTGAAGGCGATGACCGGGGTCGCCATCCGGGAGAAGAACGACGTCTTCGTGATGTGCCTCCCGCTGGCTTTCGAGCACGTCAAGGACGAGAGGATCGGCCCCTACCTCCTGAAGAACCACTTCTCGCCGAAGCGGGATCCCAATCTTCGGGCCGCGCTGATCCAGTGCTTCGGCCTGATCCGCTGCACCGAAGCCTATGAGCCGATCCTGAAACTGCTGCAGGCGGAGGGGCGGGATGTCCGGACCAGCTATGAGTGTCTGATCGCGCTCGGCCGGATCGGGGGAACCCTGGCCTTCGACCCGATCGTGCCGTTTCTTCAAAGCGCGGATCGCGTGCTCCGCCAGGGGGCCGTGATCGCGCTCGGGGAGACCGGCCATCCCGGGACCCTCGAGGCGGTGCTGCCGCTTTCGGCGGACGAGGACGCCCGCGTGCAGGAGGCGGTCGCTGCGATCATCAGGAAGGAGAAGGCCGAGACCGGCATCCCCGCCCTGATCCGGATGCTGCGCACCGGGGGGCTCCGGATCATCGAGACGGCCCGGCTCACGCTGGAGGAGATCACCGGGGAGCACCTCGGCATCGACCCCGACGCCTGGGAGTCGTGGTACGAACGGAAGCTGAAGGGCGAGACCCAGCCGAAGAACCTCACCGACGACGTGGGGTCGGTCGCCACCTACTACGGCTTGAAGGTGTTCTCGGATCGCGTGCTGTTCATTCTCGACGTCTCCGGGAGCATGGACGCCGGCGAACCTCCCCGGATCGAGACCGCCCGCGAGGAGATCATCAAGACGCTGAAGCAGCTGAACAAGCGGACGCTCGTGAATGTCGTCGGGTTCGGCTCGGGGGCGCGCTGGTGGCGGGATGAGGAGGTGCCGGCCACGCCGGAGAACCTGGCGGACGCCGAGGAGTTCGTGACGAAGCTGCCCGTGGGCGGTGGAACGAACATCTCGGACACCTTCGAGGAAGCATTCGAGAAGAACAGGCGCATGGACACGATCTTCTTCCTCGGGGACGGCTCCCCCTCCCTCGGCCGCCACACGGAGCAGGAAGAGATCCTCGCGCGAATCCGGTGGATGAACCGCTTCCGCAAGGTCCGCATCCACACCATCGCCCTGATCCGCGGCGAGGTGGGCCGATTCGGCGGACGCATGGGCCCGGGCCTGGGCCGCGGCCGGAGCCGATCCGGTGAACGCGCCTACGACGAAGAGGAAGCCGCCCGCTTCCTGGCCCGCCTCGCCGCCCAGAACGGCGGCTCCGCGGTAAAGATCGACGACTGAATTCCGACCTACCGTGCCGGGCCTTTTTTGTCGATTTCCGACCTACCGTGCCGGGCCTTTTTGGTCGGTTTTTCATTTTCCCGAGCCCGAGCCGGACTTCGAGCGTCTCCCTTCCCGGAACATGGGACGCATTGAACGAAAAGACGCGCCGGGTGCCCTTCACCACGTCTTCAATCGAGGGCTCGCACGCCGCACGGTCACCGAGACCCGCCAGGACATCCGGAACTTCCTGTCCTGCTTCGCCCGGATGGCCCACGCCGGCCTGATCGAGATCCTGGCCTACTCCATACTCCCAAACCACTTCCACCTGCTCCTGCGAAGCACGAGTGGAGCGCTCTCCAAGGCCGTCGGGGTGGCCATCAACCGCTACGTCCGGATGTTCAACCGGCAACGCCGCCGCGACGGATCCCTGTTCCGTGGACGGTTCGGCTCGACCCTGGTCGATTCGGAGAGGTACTTCCACACGATTGTCCGGTACCTCGATCTGAATCCGGTGAAGGCGGGTCTGGCTCGCCACGCCGGCGAGTACGCCTACGGCAGCGCACGCCACTACATGTTGGCCAAGGGACCAATCTGGCTCACCAGAACGCCTATCGAGAGTCGGGTGATGGCCGGCCGCACAGAGGAGGCCTATCTCCCTTCCGAATACTGCCGCGTGTTCGCGGATGCCGCCACAGAGGGCGAACTGGCCATCGTCGAAAGGCGAATGGCCATGAAGCGGGAAGTCGCGGATCCTCTCGAGGACCTCGTCGGCGCCTCCCCTCGCGATGTCCGGATCTGGATGATCAATCGAGCCAGGGTCGCCGACGGCACCGCGCCGGGGCTTCCTATCGTATCCGCGGACACCATCGAGAGGGTCGTCCGTGGACGCTCGAACACCGCCACCCCACTTCAGGTTCGACCCGGCACCCGCCTCGTCCCGGCCGAGCCGATCTTGCGGGCGGGGATGCTGAGGGACTATGGCCGGCTCAACTTCAAGGAGATCTCCGCGCGGACCTCCTTCTCGCGAGGGAGGACGGTGGATCTGGTGGAGCGGCACCGTCAGTTGCTGCTGAAAGATGAGAGCTATACGAACCTGGCCTCGGAGATCCTGGCGGAAGCGGTGCGGTGCGACTTCCCCGAGTTGCCGCGGGGGGGGAGCGGAATCCGACCAAAAAGGCCCGGCACGGTAGGTCGAATTCCGACCAATCGGGCCCGGCACGGTAGGTCGGAATTTCGCGGGGATCGGGGGTTCGCATAGCCTTTAGGGGATGGACTCCCCGGCCCGCAGCGACTGGCTCAACACCTGCATCCCCGCAGGGCACATCTCCGGGGTGAAGGTGGGGATTCACTGGACGTTTCCGCTCTTCATCGTCCTCTTCACCCTGCATGCCATGGCGAAGCACGGCGCCCCCTGGGCGATGGTGGTGGGGACGGCGCTCCTGCTGCTCTTCGTGATCGTGCTGGCGCACGAGTTCGGGCACGTTTTCGCGGCACGAAGGGAAGGGGTCGATGCCGAGCAGGTGACGCTCTGGTTCCTCGGTGGACTGGCGCAACTCGGCGAAGAGCTGATGGGCATGGCGGAGGTCCGGATCGCGGCGGCCGGCCCGGCGGTGAACCTCCTCTTCGTCGTGCTCCTGCTGCCGGTCCTGGCCCTTGCGGGGGTCCCCATCCAGGCGTCACTCTTCGACCCTTTCTCCTGGCTGCCGATCGCCTCTTCCTTCGGGGCGAAGGTGCTCTACGTCCTCTACAAGGCCAACCTGGTCATGCTGCTCTTCAACCTGATCCCCGCCTTCCCCATCGACGGCGGCCGGATCCTCCGGGGCTTTCTCTACCCCCGCCACGGCATGATCAAGAGCATCCTGGTCACCACCACGATCTCCTTCGTCACGGTCGGCGTGTTCATCCTGATCGGGTTCTTCACGCAGAACTTCATGCTGGTCCTGATCGCCGCCTTCGTGGCGGTGATTGCGTGGTCCGTTCGGAAGCAGGCGGAGGCGTTCGCCCGGGAGGAGGCCGCCGCGGGGCTTTCGGGCTACGACTTCTCCGCGGGGCACACCTCCCTCGACCGGGGAGAGGAGAAGGCGGAGCGGGACCGCAAGCGACGGGAAGCGAAGGAGAAGAAGCAGAAGGCAAAGGAAGCGGAGAAGGAGCGGGCCATCGAGGCGCGGGTGGACGCTCTCCTCGAGAAGATATCCGAACACGGGATCGGCAGCCTGAACAAGGAAGAGCGATCGTTCCTCGAACAGGCGAGCCGGCGCAAGCGATGACCCCTTCCGGCGACTTCATCGAGACTCTCGCCGCCCTGGCGACGAAGCGCGCCGGACGTCTCTCAGGCTTGAAGCGCGACCTCGAACTGATCCACGAAGGCTTCACCTCCGGTCGCGGCGGCCGCCCCGCGGATTACCTCCGGTCCGAGAAGGCCCGCCTGGCCTACCTCGCCTCGATCGCGATCCCGAACACCGCGCGGGCGCTCCACGTGCTCAGAGCCTCGGGGGCCGAGCTGACGAAAGGGCAGCGCGCCCTCGACGCCGGCGCGGGGACCGGAGCCGCGGCGCTGGCCCTCGCCTCCCGGTCGCACCCCGACAGCGAGATCGTGCTCGTGGACCAGTCGGAGCCCGCCCTGGAACTGGCGGCGGAGCTCTTCGCCCGGCTGTTCAAGAAAGGCCCCCGCGTTACCACGGTCGTGGCCGACGTGCGGCAGGACCTGCCCCCCGGCCGATTCGACACCGTCCTCGCCGGACACCTCCTGAACGAACTCCTGCCCCGCCGGGGTCGCGCCTTCGGAGACGCGCTGACCGTGGCTCGCACGCTGGCCGGCCGTACCGCCGAGAAGGGCCGGCTCATCTTCCTCGAGCCGGCCCAGCGGATCCCGTCCCGGGCGCTCTCGGGAATACGGGAGAAGCTCGTCTCCACCGGACTTCGACCGATCTTCCCGTGCACGCACGCCGGGCCCTGCCCCGTCCTCGCCCCTCGCGCGAAGGACTGGTGCGTCGTGGACGTGCCCTTCAAGCGTCCGCCTCTCGTGGTGCAGGTGGACCAGATGCTCGGCACCAACCGCGGACGGCTGACGCTCTCCTGCCTGGTGCTTTCCCGTGTCCCCGCCGCCGTCCCGGATCGGGCGGCGGAGATCCTGAGCGAGCCGATGAAGGCCGGCGAAGACACGCTCCTCTACCTCTGCGGCCCGCGGGGCCGGCTGGTGGTGAGGCTGCCGAGACGTCCACGCGGCCCCCTGCCGCGGGGCTCCTGGGTGCTCCTGCCGAAGAACGCCCGCCCCTCCGGGAAGGATCGCACCGGGGCGCCACTCTTCAGGCTCGCCCCCGAGGATCTTGTCCGGGTTTCGATCGAGTAGCGGCCGACACGGCCGTCGGCCCTCCAGACCGCGGGTGAACACGCAATGGAGGGCGCCGCGCCGTCGGCGCCGTTGTTCGGAATCAGGGGAAGGAAAACAGCTCGGGGGGGCGGCCGGGCGCGCAATCCCAAGGGGGGCGCGGAAGGGTGGGTGGACGAGATTCTACAAAATGGGCCGTCAGCCTTCGGCTGGGAGGGTGCCATCCCCGCGCATCCTCCTGAACAGCCCCGAGAATCCGTCCTTCATCGCCCCACCGGCGGAGCGGGCGATGCCGGCCATGACATCCTGGGACCGCTCCTTCGCCGCGGCGAGGGCGGAGACGAGCGCGTTCCGCTTCGTCGCCTCGTTCCAGCCGCTGAAGGAACGACAGCGTTCCTTGGCGAGGTATCCGACCCGGAGGGTGGCCAGCGCGTTGATGCCCCCGTCCACGAGCGGCCCGGCGAGCACGCCGGCCACGGATCCCAGCATCCCGCCGAGCAGCCCTCCGGCGGCTTCCGACAGTCCATCCAGATAGCTCGCCAGAAGCGCCGCCCCCGACACGTCCCGGAGGACGGCCAGACTGCCGCGGACCCCGGGCCGGCCGTAGTAGATGTTGGCGATTCGGGAGACCAGGTTGCCGTTGCGCCAGAGCACGAGGAACGCATCCAGCGTGCCGTTGGGAGAGAGCGCGGTCGCCGCGCCCACGGAGAGGGCCTCGGCGCGGATGAGTCGATCCACTTCCCGGTCCAGGGGCTCGAGCAGCGGGGTGACGTGTTCCTCCTCGAACTTCCCGATCTCGCGCCGGGCGGCGGCCACATCCGTATTCCCGCCGAGCCGGTGGGCGAGGGCGCGCGCCTGATCCTGGGCGGCGGCGACGCGAGCGAACTGACCCTCGAGCAGATCGTTTCGACGAAGGCCCCGAAGGTACTTCTCCAGGTACTCGGCGCGCTCGCGGCAATGCGAGATCCGCCACTCTTCGTCCTTCTCCGGCAGATCGGGGCCCCGGACCGCCACCGGCATCTTCATGAACCGCCAGAGCGGGACGCCGAGCAGACGAAACGCCAGGAACAGCGCGAGCACGAGGAACACCACGGCCAGGGCCGGCGAGTACTCATGGACCATCTCGTAGAGCGAGTTCACCTCTCGGCCGATGACCAGGATGGTCATCGCGAGAAACAGGAACCCGATGTACTTCACCGTCGAGAAGATCCGACGGAATACGAGCACCAGGTCGTTCAGGGGAGTGGCCATGGGCAGTCCTTTCCGTATTTCGACTGCAGATTACCCGGCGCCCCCGGATCGAGCTACGATGAACGACATGGCTGATCTCGAGAGCCAGCTCAGGCTTTTCACCGCCCCGGCCTCCCCGAAACTCGTCGAGGAACTGGGAGCGGGGAAGCTCCGGTGTCTGGCCTGCGGTCACCGGTGCCTGGTGGTGCCGGGCAAGCGGGGCATCTGCAAGGTGCGCAGGAACGAGGGCGGCGTCCTGCGGGTTCCGCACGGCTACGTCGCCGGCCTGGCGGTCGATCCGATCGAGAAAAAGCCGTTCTATCACGTCCTCCCGGGGTGCTCGGCCCTGTCCTTCGGAATGCTGGGTTGCGACCTCCACTGCCCTTATTGCCAGAACTGGCTCAGTTCCCAAACCCTCCGGGACGAGGCCTCCGGCGGCCGCATCGAGCGGATCACGGCGAACGACATCGTGCGGATCGCCGTCGACCACGACGCGCCGGTCGTGACCTCGACCTACAACGAGCCGTTGATCACCGCGGAGTGGGCGGCGGAGGTGTTCGATCTCGCGCGGGATGCCGGGCTGCTCACGTCCTTCGTCAGCAACGGCAACGCGACGCCCGAGGTGCTCGATTTTCTCGCGCCACGCCTGGACCTGATGAAGGTGGACCTGAAGTCGTTCCGGCAGGCGCGCTATCGGGAACTGGGCGGCGTTCTCGCGCACGTCCTCTCGACGATCGAAGGCGTCCTCGCTCGCGGACTGTGGTTGGAAGTGGTGACCCTGGTGGTCCCGGACTTCAACGACTCCGACACCGAACTGAGGGAGATCGCGACGTTCCTGGCCCGCCTGAACCCAGACCTGCCGTGGCACGTGACGGCCTTCCATCCCGACTACAAGATGGCCGACCGCAAGTCGACACCGGTGGCCACACTCGAGCGCGCCGCCGCGATCGGTCGGGAGGCGGGGCTTCACCACGTCTACCCCGGGAACATCGCCGGTCGGCTCGGCGACCAGGAGAACACCCGGTGCCCCGGGTGCGACGCTCTCCTCATCCCCCGCACCGGGTATCGCGTGGGTCCGGTCCGCGTCGGCCCGGACGGGCTCTGCCCGGATTGCGGGCGGCGGCTGGCCGGTCTTTTCAGTGCAAGGAGACAGTGAACCGATCCTGCTTGCCTTCGTTCCCGAAACCGGGGATCCTTCACACATGGACAAGAGCTCGACGGACAGGAAGGACCGGGAGCACGACCGACCGGCCTCCTACTTCTCCTGCGCCTTCTGCAAGACCAACAGCCCGAAACCGTTCAAGATCTGCGAGACCTGCGGCCAATCCCAGCCGGACGCGGAAGAGGAATAGGGCGAAATGGCAGTCGGAAGCTTCGAAGGAAAGACCCCGGTCATCGGCCGGGGCACATGGGTCCACCCTTCCGCCGACGTCTTCGGCAATGTCGTGGTCGGCGAGGAGTGCTGGATCGGACCGGGCGCTCGCATTCGCGGGGACTACGGCCGCATCGAGATCGGCCCCCGCACCTCCGTGGAAGACAACTGCGTCATCCATGCCCGCCCCGACGAGATCACCCGGATCGGCGAGTTCGTGACCCTGGGCCACGCCTCGATCGTCCACAACGCCACCATCGACGACTTCGCGATCCTCGGCATGGGATCGATCGTCTCCGACTGGGCCGTGGTCGGCGAGTGGGCGGTGATCGCGGAGGGCGCGGTGGTGCGCCAGAAGATGGAGATACCGCCCCGACGGATCGCGGTGGGCGTGCCCGCGCGCGTGATCGACAAGCCGGTGGGCGAGGATTACATCGCCGAGTGGACGCGCTTCAAGAAGATCTACGTGGGGCTGGCAAAGCGCTACGCCGAGGGGTTCATCGGCCCCGTCTAGCGGCCATCCGGGCGCTGAGCCGCCTCATGAACTCGAGGGTCATGGCGCCGTGCGAGACGTCCGGCCGGGCATCGACGGATCGCCCCCCGGGCTTGGTGAGCGGCGGTGGCAGGACGACCCGATCTCCCGCTTCGAACACCTCGAGGTGAAAGGGGTTATCGTCCGGCGTGGTAAGCAGCCGCCCGGCGAACCCGGTCGCCGAATCCGTGCCCGCGACGGCGAGGGAGTGGAGATCGCCGCCGCCCTTCTCCTTCGATCCCGGCCGCACGCGCTTCACCTTCGCCTCCGAAAGGCGCCGAAGCATCGTCGTAACCACCGGAAGGAACAGGCGATCGTCCACCTCCTTCACCAGCGCGGGGTCCACGCCGTAGTACTCCTCCCAGAGAGCGACGCTCACCGCCGCCGCGAGCAGGTAGTCTCCCGCCGCGCGCCGGTAGTCCGCGGGGCTCTTGAAGAGAATGATCTCCGCCGGGCGGAAGCCGATGAAGAGCACATGGCCGGCCACGCCGCCGCCGAAGGAGGACGGCACCTCGCCGAACCGGGAGGAGAGGACCTTCACTCCCTCCTTGATTGCCGGAGCTCCCATGACCTCCCGCACCGTCGCCGCTTCCGCGGGGAGCCGCGCCAGGATCCCCTGGATCTTCTGCAGATCCCGGAGGCTCTTCGCGTCCTCGAGTTGCAGATCGATCCGGCGCTGGGCGGGCGGTGCGATCGGTCCGAAGACGGCCGTGGACTCCGGGTTCTCCGGTGGATCGCCGGGGAGAGAGTCCGAGAAAGGCGCACGGACCGCGAGTTCCTCTCCCGGTAGCAGGAGAACGCTCCGAGAGAGGATGCGCTCCCTCCCTCGACCGGAGAGGAAGGTCCCCGCGGGGAGGAACGCCGTCTCCTCCCCTTCCCACGGAACTCGGACGATCTCGCCCTTCTCGGCGACGAACGACAGGTCGTCCCCGGGCCCCGGCAGACCCTCTGCCCCCTCGATCCCCTCGACGAGGACGAGTGGGATGAGCACCGCGGAGCGGATCACGACGCCACGACGCGCTTCCACCCGTTCGAGGAGCGAGGTGAGGGCGCGGTTCCCGGTGGCCCCGCGCGCCGAGAGCACGGAAAGAGCCAGGATGCCGAGGACGAGGAGAACGCTTCGGCCGTTCATTCGATGATCTCCACCACCCCGCCACCGATCCGGGCGAGTTCCAGGATGGACTCCGGGACCTCGTGCCGCGTCCGGAGCAGATAGAGGACGTTGACGCGGGTTCGATCCGCGGCCAGGTGGATCGAGGCGATCGCCCGGGAACGAGACGGATCGTGGCACTTGCTGTCGGCGAAGAGGAAGACCGAGCGGCGGGCATTCCACCGCCAGCCCATCCGGTCCAGGCCCTCGGTCAGCCCGAGGTAGATCGCGGCGCCCCCGCTGTCCGTGCCGCCGGTCTCGAGGCTCTCGAGGAACGTGAGCACCGCCGGAAGCTCGTGCGTCAGCGGCAGGACCTGTCCCTCTCCGGCGCGGCGGTGGCCGCGGAAGACGACGATGCCGACACGAAGATCCGCGCCCATGCTCTCGAGGAACAACGCGCGGTCCGCGATCCGCTTCCGGAGGACGGGCAACTTGCCGGCGACGGAACCGGTGGCGTCGAGCGCGAACACGAGATCGAACCGGGGCCGATCCTCGGGAGGCTTCCGGGGCGTGCCCGGAGGAGCATAGCCGTCCTTCGCGGCGACGACCCCGGCGCGCTTTCGCTCCTCGTAGAGCAGGTGGGCGAGCGCGTGGTCCGCGGCGTTCCGGATGGCCGGTTCGGGAAACGTCAGTGCGCGACGGACTCCGGGGATCAGGGCGGGCTCGGGGTGCTTCTCGACGAGATCGAGCACTCCCATCAAGAGCGCGGTGTTCCGGCTCTTCATAAGAACGGCGAGCATCGCGGAGAGGAACTCCTCTTCGGCCTGACCCCGCCGGGACAGGGCGCGCAGAGCCTCGATCCGGAGGAGCTTCTCGGTCGAAACGCTCAGCGTCAGCAGCCTGTGCAGAGTTGCCGGATCACGGAATTCGCCGAGGGCCTCGACCAGCAGGCCCCGGCCGAGGAGGTCGGTGCGGGTATGGTCGAGGAGCGCCAGCGCGTCCGCGCCGCCGTTGCGAAGGGCGATGGCGCGGGCCAGGGCGTCCCGCACCGGATGGATACCACCGTCGGGGAGCAGTTCGAGCAACAACTCGAGGGCGTTGTCCGCCTTGATCCTGCCGAGGGCGAGCGCCGCCTCCGTGCGGACGTCGGGGTGCGGGTCTGACTTCACGAGCTTCGCCAGGACGCCCGCGGCCCTGCTGCCGCCTCTGGCTGCCAGCAGCCTGGCCACGCCGACCCGGACGGACGGCTCCTTTGCCCGGGCCAGCTCTTTCAGCAGATCATCCAGGCCGTCGTCCGCACCGATGGCGGGCGACGACACGGCGGCAAGGAGAAGAACAGCGGCGAGAAGAGAGGCTCGCATGCGCATGAATCATCCTTCTCGATCTGGGTGGGGCCCGTTCGAACCATGATAACCCGCGCGGGTCGAGGCGGCGGGCGGCACCTCCGCTCAATCTCCCACCGAGCGCTCCACGAACTCCCGCACGGTGTCGAAGTAGGCCACGCCCATGACTCCGGAGAGGTCGTTGTGGCCGGCCCCCTCGACCGGGATGAACGTGAGGTTTCCCTCTCCCGCCAGGTCGGCGAGCGCCTTCCCCTGCTGAAACGGCACGATCTCGTCCGCGGTCCCGTGGAAGAAGAGAATCGGCAAGGTCAGTGCGCCGATCCGCTCGTCGCTCTGAAACCGGCTCGCCGCCAGCCAGTGCAGCGGCAGAAGCGGGAACGTTCTCTTCGCCATCTCGCCGATGTTCAGGAAGGTGGACTCGAGGATCAGCCCCGCGGCCTCGCGCTCGCCGGCCAGTTCGATGGCCACCGCGCCGCCGATGGAGCGGCCGAGGATCACGGTGTTCTCGGGCGTGGCACCCCGGCTCATCAGGTAGTCGTAGGCCGCGCGCGAATCGAGGTAGAGCCCCGCCTCGTGGGGTTTTCCCTGAGACGCGCCGAAGCCGCGGTAGTCCACGATCAGCACCGCCAGCTTCGCCGCGGAGACGAAGGTCAGGAAGTCGGGCCACCGGTGCGTGACGTTGCCCGCGTTGCCGTGGAACCAGAGGAGGTAGCCGCGCGGGTTCGCAGGCTTGCCGAACCACCCGGTGATGGTGACGCCGTCCGCGGTCTCAATGGAAACCTCCTCGAACGTCCCGGTCATCGCCGGAACCCCCGCGGTCAGCTCGGCGAGGGCGCCCGGCGCGAGCGAGTGCGGGTGGAAGATCAGCTTGTTCTCGAACAGGCGGAGCACGACCACCAGGAGGAACAGGAAGATCAGGATACGGAGACCGATGGTGAGCATTCGTCGTCGCATGGGCATGGGGCCGGGGTCGGGTATAGTACCGCCGTGGCGACCACGGTAACCAGACTCGAGCGCGAGGCGAAGAAGGGACAGCTCGTGCTGTTCGGCCTGCTCGAGCCCGAGCCACCCCCGGACCCCCGCGCCCTGCCTGATCTCAAGGCCCTGTTTCACGAACTGAACGAGAGGTTCTTCCAGGGAGTCCTCTCCGCCCGGGTGGAGTGGTCGACCAGGATGTCCGGCACCGCGGGGAGATGCTTCATCAAGCGTCGTCTGATCCGCATTTCGGCCCTGGCCCATCAGCGCAATCCGCGACTCACCGGGGCGACGCTGGCTCACGAGATGCTTCATCTCATCGTGCCGAACCACGGACCGAAATTCCGTCGATTGGGCAAGCCGCTCGCGGCGGGACTCGGAGTGACCTGGCGGGAGTTCCGCTACGCGGAGCCGTGGGTGGACATCCGGTACATCAAGTACATCTACGCCTGCCCGGTCTGCGGGCGCGAGAAGGCGTCGAGGAAGCGCCGCGCGATATCCTGCGGCCGCTGCCACCCGGGGGTGTTCGACGAACGGTTCCGGATGGGCCTGACCGAGAGCCGGGCCCACCCCGGCCCGGTGCTGCTCGGCCAGCGTCCGGCGAACATCACCGGCGGCGAATGAGGATGCGTTCGAAGATGCGGCCGCTGCGGTAGTAGGTCTCGAGAGTCAGGGCCGAGATCGCGGTGGAGTAGACTCGCCCGCCCTCGCGACACCACACCCCCACCGGGGGG
>SWCD01004843.1_pt1 | contig 21076 bp, 18 predicted proteins | sample 4693011 | NCBI WGS metagenome assembly SWCD01 (sample SAMN10267278, study PRJNA491770) | bioreactor metagenome | isolation source: DHS bioreactor inoculated with marine | place: Japan: Omine Ridge, Nankai Trough | reverse complement strand
GCCACGGAGCGACTCAGCTCGCTCGCCCTGAAGGCGCGGGAGGCGGCCAGGATCAAGGTCCGCCAGCCGCTCGCGATGCTGACCATCGGCACCGCCGACGCCATCGAAGAGCGGGCCGGCAAGCGCTTCGATGAGCTTCTGAAGGCCGAGCTCAACGTCAAGGCCATCGACGTCCTGGCCCCCGGCGCCGAGGCCCCCGTCGTACCCGTGGACCATGTGGCCAAGGCGAACCTGAAGAAGGTGGGACAGAAGCTGACGGACAAGCTGAAGGCCTTCAAGAAGGTCTTCCCCACCGTGGCCGCCGAGTGGGGCGCCCGGCACCACGCCGGAGAGCACATCTTCGAACTCGAGATCGACGGCGAGACGGTGACCCTCGCCCGCGAGGACATGTTCACGAAGGAAGTGGCCCGGGACGCGGCCATCGCCAAGGACGGCGACTCGTGGGCCTCGTTCGACACGGTCATCACCGAGGATCTCCGCATCGAGGGGCTGATGCGGGAGCTGCTCCGCTCGATCCAGGTTCTGCGCAAGGAGGAGGGCCTGGCGATCGAGGACCGCATCGACCTCACCTGGCAGTCCGACTCGGTGGACGTGGCGACGATCTTTGAGCGGTTTGAGGAGTACATCAAGGGCGAGCTGCTGGCCCGAACCCTGACGGCGGGAGCGGCGGACGAGGGGAAGGTCGTGAAACTGGCGGGGCAGAAGGTCAAGGTGGTGGTGGCCAGGTAGTACGGAGGCAGGTTCGTTTTTCCCGAGTCTGTTGATTCGTCCCGGAGCAAATTTACAGATACCGGAGAAAGGTGTCTGCCTCCGTACTTCCATCATCGAATCTTAATCCGAGCGAAGCCGCCCCTTGCCTCAGGCACAGTAAGCCCCTTTGTCACTTCGCGGTCGGACAGCCGGACCCGAACTCTATACTCTCCAGGCGGAACACCCGGAACAAGAAACACACCAACTCCGTCCACGAAGCACTCACTATGCTTGAGAACCTGTTCACCCTTAAGCACGTCGATCGATATGTTCCCGGAGCCATTGCCAAGATCAACCTCAACGCGACTGACCTCAGAAATCGTCTCAAGCACAAGTTCAACCTCATTCGATTCGTTCATCCGCCCAAACGCGCGGCCACCACTCTCAGGATCAACCGCAGAGAACATGCATGACTCATCAAAGGGGATTTCAAACAGGGCGCGGCCAAGTGAGTCAGTAACATTGCACCGTGGCCTCTCCTCAGCAATCGACGCAGTCACAAGGATCCCCGCCCTGGCATTGCCGGCCGCATCCGTCACGTAAACCCTCACCGTCTCCGTCGCGATTGACTCAATTGCGAGCGACTTGCACGATTCGGCGCCTGATGACGGATAGAACTCATGCGTTACCACAACTCCCAATGCATGGATTACCATTACGTACTTCTTTGAAGGGTCGACTCCAACCAACGAGAATTTGCCACCAACATCCGTTTCGAGGGTACCCACGGTCGACTGACACCGTTTCTCGGGACCTCCTCCCGGTCCCGCGAACGTCGCCACATACACAATCGCCGAGTTAACAGGCCGACCTGCCGAGTCAACAACCACGAACTCTTGATCCCAGCTATCATGGCACTTCACGCGCACCGTCAGATCGTAACTCCCACTCTCGGTCTGAATTGACTTCCTCCCGACGACGACGCCCCTCCGTACGGCTGTAACAAGAAGGTCCGCGTTCGCTGGGATGCCCGGAAAAGCCGCGACACCTTGCCTGGGCATCGCCCGACCAAGAACTGCACTCTCTGGAAGCTGGGGCCCCCCGGTGCTGACATTCAGGAGATTCGATCTGGGGCCTCCCGAAGCAAGTATCGGGGTGAATGCGAGTGAGCCAGAGTCGCTGCGCTCACTCCCCTCCACTCGGATCACACGCACAATCACCTCATCCACGTCACTATCACCGCCGATGATTACGCTGAGCTTGATCCCTCGAGCTAATACAAGATCTACCACACCATCGAAGCTTACCCCACGCGGAACGTCCATGTACCCCGGTGCGCAACCCTCTGCCTGCACCCTAAGCCTCAATCTCTCGCTCGGCAGAAGAAGTGAATACACTCCACTCTCCTCCGTGCTGCGCCGCGCAACTTGCTTCCATTCCTCAGTACCGGAACCCACCTGCCAGCTGAGGCTGCATCCCCAATCAGGAATCACCTCACCATCAGCGTCCCTCACTCGAATTGCAGCAACTCGTCTAGGCGGAACACTTATAGGAAGTCGAACCTCACCAGTTTCCGGCACGAGCCCGCTTCCTACCACATGAGAGACACCCGACCATGCGGTGTTTCCCAAGACACGGAGAGGCCCGGGTGGATACGTTCCGATGCAAGTTTCCGTTCCGGCAACGATCACATGTCTCATCGCTTGCCTGCTATCAATCGTTCGCAGGCGAACTTGCCCACCTTCATCTTCTCCCCAGAGAGAGTTGGCGGTCAAGTAGACCGTTGCACCGTGCTGCAATACTACTTCCAGAACTGCCGGAGACTTCGCGTGCACTCGCTTCGGCACATATCCCGCCGCCGCGACATCGACCGCGGTTACCACACCCACTCCAACGCTGAAGACAACCTGGCCATCTTTGTCTGCAATCAACCGAACCTTTCCCCGGTTGCCAGCCCCCACGAGTGATAGAGACACTTTTGCACCCGAAAGCGGACCTCCTTCCTCTCGGCGAACGTGCACTGACAGGTTGCCGTCCCTTACCTTCTCTTCTTCCGGCGCCAATGGCGGTCGCACTTGGCCCACCTTATCTCCGCCCCTCAACTCCATGGTCGATGCATTCATGGACGGCGCGCTCGGAGGCTCGGCAGCCTTCTTGCCTATGGTCAGCCTGAGCACGATCGCTAGAAGTACGGCCGCCGGAATCACCCATAGGTGCGTCTTCCGAAACACTGCCCACCTCCGGTTTCCCTCACGCAATTCCTGCCCGCTTTTCCCAGAGAAATCGGCGGAGTCATCCTGCTCCTCTGGATTCGGGGAAACGAACCTGCTCAAAGTCCAATTCGGAACCTGCATCCAGCGTACGCTGCCCGGTCACGCCGTCAATCACCCGGCGGTGACTGACGCGAGGGGATTCGAGCAAGCGCTGCCGCGAAGCTCCACCCATTGGCTCTCGACCAGTTGAGCCCGGCTTGGTAGGTCTCCGCCATCGTCGAATTGTCCCCCACGTTTGCGCCATCCGCACTTGTGGTCTTGAGCCGACGGTGGAACACGCCGGGCATCCGGGAGGTGTGGATCGTCGATCCGGAGCCGGCATGCGTCGAGATCTTCGCCCGGGGAGGTTGCCGGCGGTTCGAGCTGAAGGAGCCGGTGCCGGGGATCCGCGGTCAGTCTCACGGAACCGGGTTCCACTGAAGTTACCGGAGTTACGACAAAGTAACCCCCCGCCACCCCCGAGGCCGTCGCACCGCCCTCGAATGAGCCTGCGGCAGGGCATTTGCTCCATCTCCAGAGTGAAACGACACTCTCGGGAGGTTCAGTCATGAGCAGAATGTTCGCCGGGTACGAAGTCCTCAGGAAAGTCGGTGAAAGCGACTGGGGCGCATCCTATCTGGCCCGCCAGGTGAGCCTGGAGCGCCTGGTGCGGCTGACCATTCTGCCCGTCGGCGATCGGCCCGGCCTGCCGGGAGAGCTGGTCCTGGCGTGCGCCGCCATCACGCACCCGAACCTGATCTCCGGCATCGACCAGGGTGAGCATCGCGGGCGGAGGTATCTCGTGACGGAGTGGGTGGAAGGCCCCACGGTCCGGGATCTCCTCGACCGGTACTCCTCGGTCTCCGAGGGCCCGGCGCTGGGGATCGTCAAGGATGTGATCGGCGGGCTCGAGTACGCCTCGGCCGCCGGACTGGTTCACGGCCACATCACCCCGGACAAAATCCTCATCCCCGATGAGGCGAGTGTGAAACTCACGGGATTCGGGCCGGACGCTCCGGAGGTCTCGCCCTCTGAAGACTACCGATCCCCGGAACAGCGGGCCGGCGGGTCCGCGGACGCCCGGTCCGACCTCTACGCCCTCGGCGTCGTGCTCTACGAGATGCTCTCCGGTCGGCCGCCGGCGAAAGATGAAGAGACCGCCCCGCCGCTCAGCCATGTCCGCCACGGTTTGGGTCAGGACACCTACGAACTCGTCAACCGCATGACCGCCCCCGACCCCGGGAAGAGGTTCGCAGACCACCGCGAGGCGCTCGCGGCTTTCGAGGCGCGCTTGTCTCGGCTCCGGCAGCGGGTGCAGTTCAACTCTCGACCGAAGCACTCCTCCTCGAGGCACCGGCGGGCGGCGGGCCGGCGCCGCAGTCGCAGCGGGTAGTGGCACGGGGAACCGCCGGGTTCCCGATGCGTAGGAAATGGGGTAGTGTTTCCCGCGAGAGGAGGCGCCCCATGCCCTACGTGCTCATTGCCGTCCTGGTCCTGCTCACGGCCCTCGTCTTCGCCGGCTGCCGGAAGCCGAGCGCCCCGGACAATCCCTCCCCCACTTCGGGAATCTCGTCCACCGCGGCGCCACTCGGATCCGGGTCGAGGGCGGAGATCGAAGCGCGCCTGAAGGTCCTGGCCCGAGGGCCGGCCCCCACCGAGCTGTCGATGGGCGCCATGTGCTACGAAATGGCCGCCCCGCCGCTCCGGGCCGAGTACGTCTGTCCGCACTGCGGCGAGAAGACCCTCTACGCGTACGGCGACGAGCAGTACCCCGCGGTCTCGGCCGTCGATTCGGACCTGCCGGGTTGTCGACGCCTGCTCCCTGACGTGAAAGGCCTCACGGTCACGCTCGACGAATCCGCCTTCTGCCACACCTGCAGCCCGGAGATCACCGATCCCCGGCTGGTCCTGGTGGTCACGTACCCGGACGGCACGTCGCAGCGGACCGAGGGAGTGACGCCGGAGGACGTGCAGCTCCTCGTGGAATTCACGTCGGGCCGCGACAAGCACAGCGGAGCGCAGGACGGCGAGCTTCCGCTGAAGGACTACCTGCCGCGCCTCGAGAAGCTCCTCGGCGTCACCCTCCCCGAGGACGAGTAGTTGTCCGGACCGGACCCCGCCCTGCGCCGGCCGGCGCCGTCGTTCCTTCCGGCCACGGCGGTGCTCGAGATGACCTACCGCTGCAGCCACGCCTGCGTCTTCTGTTCCTGCCCCTGGTACGCAGCCGGCGGCGATTTCGACGAACGACCCGAGCTGACGGCGAAGGAGTGGCAGGACGTCATCCGGACGCTCTGCCGGATGGGCTGCTCGAGTTTGGCCTTCACCGGGGGCGAACCCCTCTTGAAGGAGGGGATCGAGGATCTCATCGAGTTCGCCGCGGGTCAGGTGGTCGAGCATGTGGAGTCGGAGGTGGGGCGACTGGTCTCACGCGAAGCGCCGCCGCGGCTCTACCTGCTCACCAACGGCAGGGAGATGACCCCGCGGGTCCTCGATCTCTGCAAAAAGCACAAGATCAACCTCTCCATGAGCCTCCCGGGACTCACCACGTTTCGCGAGCACACGCAGGGCGAAACGGACCCCGACCACATCCTCAGCTGGTTCGGGCGCGCCAGGGAGGCCGGCGTCACGACCACGGTCGGCGTCACCGTGACCGCGAAGAATCTCCCTGAGCTCTACGAGACCATCGCGGAGGCGCTTCTGGCCGGCGCGGACACGCTTCTGATGAACCGGTTCCTGCCCGGCGGCCGCGGGCTTGCGCACGCCGACGGACTGACCCTCAACGCGGAGCAACTCGTCACCATGCTCGACACGGCCGAGGAGGTGCTCAGGACGGCCGACCGCAAGGGCAGCGTGGGCACGGAGCTCCCGAAGTGCCTCTTTCCCGGAGGCCGCTACGAGCGCCTGACCGTCGGCACGCGGTGCTCGGCCGCGCGCGACTTCTTCGTCGTCGGACCGTCCGGCCACGTGCGGGTCTGCAACCACTCGCCGGTCCGCCTGGCGCACGTCCGCGAGATCGAGAAGCTGAAACTCGACCCCTACTGGCAGACGTTCGTGAGAAAGGACTACCTCCCGGATGCCTGCGGTGGCTGCGGGATGCTGACGACCTGCGACGGTGGGTGCCGGGAGGCCGCACACATCGTGGGCGGAGCGGTGAACGCGCCGGATCCCGTGCTGTGCCGATGACGGCGCGCGACCTTTGCGGGATTTGCTCCGGTACGGATCAACAGAGTCTGGAAAAAGGTGTCTGCCTCCGTACTACCGACTGAGGACGACCTCCACGGTTTCGCCGGCGCGATCGAGGACCAGGGTGATCGGTTCGTCGGCGGATGCCACCAGGGCGTCGACCAGGTGGCGCTCGGTGAGGACGCGGCGGCCGTGGACGGCCACGATGCGGTCGCCCTCACGCACGCCCTCCTTCTCGTGCTTCTGACTCACCTTCGTCACGACCAGGCCCTCGGAGGTGGCGTGGATGCTCAGGCCGTCCAGGAGCCGGGCGATCCGCTGGACCACGTCCTCGAGCTTGCAGGTGAGGGGGACCCGCTCTTCGCCCCTCCGGACCAGCAGGCGGAAGTTCGCGCCCACCGAGACCCGGCGCAGGCGGAAGCCGAATTCCCGGTCGGTCCGGAGGGGGGCTTCGTTCATGGACAGGACCACGTCCCCCGGAGAGACGCCGGCCTGAGCCGCGGGAGTCATGGCCCGGACGTTCGCCACCTCGAGAGTTCCCTCCCGAAAGCGGACGCCGAGCAGGCCCTCCCGGACGCGTCCGTGCTTCAGGATCTCGCGCACCGCGAACTTGAGGTCGGACGCCGGGACGGCGAGACCGATGCCGACGTTGGGGGCGCTCAGGCCGCGGACCTGCACGCGCTGCCCCGATCCGGTCATCACCACCTGCATGGCGCCGCCGGAGAAGGTTCCCACGGCCATGCCGAGGACCTTGCCCCCGGGCCCGAGCAGGGGACCACCGGCATCGCCGGGCAGGACCGGGGAGTTCATGACGACGTAGTTGTCGTAGGGATCGAACGGGTGGGTGCGCTTGCCGCTCCCGGCCAGGATGCTCAGCGAGAGGTTGGCGGAAGCCCCGAAGGTGTTGCCGACGAGCACCGCGAGCGAACCGGGGCAAGGGTCGGCCTCCCTGGAGAACTCGAGGGGCTTGACGCCGTCGACAGGTTCGATCCGGACGATCCCGATCTTGAAGAAGGGGTCGGAGCCGACCACGGTTCCTTCGCGCATCCGTCCGTCCGAGAGGGTCACCCGGACCGAGGAGACGCCGTCCACATTCTGGTGGGTGGTCAGAACCAGCCCTTCGCCGAAGGCCAGAAAACCGGTGCCCACACTCAGGCTCTTCTTGAGGAGAGCCTCCCGCGCGTCGCCCCCGAAGGCCTCTGGAAGCGGGCCCGGCAGGCTGAGTTCACGCTCAGCGCTGACTTTCACCACCGCCGGACCGGCGCGGGCCGCCAGCTCGCGGATTTCATCCTGGAGCTTGCCGAGGAGGCTCTCCTGGCCGAAGGCGGAGGTGCCGGTCAGAAGCACCAGCAGCAGGACGGAGAGGAGGTTGCGAAGCTTCATGCCGTGCTACCTCTCGTAGTTCACCGGGTAACCGAGTTCCCGGCCGCCTTCGGGCATCTGGTCGGAGTTCTTCCGCAGATGCTCCTGAACCTCGGCCGGCACCTCGAAGAGATTGCCGTGCTCATCCACGACGTAGTTCACGCCCCGGAATGTCAACTCGCGCTCTCCGGGCTGAAGCTCGATGGAGGCCGCGTCGTTCATCGCCACCGGGGCCTGCGGGGTCACGGGCGGCGGAACCTCGGGCTGGAACACCGGGAGCAGCGCCAGCATGATCGCGGCGGCGGAGGCGGCGCCGGCGAAGTAGGGGATCGCCAGGGTGTAGAGCCGGCCCTTCGGGCGCGGCGCGGGAGCCGCGGCGGCGGGGAGGAAGGCCAGACGGGTCTCCAACCGGTGGAAGGCGTCCTCCGGCGCCGGGACATCCTCCCAGGCAGCCAGGGAATCCGTCACCAGGCGGGCCCGCTGCTCCTCTTCCGCGCACCCGCGGCAGCCGGCGATGTGGCGCCCCAGCCGCGTCGCCGTGCGACCTTCCACGAGGCCGTCCACGTAATCGTAGATCAGTCTGCGTACCGTTCTGCACCACATGTCATGCCACCTTCTCGGGTTTGAGCCCCAGATGTGCGAGTCGTTGCGCCAGCTTGTCCCGACCCCGCCGCAGACAGTTCTGCACCGTGCGCGGCGTGAGCCCGGTCACCTCGGCGATCTCCCGGAACTTCAGTCCCTGGTAGTGCCGAAGCAGGACCACGTTCTTTTCCTTCTCCGGCAGGCTGTCGATCGCCTCCCGGATCAGGGATGCCTCTTCCGACTCCTCGGCCAGATCCTCCGGCGTCTCGGCCGGCGATTCGAGTCGGTCGCCGAGTTCCGGCGAGAGCTCTCCGTCCCCGGACGAGCGCCGTTGGGACAGCGAGATCTTCCGCCGATTCTTCGGTGACCTCAGATGGTCGTAGCTGAGGTTCATCGCGATGCGATAGAGCCAGGTGCTGACCCGTGCGCCCTGCTTGAAGGTCTCGGCCCGGGAGAAGGCCCGAAGGAACGTCTCCTGGAGAATCTCCTCCGCCCACTGGTAGTCCCCCACCAGTCGATAGGCGTAGTTGAAGATCCCGCGGGAATGCCGCTCGTAAATCTCCCGAATCGTCTCTGGATCCCTGAGATCCATCCGATCTCCGAAACACGACAAATTTGGCCGGCCACCCGGGTTAGACGTATCGCCGGGCAAAGTTGTGAAAGGCTTTCAGTTCCGTAGTGTAGCTTCCGAAAGCGATCGGAGGGCACGCTCGATGGTCCGCGACCTCGCGGTGGACGCTCTGGAGAAGATGAGAAAGAGCCAGTGCATGGCCCAGGAGGCCGTGTATCCCCTCCTTCTCAGACGCAATCTGAGCGAGGAGGACCAGGGCTTTCTGTGGGAACTGGTCCACGGCGTCACGCGCCACCGCGACACGCTCGACGTGATCATCAAGGCCTTCTCGAAGGTCAAGATCAAGAAGGTCTACCACCGGGTGCTGATGTCGCTTCGGGTGGCGATCTACCAGATGGTCTACCTGGACCGCATTCCCCACCACGCGGCGGTCTACGAAGCGGTGGAGAACGTCAAGGGCAAGTTCGAAGGCTGGGTCGTCCGGTACACCAACGGCTGCCTCCGCAACATCTCCCGGGACATCGAGATCAAGGTCGGCGGGGAGATCTCCCCGGAGGACGTCCGGCGGGCGGTGCCGATCGGGGGCGAGCGCAACTGCCTGTTCCTCCGCACGCTCTTCCCCGACCCGCGGGAGGACCTGGCCGGGTCCCTCGCCGAAAGGCACTCGCATCCCCTCTGGCTCGTGGACCGCCTGCTCGACGAGTTCGACGAGGATACCGTGCTGGACATTCTCCGGGCCGGCAACGAGCCCCCCTCGCTCTGGCTCCGCCCGACGCCCGGGCACGCCGAGGCCCTCAGCCGGGAATTCGGCAAACGCGGGATCGCCCACGAATTGAAGGAGGGGGCGATCCGCCTTCTGCAGGCCGCACGGCAGATTCCCGATCTGCCGGGGTTCGACCGCGGGTGGTTCGTGGTGCAGGACCGCGCCGCCATGCGCGCCGCCCCGCTCCTCGACCCCCGCCCCGGAGACCGGATCCTCGACCTCTGCGCGGCCCCGGGTGGAAAGACGATGCACCTGGCCGCGCTGGCGGGGCCGACCGCCCGGATCGTGGCCGTGGACCGGGACCCCCGGCGCCTTCGGAGGCTTCAGGAAAACGCGCTTCGACTGAAAATCGAGAACGTCGAGCCGGTGACCGGAGACGGACGCGACCTCGAGCTGGACCTGGGCGAGCCTTTCGACCGCGTGCTGGTGGACGTGCCCTGCTCCAATACCGCGGTCCTCGCCAAGCGGGCCGAGGCCCGTCACCGTATTTCCCCTGAACTCCTGGACACTCTCACCGTCCTGCAGCGGGAGATCCTCGCCTCCGGGGCGACGCGGCTCCGGCCGGGCGGGGTTCTGGTGTATTCCACCTGCGCGCTCCTCGAAGAGGAGAACCAGGATGCCGTGGCCGACTTCCTCGAAGACCACCCCGACTTCTCCCTCGAGGACGAGCGCCTGTCCCTCCCCATCGCCGGCTACTCGGACGGAGGGTACCTGGCTCGCCTGCATCGTCTCGCCCCGCCCGAAACCACTGCGTAACCAAGGCGCGCATGCCTACAATCGGCGCTTTCGTTTGTAGCGAGGCGGACATGGCCCCACCCAGAGGAAGAAGAGAACCCCAGCGCGGCAAGAGCCGTGGCGGAAGCTACAGCCAGCGATCCTCGCGGCAGCCCGCGAATCGCAACGCCCGAAGTAGCGGGGGCGGCTACGGCAACGGTTACGGTGGTGGGCAGAGCGACCGCGGCGGCGGCGGGAACAACACCGCCCTCATCGCGGTGATCGCCCTCGGCGGCGTGGCCCTGGTGGTCCTGCTCCTCGTGCTGGTGCTCGGTGGGGACAACCAGTCGAACTTCCAGGTGGACGCAACCCGGACGCCGGAGGCCGACCAGACTCCCGTGCGGTCCGGTCCCCCGCCCGACCTGCCGCCTCCCCCCCTCACACCGGCGGAGAAGGCCCGCGTGAAGGAGGTGGTGGAGCGTCTGGCGCTGAAGGAGCCGGAAGCCCTCCGCCTGAAGGTGGCCGGCTTCGAGGCCCTGGAGAAGGGGCAGCGGGAACTGGCCCAGGAGCACTGGCGCGAGGCGCGCGACCTGCTGCAGGGAATGATCTTCGAGGCGGAAACCCTCTTCGAAACGCTGGGCTCGGAGCGCGTGGAGCGGGACTGCTATCGCTACTACGACATAACCGGCAAGTGGCCGCAGATCCTCTCGGACTTCCTGAAGCACATCGAATAGCGGCCCCCCGGCAGAGGGCCGAAACTCCCTGTTCTCAAGGCCTGCGCCCCGCCTCCGCCCCGCCCGACGGGAAACGCCGGATAAAAACGTTTGAAGGTTGAGTGGTCCGCCGCCTAGGATTCACGACTTGGAGTCTATCTTGGATGACGACTACTACATCCTCTGTCCGCAGCGCCCGGAGAACGCGGCCGGTCTGATCACCCACCTGATCAGCGTGGACATCTGCAAGTCCCGGCAGGAAGAGGGCTTCCACAAGTGCCCCAACTGCACGCGCTCGGACATCTGGAAGAAGCAGCACGGAGAGCGGTAGCGAGTCGTCAGGCTTTCCTCGCCAGAATTTCCCGGTAGAGTTTTTCGAGCCGCCCGAGCCGAATCCCGTCGGTCATCTCCTCCTCGACGATCCGTCGACCCCGCCCGGCCCGCTCCAAGGCTTCCTCTGGATTTTCGATCGTCCACAGAATTCCCCGAGCCAATGCCTCGACATCGCCGGGCGCGACCAGTACCCCGGTCTCGCCGTCCACCACCAGCTCGCCGTTCCCCCCGACCTCCGTGCAGACCACGGGCCGCGCCATCGCCAGCGATTCGCGAAGCGCCCCGGTCAGACCCTCGCTGCGGGTGGAGCAGTTGACGGACACGTCGAGCGCCGCCAGGCACGCCGGAGTGTCCTCACGGAAGCCGACGAAGCGGACGGCGGATCCCAGCCCCAGGGCCTCGGCCCGCTGCTGGTGCGCCGCGACATCCCCGCCGCCGATGGCCACGAAGCGCGCGTCCGGTCGGGACTCGAGGACCAGGGCGGCGGCCAGGAGGAAGTCCCCGTGCGACTTCTTGCCGTCGAGATTGGCGAGCACGCCGACCAGCGGCACGCCCCCGGCCACGCCGAGCTCGTCCCGGAGAGCCGACCCGTCGACCTCCGGATGAAAGCGCCCGGTGTCAACGCTGCCGTAGATGACGCGAACCCTCTCCCCTGGCACGCCGGCCCCTACCAGGCCGTCCCGCACCGTTTGGGCCACGGCGACGATCATGTCGAGCCGCGGATCGAGGAAGATGCGCTTCACCTTCGGTCTCACCGGGTTCGAGTTGCCCCGCTGGGCGAGGAGGGCGAAGGGCGTGGGACCGTGACCGAGCGCGGTGAGGACGAAGGCCAGCGCCCGCTCGCGATGGGCGTGGACGATGTCCGCATCGGCGAGGATCCGCCGCAATCGCCGAAGCCCGAGCCAGCGCCCCGGCCCGTTCATCCAGACCGTCTCCACGGCCGGCCCGGCCTCGCGAAGTCCGCCGAGGGACGAGTGCCCCGAGCGGCCCCCGAGCCCACCGCGCCGGAACACGCACGTCAAACGATGTCCCTGCCGGTGCTGGCCGATCGCAGCCCGGATGAGCTGGATCGATCCGCCTGAGGCGATCCGGTCGTGGCTCGCCACGTGGACGATCCGGAGGAGTTTCACGGCCGCTCCGGGGGCTCGAGCTCGAGGATCTCGCAGATCGCCCTCACCGCGGCCGCCGTTGCCCGACCCGGGTGGTAGAAGAACACCTCGGCGTTCCGGCGGCGCAGTTCGCTCTTCTCCTCCGGGTGCGCCAGGCCGTGCCGCACGGCCTTAAGGAGATCGGCGGGATCCGCCACGACCTCTCCCGGCTCGCGGCCCCAGCCGAGCAGATCCCCCTCCCCCAGCTCGGCTGCTCTCCGGCGGATCCACTCGTTGTGGGCGGGCAGGTCCAGGTAGACGATCGGGCGATCGCGAAGCAGGAACTCGTTCGCCACCGAACTGACGTCCGAGATCAGGAGATCGGCCACCGCCATGAGCGGCACGATGTCGTGCGTCTCGACGAACCGGATGCGCGCATGCTCCCGGTACGGAGCGAGCTCCTCCTCCCAGTTCCGGTCGAGGTGGCGGCCCCAGCGCGGAAGAGACCGATCGTGGAGCTTGATCAGGACGCTGAAGTCATCCTGCCCCGAGAGCGCACGGAGGATCTCCAGGCCGAACCGGTCCACGGAAGAACCGACTTCGCTCGACCGCGTCGGGGCGTAGAGCACGGCGGGTCGCCCGGGATCGAGGCCGAGGGGGCGCAGCACCTCCTCGCGCGACGGTCCATCGCTGACGAGGAGATCCGTCTTGGGCATGCCGATCCGCCGCAGGCGCGTGGCTTCGCCGAGGCCGGCCCGCTCGATCTGGCGGCGGTGGAACTCTCCGGTGACGAAGGCCTGATCGAAAGAGCGCAGCTTCTCGTTCACCGCGTAGGACTTGAACGAAACGCCATGGAAGATCTGCACCCGGGTCCCCACCTTCCCGCCCCGGAAGTAGAAGCCCGGGCAGATGGCCAGATCCGTCTGGTGCAGGACCGCGCCGAAGTGGCTCCGGACGTGCACGCCCGGGGGCAGCGGGAGATCCGCGTAGAACGAATGAGAGTGATGGTGGGAGGTGACGGATGATTCGATGCGCTCATCCACCGCCAACCGGTCGAGAATCGGGCGGAAGACGGCGAAGTTCATGGGTGTCGCGGCGCAGAAGAGAACTCGCGGTCGCCTGATGGTCTGCCTCCCCCGGCTCCGGTCCGGCCCGGAGACCTGCGCATTCTAAGTCGAGAGGCAAGTACTGAAACCCCAAAGACGGGGGTTGAGGAGAAGTTCTGGTCCGAGAGGAGCCGTCTGGGACAATCGCCGGCACAGGAAGGTCACGAGGAGCGTCGGAATGGGACACCAGGGATGGTTCATCGACGGGCGGAAGAACCCGATCGTCCACGCCTACCGGCGATGGATCCGTCGCGAACGACCGGTACCGAACTTCCCCGCGCGAATCCAGATCCAGACCAAGAGCGGCTGCAACGCCGCCTGCTGGTTCTGCCCCAACGAGGAGACCCTGCCGGAGCTCGATCACGGCGCGATGGAGTGGGATCTCTTCACGAAGATCGCGGACGAGGTCACGAAGCACCCGGTTCGCCGGATCTCCCCGTACCTCATGAACGAGCCCCTGCTCGACCTCGGTCTCGCGAAGAAGATCCGCCACCTGGCGGATCGCAAGCCCGCCGGGGCCCGCATCCGGATCAACACGAACGCCAGCCGCCTGACCGAAGCCCGGGCGCGGGAGTTGATCGAGTCCGGCCTGGACCAGATCCACGTCTCGTTCCATGGGATGACAAAGGAGACCTACGAGGCGAGCATGCCTCGCATGAAGTTCGATCAGAATCTGGAGAACGTCCTCGGCCTCCTCCGCCTCCAGAAGGAATTGGGGGCGAGCAAGCCGAAGCTCAAGATCACTTTCGTCCGGACCAAGCTGACCGCGCCGGAAGTCGAGGATCTAAGGGCTTTCTGGGGCGGGCACGGCGTCCCGGTCACCGTTCAGAACCTCATGAACCGCTCGGACGAGCGGATCCAGAGTGCCGGCCTCGAGCCGGGCAAGTGGCAGACGTACAACTGGTGCTCGGACCTGATGCAGCAGGCCTTCATCCTCTGGAACGGGGACATGGTCCTCTGCTGCGCGGACTGGCGCCGCGTGCACGTCCTCGGAAACTGCCGCGAGCGGTCGATCGAGTCGATCTGGAACGACACTCCGGCAGTGACGCTCCGGCGGAACTTCATCGCCGGAGACGTATCCGGGCAACTCTGCGGCACCTGCTACAAGATGCAGGCGTGACGTTCGGGCTTCAGACCGTCCCGAGAGAGGGGAACCACCGATGCGAGCCGTGATCCTGGCCGCGGGAGCAAGCCGACGCATGGGCGACCTCACCCGGGACATCCCCAAGAGCGCGCTCGAGGTCGCAGGGAGAAGCATCCTCGAGCACCAGGTCGAAGCGCTTCGCGGCGCCGGCGTCGATCGGATCACTGTCATCTCCGGCCACGGAGAAGACGCCCTCCGGAGCGTGGGCGGCCCGGACCTCGAGTACCTCCGAAACGACGACTACGCCACCACGAACTCGATCTACTCCCTGTGGCTGGCCCGCGAGGCCGCGGCCGGCGGCTTCGTCCTCCTGAACGGAGACGTGCTGTTTCATCCAAGGCTCCTCGGGCGACTGCTCGACGATCCCCGCGAGGACGCGCTGACCTACGACCCGACCTCCCTCCTCGAGGAGGAGGAGATGAAGATCCGCCTTTCGGGCGACCGCGTCGCGGCCATCTCCAAGGATCTCGATGCCGCAAAGTGCCAGGGAGAGAACGTGGGCCTGCTGAAGTTCGGGGCGGAGGGTACGGCGGCCCTGTTTCGCGAACTGGAGACGATCATCGGCGAGGGAACGGTCGGCACCTGGGCCCCCTTCGCCTTCGACCGCCTCTGCCGCCACCGCCCCCTCTACGCGATCGACACGGCCGGCCTGCCCTGGATCGAGATCGACTTCCCCGAAGACCTGGAGCGCGCGCGCAAGGAGATCTGGCCTCGACTGGAGGTGTAACCTGAATCCGTTCCCTCCCCGCCCACCAACCCTTCCCCGCCCCCCGTGGGCTTGCGCGCCGGCACTCCCCCCCAAATCCGTTTTCTTTCCCTTGAATCCAAACGGACGCTGATAGAGCACCGCCGACCAAGACGCAAGGTGGCCTCCCGAAAACAACACCGGGAGTCCTTTTTCAAGGGTGACAAGACGCACCGACCAACCGACAGACCACGGCCACGTGGTCAGCGGAAAAACGACTCCCGGTGTTACCCCCGAACGATCGCCAGCACCTCTTCATCCGTCAGCACGTGGTCGGCCTGCTTGGCGGCCTTGAAGATCCGGTCCACCACCTCGTCGGAGACGTCCATGTTGTGGCTCGAGAGCCAGAACAGGACGTTGGAGCGGCCGCTCATGGGGCCGATGCGGATCACCTGGCGCAGGCCCACCTCGTCCGCCGGAACGGAAGAGTAGACGCGGTTGGCGAGCCAGTTGTCCTTCATGCGCAGGGCCTTCACCACCGCTGCGGCGTGGACGCCGGTGGCGGTCTCAAAGGCGTCGCTGCCGACGATCGGGTAGTTCTTGGGGATCGGGATGCCCACCGCGTCGGAAACGTAGCGGGCGTACTGGCCCAGGCTCGTCAGATCGTTGTCGATGTGCCCGAGGAGCTTCAGGTTGACGAGCAGGGTGTCCATGGGGCAGTTGCCGCAGCGTTCGCCGATGCCGATAGCGGTGGCGTGCAGGCGGTGAGCGCCGGCCAGGTAGGCGGCGATCGAGTTCATCACGTCGAGCCCGCGGTCGCGGTGGCCGTGCCAGTCGATCTTCACATCCTCGCCGGACTCCTCCACCACCTGCTTCACGTGACGGACGATGGCCTGGGCTCCGTTCGGAGTGGCGTGGCCGACGGTGTCGGCGATGACCAGGCGGCTGGCGCCGTTCTCGATGGCGCACTTGTAGAGGGCGGTCACGACGTGGGGGTGCGTGCGAGTGGTGTCCTCGGTCACGTACATGACCTGAAGGCCCAGCTCCCTCGCGTACTTGACCGCCGTCTCGGTGGTCTTCAGGAGGAACTCGAGGTCCCAGTTCTCCACCACCTGCCGGATCTGGCTGGAACCGAGAAAGACCGCGGACTCGATGGGCAGGCCGCTGGCGTCCTGGATCTCGGCGATGGGCTCGATGTCCGCTTTCACCGTCCGGGCGGCGCAGTTCGCGGTGATCTTTCCGCCGCCGGCCACGATTTCGCGGGCCAGCCGGAGTACGTGCTCGTGGGCGACGGGGCCGGCGCCGGGGAGTCCCAGGTTGACGGAGTCGATCCTGAGATCCTGCATGTAGTGGATGATCTTGATCTTCTGCTCGAGCGTGGGATTCTTGACCGAGGGTGACTGGAGACCGTCCCTCAAGGTCTCATCGTCGAACTCGGGACGATGAGCCGGGGGCTCCTGGATATCGATCTCGTTCCAGTCGTAGATCAGGTCGTCTCGCATTCAACGCTCCCTCGCGCCCGGTCCCTGACGCCCCGCCGAAACACACCTGCGGCGGGCATACACGGGCAAATCGCTTGTTCCAAACCTGCGGCCGGCAGTACACTTCGCCGTTCCTCACCGGGCAGGCCGCGACAGACCGTTTTATACCACCCGTCTGCGGCTCTTGCCCCGGTTCATCCCTGCCCGGCACGCCGGTCCGGGGGAGCGAAGCCCATGATCGTCCTCAAGTTCGGCGGCACATCCCTGACCGACGCGGCAAACATCCGCGCCATCGCCGAAATCGTTCGATCCACGGACGACGAACGCCCCGTTGTGGTGGTCTCCGCACACGCTGGAGTCACCGACCTGCTCGACAGTCTCGCCGATGAAGCGCTGAAAAGGAAGACCGACCTTGCCCCGGTCAGGGACCGCCACCTGCGGCTGCTCGAGGACCTCGACCTGCCCGGAGACCTGCTCGACGACCTCCTGACGGAGCTCGAGTCCCTCCTCACAGGAGTGACACTGGTCCGGGAACTGACGGACCGCTCGCGAGACTACATCCTCTCCTTCGGGGAGCGGATGTCGTCCCTGGTCGTCGCCGCCGCATTCCGGCAAGCGGGCCTCCCCGCCCGCGCGATCGCCGCCTGGGACCTGGGTCTGGTCACGGACTCCGCCTTCGGCGCGGCCCATCCCCGGAAGGAGTGCTTCCCCCGGATCCGGCAGTCGCTTTTGACGGTGAAGGAGGTCCCCGTCATCACCGGTTTCATCGCCAAGGACCGGGACGGAAACATCACCACCCTCGGCCGGTCCGGGTCCGACTTCACCGCCTCCCTGGTGGGCGCGGCGGTCGGGGCCCGGGAGATCCAGATCTGGACCGACGTGGACGGCGTCATGAGCGCCGATCCGCGGATCGTTTCCGGAGCGAAGAGCCTGCCCCGCCTCTCCTTCAACGAGATGAGCGAGCTGGCCTACTACGGCGCGAAGGTCATCCACCCCTCGACGATGGTGCCCGCGATCACGAACCGGATCCCGGTGCGCGTCCTGAACACGCACGCACCGACCCATCCCGGCACGGTCATTCTCGACGAACCGGCACCGAAGGCGCCACCGGTGTCCTCCATCGCCTACCGCCGCCGCCTGACGCTGATCAACGTGGTCTCCACGCGCATGCTGCTGCAGCACGGGTTCATGGCCCGGCTGTTCGACGTCTTCGCGCGCCACGAGGTCGTGGTGGACATGATCTCCACCTCCGAGATCTCCGTGTCGATCACCACCGACTCACACTGCGGTCTCGGTCCGGTGCTGAGGGAACTCGAGGAGGTGGCGGACGTCACGGTGGAGTCGGACAAGGCCATCGTCTGCCTCGTGGGGGACGGCATCCGGACGACCTCCGGGACGGTCTCTCGGATCTTCACGACACTCGAGCACGCGGGGGTCGTCACCCGCATGATCTCCATGGGGGCCACCCGCATCAACGTGTCGTTCCTCGTCTCGGAAGAAGACGTGGAAACCGCGGTGCGGGCCCTGCACACTGAATTCTTCGAAAGCTGACGCGATCGCCCGAGCGGGCGGCACGACTGAAACGAGGGGATCCATGGCCGAAGTCCTCAAGATCGACGACCTCAGCTCGCACCTGATGCTGAAGAACGGGAACTACCTCTACAAGATCCCGTTCCGGGACGGCTTCGCGGTGCTGAAGGTCTACTTCGGCGACCGGACGTGGTTCCAGTACGTGTCGAAGTCGCTCGGCAACATTCTCGTCTGCAACCAGACCTCGTTCATGCCCCTCGGCCGCCTGAGGACGGAGAAGGAGGTCCTCGAGCTCTGGCGCGACGCGGGATTTCGGGTCTTCGGGATCTACGACGATGTCGTGGTCGAGGCGAAGGGCGCCCCCAAGGGAGGCTACACGCTCTTCGAGTACGTGGACCGGCCCCGCTTCATCCACTACTTCGCCGACCGGGAGATCCCGCTCGAGGAGCGGCTCGACACCTGGAGGCGCTTCCTTCCGGTCTGGCACCGCCGCCACGAACTGGCCATCCAGCGGCGAGAGCCGCGGCTCGTCCACGAGAACGGGGACCTGAAGCACGTCATGATCATGGAGGACGGTGAGTTCCTCTTCTTCGACTTCGAAATGGTGTTCCGCAGCAAGCGGCGGGTGAAGGAGTTCGTGGCCCGCGAGATCCTCTCCTACCTGAAGAGCCTCGGGAAGACGGTGGGCGAGGACGAGTGGCCGATCTTCCTCGAGGAGACGGCCCGCACCTACCCCGACCGCGAGCTCCTCGAATACACGCACGCCTTCGCGTTCAGGAACCCCAACCCCTTCCTGCGGCTGGCGCGATACCTCGATCTCAAGTTCAGGCCCCGGGCGCAGAAGCCGTTCTCGAAGTACAACGCCGCCCGCAAGCTGCTCGCGGAACTGGATCGGGGTTGATGGAAGCAGTTCGCGCATCCGAGGCGCGCCTCGAGCTCCCTCCCGGGGCGGAACTCGTGCGGATGATCACCGACAGCGAGCGCGGCGGAGGGCGGCAATTCGTCGCCCTGGTCAAGAACGAGCACGGCTGCTACATCCTCAAGCACTACGGACGGAAGCGGTCGCTCCACCGGATGCTGCTGCGTCAATTCGGCAGCCTGGTGCTGGTGGGGAAATCCTCGATTCTCCCCCGGGCGCGGCGGCGCGTGGAGGAGGAGACGCTGGCGCTCTGGAGGGCGGAGGGCTTCGACGTGCCCGGTCCGCCGCCGTTCCCGGTCGAGGTGATCCACCCGGACCGGGAGCTCGCCATGGATTTCATCCCCGGCATTCCTCTCAGCCGGCTGCTCGGGCAGCGCCGCGTGGACCGCGCGGGGAGGACGGAGCTCCTCACCCGGGCCGCGGTGTTGATCGGTACCCGGCATGAACGAGCCATTCTGAAGATGGAGCCGCGCCTCCTCTTCGAGCGACCGACCCTCGCCCACCTCCTGGTCTCAGAGGATCGCCTGGTGCAGTTCGACCTCGAGATCGTCTACACGAAGCGCAAGCTGACCCCGCTTCTGGTCAAGCGGGAGCTGGCGAGCTTCCTGGTGTCCGTCTTCCGCTCCGGCAAGGCCGACTTCGCCGAGGACCTCGCGGCCTTCTGCCACGCCTACCCGGACCGGCAGCGGATGCAGGCCGTGGCCGATGAACTCGCGACGGGGGGAGGGATCTCGGTGAGTCGGTGGGTGCGGCCGTTTCTCCGGCTGGGACGGGGTGGACGGCTGGGGAAGCGTCGGCGGGAGATTGCGGAGGAGTTGGGGCGGGTCTGGTCGTAACACCGGGAGTCCTTTTTCCGTCACCCACGCCGCCGCGCTCCGCCAGTTCGACGGAGCGTCTCGTCGCCCTCGAAAAAGGACTCCCGGTGTTGTTTTTCGCACGGTGGAGGGGGGCGGGGTGGGAACGGCTTGGGTCAGGTCAGATCATCAAAGAATCTGCCGGAGTCGTCCAGTTGCTCCAGGTACTCGTGGAACTCCAGGCGGGTGTCGGGGCCGATCGGGCCGGCCTCCTCGTCTTCTTCCTCTCCCAGGAGGAAGGAGACCACCCACTCCGCGATGTAGACGCCGTTGGAGAGGTCCGCACCCTCGCCCGGGTCGCGAGCCTCGACGATGCCCTCCCGCCGGAGCGTGGCCGAGGGGGAGAGGAGCGAGCGCTTGCGCAGGACCTCCTCCGGGGTGCGGGAGACCATCTTCACGCAGTCCACGGCATCGAGGCCGCCCGCGCCGGAGAAGCACTCCTGCGCGAGGAGGGCCACGAGGATGAGTTCCTCGTCCTCGGACAGCCGAAGGCGCCGGGTCAGGCGGGAAATGGGGAAGTCCTCGGCCTCGGGGGTGGTCCGCAGGCGCTCGGCGATGCGGGCCCGGAGCGAGGAAGCCTGGCGATCCACATGCGTCGGGGAGATGGCCGACTCGAAGAGCCGGATGGGATAGGGGTCGATGTCGAAGACCGCCGAAGCGCGCTGGAGCAGCAGGCCGGAGAGGCGAGCCAGATCGGCCAGGTGCTCCTGGTGGTTTCCGTAGGGCCGCGTGCCCTCCGAGGGCTCGCCCCGCGGGTGGGCGTCCTTCTCGACGGCCCGAAACAGATCGTCGGAGACGCCGAAGGACGCCTCGAGGAGGTCCGCCGCCTCCGCCGGACAGATCACGACCGCCCCGGAGGACCGGAGCGGGGAATCCGCGCGCAGCAGGGCCGCGCCGGAGAGGATGCCGTAGGAGCTCGGAAAGAGCGTGGAGAGAATCTCCCGGCCGGTGAGGGTGCTCTCCCCCTCGATGCGGCGGTTGAGCAGGAGCAGCAGGATCACCATCTCCTGAGGGGACAGCCGGTGGGCCTGCCCCAGTTCGCCCAGGGCGCCCGGCAGACCGATCGTGACGATGCGGCCCGCGATCTCCCGGACCTCTTCTCCGAG
>SWCD01022794.1_pt3 | contig 21121 bp, 18 predicted proteins | sample 4693011 | NCBI WGS metagenome assembly SWCD01 (sample SAMN10267278, study PRJNA491770) | bioreactor metagenome | isolation source: DHS bioreactor inoculated with marine | place: Japan: Omine Ridge, Nankai Trough | reverse complement strand
GCCGGTTGGCAATGCTTTGACCGTTGAAGGTGATTGACCCGGAACTCACCGGCACCAGTCCCATAATGGCCTGGCACAGCGTGGTCTTGCCCATGCCGTTCCTGCCGACGACCGACAAGACTCCGTGACCAAGGCTCAGGTCGACGCCTTGCAGTGCATGCGAGGCACCGTAGAATACATTGAGACCCTTGACCTCCAGAATGGCAGCAGAAGACGAACGCTCAGCCATGTGTAAACCCTCCCCCCAGATACAGTTCCTGCACTTCCGGATCGGCCTCGATCTCTTCCGGTTTGCCCTCCTTGAAGATGCGCCCGTTGTGCATCATCGTGACGCTTTCAGACACCCGCAGGGCCACATCCATGTCGTGCTCGATAATGATGTATCCCATGTGACCGGGAAGGTTGTTCAGAATGTCGATCAGGTCACGTCGCTCGGTTGGCGACAGGCCTGCAGCGGGTTCGTCAAACAGGATGAACCGGGGAGCACCGGCGAGCGCCAGTGCAATTTCAAGTTGCCGCTGCTGGCCATATGACAGTGCCGCCACCAGCGTGTCCTGCACACCTGTAAGGTGCACGGCTTCCATCAATTCAAACGCCGATTGCATCAGCGCATCAGAGCGCCCCGGGCGGATCATCGAGAAGCGGTTGCGCGACACGCCACGGCAGGCAAGGTAGACATTGTCGATGACGCTGAGACCACCGAACAACAGTGAAATCTGGTAGGTGCGGCGCAGGCCCCGGCGAATTCGCTCGTGCGGCGGGAACCGGGTAACATCTTCGCCGAACATCCTGATCACGCCGGATGTCGGCAGAAAATCCCCGGTGATGCAGTTGAACAAGGTGGTCTTGCCTGCACCATTAGACCCCAGCACCGCACGACGTTCACCGGGCTTGACGGTCAAGGTGATATCCTGCATGGCCGCCAGAGCGCCAAAAAACTTGCTGACTCCACGCAGTTCAAGCGCGTTGGCAGTGCCGGTTGCAGACAACCGGCTGGCCATTGTGGTAGGTGCTGCAATGGCGTTCATGCCCCGCTGCCTCCGTCCTTGCCGTGAGCCTCGCCCGTCAGCCTGTCGGTGGAATTCATCCGCCTGCGCCACCGGTCCCATAGCCCGAGTATGCCGTCCGGCGACCAGAACACGATGACCAGGAACACCAGCCCGACCAGCAACTGGAAGCGTTCACCCGACAGACCGATCGACACCATGAAATCCAGAGCGAAAGTTCTGAGCAGCACATAGATAATTGCACCGATGAACGGACCGACAGGTCGCCCCAAGCCACCGATGACCGCGATAATCAGTATGTCGATGGCCGGTCCGACCCCGGCCGTGCCCGGAGACACCTGCCCGTTCAGCCAGACCAGCAGAATGCCAGCTATCGCGGCGATGAAGCCGGCAAAAATATAGGCCGCGATCCGATGTGCGGTGACGTTGTAGCCCAACGCTTCCATGCGCCGTGCATTGTCGCGCACGCCCTGCAGGGCCAGACCAAACGGCGTGCGCGATACATACAGCACCACCAGATAGGCCGTTGCTGCCCAGAACAGGGTCAGATAGTAAAACGGAATCGGCTGGCGCCAGTCGACTCCAAACAATTGCGGTGGCTTGACGCCGTTGAAGCCGGAAAAGCCATTGAACAGCACATAGTTCTGGCGAGTGAAGTAGAAGAAGGCCGACGCAATGGCCAGCGTGATCATGATCGTGTAAATGCCCTCGGTGCGCACCGCCAGCGCGCCTGTCAGCGCACCAAACGCGGTTGCAATGACCAGCGCAATCGGGATGGCAATCCACCACGGCCAGCCCAGCGAAATCTGGGTGATCGCACTGTCGCCGAAAATTGCCAGCATGTAGGCCGCACACGCTGCCACCGACATCTGCACAAGCGACACCATGCCGCCATACCCGCCGAGAAACATCAGGCTGAGCGCGATCATGCCCAGGATAAGCGCCCAGCCAAACACCTGGAACAGCATGAACGGTCCGACCAGCACCGGCAGCAGCAGCATGATCGCCGCAACAAACCAGTACGGTGTCGGGATGGAACTCACTTTCAAGCCGGACCACCAGGGTTGCGGTTTGTCATTGAGGGGCACAGCAGTTGCGTGATCGGTCACGGCCATGGCTCTACCGCCTCTCGCCGAGCAGGCCCTGAGGCCTGAATGCCAGCACCACCACCATGATCAGGAAGGTCAGCACTACCGCATAGGTCGGCATGTAGACAGAACCGAACTGTTCGGCGAGACCGATCAGCAGCGCGCCAAGTGCTGCACCCGGTATGGACCCCATGCCACCCACGATCACCACCACCAGGGAGGCCAGCAGGAAACGGGTATCTTCGCCCGGCGCCAGAGACTGGAAAGTTCCCCCCACCACACCGGCCACACCGGCAAGACCCGCGCCGAAGGCAAACACCAGCACAAACACGCGCTGTATGCGCACCCCGGTGGCAGACAGCATGTCACGGTCATCAACGCCGGCACGAACCAGCATGCCGATGCGGGTCTTGTTGAGCGACAGCCACATGGCAATGCCGATAACGATGGATGCCAGCAGAATGACAAGCCGGACAAAAGGATACTTCAGGAAAACCGCGTCGCCACTGCTCTTGACTGCCGTTACAATGGGCAGCGTGATCGGGCCAGACAGCCAGTCAGGCGTCAGTATCTGGTAGAAATCGCCACCCCAGTACCACAACATCAGGTCGGCCACGACGATGGATATGCCGATCGTCACCAGTGTCTGGCGCAGGTCCTCACCTTCCATTCGCTGAAACACCAGCACCTGCAGCAGCACGCCCATGGCACCGACAACCACAAACGCAACGACAAAACTCAAAAGCCACCATCCGGTGGTATTGGCCACGTCGTAACCGATATAGCCGCCAAGCAGATACAGCGAGCCGTGCGCCAGGTTGACATTCTTCATCAATCCGAAGATCAGCGTGAACCCGCTGGCGACGAGAAAATACAACGCACCAAGCGTGACGCCGTTGAACAGTGCGTTCAGGAAAATCTTCTTGCGCCCGAAAGTGGCGGTAAAGCCCGGCGGCCAGGGCGCGAAAATCGCCCAGACCAGAAAGCATATGGCCAGCACGATGATCAGCGACCAGTACGGGTTGCGCGCCATGAAAGCCTTCATGCCGCACACTCCCGGCAGCGGCATTCAGATGCCTGCCAATCGCCAACCTGGAGTTGTTGCCGTACTGAGACCAAAACGTCTTCCTCCTGCCGGAAGTGTACTTTGCACTGCCGATCATGGGACGATCATAGGAGCAGCCGCGCCGGAATGCATACCTGACAGTCTTATGGTCTTGTATTTGATCGCAAATTCATCAGTTTCAGGCTGATAACTGCGCCACCCGGCGGTAGTCGGACGGTGGAATGCCGACATTTGACGCAAAGAACCGGGTGAAGCTGGCTTGCGAGGAAAACCCCAGGTCGAGCCCGATCGAGGTGACTGCATCACTGGACAGGGTCAATCGGTCGATTGCCGTCTCCATCCGCAGGGTGTTCAGATAGATGTTGGGCGTGAGCCCGACATTTTCCTTGAACAGCTTGAAGAAATGCGGGCGAGAAATACCGGCGCCGCGCGCAATGGAGTCCAGCAGAATACTCTCGCCTTCGCCCAATCGCGATTTCATCAGTTTTATGGAGTTGCGAATCCGGAAGTCCCGCAACATGGCCACAGGCACATCGCTCCTGGCACCATCGCAACTGGACGCCCAGCTTTGATTGTAGGATTCCTGGGTGAGTTCAAACACGCTGGCCTGGATCAGGTCTCCGTGCGCATCATCCAGCAGCAGGCGCGAAATCTGATTTGCCAATTGCCGCACCGGCGCCGACATGTCGATCAGTGACGAGCCGAAGTTCAGGCCAAAATGCGCATGCTTGGACATCTCCAGAAACCATTCGGGCCGGATATACAGCACCAGGAACAGAGACCCGTTCTCGACATCGCCGGGATGGAAGCTGTGTGGCTGCCACGGGCTGACAGCAGCGCCTGTCAGCAGATCAAGATTGTGTCGGGCACCGTCAACGGTAATGCCGCCATATTTGCCGCTGACATAGAATATCAGGTGACCCTCGCGGTGCGCATGGGTCGCAAGTTCCCGGTCCAGCTGATACAGGGTCACCCGGCCAAATGCGCCGTGATACACGGCTAAAGCTCTGCTCATCGCTCCCTCCGCAAACAGTCTGCGGTTTATTATTCTGCATGTTCCTGCAGTTATTTTTCCAAATCATGGCCAAGCGGACGCAATTCAGCAAGCGGTTTCTCAGATTTCGGTTTCCCCACGCGATAGCCGGTCACGTGTTGACGGATCAGGCAGCGGTGTAGGCTGTCTTGACCGTGGTGTGAAATTCGACCGCATATCGCCCCTGTTCGCGGGGTCCGTAACTGGACCCCTTGGCCCCGCCAAACGGCACATGATAGTCAACGCCCGCGGTCGGCAGGTTCACCATCACCATGCCGGCCTGCGCGTTGCGTTTGAAGTGGGTCGCGTACTTGAGGCTCTGTGTACATATGCCCGCCGACAGGCCGAACGGCGTGTCATTGGCCACCTGCAGGGCCTCTTCATAGTCACGCACCCTGATAACCGAAGCGACCGGCCCAAACACTTCTTCGGTGTTGATGCGCATATCGTTGCGCGTGTCGGTGAACAGTGCCGGGCTCATGTAGAAGCCGGATTTTTCGCGCTCCAATCGCTCACCGCCGACGCGCAATGTGCCACCTTCCCTGCGTCCGATCTCGACGTAATCAAGATCCTGCTGCAGCTGTTTCTCGTCCACCACCGGGCCAATCTGGGTTCGACTGTCCAGTGCATCGCCGACGCTCAGATCCCTGATCCTGGTCGCGCAGGCCTCCACGAACCGGCTGTGAATGCCGTCGGCAACCACCAGGCGCGACGACGCAGTGCAGCGCTGGCCGGTTGAGAAGAACGCCCCTTGAACGGCACAGTCCACCGCCACATCCAGATCAGCATCATCCAGCACGACCAGCGGGTTCTTGCCGCCCATTTCAAGCTGGAACTTACGCATGTGTCGCACGCTGGCCTGTGCAACCCGCTCACCGGTAGCCTGCGACCCGGTAAAGGTAATCGCCTTCACACGGGCATCATCCAGCATGGCCTGACCAACCACCGATCCCGGTCCGTTGACCAGGTTGATGGTGCCGGCCGGCATCCCCGCCCGGTGTAAAATGTCGACAATCGCCCATGCACACCCCGGCACAAGTTCGGCTGGTTTGAAGACAACCGGATTGCCATAACAGATTGCCGGTGCGATTTTCCATGCCGGGATTGCGATTGGAAAGTTCCACGGCGTAATGACCCCCACCACGCCGACCGGTTCACGGGTGATTTCAACATCCACGCCGACACGTACGGATGGCAGTTTTTCACCCGCCAGGCGCAAGGTCTCACCGGCGAAAAAGTTGAATATCTGTGCCGCTCGCACCGTTTCGGAAATACCTTCGGCCAGCGTCTTGCCTTCTTCACGCGACAATAGCCGGCCGATGTCTTCACGCCTTGCCATGATCTCGTCGCTGGCCGTGCGCAGTATGTCGTGGCGGATCTGGATGCCGCTTCTGGCCCAACCCTCGGCTGCAGCACTTGCCGCTGCAATCGCTGTTTCAACATCGTCCGTGGTCGCAGTTGCATAATGTCCGACGATGTCATCCACATCGGACGGGTTGATGTTGGCAGATGCATGCTCACCGGCCTGCCACTGCCCGCCTATCAGGTTTGGTTTCACCCCGGCCATTTCACTCACCAAATCGGTTAAAAAAACAGGGCACCACCGTCTGCCGGAGGTGCCCTGGTACTTCAGGTCATTGCAAAAGCTGTAATCAGTACTTTTTGCATTCCGGTACGTCGCGTGCAGGCAGACCGATGTTCTTGAACACGGCCGGGTCGATACCGAGCGTCTGGTTCACATTCGGCACGATCTTCACCAGCTTGTTGACCAGGTTGCCATCTTCTTCAATCACTTCGGTCACGAAATTGGTGCCGATGGCCTGACGATTGGAATCGAGCGTGATCTTGCCGTTGGGCGCATCAAGCTCCAGGGTTGACAGGCAGGATCGGAACGCCTTGTGACCATCGGAGAGGTCGCCGTTCACCTTGTCCATGCACTGCTTCATGGCATGCGTGGCGTTATAATAGCCGGTTGCCAGCAATGAAGGGCTCGGGAACCGCTTCTCCGGCGGGAATGCATCCTGGTAGGACTTCACATAAGCCTGCCATTTTTCATTGTCCCAGGTATCAGCCTGCGGACCGGAACCAGGCGTTCCAATCAGCGCATCCTTGGCCTTGCCCTTGGAGGACAGCACGGTGCCGTCAATCATGATCGAACCACCAATCAGCTTCGCATCGCCACCGGCCTGCTGGTACTGGTTGAGGAAGTTGACAGCGTCACCCCCACCAAGACCGAGGTAGATTGCATCAACGTCATCCGGCAGGGATGCGATGATCGAGGCAAAGTCCTTGGTGCCAAGCGGCACCCAAAGGCGCTCGGTTATTTCACCACCCGCAGCGCAGAACTCAAGCGCAAAACCGAACACCTGTGTATAGATGAACGAATAGTCTTCACCGATGGTGGCAACTGTCTTGTAGCCCTTCTCATTGAAGACATACGAGCCGAGACCAGCCGACCACTGTGCCCCGTCCATGTTGAACCGGAAAAAGTTCTCCGATGGCGTGACGTAGGTGGTTTCCTGGGCACCGGAGATGCCATTCAGGAAAGTGACCTGCGGCTGGGTCTTGGAATAATCACGGATGGCAATGCCTTCCGAACCGGAAAGCGGACCAATAACGATATCAACCTTGTCCTGCTCCACCAGCTTGCGGGCTGCGCGAAGCGCACTGTCCGGGCTTGCATCGGTGGACCCGACAATTACTTCGATCTCACGACCGCCGGCCATGTTGTTGATCTCTTTCATGGCAGTCAGGAAGCCACGCTGGCCGTCCTCGCCAAGCACCGTGTAGGTTCCTTCAAGAGTTGCCATGAAACCGATCTTCAGCTTGTCAGCAGCCTGGGCTGACCCGGCTGCAAAAACCGCTGCGGCGGCAACTGTAGAGATGAGCCATTTGCGCATATTAGTCTTCCTCCCATTCAGGCATGTGCAACATGCACCAGAAAAACCGCGTCGTTTGTCGCGCGATTGCCACAAGCCTAAGCAGCGCGCCGTGCGTAACAAGCCCATTGAGTACAGATTTATAACCCTAAGTCTCTTTTTTGGCGCGGTGGGTCGAGCTGTAAAACCTGCAAAAATCCCCTCAAACAGCGCATTTCAATAATGTCAGGTGCCGTTTTCGATGTCATACACCTGGACCCTGCTCCACAAGTGTGCGCACGTTTCAAGGAAGACCTGGTGCGATGGACCGGCCTGATAGGCATCATGGCTCGCCAGGTCTGAAAACTTCAAAACCACGCCGTAGTCGTAACTGCTGTCGATCACTGCGCGTATGGTGGCAGCCGGTTTCCCGATCTGGCGTTCCAGTACATTTGGATCGCGCGTCAGCAGATCCAGACCGTTTTCAAACTGCCGCACCTGTTCGGGGCTGCATGTTTTCCACAACCAGAAGAACACAGTATGTATATGCATGAGACAATTTCCAACCTGTCCCGCTGGCCCGGCAGGCTCGCAACCACGCACAGCCTTCAACAGGTAACCAGATAACGGTTGGGTGTTCTAGCAGGCAAATTTCAGCGTAGCCGCACTTAGAGTAAGATTTTTTGATACGCTGAATCGCCAGCATCACTGCTTCTCGAATGCAGCGGTTCAGACAGGCGCGGTTCGCCGGGCCGTCCAGTTCACGCTGCCATGGCTGCAATGACGGCTTCAAACGAATATCCAAGCTTGCTGGTGCCGTCGGCTATGGCCGTGGAATTGGCTGCCAGAAGGTTCAGGGCGTAATCAAATTCCTGCTCAAACTGTGGCAGCTCCGGATCCAGAAACGAGAAAAACAGCACAATGCGCCAGTCCGCCGAGGTCTTTGCCAAGTCCAGCACTTCAGGTGTGCTTTCCAGCTCCAGTTCCATAATGCGAAAATAGAAGTTCTCGTACAGAAGCCGCTTCTTCAGTTCCTGCAGGTCAGCAAACACGCGTTGCACCTGCGCGTCCACCTGGTCAGGTGCGGTGTATTCCAGCCGAATGCACTTGCGGGCACTCGCGGTCACTTCCTGCAACCAGCGAAACGACCCGGGAAACTCATTTGCCAGCACAATGGCCAGCGAGCCCCTGGAAGCTGACGCTTCGGGCCGCAACACATTGTCACCAACTGCCGCACGAAACTCTGACACTGACCACCTAGCCTCCGCCATCCACTTTATTCGAGTCGAATCAGGATGGTTTTTTTATTACTCCCATGAGAAGTCAAACCCCGATCACTGTCAATAAATTACGCAAGGGTACTGTGCATATCCATTCACATTTCGCCATTCATCATCCGGCAGCGACTAATGGTCACTCAAAGTCCGGATATTCGAAAAAATGAGAGCATGTCACGCAGTGTGACGAATCTCACATTCGGGAATGGCCAATCATGCAATCTTGAGGTCATCAAAACAACAAGAACACCACGCCTTGAAGGACCGAAAAGATGACCAGGCAACACCACAACAGCTTCACCAGAGCCATTTTGAACTCGACGCAACGCCTGCTGCGCTCCGGCAAGAACAGCAACGTCCTGGCCAGCAACCATATTGACGCCCGCACCATGAGAGACATCGGCATCAACCCGGTCGGATTTTCCTGAGCGTTACATCTGCCTCTCTACAGTAGTTCCCCTGCTACTGTGCCCCGGGTCGTCAGCCCGGGGCTTTTTCGTGGTTAGACCTGTCTGTTGGCAAAAATCACGCAGTGGCCAGCAGCACGATGCCCAGGACCACGAACACCACCGAGATCAACCGTACTTTCCAGGGCCGCTCGCCAAACCATACGACCCCGATCAATGCGGCGATGATGACGCTCGATTCGCGGATCGCCGATACGGTGCCAAGCGAGGTCAGGCTCTTGGCATAAATCGCCAGGCCATAGGCAAGTGCCGACACAACCCCGCCGCCGATGCCGATCAGGTAGCTCTTCAGCGGATAGTCCCGTAGTTTGTCCCACCGCAGACCCAGCAGAAAAGCCGTTGAGAAAGCCTCCAGCGCAAACAGCCAGCCGATATAGCCGAACGGATTGCCGGATACCCTGACCCCCATGCCGTCAGCCACAGAATAAGAGGCAATGGTAATCCCGGTCAGCACGGCAGCGGCAAGAGCGGTGCCGCTGATCCTGGCACCACGCCGGCCGAAAGTCTGAGCCGCGATGGCCGCCGAGATTGTCAGGATGCCGGCCCACGCGAGCGGCGGCAGCACCTCGCCGGCGAAAAACTGTGCACCCAGCGCCACCAGCACCGGCGCCACGCCGCGCGCAATCGGATAGACCTGGCTGAGATCACCGTACCGGTAGGCCACCAGCAGGAAGCCGTAATAGAAATAATGGATGAAGGTCGAGGCTGCGATAAAAGGCCAGGCTTCTCGTGCCGGCGGCAGATACAGCACGACCATGGCGGCACCGACCAGGCCATGGCCGAGATTGATCAGGCCCAGCGTGATCACCCGGTCAGCTGACCCCTTGACCAGCGCATTCCACACAGCGTGCAGCACGGCAGCGCAAAGTATCAGGCCAATGGCAAAGTGAGTGGGCGCGCCCATTCAGGTGCCACCCGAAGCTTGACAGGCCGACCTCACGACGCTGTTTCGGCAATTGCCGTCTCCACAATGTTCAGCGCGCTCTCCAGATCCTCACGCGCAATGGTCAATGGCGGCGACAAGGTCAGAACGCAGCCTTGTGAAATCTTGAAACTCAGGCCCTGGTCCAGGCACCTGTAATAGATTTTTTCCGCCAGTTCGGGCGCAGGCGTACGTGTCGCCTTGTCTGCCACGATCTCGACTCCAAACATCAGGCCCCTGCCGCGCACATCACCGGCAATGGCACAAGTCGCTGCAAATTCGCGCAGGCGGGTCATGGCATAGTCACCCAGTTGCGCTGACCGCTCGACAAGACCTTCATCCTCGATGATATCAAGAGTGGTCAGCGCAGCGCGTGCCGTAACCGGGTTTTTCTCATGGGTATAGTGACCAATGGCAAATTCACCGCAGACGTTCAGGTCTTCGCGCGCAATGGCTGCTGCAATCGGCAGAATGCCGCCACCAAGCGATTTTCCAACCACACAGATATCAGGCACCACATCGTCATGCTCGAATGAAAAGAACTTTCCGGTCTTGCCCAGGCCGGTGGGAATTTCATCGAAAATCAGCAGCGTGCCGTGCCTGTCGCAGGCGTCACGTACCCGCTTCCAGTATCCCGGCGGTGGTATCTGCGGCACTGCGCGCATCGGTTCGGCGATCACCGCGGCAACGTCGCCTTCGCGTTCCAGCACATAATCGACCATGGACGCACACGCGAGGCCGCAATTTTCCGGTCCCGGATGGCCATAGGGGCAGCGATAGCAGGCAAACGGTGCAACATGCTCCGCACCCGGTGTCAGCGGACCGGCAATATGCGAGCGGAATGTTGCTTCCCCGCCCACCGATGCGGCACCAAACCCTGCCCCGTGAAATGCATCCCAGAACGACAGGGTCTTGAAGCGCCCGGTTGCAGCCCGGGCAATTTTCAACGCAACTTCCACCGCGTCCGAGCCACCCGTGGTGAACAACACCCGCTTCAGGTCGCCCGGTGCCAGTGAGCCCAGGCGCTCCGCCAGTTCCACGGACACCTCATTGGTGAACCGGCGTGGCGCAAAGCTCAGCGCGTCAAGCTGGTCCTTGATGGCCGCGACAAGACGCGGGTGGCCATAGCCGATATGATGCACGCTGTTGCCGTGGAAATCCATGTAGCGCCGGCCGTCCAGATCCTCGATCCAGATGCCCTCTGCCCTGGCGATCGTGTTGACGCACGGACTGGACAGGCTCTGGTGCATGAAGGCATCAGCATCGCGCTCGAGCAAGGGCCGCGAGCGCTCGCCGGTGTTTGACGCTATCCATTCCAGCCGCGCGGCAGACGTATTGGACTCGCCTTCGGTATGCTGAATCGATCTTTTGGCGCCCTGCCCCAACGGATCGTCCTAACGCGGCCACGGCAGCGAGTAGGTCTTCACATTGGTGAAGAACTTCATCGCTTCCAGCACGCCTTCCTTGACGCCATTGCCTGAATCCTTGATGCCGCCAAACGGTGACATTTCAATGCGGTAGCCCGGTTGCTCCCAGATATTGACCGTACCAACATCGAGGCCCTCGATATAATTGATGGCCCGGATCATATTGTTGGTGCACACGCCTGACGACAGGCCAAACTGTGTCGAGTTGGAAATCCGCATGACCTCTTCGTCATTGTCCGGCACCCGCACGATCGGCACGATGGGCCCAAACGTCTCCTCCATGACCAGTTCGCAGCCATGCGGCACATGATCGACCACGATCGGCGGCAGCAGCGCACCCTTGCGTTCCGGGTGATAGAGGATCTTGGCGCCCTGTTTCTCAGCGTCATAGACCCGGTTTTCAAAGGTCTCTGCCGCCTTCGAATGGATCACGCAGCCCAGTTGGGTCTCCGGGTCCTGCGGATCACCGAAGCGGATCGCCTTGGCTCTTTCCAGGATCATCGGCACAATCTTGTCGGCCACGGATTCCTGTACCAGGATCCGCTTGATAGCGGTGCAGCGCTGGCCTGAATTGCCGGTGGCACCTGCACAGGCAAGTGCTGCCGCCTTTTCAAGATCGGCATCATCCAGGTCGTTCAGGATGATCAGCGGATCATTGCCGCCGAGTTCAAGGGCGGTGCGCTTGTAGCCTGCCTTGGACGCGATCATCTTGCCCACCGGCACACCGCCGGTGAAGGTGATGATGTCGATATTCTCATTGGTGATCATCTCATCGCCAATGTCGGCAGGCATGCCGGTGACGATCTGGAACATCTCTGGCGGCAGGCCTGCTTCATACAGGATGTCAGCCAGGGTAATGGCGGTCAGCGGCGTCAGTTCCGTGGGCTTGCACACCATGCAGTTATTGGTGGCAATCGACGGCGCGATCTTGTGCGACACCATGTTGAGCGGGTGATTGAACGGCGTGATGGCGGAAATGGCATTCACCGGCTCACGCTTGGTGAAAATCTTGCGGTCCTTGCCGTGCGGTGTGAGATCGCAGGAGAAAATCTGGCCGTCATCGAGAATGGCCAGTTGGCCGGCCAGCATGAACACATCATAAGATCGTCCGGTCTCATACAGCGAATGCTGCTTGCAGATGCCCAGCTCCAGCGTCAGCCAGTGGGCGATTTCCTCACGCCTCTCGCGGATCAGTTCCGCGGTGCGAAACAGTATCTGCTGGCGTTCATACCGGGTCAGTTTCGGCTTGTAGTTGGCGGCAATCTCGAAGGCGCGCGCCGCATGTTCCGCCGTGCCGGCCGGCACCGTGCCGATCACTTCATCGGTGTAGGGGTACAACACCTCCACAACGTCTTTTGTCGTCACCTTTTCGCCACCGATGCGCATTGCCTCGCGGCGGATCGTGCGTTGCGTTCCACTCATGTTTCCGACCTTCAAGTGTTTGTCTGTAATGCAGCTGCCCGGGCCGCATAGAAAAAGGCATCGAAATTCCGCAACTCCGGTGCGCCCGGAAGGTCCGGCATCACCCGGTTGACGATGAACGGAACCACCTGCTCGGTCAATCCGCCGTGTGAGCGCAATGGCTCCTTCAGGGCAGCAAGGTCATGCCGGTGTTCGCTGGTGCCAAGCGTCATGTTCTCGCCGGAGATGATCACGACGTCGCCGATGCGATCGTCCGGCAGTTCAAACCGCTTGCAGGCTTCCGCCTTGTCAACGGCCAGAATGATGCCGTCAATGGCGCGCAACTTGCCCAATATGTCCTGGATATCGGTGTCGGCAGGCAGGTAAGCAGTGGCAAATGAGCCGAGGGCACCATGATGCACCACGTAAGGATCGGTGATCGGCAGGATAACCCGGGCGGCGTCCTTGCCCAGCCAGTCATCCATCAGGTCCTGCACATAGATAACCGCAGGAGACCCATCCGCCAGGTGTTTTGGTTTCATGCCGTGATCGGCCGTCACCACGATAGCTGCACCCATGGCGTCCAGCTCGGTCAGGTACTTGTCGAACATCTCGTAGAACGCCTTGGCCTCGGCATCCTCGGGGGCATATTTGTGCTGCACATAGTCAGTCGTCGTCAGGTACATCACGTCGGGTGCAAATTCCTTCAGCAACTTGACACCGGCAGCAAAGACCAACTCCGACAGTTCAGCCGAATAGACTTCCGGCACGTCGCGACCCAGCCAGCCTGCGGCATTGTCGATGCCGTGTTCGGCCTTTGTCGTGGTGTCGGAGCGTTCCGACGAAAAGCAGATAGCGCGGTCGTCATCGAATGCCAGGCCGTGCCCCAGCAGCGCGCGCAGCTTGTCTTTCGCCGTGACGATGGCAACCTTCTGGCCGGCATCATAAAACGCCTTGAACACGGTGGGCGCGCGCAGGAATTTCGGATCGTTCATCATCACTTCCTCGCCCGTGTCCGGGTCATACAGGAAGTTGCCGCAAATGCCGTGCACCGACGGCGGACGGCCGGTGGCGATGGACATGTTGTTCGGGTTGGTGAAGCTCGGGATAACGCTGTGCGCCAGCCTGTCGGTACCCGTCGCGCGCATCCGCGCCAGTGTCGGCATCAGTCCGTCGGCAATGGCTGCATCCAGGTAGGCAGGCTCACAGCCGTCCAGGCAGATGGCAATGGCGCAGGTACTTGATTCCGGGTATGTGCGTCCGTTCACCGTGACGTCCACAGGGGTCATGTCGTTCATTTTTCCTATTGCTTTCTTTGTTCAGGCTGCAAGTTTTTCGCGTTCAAATAGCGCTGCCTGCGGTGGTCTGGCGCTGGCAATGCCCATTGCATCCAGCGATGATTTTGCCGCCGCTACAACCGCACGCATGGTGTAATGGTCCATCCGGCCAATGCAGCCAATGCGGAAACTGTCGACCACGGTCAGCTTGCCGGGGTAGATGATGAAGCCTTTTGCCTTCATCAATTCATAGAACCGGGTGAATTCGAACTTGGCATCAGCCGGGTTGAAGAAGGTCACGATGATCGGTGACAGCCAGCGGTCACGCAGCAGGGTCTCAAAGCCCAGCTCGCGCATGCCGTCGACCAGCACATCACGGTTTTTGGTGTAGCGCGCACCGCGCCCGGCAACACCACCTTCTTCACGATGCAGGCGCAAGGCTTCCATGAAGGCGGCCACGACATGCGTCGGCGGTGTAAACCGCCACTGGCCGGTCTTCTCCATATTGACCCACTGGTCATGCACATCGAGGCTGAGAGAGTGGGCGTTGCCCTTTGCGGCCTGCAGTTCGGACTTGCGGGCAATGATGAAACCGAACCCCGGAACGCCTTCAATGCATTTATTGGCTGATGACACGATCGCTTCATAGCGCACGTCACCGGCATCCACATCGATGGCACCGAAGGCGCTCATGGAATCAATCAGCAGCTTGCGCCCGGCGGCGTAGGTCGCGTCGGCAATCTCCTTGATCGGATTCAAGATGCCGGATGAGGTCTCGCAGTGCACCACCACAACATGGGTAATGGCTGGATCTGCGGCGAGTGCGGCGGCAACTTCCTGCCCGCGTGGCGGCAGATAATCCCCCTTGTCGATGTCGACATGGGCGCGACCGATATAGTCCATGGTTTTTGCAATGCGCTGACCATAGGCACCATTGATCAGCACCAGCGTCTTGCTGTCTCGCGGCAGCAGCGAGCCCAGCATGGCTTCAACCACGAATGTACCGCTGCCCTGGATCGGCACGCAGTCAAAATCCTCAGCCCCGGCGCCGACCAGCGTGAGCAGTTCAGCCCGCAGGCGCGCCGTCATCGTCCGGAACTCGCCGTCCCACGAGCCCCAGTCGCGCAGCATCTGTTCCTTGACCGAATACGCCGTCGTCAACGGGCCCGGTGTCAGCAGGTAGGGTTCCCCCAGCCGTGGCGCTTCCATGGCCGATGCCGCATCCAATTCCAGGTCTGCCTTCATGTCGGGTGCCTTTCGCAAATTGCCCGCGCCAGAAACATTTGTCGCAAATTTAGGCAGTCTCGTTGTATTTGAGAAATCGATATTTCAGATCGACACATAGTTTTTTCTGTGCATCACGACTTAACCTCCGCCAACCGGCTGTCGAGCAGCAATCCGCTCTTTTTCAGGATCGGATAGGCAAAGGTGATGAAGCGCGAATTGATTTCCTTGAGCGCGCGCAGCGTTTCCAGATGAATGTCGCTGGTGGCGATGCTTTGCGTGGTGCCCTGGCCCAGCCGCGCCAGGTGCGCATCATGCGATTGCTCTTCCAGCGTGCGCATGAACTCCTTCTCGGCAACCAGCTGACGCGCCGAATCCACGTCTTCCGAAACCAGTACATTCAGCGACAACTGCATGTTGGCCAGCACCCGGGCGTGCAGCCGGGTCAGTTCATTCCAGCCCTCCTTTGAAAACGTCAGCTTCTTCTTGCGCATTTCGCCCGACAGGCGCAGCAGATCCTTGGTGATGATGTCACCCACCCGTTCCAGGCTGATGGCGATACCGGTCAACTCCATGCTGCGCCTGGCCTGCTCCGGCGACAACTGTCCCTGGTTGAGTTCAGCCAGATAGAGCTTGATACCGGTGTGGGCCTCGTTGACCTGTTCTTCGATCTCGTGAATTCGCGCAGCCGCGTTGGCGTCGGTCGAGACGAACAGGTCCATGACCGGTGACAGCATCAGGTCGACCTGCTCACTCATGCGCAGCAGTTCACGCGTGGCGCTGGCCAAAGCCAGCCCCGGACTGGTCAGCACATTGCGGTCCAACGCACTGGCCGGTTTTACCCTGCCCTGCGGCAGTTTATCGACCACCGGTACCAGCACCCGTGTCATCGCCGCCAACGGCACGACGAGCGGCAGAAAAACAATCACCAGTGCAGCATTGAACAACAAGTGAAAACTGACCAGTTGGCGCGCCGCAGTGGCAGCAACCGCATCCAGAGGCAAGGTCACGTAACGCAGCAATATCAAAACCGTCACCGCACCCACCACCCGTACGCCGAGATTTCCCAGGGTGATACGGCGCGCCTTGCCATGCAGGTTGCGGGTCAGCCATACGGCAATCAGACCGCTGCCGACATTGGCTCCCAGCACCAGCGGCAGACCGGCTTCCAGCGGCAGCACGCCTTGCGCACAAAACGTCGCCAGCATCAGGATCGCCGCCACGCTGGAATGAAACACGAAAGCCAGCAGCGCACCGCCGACAAACGCTGTTACCAGATCGTTGCTGAGATGCTGCACGACGGCCTCAAGATAGGGACTGGCCCGTAGCGGCCCGGTCGCGTCGGCAATCATGCGCAGGGACAGCAGGATGAAAGCAACGCCCAGAACCACGCGGCCGACCTGCCTGACAGCGCGGGCCGAGCCTTTCAGGAACAGCAACCCCCCGGTGACCAGCAGCACCGGCACCAGCCAAGCGATGTCGAGGCTGAGGAACTGCACCGACAGTGCGGTGCCCAGGTCAGCCCCCAGCACAACTGCCAGCGACCCCGTCACCCCCATGACGCCGGTCGCGGTAAACCCCGACACCAGGAGCGCAACCGCGGTCGAACTCTGCAACACTGCTGCCGCCAGAACTCCCGCCAGTGCGTTCAGCACCGTGCTGCGCCGCGACGCCATGAACACATTGCGCAATTCAGCCCCGAAGGCGCGTTCTACCCCGGTGCGAACCATGCGCGTTGAATACAACAGCAGCACAATGGCAGCGGCCAGGTTGAGCAGGAATGCCGAAAGTTGCATGGTCGTTATGGGTCCCGATCACGTCTGTTTAGGGGGTAACAGGCGACAAGCCCGTTGCGCGGCATGCGTCGTCATCAGCGCGCATGGCCGGTTATGGCCTGACATATTCCGTCTCTTGCAACCCATAGCTCAAAGCGATAGTTTTTATCTAATCATATTATTTATCGATACATGGAAAGGCAGCGGCCATGCGCTATGTGCAATTGCGGGCATTTCACAATGTTGCCGTTCACGGCGGGTTCTCACGCGCTGCGGAAGCGCTTCACCTGACCCAGCCGGCCATCTCAGACCAGGTTCGCAAACTGGAGGCTGAATACGACATCCGGTTGTTCGACCGGCAGAGAAAGCAGATCCGGGTGACCGATGCGGGCAAGAAACTGCTCGAGATCACCTACCGTTTGTTCGAGGTCGAACAGCAGGCGCTGGATTACCTGTGTGAAACCCAGACACTGCGCACCGGCCAGTTGAACATCGTCGCCGATGCGGCCCATCACATCCTGCATGTGCTGACACCGTTTCGCCGCGCCAATCCCGGCGTATTTATCTCGGTGCATGGCGGCAACACGGAAACCGCTATCGAGCGGTTGCAGAGCTACGAGGCCGATATCGGGGTGGTCGGTGATGTCCCTGCCAACCGGGAGTTTGAAACCATCCGGCTCAATTCATCCCCCATCGTCGCGTTTACCGCACGCGGCGGACCGCTGGCGAAGCTGAGCACCATGACATTCAAGGAACTGATGCGCCATCCGCTGGTGTTGCGCGAGACCGGTTCGAAAACCCGCGCCAAGCTGGAAGAGGAGGCCAAACGCCAGGGCATCAGGATCACCGGCAGCATCGAGGCAGAAGGCCGTGAAGCGGTGCGCGAGATCGTAGCCGCGGGCGGCGGGGTCGGCGTGGTCTCTGAAGCCGAGTTCGGCCAGGACACCAGGCTGGTAAAAATCCCCATTTCCGACAGCGCCATGACCATGGACGAATCCATCATCTGCCTGCGCGAACGCCTCGAGAGCAAGGTCATCCGCGCCTTCATGTCAGCCGCGCATGCGGAGATGAAAAGCTGATCCATTCGCAGTTCTTCGATCCAGGCTCTGCCGATCGGCACTACCGAAAATCACCCTAATGGTGGGTCTTCGCCCTACTTCATCAGTTTAAGAACCAGCTCATTGTCAGCAGTTATGTTTGCGACACAAATGAGTTGCCCGCCAGCCTCGCAATTGGCGGCGTCGGACAGCTTCAGATATGGTTCACAGCGTTTGATGTTCGGGTGCTTCCCGGTACTCCTGCAGAGCAATACTCTGGCAGCACCTTCCTCGGAAAGAGCGGCAGTCCAGCGATAATCCTCGTCGAACCGCTCAAAGACGATTCCTGCCTTTTTGGGCAAAGCCTCGGTTTGCCGCGCATAAAACCCCTCAAAGTCACGGCCATCGACGATGACCCGTGTGTAGGTGTGCAAAGGCGCAGGCATTGCCTCTCGAACCGTGGCAGCGATCCCCCGTGTCGTCTGGGAAAACCATGCCACATGGCTGTAACTTGCATACCAGGCCGGCAAGCCGATGCACCCGAACATCAAGATACAGATCAGCGGCCTCCAGCCGAGGAACGTCAAGCCCCAGAAAGCCAGCACGCCACCCCAGTAGACGGAAAATACAGTGCGATGCGATATGCTTATTCCATGTTTCAGGGTGATCACGTAGTGGGCGATCGCCATTGCGAACCCCATAGCCACGAATATGCAGAGACCAGACCATGACGCCCGGGGCGTTCGCCGCATAAAAGCTATCGTCAGGAACACGGCAGCGCCCGCGACCAGGAATTCGAAAAACGGGAAGAAATCCGAAACATGGTTTGCAAACAGCCTGGCGTTACGGATCGCGTTCTCCAAAAGCTGGTCGAAACTGCTGGCCGGATGCGGCTGCCTCCAGACAGCAAGCTCGATTGTCTTGCCGAACTTCAACCACACGAGAAGATTTGCAATGCCGTAGCCCACGACAAAACTCAGCCCCCACCACAAGACGAACTGCGACCACCAGATCAGTCCCGACCGCCAGTTATCGAAGCGTTTATGCAGGTAGAACATCGGCAGGAAATAGATCGCCAGCGAATTGATACCGAAAGACAGGATTGAAAATACCAGCAGGAAAACCGGATACGGAACCCGGTCCACGACGAGAGTTGACAATACCAGCAGCAGGCTGAGCAGGACCATCACCCCGGGCCAGTTCATCAGCGCATACAGGCCGGGAGCCGCGAGCAAGGTGCCCAGCAACAAGACCCGGGACAAGCGATCTTCAGAATACCGGCAGACCAGGAACCACAAAAAACAGGCCATCAGGACAAAGTTGACAGCCCACCAGATTTTCGGATCGGTGCGTGACAGGCCGTCGAAGAAGACATAGTTGAGCCAACGGCCTTCCTGCAAGAATTTATGGTCGAATCTGTGCAGATAACGGATGTCATCGTGACGCCAGAATCCATAATTCATGGCTTCATAAACGATCAACCCATACATCACGCACAGCAGCAAAACAGCCAGAAGTGTACATTGATTGCGCTGCCGGGCCGTCTCGGACGTACCTGAGAAAAAGCCGGCCAGCCGTCGAAGTGGCGACCCTGTCAACTTCACAAGGTCTCTCCGCCAACCGCAAAAGCTGCAATCAGCACAGTGCGCGTATTGCAGGTAACATCACTCAAGCGAAACAAGATCGGATCACCTTCCACTTCGCCACCACCGGTGATCACCAAGCATCACACTGCCCCACTACCAGCCATATCTGGGTACCGTATATTCCGGTATGCCATCAGCGTCCAGCCTGCAACAGGACTGCGGCTGACCCGGATGTTACCGCTGCCGCCAGCCTTGTGTCCTGCCCAGCACATAGCGTGACACCACCGCGTGCACCAGGCGCGCGACAACGTTGGTATAGAAGATCATCATGCCCATGGCGGCCGCCGGCGCTATGTCGCCGGCATCGTCCATGTTGAGCACCGCCACCGAAGCCAGCGTTGTCTTTGAGGAATACAGGAACACCACAGCCGATACCGTCGTCATGGCGTTGACGAACAGGTAGATCATGATGTCGAGGATGGCCGGCAGGCAGACCGGCACGGTGACCCGGCTGAACAGCCGGTAGAACGGCTGCTTGAGCGAGGCGGCTACCGGTTCAAACTCGCCATCGATCTGTTTCAGCGCGGTGACCGCCGTCAGGTGCGAAACCGTATAGAAATGGGTGACCGTGCAGATCACCAGGATTGCCATGGTGCCATAGATGAAGTTGAACGGATTGTCCGGGTTGTTGAAGAAGAAAATGTAAGCCAGCCCCAGTACCATGCCGGGTATGGCCATCGGCAACATGGCCAGGAACTGGAAAGCCGCCCTGCCCTTGTTGAAGCCCTTGGTCTTCTCCACCATGTAGGCGCCGGTGAAGACGATAACCGTGCCGATGACAGCCGTCATCAGCCCCAGCATGATGGAATTGCGATACGCATCCCAGCCGCCGCCATCCATGCGGTCGAAGTCATAGTTCGCCAGGCCCAGCGACAGATCATAAGGCCAGAACTTGACCAACGCAGCGTACTGGCAAATGCCCAGAATGGAAATGATAAACACCGCCACAAACGCGCAATAGGCAAGGCAACTCAAGTCAAAATGCCGTGACGGCTTTGGCTGGTAGACCACAGAGCGCGCAGTCAACAGCGCCACCTGCTTGCGCTGCACCATCCGATCGACAACATAGGCAACCAGCGCCGGAATCAGCAGCACGACGGACACCACGGCCCCCATCTGGAAGTTCTGCTGACCGATCACCTGCTTGTAGATGTCCACCGCCAGCATGTTGTACTGCCCGCCGATCACCTTGGGCAGACCGAAGTCGGTAATCACCAGGTTGAACACCACGAAGGCTGCCGAGATCAGGCCATAGCGCGCGCCGGGAATGGTAACCGTCCAGAAGGTGCGCCACTTGCTGGCGCGCAGCGACACGGCCGCCTCATACAGCCGCGCGTCCGAAATCGACAGTGCAATCAGAATAATGATCATCGCGTGGGGGAAGGTGAAGAACACCGAGCCCACCACAATGCCGATCGGCCCGTAGATGCTTTCGCCCATCAGGAACTGCTTTAAAAACCCCTGATTGCCGAACAGGTAGACCAGCGCGATTCCTGGCAGCAGTGACGGCACCAGGATCGGCGCCATGGCAATCATCCGGAACACGCCCTTGAACGGCATGCAGCTTCGACACAGCGCATAGGCAAAGCCAAACGCCAGAGACACCGTGATGACTG
>SWCD01003426.1_pt1 | contig 21146 bp, 19 predicted proteins | sample 4693011 | NCBI WGS metagenome assembly SWCD01 (sample SAMN10267278, study PRJNA491770) | bioreactor metagenome | isolation source: DHS bioreactor inoculated with marine | place: Japan: Omine Ridge, Nankai Trough | reverse complement strand
GGGGGGGCGCGGACCACGCGGCCAAGCGAGTGGACTGCGGCGCTAGGCTGACGCTGGAAAAGAACCTGCCGCCGTCGTCGGGAATAGGCGGGGGCTCGTCGGACGCTGCCGCCGCGATCCGGGCGCTGTCGCGCCTGTGGGATGTCGCCTTGCCCGACACCGACAGTCTGGCCGCGCTGGGTGCGGATGTGCCGGTGTGTCTTGCGGCCCGCACCATGCGGATGCGCGGGATCGGCCAGACCCTCAGCCCCGTGCCGCCACTGCCGGCGTTCCATCTGGTCATGGTGAATCCGGGCATCGCGGTCCCGACGCCCATGGTCTTCGCCGCGCTGGAAGCCGCGGGCAACCCGCCGATGACCGACCGGATTCCGTCCTTTGCCTCGGCCTGGGATCTGGTCGCTTGGATGCATCTGCAACGCAACGATCTGGAAGCCCCTGCCATGCGGCGCGCCCCGCAGATCCGCGCGGCTGTTCTGGCGCTGTCGCTTATGCCCGGCTGCATGCTGTCGCGGATGTCGGGGTCTGGCGCCACCTGCTTCGGCATGTTCGAGACCGCCGAGGCCGCGGCCCGCGCCCAAACCCGGCTACAGGCCCGGCATCCCGAATGGTGGGTGCGGGCGGCGCAACCGCTGAGCGCGTCTGCGCCCGAGATCCCCGGTGTGACACACAAGACGGCTGATGTGAAACAAGAGGATGTGGCGCAAGAGACTGACGCGGCGATGCCCGGCGGAATGGTCGAAAGCCACACGGCGGACGAACCCTCGGCCCCCTGACACGGCCCCCTGACACGGCCCCCTGATCCGGGCCCCTGACACGGCCCCCTGACTCGGCGAACCCCGGCGCAACCCGGCGACCCCTCGGATCAGTTGATCCGCGCCACCACGTAATCGGCCAGATCGCATAGCAGCTTGCGGATCGGTGTGTCGGGCAGGGGGGCCAGCGCCGTCTTGGCGCGGTCGGCCCACTCAAGCGCCTCGTCCCGGGTCGAGACCAGCGTGCCGCGCTTCTGGAACAGGGCGATGGCATGGTCCAGATCGCCCTCGGCCTGTTTGCCCTTGGCGATGACGCGGTCCCAGAACTCGGTCTCGTCGCTGGCGCCGTCGGCCTTGGCGGCGGCGATGGCGCGGATCACCGGCAGGGTCATCTTGCGTTCGCGAAAATCGTCGCCGATGTTCTTGCCGATGGCCGAAGTGCCGCCGTAATCCAGCAGATCGTCCGCGATCTGGAACGCGATTCCCAAGGCATCGCCATAGGCGTGCAGCGCGGCGGTCCGCTGGTCCGAAGCCTCGGCGATCACGCCGCCCACCTCGGTCGCGGCGGCGAACAGGGCCGCCGTCTTGCCGCGCACGATCTGGATATAGGTCGCCTCGTCGGTGGCCACGTCCTGTGCCGCGGTCAGTTGCAGCACCTCGCCCTCGGCGATGGTGGCGCTGGCGTTGGCAAGGATGTCCAGAACCCGCATTGAGCCCGTCTCGACCATCAACTGGAACGAACGGGCGAACAGGTAGTCCCCCACCAGAATGCTGGATTTGTTGTCCCACAGCAGGTTGGCGGCAGGCCGACCCCGGCGCTGCCCGCTTTCATCGACCACGTCGTCATGCAGCAGGGTCGCCGTGTGAATGAACTCGACCGTGGCGGCCAGATGGATGTGATAGGGCCCCTCGTATCCGCACAGCTTGGCGGCGGCCAGCGTCAGCATCGGGCGCACGCGCTTGCCGCCGGCCTCGACCAGATGGGCGGTCACTTCGGGGATCCGCGGCGCATGCTCGGACGCCATGCGGGCGCGGATAAGCTGGTTCACGCCCTCAAGCTCTTCGGCCAGAAGCTCGCGCAGCTGATCGTGAGGTTTGGCAATCGCGGTATCCAGTCCCATCTCGCACCTTGCTGTTCGGATGGACAAACCCGCGGGTCTGCCCTTTAGTCGGATCCATGAAAGAGCTTTTGCGCAGCACCGACCCCACTGTGATCGCCTTTGCGTCTGCCCTGTTGCAAGGCGAGGATATAGAGACGTTTCAGATGGACGTCCATATGAGCATCCTCGAAGGCTCCATCGGAATCCTGCCCCGCCGCCTGATGGTGCGCGGCAGCGACCTGCATATGGCCCGCGCCATCATGCGCGACAACGACATCACCGTATCCGAGCCATGAGCTTCGAAGACGACGCGCTGACCGACGACGGGTTTCTGGGCGGGGCGTTGCAATTGCTGCAGCCCCGCGTGGGATATCGCGCAGCGACCGATCCGGTGTTGCTGGCCGCCGCCATGCCCGCGCGGGCGGGTCAGCAGGTGCTGGAACTGGGCTGCGGAGCCGGCGTTGCGGCCTTATGTCTGGCGCGGCGCACCGGGGCGCATGTGACGGGGGTCGAACTGCAGCGCGACTATGCCGATCTGGCGCGGGGCAACGCGGCGCGAAACGGGCTTGAGATGACGGTGATCCGCGCCGATCTGTCGGACCTGCCGACCGAGGCGCGGCACCCCTTCGATCACGTGATGATGAACCCGCCGTTCTTCGCCCGCCACGACGGCACCCCCGCCCGCGATCCGGGCCGCGAGACCGCCAACCGCGAAGACCTGCCCCTGAGCGTCTGGACCGAGGTCGCCACCCGACGGCTGCGCCCCGGCGGCTGGCTGGGCGTGATCCATCTGGCCGAGCGTTTGCCGGACCTGCTGCGCGCGCTGGACGAGCGGATCGGCAGCCTGCAGGTCCTGCCCATCGCGCCCCGCCACGGGCGCGAGGCCGGCAGGGTTCTGCTGATGGGCCGAAAGGGCGGGCGCGCCGCGTTTCGGCTGTTGTCTCCGATGGTTATGCACGAAGGCGCGGACCACAAGGCGACCAACGGCGCCTACACCCCCGAGGCTTTGCGAATATTGCGTGGCGGAGAGCCGCTGATGGCGTTTAGTTCAAATTGAAATGAAAAAACGACATGCTTACGTCTAAGGGACGTAGCGAGACGAGTGACACGACTCGGAAAATGTGGTGCACTCGAGTTTCATCAGCAAGAGGAGACTTCGGAATGGCATTGAGTTCGCATGTGCAGGAACTCCGCAAGAAGCATCAAACTCTTAACGACGAGGTCAAAGAGGCGCATCGAAGCCCTTCGACCGACGCTCTTCGGATCGCTGAACTCAAGAAACAGAAGTTGAGACTTAAGGAAGAGATTGAAAGGCTCAGTCGCTAGCCGGCCCTAACGGTTTCGGCCAGCGCGGGCGGCCAGCAAAGCGCCGCCCGCGATCAGTGCCGCCGACAGCAACAGCACCGGCGACGGGCGGGCGATCCCCGCCATCACCAGCACAAGGGTCGACAGCAGCGGCGCGGCATAGGACGCGACCCCCAGAAGCTGGATATCGCCCCGTTTCATTCCGATATCCCAAAGATAAAAGGCCAGCCCCACCGGCCCGGCCCCAAGGGCCAGAACGCTGCCCCAGCCGGTCCAAGATGCGGGCCAGACCGTCTGCTCGAACATCAGATGGGCCGGGACCGACAGCGCGGCGGCCGCCAGACAGAACACCGTCACGCTTTGGGTGGGCGTTGATCCGGCCAGACGCGACAGCACCGAATAGCCCGACCAGACCAAGGCACACAGCCCGGCCAGCGCGTATCCCAGCATCACCCCGGCATCGACAGGCCCGGTAAGGCCGTCGCGCAGGATCAACAGCGCGGCGCCCGACAGGGCCAGCAATGCGCCCAGAATATGCATGGGGCGCAGATGCTCGCCCGGCAGCGCCCCCGAGAACAGCACGATCAGAAGCGGCCAGAGATAGGCGATCAGCCCGGCCTCGGCGGGCGGCGCCAGTCGCAGCGCCGAGAAATACAGAAAATGGTAGCCAAATAGGCCGCCGATCCCCAGACACCACACCGGCCACCGAACCGTCCGCAGCGGTCCCAGACCCTGACCGCCCCGAATGATCCAGACCAACCCCAGCGCCCCGCCGATGGTAAAGCTGATGGCGGACAGTTGAAACGGCGGCACCGGGGCGCTGCCGACCGTCAGCAGCGCCAGCAGGGCCCAAAGCAGAACAGCGCCAAACCCGATAAGGGTGGCGCTGTCGCTTCGTGCCGCGCGCGGGTGCGGCGCTTTCGGGACTGTGCCGCGAGGCATCAGGCCATATACTGACCGCCGTTGGCGGTAAGCGTGGAGCCGGTGATGAACCCCGCCTCATCCGATGCCAGGAACACGACCGCGCGGGCGATCTCGGACGCCTCGCCAAGCCGTCCGACGGGGATCTGGGGCAGGATCACCTCGTTCATCACTTTTTCAGGGATCGTGCTCATCATCTCGGTGTTGATATAGCCGGGACAGATCGCGTTCACGGTAACGCCGGCACGGGCGCCTTCCTGGGCAAGGGCCTTGGTGAAGCCGATGTCGCCCGCCTTGGCGGCGGCATAGTTCGCCTGTGCGAACTGACCTTTTTGGCCGTTGATCGAGCTGATGTTGATGACGCGGCCGAACTTGCGCTCTCGCATGCCGGGCCAGACCGGGTGGGTCATGTTGAAAACGCCGGACAGGTTGGTGTCCATGACCTCTTTCCACTGTTCGGGGGTCATCTTGTGGAACGGCGCGTCGCGGGTGATGCCGGCGTTGTTGACCAGAACTTCAACAGAGCCAAGATCAGCCTCGACCTTGTGAATCCCTTCGACGCAGGCGTCGTAATCGGCCACGTCCCACTTGTAGGTCTTGATGCCGGTCTCGTCCGTAAAGGCCGCGGCCTTCTCGTCATTGCCGGCATAGGTGGCCGCCACTGAATATCCGGCCACTTTCAGCGCTTTGGAGATCGCCGCGCCGATGCCGCGCGATCCTCCGGTGACGAGTGCAACTCTGCCCATGTAATCCTCCCTCAAGAAATCGTTCAGGTAATCGTGTTACAAAGTTTTGCGTCACCGCGCAATTATATTGCGCGGTGAGTGCGCATTACGGCCGCTCGACACACATGGCGACGCCCATGCCGCCGCCGATGCACAATGTGGCAAGGCCCTTCTTGGCGCCACGGCGCTGCATCTCGAACAGCAAAGTGTTCAGAACCCGCGCGCCCGAGGCGCCGATCGGGTGCCCGATGGCGATGGCGCCGCCGTTGACGTTCACGATGGCCGGGTCCCAGCCCATGTCCTTGTTCACGGCACAGGCCTGGGCGGCAAAGGCTTCGTTCGCCTCGACCAGATCCAGATCCGAGGGCTTCCAGCCGGCCTTTTCCAGCGCCTTGCGCGAGGCGTGGATCGGACCGACGCCCATGATCGCCGGATCCAGACCGGCGGTGGCGTAAGAGACGATGCGGGCCAAGGGCTCGATCCCGCGCTTCTCGGCCTCTTGCGCGGTCATCAGCAGCGCCCCGGCGGCGCCGTCGTTCAGGCCCGAGGCATTGGCCGCCGTCACGCTGCCATCCTTGGCGAAGGCGGGGCGCAGTTTCTGCATCGCGTCCATCGTGGCACCGTGGCGGATGTATTCATCCTGATCGACGACAATGTCGCCCTTGCGGGTCTTGACGGTGAACGGGACGATCTCGTCGGCGAATTTGCCGGCCTTCTGGGCCGCCTCGGCCTTGTTCTGGCTGGAGACGGCGAATTCGTCCTGCTGATCGCGGCTGATCTGCCATTTCTCGGCGACATTCTCGGCGGTCTGGCCCATGTGATAGCCGTTGAAAGCATCCCACAGCCCGTCGCGGATCATCGAATCGATGAACTTCATGTCGCCCATCTTCTGGCCTGCCCGCATATGGGCCACGTGGGGCGACAAGCTCATGCTTTCCATGCCGCCGGCGGCGACGATATCGGCATCGCCAAGCTGGATGTGCTGGGCCGCGATGGCCACGGCGCGAAGCCCCGATCCGCAGACTTGATTGATGCCCCAAGCCGCGCTTTCCTGCGGCAGCCCGGCAAGGATATGGGCCTGACGCGGCGGGTTCTGCCCCTGACCGGCGGTCAGCACCTGACCCAGGATCGTCTCGCTGACGTCGGCGGCATCTATGCCGGCGCGCTTTACCAGTTCTTGCAGGACGGTGGCACCAAGATCATGGGCCGGCGTATTGGCAAAAGCGCCGTTGAAGCTGCCGACGGCCGTGCGTGCGGCAGAGGCGATCACTACGTTGGTCATTCAGGAAAACTCCGGTTGGTTATGCGCGCAGGGCGTCGGCGGTGTGAATACAAGCCGTCTATACCGCGTTTGAGCGCATTCGCATACCCGGATGCTGCGTCTGCGAGGGGATTGCCGCGACGCCGCGCCGAGGCCACCGCCAAGCCGGAGGCAACTTGCTGGAAGCAAGGGGACAGTTCGGGCCGGGCGCTATGCCTGTCGAAGGCTCGCCTTGGTCGTTTGCCAGGCCGGGCGCGTGGTGGGGGCGCCGAAGTAATAGCCCTGCAGGCAATCAACACCGATCTCGCGCAGGAAATCGGCATCGGCGGCGCGTTCGACCGATTCGGCCACCGTGAACATGTCGAAGTGGCGCGAGATAGAGACCAGAGCCTGCGCCAGAATTTGATTGTCGGGATCGGCGTGGATGTTGCGGATGAACTGGCCGTCGATCTTGACGATGTCGAAGTAGAGATCGCGCAGATGTCGGAAGGCGGTATAGCCCGACCCGAAATCATCCAGCGCAAAGGAAATGCCCCGCGCCTGCAGCCGTCGCATGAAGAAGGACACCACATCCGGCATGACGATGGCCGAGGACTCGGTGATTTCCAGGATCAGACGCTCGGCCACGGTCGAGGAACGTGCCAGACCTTCCTCCAGCGTGCGGACCCATGGTTCATACCCGACCGACCGGGCGGACATGTTGATCGACAGGCGCAGAAACTCATGCTCGGCCAAGGCTTGAAGGCCCATCGACAGGGCCTGACAGTCGATTTGGCGTCCAAGTTCCAGCGTTTCGGCGGCGCCGACGAAGTGGCGGGCGGGGATCACCCGGCCACCGGGGTCGATGACGCGGATCAGCCCTTCGTGAAAGGCGACGCGGGTCGGGTCGTTGGCCTGCACCACCGGCTGATAGGCCAGCAGCACGTTTTCCGACAGGATCGCGGCCTGAACCATGTCCAGCGTCTGGGCATCTCGCCGCGCGACAGCGACGCCGATCGGATCGCTGGGATCTTCCCCGTTATAGCCGTCGGACTGTTCCATGACTCTTCCTTTTGATTGCCTCTCGGGTTTGGGCCATAAGATTTAAGAACCGGTGAAGCGGAGTCGGAAGAGGTGGCGAATGGCGCGTTGTGGCTGGTGCGGGGACGATCCGCTATACGTTTGCTACCATGATCTCGAATGGGGGGTGCCCCAGCGCGACAGCCGTGCGCTGTTCGAGCAGATGACGCTGGAGGGGTTTCAGGCCGGTCTCAGCTGGATCACGATCCTGCGCAAACGCCAAAACTTCCGCGCCGCTTTCGCCGGCTTTGACCCGCGCGTGTTGGCCGGTTGGGGCGCGCCGGATGTGGCGCGGCTGTTGCAGGACGCGGGCATCGTCCGCCACCGGGGCAAGATCGAGGCCACATTGTCGAACGCCCGCCTCTGGTGCCGGATGGAGGATGCCGCGCCGGGCGCGTTCTCGGCGTTGATCTGGGACAGCGTCGGTGGCACGCCGCGGCAGACCCGCCGCCAATCGCTTGCCGAGCTGCCCGCCGTCACCGACACGGCGACGGCCCTGTCCAAGCGCCTGAAAGCCGAAGGCTTCCGGTTCTGCGGGCCGACCACGACCTATGCCTTCATGCAGGCCGCCGGGCTGGTGAACGACCACATCACCGACTGCCCGCGCCACGCCGAACTGGCGGGCGCGACCGCCGGCCCCGGCACCGCCGCCCGTTAACGGCATTTGCACCGGTCCGCGCCCTTGTGTAGAGGGAAGCGCACGCCAGATCAGCGCAAGGGCCCGCAGCATATGACCGAGAAAAGCCAGAACACCATGTGGGGCGGTCGTTTCGCCGCCGGACCCGACGCCATCATGGAGGCGATCAACGCCTCGATCGGCTTTGACAAACGGCTTTACGCCCAAGACATCGCAGGCTCGCGCGCCCATGCGGCGATGCTGGCTGCGTCGGGCATCCTGACCGAGGCCGACGCCGACGCCATCGGCGAAGGGCTGACCGAGATTCTGGGCGAGATCGAGCGCGACGAGTTTCCGTTCTCGACCGCGCTGGAAGACATCCACATGAACATCGAAAGCCGCCTGCGCGAGCGCATCGGCGACGCGGCGGGGCGGCTGCACACGGCGCGGTCGCGCAACGATCAGGTGGCGACGGATTTCAAACTGTGGACCCGCGACCAGATCGACGCCGCGATGACCGGGCTCGATGCGCTGATCGACGCGCTGCTGGGGCAGGCCGAGGCCGGGGCCGGTTGGGTCATGCCCGGCTTCACCCATCTGCAGACCGCACAGCCGGTGACATGGGGCCACCACATGATGGCCTATGTCGAGATGTTTGGCCGCGACCGCTCGCGGTTCCGGGACGCGCGGGCGCGGATGAACGAATGCCCGCTGGGCGCCGCGGCCCTTGCCGGCACCTCTTTTCCCATCGACCGGCACATGACCGCCAGCGCGTTGGGCTTTGACCGGCCCTCGGCCAACTCGCTCGACGCGGTGTCGGACCGGGATTTCGCGCTGGAGTATCTGGCCGCCGCCACCATCTGCGCCATGCACCTGTCGCGCTTTGCCGAAGAGCTGGTGATCTGGTCCTCGGCGCAGTTCCGGTTCGTGACCCTGTCGGACCGCTTCTCGACCGGCTCGTCGATCATGCCGCAAAAGAAGAACCCGGATGCAGCCGAGCTGATCCGCGCCAAGATCGGTCGCATCCTTGGCGCGATGGTGGCGTTGTTCACGGTGATGAAGGGGCTGCCGCTGGCCTATTCAAAGGACATGCAGGAAGACAAGGAACAGGTCTTCGACGCCGCCGACAACCTGATGCTGGCCCTTGCCGCGATGGAGGGGATGGTGCGCGACATGACCGCCAACCGCGAGGCATTGGCCGCCGCCGCGGGCTCGGGGTTCTCGACCGCGACGGATCTGGCCGACTGGCTGGTCCGCGAGGCCGGTCTGCCGTTCCGCGACGCCCACCACGCCACCGGTGCGCTGGTGGCGATGGCCGAAAGCCGGGGCTGCGATCTGCCGGATCTGAGCCTTGCGGACATGCAGTCCGTGAACCCGGCCATCACCGAAGGCGTGTTCGATGTGCTGGGGGTCGAGAACTCGGTCGCCAGCCGCAAGGCCTATGGCGGCACGGCCCCCGACCGGGTGCGCGAACAGGTCGCCCGCTGGCGCGAGGGGTCGTGATGCGCCGCGCCGCCGCAACGCTTGTCCTGCTGACGCTGTTGGCGGCCTGCGGCGTCGATGGGCGCCCCGTCCCGCCCGGCGTCGACCCGGATGCCGTGCCGGTAGAGAACACCCCCGACAATTTGCTGGAACGCCCCGGCGATCCGGCGTCGGGCAGCTAGGCGGCTTGGCGGAACGGCGGGATTGAACCGCGCAGCCCTTCTGATATGACCCGGCGCGGGCAATCTCGGACCCGGCGCGCCCGAAACCCGGCCCCGATACCCGCCCTCGATACCCACCGCGACACCGACCACGAAGGACCCCCGGCATGGACCATTTCCTGTATAAGAACGGCGTGCTGCATGCCGAAGACGTGCCCGTGGCCGAGATTGCCCGCGCGGTCGGCACACCCCTCTATATCTACTCCGAGGCGACCTTGCTGCGCCATTTCCGCCTGTTCGACGACGCGCTGTCGGGCATGGACCACCTTGTGTGCTTTGCCATGAAATCGAACTCGAATCAGGCTGTGCTGAAGGTGCTGGCCGATGCAGGGGCGGGGATGGACGTGGTCTCGGGCGGGGAATACGCCCGCGCCCGCGCCGCCGGTGTGCCCGGTGACCGCATCGTCTTTTCCGGCGTCGGCAAGACCGAGGCCGAGATGCGTCAGGCCCTCGAAGGCGGCATCCGTCAGTTCAATCTGGAATCCGAACCCGAGATGGCGCTGCTGTCCGGCGTCGCCGAAAGCATGGGCAAGGTGGCCCCCGTCACCATCCGCATCAACCCCGACGTGGACGCCCGCACCCACGAGAAGATCGCCACCGGCAAATCCGAGAACAAGTTCGGCATCCCCATTTCCCGCGCCAGCGCCGTTTTCGCCGAGGCCGCCGCCCTGCCGGGGCTGGATGTGGTCGGCATCGACGTGCACATCGGCAGCCAACTGGTCGAGCTGGAGCCGTTCGAGCAGGCCTATGCCAAGGTCGCCGAGCTGACCCACCGGCTGCGCTCGGAAGGTCACGACATCCGCAGGCTGGATCTGGGCGGCGGGTTGGGCATCCCCTACACCCGCTCGAACGAGGTGCCGCCCCTGCCGCAGGACTACGGCGACATGATCCGCCGCACCCTCGGCGATCTGGGCTGCGAGATCGAGATCGAGCCCGGCCGTCTGATCGCCGGCAACGCCGGTATCCTCGTCAGCGACGTGATCTATGTGAAGTCCGGCGAGGGGCGCGATTTCCTGATTCTGGATGCGGCGATGAACGATCTGGTGCGCCCGTCGATGTATGGCGCCTATCACGACATCATCCCCCTGAACGAGCCGCCCGCCGACGCCGCTATGCAGCCCTATGACATCGTGGGCCCGGTCTGCGAGACCGGCGACACCTTCGCCCGTCAGCGCGACATGCCGCCGCTCAACTCGGGCGATCTGGTCGCTTTCCGCTCGGCGGGGGCCTACGGCGCGGTCATGGCTTCGGAATACAACACCCGGCCCATGATCCCCGAGGTTCTGGTGCGCGGGGATCAATTTGCTGTAATTCGTCCGCGTCCTACCTATGACGAAATCATCAATCGGGATAAGCTGCCCGAGTGGCTATAGGCCGCGCCGCTTCCGACATCATCGGTCCTCGAACCGCATGGCTGTCCGTAAGGCTGCCGCGGTCGGAGTGAACGATGGACCAGAACCGCCCTGCCTCTGACCGGGAAACGCACCGCGCCGAGTCTCCGCTTGACGCCGAGGTGTCGCGCAACCTGTCGCGTCCCCTGTGGCTGACCCGCGCCGGCATGGTGGCCGAGCGTGCGACACGGGCGTTCTGGCCGGTCTGGACCCTGCTGCTGGCGATCCTTGCGCTGATGCTGATGGGGGCCGCGGCGCCGCTGTCGGGGTCGGCGCTGACCGACGCGCTGGTCTTGGCGGGCCTTGCGCTGGCCGGTCTGGCGGTGCTGGGCGCCCGGCGGTTCCGCTGGCCAAGCCGGGCCGAGGCCCTTGCCCGGCTGGACGCGACCCTGCCGGGGCGGCCCATCGCGGCGTTGCGCGACACTCAGGCGATCGGTTTGGGCAGTTCGCGCTCGGAAGCGGTCTGGACAGCGCATGTGGCGCGGATGCACGACAGGCTGCGCGGCATCCGCCCCGTCGCCCCCGATCTGCGGGTCGCACGCCGCGACCCGCTGGCTCTGCGTCTGATCGCGGCAACGGCCTTTGTGGCGGCGCTGATCTTCGGCTCGGTCTGGCATCTGACGGATGTGACCGGCGGCCGGGCGGTCGGCGGCACTGCGGTGGCGGCAGGACCCAGTTGGGAAGGCTGGATCGAGCCGCCTGCGCATACGGGCCGCCCCAGCCTTTACCTGAACGACGTGCCCGCCGGCCCGCTGCAGGTGCCCGAGGGCAGCCGCCTGATCATGCGCTTTTACGGCCAGCTTGACGAATTGCGTCTGGAGCAGGACGTGACCGCCGCCGCTGCGGATGCCGGTCTGGACGACGCTGGCGCGGTTGCTGACGCCACCCCCGATGCCGCTGCGTTGCCGACCGACACCCTTGTCGGTGGTGGGTTCGAAGGGGTGATCACCCGCTCGGGCCGTCTTGCCGTCGATGGTGCACAAGCCCGCGAATGGCGGATCGACGTGCTGGCCGACGCCGCCCCCGAGATCGTCACCACCGCCGCATACGAGCGTCGCGCCGATGGCGAGATGCGTCAGCCGTTCCGCGCCACGGATGACTACGGCATCGAAAGCGGCCGCGCGATCTTCGCGCTGGACATGGACCGGATCGACCGCCGCTACGGGCTTGGGGCCACCCCCGAACCCCGCGAACCGATCCAGATCGACCTGCCGCTGACCATCGCCGGCGACCGCGCCACCTTCGAAGAGATCCTTGTCGAACGCTTCCCCGAACATCCGTGGGCCGGCCTGCCGATCACCCTGCGGCTGGAGGTGCGCGACGCCATCGGCCAGACCGGCGAGATCCGGATCGCTGACATCGACCTGCCCCGGCGCAGCTTCTACGATCCGCTGGCGGCGGGCATCATCGAGCAGCGCCGCGACCTTCTGTGGACCCGCGAAAACGGACGCCGGGTGGCGCAGATCCTGCGGGCGATGACCAGCTACCCCGACGAGTTCATCAAGAACGAGAAAGGCTACCTGCGGCTGCGGCTGGCCTTGCACAGGCTGGAAGCCGCCCTTGACGGTCGCGGCGCGCCCGAGGATCTGGCCGTCGACGATGCGGCCGGTGAGCCTGCGCCCGAGGATGGGCCGGATGAGGCGACCACCGAGTCAGCCGCAGAAGAGACCACCGAAGTGACCCCTGAGCCCCGTACCGACGCCGATGGTGCCCCCAAGGCCGTCCTCGCCGGGCTGACCATCAACGCCCGCGACGACGTGGCCGAGATGCTGTGGAACGCTGCGCTGATGTTCGAGGATGGCGACCTGTCCTCGGCGCTGGAACGCCTGCGCCGGGCTCAGGATCGGCTGTCGCAGGCCATGCGGGATGGGGCCTCGGATCAGGAAATCGCCCAGTTGATGCAGGACATGCGCGAGGCGATGCAGGATTACATCCGCGAGATGGCCGAGCAGGCCCAGCGTGACGGCAACCAACAAGCGCAGAACGAACAGCAGGGTCAGCAGATCACCGGCGACCAGTTGCAAGAGATGATGGACCGCATCCAAGAGCTGATGCAGCAGGGCCGCACCGCCGAGGCGCAGCAGTTGCTGGATCAGCTTCGCCAGATGATGGAGAACATGCGGATCTCGCGTCAGGGTCAGCAAGGGCAGGAAGGCCAGCAGGGTCAGCAATCGATGCAGGGCCTGTCCGAGACCCTGCGCGAACAGCAGAACCTGTCCGACGAGGCGTTTCGCGACCTGCAAGAGCGGTTCAATCCCGGCCAGCAGGGCCAACAGGGTCAGCAAGGCCAGCAGGGTCAGCAAGGCCAGCAGGGACAGGACGGCCAGCAGGGACAGCAAGGACAACAACCGGGGGACCAGCCCGGCAATCAACCCGGCCAGCAGGGCAACAGCCCGGGTCAGGGCAACGGCGAAGGTATGGGGCAATCGCGCCCCGGTGGCCCGCAGGGGCTGGCCGACCGGCAGCAGGCGCTGCGCAATCAACTCAGCCGTCAAAGCCAGAACCTGCCCGGCGCCGGAACCGAGGCCGGCGACGCTGCCCGCGACGCGCTGGACCGCGCCGGACGCGCGATGGATCAGGCCGAGGATGCCCTGCGCGACGGGCTGACCGGCGACGCGCTGGATCGGCAATCCGAGGCCGTCGAGGCCCTGCGCGAGGGCATGCGTAATCTGGGCGATGCGCTGGCCGAACAGCAGGGCCAGCAAGGGCAGGGCCAACAGAACGGCCGGGCGCAGGGGCAATCGGGGCAAAGCCGCGATCCGCTGGGCCGCGAGACGGGCAATCAGGGGCGCGCAGGCTCGGACGACGGGCTTCAGGATGGAGAGGATGTCTATCGCCGCGCCCGCGAGTTGCTGGACGAGATCCGCCGCCGCTCGGGCGATCAGACCCGGCCCGATCAGGAACTGGACTACCTACGCCGACTGCTGGATCAGTTCTAGACGCAGGGTCTCGCACGGCATAGCGCATCACCCGATGAACGGGCGTTAGCGTAATGCCAAAAGGCTGGCTGGGGTCAGCGGGGCGGGGGCCCTGCGCGGCATGTTACCGGGTCATGGCGCCAATCTTCTCGGCGGCGATCCGCGCCCATTCATCCAGCCGCAGACGGGCGATATCGACCGCTTCGATATACTGATCCAGCATCGGCTTCGCCTCGGGGATGCGGTCGACGACCTGCGGCGCAAAGCGATAAAGTGCAACGCCGGCGGCCACCAGAAGCACCATCAGCAAGAACCCCAGACGGAAACCTGTGCGCTGGTTTTCGGCGACGGCATCCTCTTCGGTGATTGGGGCGTCGGGGTCGGTGCCGCGGTCGGTGGTGGCGGTCAGCGACGAATTGACCTCTTCGATGTCGGGGAAAAGCTCGGTGCGGGGATCGACGGTATCAGCCGGGCCGCCCGGTATGGTCGCGCCGTGGGTATGGGCGGACGCAGTGTCGGTGGCCGCAGGCTCGGGCAGAGAAACTTCCGGATCGTCGCCCTCTTGCCATTGGGGCATGCGGGCGCGGGCGGTATCGGCCTGCCGCGAGGTCATGGCATCCAGCCCCAGATCGGGCTGGCTTTCCAGCGATTGCGCGGCTTCGGCCCTGCGGGCCTGTGCCTCGCGGTGGGCTTCTTCGCGCAGAACTTCGGCAACCTCGGGGTCAAGGGGGCGGCGGGGCACCTGCTTGCGATCCGCCAGAGGCCCGCCCGCTGGCAGCGACGTGCCGGCCGGGTCCTCGGGGGTCGCGCGGGGCGTGTCCAACGTAGCCTCGGACGCGGTGCCGCCAGTTGTCTTTTCGTCAAACGTCTTTTCGGCGGGCATGCCGTCGTCGTTCAGCGCGGCAAGAAGCGAGGCTTCAAAGGCATCCTCATCCTCCGTGCCGGCGATATCCTCGTCGTCTTCGTATTTCTCCGATGTCTCGCCGGTATGCGTGTCCCCGTCAAAGAAGGCGGCTGCCGGATCCCCGTTCTTTGCGGCGTCACTGGCGGTATCGGCAGTGTCATCGGCGGTCTCGGGGTCCGGACCCTGCGCAGCGGCGTCCGGATCAGCGCCCGCATCGCCAGCGACCACGGCAGCGACGCCGCTGCCATCCGCATCGGCAGCGACGCCGCTGCCATCCGCATCGGCCCCCTCGTGAATGCGCGAGCTTTGTCGCATGCCCCGGCTGCGCGGCTGGGCCACATGTCGACCCGGCGTGGCGACAGACTCGTCGGGACGGCCATCGGCTGTCTCGGGTGTCTTGAACCATGTATGGCCGCAGTTGGAACATTGGACATCGCGCCCCTCGGGCGGAATAACGCCGTCGCCCACCTCGTACTGGGCGTTACAATTCGGGCAAATCAGTCGCATCTACGACCCCGCTCACTGCTCGGCGTCCGGCATTCTCCGGATCGCGAATGTTTCATGGGCTTTTATCAATCAAAGCGTGTTAATTCAAAGTAATTGAGCCGCTGTCCGATTGAAACCCGCCGCGTGTTGCGCGACACTCACGGCCTTGAAACGGAGGCCGGAATTGATCGAGCTTGAAAACGCGGCCTATTCCTATGGTGGCGCGGAACTTCTTAGCGACATGACCCTGCAGCTTGGGGCCGGAAGTTTTCATTTCCTGACCGGCCCGTCGGGGGCTGGCAAGACCACGTTTCTGAAACTGTGTTACGCGGAATTGGTGCCCAGCGCGGGCCGGGTCCGGCTGCTGGGGCAGGACGTGCGGCAGATGGGGCGCGATGACGTGGCCCGGATGCGGCGCCGGGTCGGCGTGGTGCATCAGGACTGTCAGTTTCTGGATCACCTGAGCCTGCGCGAGAACATCGCCCTGCCGCTGACGGTGGCGGGCCACGACCCGGACACACAGGACCTGAACCTTGAAGAGCTTCTGGGCTGGGTCGGCCTGTCGGACCGCGCCGACGCCCTGCCGCCCGAGCTGTCGGGCGGTGAGCGTCAGCGTGCGGCGCTGGCCCGCGCGGTCATCATGTCGCCCGACGTCATCATCGCGGACGAGCCCACCGGCAACATCGACTGGGAAATGAGCCTGCGGCTTCTGACCCTGCTGGTCGAGCTGAACAAGATGGGAAAGACCATCGTCATCGCGACCCATGACCTGAACCTGATCCGGGCCGCCAAGGCCGAGATCGCCGCCCGCGTGTTGCGCATTGCCAACCGGCGGCTACAGCTTGCGGGGTCGGACCTATGAGCGGGGCAGGGCAGGCAGGCCGGGCCTCGGATACGGCTCCGCGGGGCACCCCGAAGGCCAGCAAACGCGCGGCGGCACCGTTGCGTGGGCTGGTGGCGGCGGTCTTCCGCCCCTCGGGGCGGGCCGACCGGGTGGTGCCGCCCACCGGGTTCACCGCGCGGCTGACCATCTTCACCGCAGCCGCGATGGCCTTTCTGGGGGTCTTCGCATTGGCCCTGTCGCTGGCCACCGGGCGTCTGGCCGACCGCTGGGGGGCCGAGCTTGCGCGCACCTCGACGGTGCGGATCTCGGCCCCCGCAGGGCAGATCGGCGCCCAGACCGAGGCCGTCGAACGGGTGCTGCGATCCACGCCCGGCATCCGCTCGGCCCGGGTGCTGGACGACGCCGAGCTTGGCGCCCTGCTGGAGCCGTGGTTCGGCCCCGACCTGCCGATGCAGGATCTTCCGGTGCCGAAACTGATCGAGGTCATCGAAGAGGGCGACGGCTTCGACGCCGAAGGTCTGCGCCAGCGGCTGGCCGCCGAGGCCCCCGGCGCGGTGCTGGACGATCACACTCGCTGGCGCCGCCCGCTGATCGCGGCGGCGGACCGGATACGCCTGCTGGGGCTGTTGTCACTGGCGCTGATCGCGGCTTCGACCGGGGCGATGATCACATTGGCCGCACAGGCGGCGCTGGCGGCCAACGCGCGGGTGATCTCGACCCTGCGGCTGGTGGGCGCGCGGGACCCGTTCATCGCGCGGGCCTTCGTGCGGCGCTTCACGCTCAGGGCGCTTGGCGGGGCCAGTCTTGGCACCATTGCCGGGGCGCTGGCGGTGCTGGCGCTGCCGCAGGCCGATGCTGCTGGCGGTTTCCTGACCGGACTGGGCTTTCAGGGCTGGCACTGGCTGTGGCCCTTGCTTATTCCGCCAATGGCGGCGCTGGTGGCCTTCTGGGCCACCCGGACAGCCGCGTTGCGCACCCTGAGAGGGTTCAAATGATACGTTACGGGTTCCAGTGGCTGCGGTCGCTGTTCTACAGCATCTCGCTTTATACCTCGATGTTCGTGATCGGCATCGCCTTCTTTCCCTTCGCCCTGTTCAGCCGCCGGGCGGCTTACGGCGCCTGCCACGCCTTTTGCGGCTATGCGATCTGGTCGGCGCGGTGGATCGTCGGCATCAAGACCGAGGTGCGCGGCACCCCGCCCACCGAGGAATGCATGATCGCCGCCAAGCATCAGTCGTTCTTCGACATCATCGTGATTTTCAATGCCGTGCCGCGCGGCAAGTTCATCATGAAACGCGAATTGCTGTTCGCCCCGGTGCTGGGCCAATACGCCTGGCGGATCGGCTGCGTGCCGGTGGACCGGGGCAAGCGGGGCCGCGCGGTGATGAAGATGGTGGCCGACGTCGCGACGGGTATGCAAAGCCCGGGCCAGCTGATTATCTATCCCCAAGGCACCCGCGTCGCCCCCGGCATCCGCGCCCCTTACAAGGTGGGCACCGGGGTTCTTTACGAACAATTGGGACAACCCTGCTATCCGGTGGCTGCCAACGTGGGTCTGTTCTGGCCGAAACGCGCGGTGATGCGCACGCCGGGCCGCGCCATCGTCGAGTTTCTGGAACCGATCCCCGCGGGCGTCGACAAGGCAAGCTTTCTGTCAACGCTGTCGCGTCAGGTCGAGGATCGGTCGATCGAGCTGATGGCCGAAGCCGGGTTCGAGATGCCCCCGCTTGAAGCCGGCGGCACCCAACAGGTCGGAGGGGCGCGGTCCCTGCGTGCCCGCTCTGCGTCCTCGCCCGCGCCGACGTCCACGCCCACGCCCGCGCCGACGCCTACTGGGGACGGCGCAGAAACGCCTATGCCGCCCGACGAGACGTCCGTCGCCCGAGACCCGGCAATTGCGCCCGGCAATCCGGTGCCGGGCGAGCCGGAGGTCGAGGTCGGCACCCCGGACCCGCGCCCGAAGAAGAATGACGCCAGCGAACGATAGCCGAGCGATGGAAAACCTTGTAACCTGAGCGAATTGACCCATTTGTTTTTTGTTGGAGAGCCGAAGACAAGAAATGGAAACGCAAGATCAACCGCCCAAGCCTGACCCCGTCTCCGATGCCGTCTCCGATGCTGGCCCCGAGACCGACGCTGAGACCGGCGCCGTGAATGACGCCGTCACCGGTGCGCCCGTGCCAGACAGCATCACCGAGGGGCATCTGCGCACTCTGCTGAGCCAGTTGGACAAGGACATCGGCATGTGGCGTCTGGACGTCGAAAGCGGCTCGGCATGGCGCAACCTGCGTCACGACCAGATCTTCGGGCATGAAAAAGCGCTGCCCGAATGGACCTTCGACATGTTTCTGGATCATGTGATGGTCGCTGATCGTGACAAGGTGCGCAGCCTTTTCCTGACGGCGGCGGAAAATGCGCAGCAGTGGTCATTCGAATGCCGCATCCAGCGTGCGGACGGCGAAACCGGCTGGATTCATGCCCACGGCGAGCCCGTTCGCGACCCCGATACCGGCAGGCTTTATCTGGTCGGAAGCGTCACCGACATCACCCGGCTGCGCGACGCCGAAGAGCAGCTTCGCCTGATGACCGTCGAGCTGAACCACCGCGAGCGTAACCTGCTGGGCATGCTGCAGGCGATGGTCCGGCTGACCGGCGACCGCGCCCCGGATGTGAAGACCTTTGCCAAGACGCTGGACGGGCGGCTTGCGGCGCTGGGCCGGACCCATGACCTTTTCGTCCGACGGGAAAATTTCCGGGTGCCTCTGGTGCAGATCATTCTGGCCGAGATGGCGGCCATGTCGATCTCGCCCGACCGGTTCAGGATCGTTGGCGAAACCGACTTTGCCCTGCATTCCAAGACCGCCGAAAGCGCCACGCTGATCGTGCACGAACTGATCACCAACGCTCTGCGCCACGGCGCATTCTCGACCCCCAAGGGGCGGGTGCAGATCCGCGTCGCCCCGCAGCATGAAAGCGGCGCCTACATCACATGGACCGAAAGCGCCGGCCCGACGGTCCGCGCGCCCCGGCGCGACGGATTTGGCCTGAACATTATGCAGACCGCGCTGGGCGCCGACGGGCGCGTCTCGATGGAGTATCGCCCCGAGGGGATCGTCTGCGAGATCGAGTTGCTGGCCAGCCGCCCGCAACCCAAGATGGACGTCGCCCGCACCACCGTCCTGCCGGTCGAGATGCCGGATCTGAACGGCACCCGGATACTGGTGTTGGAGGATGAGGCCCTGATCGCCCTGTCGCTCGAGATGACGCTCAGCGACGAAGGCGTGACCGTGGTCGGACCCTTCTCGTCGGCCACACAGGCGATGGAGGCGATCGACGAGGGGATCGACGCGGCGGTGCTGGACGTGAACCTTGGGCGCAACACCTCGCTGGACGTGGCGCAGCGGCTTGCGAGGATGGGCAAGCCCTTTGTCTTCGTCACCGGCGACGGCGATTGGCACCGCGTCGCCAACACCTTCCCCGACGTGCCGATTCTGGAAAAGCCGATCCGCGAGGTCGACGTGGTCGTCAGTTTGGGCCGCGTGCTGAAGAAAGCCGCCACAAAGCAGGGCGCCGACGAAACCGTCTAGCCCCCGCGCGAACGCGGGCACCCCGGACCGGCGGCCAGCAATCGCTTAGGCGGCCAGCCCCTTCGAGCCCATGTCCAGATACTTCTGACGCCGCGCCTTGCGCAGCGCATCCGCCTCCGTGCCGGACATGTCCGACAGCAACTCGTCGATGGCCCGACCGACCGCGTCGATGGCGTCTTCGCGCCCGCGCTGGGCGCCGCCGGCGGGCTCGGACACGATCCGGTCGATGACGCCAAGCGCCTTGAGGTCCTGCGCGGTCAGACGCAACGCCTCGGCGGCCTCGCGCATCTTTTCGGCGTCCTTCCACAGGATCGAGGCGCAGCCCTCGGGGCTGATCACCGAATAGATCGAGTGTTCCAGCATCACCACCCGGTCGGCGGTGGCAAAGGCGACCGCGCCGCCCGATCCGCCCTCGCCGATGATGACCGAGACGAGCGGCACGCCGATCGACAGGCAACGCTCGGTCGAGCGGGCGATGGCCTCGGACTGGCCGCGTTCCTCGGCACCCTTGCCGGGATAAGCGCCGGGCGTGTCGACCAGCGTGACCACCGGCAGGCGGAACCGGTCGGCCAGATCCATCAGGCGGATCGCCTTGCGGTAGCCCTCTGGGCGGGCCATGCCGAAGTTACGCTCGATCCGGGTCTTGGTGTCGTGGCCCTTCTCGTGGCCGATCACCATCACGGGACGGCCTTCCAGACGGGCCAGCCCGCCGATCACCGCATGGTCGTCGGCAAAATTCCGGTCGCCGGCCAAAGGCATGAAATCGGTGAACAGCCGGTCGACGTAATCCTTGCAATGGGGGCGATTCGGGTGGCGGGCCACCTGACATTTCCGCCAAGGGGTCAGATCGGCGTAAAGGTCGTGCAGCATCTTGTCGGCCTTGGCGTCCAGCGCCGCGGCCTCTTTCTCGACATCCATTTCTTCGCTGGCGCGGGCCATCGCCCGAAGCTCTTCGGCCTTGCCTTCGATCTCGGCCAGCGGCTTTTCGAATTCAAGATAGTTCTGCATGTCATGCTCCGCCCTGTTCTTCGGGTTATATGACGCCCGCGCCCGGCATTTGCAACAATCGGTGGCGCGATCCGCGCAGGCGAGCAGGGGGCGGGCGGGTGGCGGCCCCGACAATTAAAGATCGCCTCTCTTTCGAGCGGATCGTGCCCAGATCGCGCCACCCGCGCCGTGCAATCACCAAAATCACGCCAAAAGGCTGCCTTGGGAGGCGGGAAAACTGATGTGGAAAATGAACGTCAGGAAATGAACGTCAAATGCTGTATCTTCTTGTGCCCACCGCAATCGCGCTGCTTGCCCTTGTCGCGTGGCATCCCGCCATAAAACGTCGCCGGCGCTATCTGCGCAATCGCATGCCCGGCCCGGTTCTGGACCGGCCCATGTCGGCCAGCCTTGCGGCCCAGCGGCGGCAGGACCCGCTTGCCGGGCGTAGCGGGGGTCAGTCGCACAACGGCCAGTTTTCCAGGGCCCAGTTTTCCAATGCCCACTCCCACATCGCCCAGCCGCACAGTGCCAGGGGTGCGGCCCCCTACAGCGCACCTATGCGCGGCGGTGATCCGTTGGGGGGG
>SWCD01016827.1_pt2 | contig 21159 bp, 22 predicted proteins | sample 4693011 | NCBI WGS metagenome assembly SWCD01 (sample SAMN10267278, study PRJNA491770) | bioreactor metagenome | isolation source: DHS bioreactor inoculated with marine | place: Japan: Omine Ridge, Nankai Trough | reverse complement strand
AAAGCATTCCAAGTCAGGGAAATGGAAAGTGGATAAAAAAGGAGTCTTGTGCATTACTGCAGACCGTCATAAGAAAAATAAATCTATAAGTCAGACTCGATGTGGCAAACTCGTGAAAAAAAGTAAGAGCACCTATCGCTGGTACGATGATAAGGGCGAACTCCGAGCCAATTTCAGCCTAAAAGGTAAAGGGGACAGGTTGCCCTGATCAGGGCTGGAAGCGGCGCATAAAGGCCCGGTCAATATAATCCTTGATCCAGAAGGCCAATTTTCCTTTAAAGGTCACCCCGTTTTTGTGAAACACTCCTTGGTTACCACCGCAGTTAAAAATAAGGAGATAGTTGCCGCCCGGTTCAAAGGCCGTTAGCGGTTGACCCTGCAGTTGGGCTTGGAGGTTGGCAAGGAGAATAGGGTTCTGGCGCACGGCATAGACACCCACCTTGTCTAAGGGCTGATCGGCAAAATAAATACAGTCACCACCGCCGAAAATTTCCGGATAGCGAGGGCTCTGTAGGTATTTATTAACCAAGAGGCCGCCATCCGGCCCGGTTTCCAGGCCTGATTTTGTGAAGGCTGAGTTCGGCGTTACTCCCACGGCCGTAAAAAGGACATCGTCGATAAATGTCCGGCCATCCTCAAGGGTCACCTTGCCAGTATTGATCTCGCTGACATAGCTTCCCTCAATAATTTCAATACCCCTCGCATCCATGATTTTGGCACAGCGCTTTTGGACCTTGGCAGGTACGTGTGCCATGAATTTTTTCCCGGCATAGATGCGAACCTTGCAGCCCTTGCCGCCATTCTCCAGGCCACAGGCCCAGCTATTGCCCGCTACTTCCAAAGCAGCCGGCCCGCCGCCAACCACCCCCACCTGCACCACATCCTTGCTTGCAAGATCTAAAATCTGCTGGCGTCCTGCTTGCAGATTTTCTATGGGTTTAACGGAAAAGACTTCCCCGGCCTTGAGAACATCGTTGTCAGGGACATAGCTGCCGATATTAAACGAGGCAACATCATAGCTGATTGTGGCGCCGGAACCTAAGGTCAAAGAGCGCGAATCAGGGTCAATTAGATCCAAACTATCCTTAATGAAGGTGCCGCCTTGGGCCTTGACCATCTCTTCCACTGGAAAGCTGATGTCCTCCGGAGTGTAGGTGCCGCCAAGCATACCGGGCCCCATGCCCGAGTAATAATGGTGTGAGGAGGGGCCAATCACCGTGACCTTAATATCTTGGGCTTGAAGATCGCTGATGTGGGCCATGGCAGTCATATGGGCATGACCGGCCCCCACCAGGACGAGATGTTTTTTAGGCATGACGTTTTCTCCTGATCATTCTGCCGGTCATAACAACGAGGTAGCAGAGTCCGGCGATCATAACAATGGTTGCACCGCTGGGCAGGTTGGGGCCGTAACTGACAGCCAAGCCCGCAGTGACGTAGAACATGGAAAGTAAGGTGGAAATAGTCATCATCTGCCAGAGGCGGGAGGAAAAATGCCCTGCCACGGCCGCAGGCAAAGAAAAAAGAGCAATAACAAGAACAATACCGACAATGCGGATCATTAAAACAATGGTTAACGCTGTCAGGCAAAGAAGCAGGAGAAAGTAAAAGCGAGTGTGCACGCCGCGCAGGCGGGCGAATTCTTCATCAAAGCAAACCGCCAGCATCTTATTGTAAAAGAGTATGCCTAATGTCACGACACAGGTATCCAGAGCCAGGATGACCCAGAGATCGGTCTGGGAGATCATCAGGATATTGCCGAACAGATAGCTCATGGGATCGATATAGCCTGGGGTCTTAGCCATAAACATGATACCCGCAGCCATGCCGGTAACCCACAGGGCAGATATAACGCTGTCTTCACGCTCTTGAGCATGGATACTCACCAAACCGATAATCAACGCTGCTGCCAAGGCGGCAAGTACCGCGCCGGTCATGGGGGTGAGCCAATACATGCCGTAGCCCTGGCTAAAAAACAGCGCAGCACCAATACCTCCCAAGACGCAGTGGGCAATGGCGCCGGCTATATAGGTGATCCTTTTAACCACAACATAAGAGCCAATAACTCCAAAAGCCACAGAAGCCAGAACCCCGGCAATCAGGGCATAGCGCAGAAAGCTGATGGAGGGGTCTGTGAGGGTGGTAAAAAAATCAGTCATGGAAATGGCCCTCTTCGGAACAGCAATGATCGTGGCGTACCATTTTCAGGTCACCACCGTAGATATCCTGGATGATCTCGCCGGTGATGTCACTGGTGGGATGGATTTTTACAAAGCGGTTAACGCAGACTACCCTGTCTACCAGTTGGGAAACAAAGCCAAGATCGTGGGTGACAGTGACCACCGTTACCTTGGCGGCAAGATCATGGAGAATCTCAAGAAACTGGTTTTCCACCGCCGGGTCAACATTGGCAGTGGGTTCATCAAGAAGGAGAAGTTCAGGCTCACAGGCCAAAGCACGAGCGATGAGGACTCGCTGACGCTGGCCGCCGGACAGGGCGCCAAAAGGACGCTTGGCCAGATCAGCGACACCCATCTCATCCAGGGCATTCATGGTAATTTGTTTGTCTTGCTTACTGTAAAAGCCAAAGCGATGCTTGCTCAACCTGCCCATGCGGGCAACGTCAGCAACACTGACAGGAAAGCTTTTGTCGTATTGCAGATATTGCGGCATGTAGCCGATTTTGCTATGGGCTTTGTCAGGCGTAGTGCCGAGGACAGTTATGGTGCCTTGGCTTGGTTCGAGAAGGCCAAGGGCCAGCTTGATTAAGGTCGATTTGCCACCGCCGTTAGGTCCCACCACGCAGATCGACTCGTGGCTGTGGGCCACAAAGCTGGCATTGCTGAGCACTTCGTTGTCGCCAAAGGCAAAAGAAACGTCGTCAAAGGTGAGGATGGGTTCGGTCACAGTGGTTTGCCGGTTGAATTAAGATTTTTGACTGGCTTACTAGAAAAGCCTGAGTTTTTTGTATCACTTGCTCAGGGCAGAGGCAATTTTTTCTGCCATTTCCCGGAGGTTTTCAAAGACATTTGCAGCCAGTGGATCCATGGTTAATACCTCACCTTCAATGGCCTGGGCGATACGGGTGGCGGCTCGTTTGTCAAATTGAGGCTGGACAAAGATAACTTTTATTTTTTGAGATTTGGCCATCCTGATGATGTTGGTCAGTTGGCGGGGCGATGGGCTTTTTCCTTCAATTTCCACAGCCTGCTGGACAAGGTTGAAGCTTTCGGCAAAATAGCCGAATGAGGGATGAAAAACCAGGAAGCTCCTTCCCTGGTATGGCTTTAGAGTCAAACGTAGATTGTTTTCCAGCTGATTAAGGCTGTTTAGAAAGAGGGAGAGATTTTCTTGGAATTGGGTTTGAAACTCAGGGACAATCTGGGCCAGATTGACAGCGATATTCTCGGCCATCTTGGTGAGCGGATCAACACCCAGCCAAATATGCGGGTCGCCTTCACCGTTTTGGTGGTGATGGTGGTGATCATGATTCATCTGCCGTTTAGCAATGCCGATGCTGCAGTCAGCAACGTGCAGTTTGCTGTAGCCGGCAGCAAGGCGGCCAAGAAGTTCTTTTTCAAAGCTCATGTCCACGGTGAAGTAAAGTTGAGCCTTTCCCAAAGCCACTACCTGGCGTGGCGTGGGCGAAAAAGTATGTGGATCACGGCCCACGGGGATCAAGGTTTGAACATCAACCAAATCCCGGCCAATTTCTTCCACCACAAAACTCACCGGGGCAAGAGAAGTGAATACTTTTATCTTGTCGGGGCTGGCGGCCTCTGACAGAGAGAGCCCTGGGCTGCAGAGGCAAAAGAGGAGAGCTAAAACAAGGGAGGTGTTTTTATGCAGGTTCATGGCTCAAGATTAAGGATAGTTTTGAAAGTGTCCTTAACCTATATACCATATTCTCTAACAGGTCGATTTTTTAGTAAAAAAGGAGTTGGGGGGCAGAAGGTCCATTTGCTACCCATATCTATGAAGATGGTACGCCAGTAAAATGAAAGATAGGACCGGATAGTTGATGCGCTTGACCACATTTGCAAATGAAGCTGCGCATTTAGAAAAATTAAATCCATTTAAACTTTTTCAAATGCGCAGCTTGTAATGTCCGAGGTTGATGATGGCGGCGACAAATGATCAACCAGGGAACGTAGCTCTGACATCAAAAAGGGTTTAACCAGAAAATAGATTATTCTCTGCTCGCGCGCCTTGGCCTCATTTTCGCGGGTGCAGTCTCCACTCATGGCCACGAAATGAAGGTCAGGGGCTGTATCCCTAAGTTGGCTGATCAAGTCTATGCCGTCGCCGTCTGGCAGGTTAATGTCAACAAGTGCGAGGTCAAATGAGGATTCCGCCCCGCGGACTAAGGCATCGCCACAGGTGCCGACATTTTCAATAGTGCATCCCATACTCTCAAGGCTTCTTTTGAGAACTTGGGAAACGGTTGGGTCATCATCTACTACCAATACATTCAACATGGCTTTTCTCATTGTCGTAAAAGTTTCAGAAAGAGCCGATTTAGTCGGCCTTTGACTTTTATTGTTTTCAAGTTCTGTGCCAGTCGAATGAATATGGTTTAACAGTCTGGAATAATAGGATCTTTTGAAATGAAGATGGTGTTGACCAGAAAGAGCAGGTGGGGCAGGTGAGGCCTAGATTCAGAGCGGGATGCAGGTAACGTGTTGAGATAGCAGGAGAAAAAAGGTAAGGGCAGTTCTGCCCCTAAAAAAGGGCAACAATGCCCTATTGTTCGGAAGCCTTGTCGATCTGGTACTGTTTCATCTTGCGGTATAAGGTTTTGCGATCGATTTTTAGTTTGTCAGCGGCGTTGCCCTGATGCCAGGAGACAGAATCCAGGCATTTTAGGAGGACCTTTTTTTCAAATTCTTCGAGAAGTTCGGCCAGGGGACGCTCCTCAAACTCTATTGCGATGTCAGATTCAACAAGAGATTCGTCGGTGAGATCAAGGTGCATAAAATCAAGTTTTTTGAGGGTTACGAAACGGTTGATGGTGTTTTGTAACTCCCGGACATTGCCCGGCCAGTCATACTGCTGGAGAGCTCTGGAAACTTGTTGGGTCAGGGGGGGGATTTTGTCAGCATCGTACTCCTTTAAAAAATGCTCAACCAGGAGGGGGATGTCCTCTTTCCGGTCTCTTAGCGGCGGCAGGGAGACGGGAATGATGTGGATTCTATAAAGAAAGTCTTGGCGCATCTTGCCCTGACGCACCATCTCTTTAAGTTCACGGTTGGTAGCGGCAATAATTCGTACGTCAGGTTTTTTGGTCTCAGTGGAACCCACCGGCGTATAGCCCCCTCCTTCAATGGCCCGCAATAATTTGACCTGCATATTGATGGGGATTTCTCCGACTTCATCGAGAAAAAGGGTGCCGTCGTATGCCAGATCAAGGTAGCCGTGCTTGTCTTTGTTGGCCCCTGTGAAAGCGCCTTTTTTATAACCGAAAAATTCACTTTCAATGAGGTTCTCAGGAATAGCGCCGCAATTAACGTAAATAAGCGGTTTTTCTTTTCTGTCACTGTGGTCATGGATCTCCTTTGCCACCAGCTCCTTGCCGGTGCCGGATTCGCCGTAAATGATAACACTGGCATCAGTGGCAGCGGCATTAATTATGGTCTCATAAACCTCCTGCATAATCTGGCTTTTACCGATGATTGAGCCGAATTTATAACGGTCTGTCATGGAGGCGCGCAGACGAATATTTTCCTTGCGCAGATACTCCTCGCGTTCTTCAAGTTCAAGCACGGCCTTTTTGCGCTCGGTGATATCATAGAGGACAATCTGTCTTTCAATTATCTCACCTTCCTCGTCAAAAACAGGAGATTGTACGGTGTAATACCAGCGGCCATCCTTAGGATCGTGCAGTTCGTATCTGCCTGTTTCGCCTGTAAAAGAGCTGCTGCCCTGGCACCACTGACATTTTTCTTCAGAGCCAAAGATTACTTTGTTGCAGTTTTCTCCTGAAAGATCCGCGCCTATATGCTCAACAAGGGACGGATTCATATAGGTGATGCGGCATTTAGAGTCCACCGTGAAGATGAATCCCTCAAAATTCTCGATAATGGTTGCAAGCTTGCTTTCAAGTCCTTTTTGGTAGGCCTTATTTTCTTGTACCAGCCGTGCTTTTTCCAGGGCCTGGCTGACTGCATGGTCGATAATGTCGAAGTTTTCAATGGGTTTGGCGTGGTAATTCCATGCCCCCATACGCAGGGCCTGAATAACGTCAGCCATCTCGCCCTCCCCGGAGATAACAATAATAGGTGTTTCAGGCGACTCGCTATGGACTGTTTGCAGGACCTGGAAACCGTCAACCTTAGGCATAACAAGGTCAACAAGGATAAGGTCCGGCTTTTTCTTTTTAAAAATATTGAGGCCTATTTCACCGTCTTCAGCCAAAATAACGGTATAGCCTTTTGCCTCGAAAAAACGGCCAACCATGGCCAAAAGAGCCGGGTCATCATCCATATAGAGAATTGAAGGTTTCTTGCTCATGGTTGCTTCCCTTGGTCTAAGACTTTACGGATTGTTTTGATCATTTTGCTCATGACTACCGGTTTTTCGCAGTACTCACATATGCCCATGTCCAAGGCCTTTTTTCGGTTAATGGTCTCACTATGGCCGGTGCACAGGATGATGGGCATATCGGGCCGTAGCGAAAAAATCTTTTTACTAAGCTTGGCGCCATCTATTTTCGGCATTGTCATATCTGTGATGACAAGGTCATATTTGTCAGGATTTTTTTTGAATTCGTCCAAGGCCAGTTCGCCGCCTTTAAAGGTGGAGACCTTATATCCATATTTACCGAGGATTTCATGGGCCAGCTCAAGGAGAGATTCCTCATCGTCGACAAACATGATGTGCTCAGTGCCGCCGGTAATAACATCGTTATTATCTTTGTCTGTTGATCCTTGACCTTCTTCTGTTGTCACGGGGAGATAGGCATGAAAGGTGGTGCCGTGGCCTACCTCGCTGTAGACATTGACAAAGCCCTTATGGCCCTGGATGATTCCGTGAACAAGGGCCAGGCCCAGGCCAGTACCCTCACCCTTTTCTTTTGTGGTGAAGTAGGGTTCGAATATTTTGCCTAAGGTGTCTTTGTCAATGCCAATGCCTGTATCACTTACCTCAAGCTGCAGATACTTTCCTGGCGGCATTTCCAGGCCGTAAGAAGAGTCTTCATGGTCAATGATGATTTCTTTAAGACCAACAGCTAGGGTGCCCCCCTCTTCGCGCATGGCATGGTAGGCGTTGGTGCAGAGGTTCATGACAACCTGGTGTATTTGGGTGGGGTCGGCAAGAACAGTGGCGTTGGAGGAGATTTTTTGTTTGATTTGGATGGTGGAGGGGATAGAGGAGCGCAGCAGTTTCAAGGCCTCTTTGACAACCAGAGAGACCTGCAGGGCCTGCTTCTCTTGTTCGGTACGCCTGCTGAAGGTCAGAATCTGTTTTACCAGATCTTTGGCCCGGGTGGCGCCCTTGGTGACCTCATCAAGGTCTCTTTGGAGTTTTTCCGGATTGTTGAGGCTCATCTTGGCCAATTCCGTATAACCGAAGATGGCAGAGAGGATATTGTTGAAGTCATGGGCAATGCCGCCTGCCAAGGTGCCGATGGCCTCCATTTTTTGGGCCTGGCGCAGCTTCTCTTCAAGTTTTTTGCGCTCTTGTAAATCCTCAAAGAGGCAGAGTGCATACTCAGTACCTTCGTATTTAAGATATGATGCTGTCACCCACACAGGGATGGTTGCATTATCTTTTTTCCGGAGATTGATTTCAGTGGAAAGGATCTTATCCTGCCGCAGAACAGGGAAATATATTTCCCAGTCTTCAGGAGATTTGTTTGGGCCTAAGAATGCCGGCTCACCACTCATTAATTCCTCATTACTAAAGCCCGTCAACTTAGAGGCAGCCTCGTTAGCGTATACAATTATTGCTTTATCAACAAACCAGACAATGGGTATGGGGCTTGTGTCCACAGAATGCTGGGTAAAGAGCAGGGCCTCTTGCTCTTTTTTTCGCTCCGTGATGTCCAGCCATGTGCCCATGATCTCCGCAGGTTCACCCTTGTCATTACGGATGAGCACCCCTTCATCTTGGAGCCAGCGGTAGCTGCCGTCGGCATTTTGCCAACGGTATTCAAGGGAAATTGAATCAGAATCGGTGATTTTGTCGAACTCAGCTAACACCCGCTCTTTGTCCTCGGGGTGAAGTCGGCTTACCCAGAGCGATATGTCGTCGGCAAACTGCTGGGCTGTAAAGCCGCTGATATTTATAATTTGCTCGCTGACCCAGGTGCCGCCATAGGTGTCAAAGGGCTGAGCCACATAAAAGGCCATGGGCAGAGAGCGTAAAAGCAGTGATTGTTGCTGTTCTTTATGGCGTAGCTCTTCCTCGGCCTTTTTACGTTGTGAGATATCACGCACCACCGCTAAAACTCTACCCTGGCCACCAATCTCAGTGCTGCGTAAAGCTACCTCCACCCAGAAAGTATCACCGTTCTTGCGGCAGGATTGCCATTCGAAAATCTGGACTCCTTCAGTTTGGGCGCGCTGCATCATTTTCAAGGCCTTTTCCTGGGAGAGAGCGGTGCTGTCAGCACTTAAGTCACTTATAAGAATGTCGTTTATCTCGTCACGCTCATAGCCATACATATCAAGCATGACCTGGTTGACATCAAGGATGTTGCCGGTTTTGGCATCGTGGATAAAAATGGCGTCACTTGTGGCATTGAAAATCTCACGATAATTGCGTTCACTTTCCTTAAGCGCCACCTCAGCTTTCTTGCGCTCTGTGATATCGCGGACAATGGCATGAACATATTTTTCGCCTGCAAGCTCAAAAACCGTCAGGCTGACCTCCGCATCAAAGAGGGAGCCGTCTCCTCTTTGATGCTGCCACTCAAATATCTGCGGAGTCCCGGCCAGGGCCCCATTGATTTTTTCCTGTGCCGCTTCAATGGAGTCCCTGCCATCGGGTTGCACCGATGGTGAAAAATCCTGGGGTGAGTGGCCAATGAGCTGCTCTTTGCTACAGCCATAGATCTCCAGGCTCTTAGAGTTGCAAAACTGGAAACGATCATTGTGCATGATGAAAATGGCATCACCGGCAGCCTCGAACAGGCTCTGGTATTTGAGCTCATTTAACTTATGCTCTGTGATATCACGGCCTTCGGGGACTAAGAAAATAATCTGACCATGTTCGTCCCTGGCAGGTTTGATGGAAAAATCTATATAATGGAGTTTGCCATCCTGTCCTACATGGGTTGCTTCAAAGCGAACAAACTTCCCGGTAGCGGCTTTTTTTATGCTCTCTTTGAGTTGTTGTTTGAGTTCTTCGTCGTGTGTCCACCAGCCTGTTTCCCAGAACGGTTTGCCGAATACATCTTCTGCGGAAGAGTCATGGTATTCGAGAGCAGCCCGGTTGGCAGATAGTAAGATGCCGTCAGGATCCATCAGCCCGGTTAACTGGAAATGGGTGTCAAAGATGGCCCGGAACCGCTGCTCGCTTTCCTGCAGAGCAGCCTGCGCCTCTTCGTTTGCTGCAAGGGCATCATGGAGCATGTTGATAGTGGTGTTTGAGCCTTGCAGGGCTTCGGACATCTCATTAAAGGACTGGGCAAGCTCGCCCACCTCATCATCTGTGCAGACATCCACCTTGCGCGACAAATCTCCCTCAGCGATCAACTTGGTAACCTTTGAAAGTTTTTGAAGAGGTAGAACAATCTGTCGGGAGAATCGCATGCAGATAAGAGTGGTAACCACTAAGATAGCCAGAGCAAGGCTGGCGACCATCAAGCCGCTGCGGTAAAGTTGGGCATGGATTTTTTCGTGGGACAGAGCAAGGAGAATTGTGCCAAGAAGTTGGCCATTTCGGGCCCGAATGGGCTTACATGTCACAAAGTACATGACGTTGTCCAGTTTCAGCTCACGAGTAAGCGATTCCTCTGCTTCCTTGACCTCTTGAAAGAGGCTTTTGAGTGCAGGAGCAGTTATAATCTTACTGTTGGTGAATGTGGTTGCTTGCAGCCGGTCTCCATCGTGGAGCATCACTTCAAGGCCATATTTCTTCTTAATCTTGGTAAGAAAATTCAGACCAAAGAGGCGGGATACCCCCAAAATAGCAACGATCTCCTTTTTTTCTTTGATGGGAAGAAAAACGTCAATTCCCAGCCCTAAGTCTGATCGTTCGACCCCTTTTTGGACTTGGCCGGAAAGGGCTTTGAGAAACAAATTTCTATACGACTCATTTTGGCCGTAGCGCGACGGTTGGTGTGCTTGAGCTATCACAGTGCCGTCCTGGGCCAGCAACTTCACGGTATCAGCCCGCAGAATATTTCGAAATTGGAGGATGCTGTTTAAAATATCCTTTCGGTTCTGCTCCTTAACTGCCCGAAGGAATATTTTATCAGTTGTTACCACTTGGGCTGAAAGCCAAGCCTCCTCCACCAAGCCGTCCATCTCAAGCTCAACACTGTGCTCAAAATCAATAAGCTGGGTGCGCAGAGCTTTATGCTCTTGCCTGAACATGAAGTACATCCCGGATATCGAAGGAAGCAGAATGCCGACAGCGACGAGGGGCAGGAAGCTTATAAGGAGCTTGTTTTGGAGACTCTTCATGGCATTGCCTTATTCGCTTAAAGCCATGGGGATGAAAAGAGGATTGCCAAAGCGCTCTTTGGCGTAATCTCTAATGATGAGCTGGCCTTCTTTTGAGGTAAGGAAATTGACAAAAGCCATGGCGCCCTCAAAATTAACACCGTCAACCTGGGCTGGATTAACGGCAATGACGCCATAGGGGTTAAAGAGTTTTTCATCGCCGCGTGACAAAATAACCAGGTTAAGATCAGGGCGGTTGAAGAGATAGGTGCTCATGTCGGATAAGACATAGGCTTTTTTTTCAGCCGCCATTTTAAGAGTAGGCAGCATGCCCGTGCCTGATTTTTTATACCATGAAGGCTGTGGTGAAATGCCAGCAAGCTCCCATAGATATCTTTCTCGGTCATGGGTGCCGGAATCATCACCCCGGGAAATAAAAAGGGATTTTGTGGCCGCCACTTTGTGAAGAACTGTCAGAATATCGGTTTCTCCCATGATGCTGGCTGGGTCGTCTATGGGGCCCAAGATGATAAATTCGTTATACATCACGTCCATGCGGTTAATGCCATAACCCTCTGTTACGAAAAAATCTTCTGCCTCCCGGGAGTGAACCAGCACCACGTCGGCCTTTCCCTGCCAGCCAAGCTTTAAGGCAGCACCTGTCCCTTTAGCGATGACCTTAACCTTGATAGGATGTTTTTCCTCAAAGGCGGGGATAAGCACATCGCAGAGGCCGGAACCTACGGTGCTGGTGGTGGTGGCAAGGCGGAGGAGTTCTTTTTTAGAGTCATCCTCAAGGGAGGGTGAGTCGCTGCAGGCACAAAGCAGGAAAGGCAGAAGGCATGAGAGGATGATTGCAACACGAAGTTGAAACTGGGCCATTCTGCCTCCTTTGAGATGATAAATATAGAGTCAATCGACTCTGTTGTGCGGATATAAATAGGATAGTAGAAAAGGAGGGTAAAACTAAAGTTTATTTTTTCTCTGTAATATCAATAAGTTGATCATCTTTCTTCTTTGCCCCCTCTGAAGAGCCATTCTGGAAGGGCAAAAATGCCCCAATGTGTCCCATCTTCGCCCCACTTTGTTTTTCTCTTTTAATTCCCAATTGTTACCCCCTCTCTTTGGGTGGAAATGGGTAGCCACTGCCCGAAGCACTTTTTTTGCACTATGGGGGGGCGGGGACTTGCTTGGGGAAAAGTTATTGATTCCAGCCGTTTACAGTGAAAACCAAAGTTTGGCACGATCCTTGATCATAGAAAGGGCATAACAATGTTTTTTTACGGCTAAAGCCAAAGGAAAAATTAGATAAAGAAGAGAAACCGGAGGGCACCATGAAGAACTTCACCGTAAGTAAAAAACTGTATTCGGCTTTTGCCGCAATCATCATATTGCTGGCTGGTATTAGTTGTTTTGGCATTTTTAACCTTAACCACATTACGGATGAGCTTTTTGAGGTCCAAGAATATGCAGCCTTGGATGAGGGTGCCATGGATATCCCAGATCTTGCTTCTTGAGGCTCGTCGACACGAAAAGGATTTTCTGGCTCGGAGGGATGATAAGTACCTTGCCAGGATGGATGAGACCATTGCCGGTTTAAAAAAAGACGCCGCGCATCTTGCCAGCTTGGCCAAGAGCTAAGAGGTTGTCGGCCTTTTTAAGAAATGGAGGAGAAACAATGAATGAGTCAATTAAACATGAAGGGAAATATCTCACCTTCAACCTCGGTAACGAAGAGTATGGAATCCATATCACAAAGATCAAAGAAATTATCGGCATGATGAATATCACCGAAGTACCTCAGCGCCAAGACTTTATGAAAGGGGTCATTAATCTGAGGGGCAGCGTTATCCCAGTGGTGGATTTGAGAATTCGCTTCGGGATGGTGGAAAAGGAGCCCACAGATCGCACCTGCATTGTTCAGGTTGAAGTGGGTGAGGCGGATAACCGCCATCCTGTTGGACTCATCGTCGATAATGTCAGCGAAGTGTCAAATATCTCCAAGGAGCATATTGATGAAGATGTGGCTTTGGGAGCGGTTGACAATAATTACATTTCAGGAATTGCCAAGATGGACGGTGGCGTGAAGATTCTTCTCGATATCGAACAGGTGTGTCACGAGGCGTAACTATAGAGTACGAGCTGCCTTAAAACTGCGGCTGAGATCAAGGGGTGAGAAAAATGGGTGCATTTAAAGTATTAGAAAAAGGTGTAGAGGTCAACGGCCAGACAGTTTTGTCAGTCATTCATGGTATGGAATTCTTTGAGCAAAAAGCTTTAAAGATTCTCGAAGCCCAAGGGATTAAGGACCCGGAGCCGGGCCAGTGGTATTGCCAGCAGGCATGGTTAAATGCCTTTAAAATTATCGCAGACGAGATCGGCCCCTATGCCTTGTATTGCATAGGCGAAAAGATTCCTGATAATGCTGATTTTCCTGAAGACATGAATACCCTACACGACCAACTACTCCCATTTATCCTCGCCTATCATATGAACCATAGGGGTGGTGAGATCGGCAGCTATGAGTTTTACAAGGTAGAGGATGGCGAGATGTATCTCACCTGCAAGAATCCTTATCCATGTGAGTTTGATAGGGGCATCATAGCCGGCATTGCCAAGCAAGTGACGCCGGGAGATCACTATTCCCTGGTCCTTCATGACGATTCTGGACCGTGTCGGGAAAAAGGGGATGGCTCGTGTACCTATCTTATTAAAATGGTGAAGAGATGAGAGGTGTGCCTTTAGGATAGCAAGCACCAACTACTCCCATTTAAACCCCTTTTTAGATGGAGTGCCTGGGCGATAGGTGAGCTGCAGACCTTTTAAGAAATGGCGAAGAATTTGCTCTTTGCACTCCCGATAATGCTTATGGGTGGGTTTTCGAAAAAAGGCACTGAGTTCGTTTTTGCTCACCACTAAATTACCCTGTTCCAAAATTTCCAACATGTCCTCGGCCTGTAGCTCTAACGCGATTTTAAGTTTCCGTAAAATAACATTGTTTGTTAAGCGTTTCTCCAGTGTAGGCTGGGGGCCTTCTTTTTTACCTCGTTTGAGATTAATCAAGCCATTTAAGAAGATAGCAAGTTCTGTGTCGCTGCATTTCTTGAAGTCCGGATCATCATCTTTTTTCAACCAAGCACTCACTTGAGCCCTCGTCACTCTGTGATCTGCAGCACGAAAGAGGGCAATCATTTTCTTATCGTTAAAATCAAAGGTATAGCGAATGCGGCGTAAAATGTCGTTGTTAGTCACAAGTATGCCTTGGGTGAAGCTCTTGATTATGGTGAAACGTCTGCTATAGCTGGCTTAAAGTCAAATGATTCATGTCGACGGAGGCAGGGGTGCGAGCACTGTATCCTTGGTCTTATATTTTAAAGTCAGAACAATTTGGATGACAACGATAATGGACATTATGCCGATCATAATAATCACCGGGGTGAGGTTTAATAAAATGGCATATATTTCATAGAAAATATTGGCAAACAAGGTGAGAAGTAACATCCACAATGAAATGTCATCAGCCTTTTTTGTCCTCAGGGTTTTAATAACCTGAGGAAGAAAAGTCAGCATGGCCAGAAACCCGGCAGTATATCCTATGAGGTCAACCATGCCACCTCCTGGTTTTCATACTTTTCAAGGCCAAGCCATTGCTTGGCATCTTGCATGTGGCGAAATATTTTCAGCTCTTTCCACATGGAGGTGGTTTCAGACAGTGTTTCAAACATGCGTACTGTGCCGAATTCAAGGTCGCGGGAGACTACTATGGCTAATTTGTTTACCTGATCTTCGTCAGAAACAGAATTGACATAGTCATACATTTCGTCACTGGATAACAGTAACTCAGCCTGGCGAAAATCAGAAAGAATGTTTTGATCTTTCTGGTAATCAGGGTGTTTGGTGAATTGATCGAATGTTTTTTTCAGGTCACTTACCGTGAATGTTCCTTCAAATTTCTCAAAAATAATATTTATTTTTTTGTCGATTACGAAATCGTATTGCACCTTAAACCTCCTCTACTGGTATAGAAACAATACTTCCCACAAGATCATAGGGGTGGGCTTCAGTGATTTCCACGCTGACGATCTCGCCGCTATTGCATTGACCGTCGGCAATATAGACACAGCCATCAATTTCCGGAGCCTGGAAGCGACTGCGGCCTTCAAGCAGTAACTCGGTCTCTTGGCTGACCCCTTCCACCAGAACCTCGATCCTTTGGCCAACATAGCCTAGGTTGATCTTGGCTGCGATCTCTGCTTGGATTTTCATCAGGTAGTCGGCACGCTGTTGTTTTACCTGCTCATCAATCTGCTCTGGCATATGCTCGGCCGGGCAGCCCTCTTCATTACTGTATGTAAAAACGCCGACATTGTGAAGTTGGTAATTGCGGAGAAAGTCGGCAATCTCTTCGACATCCTCATCGGTCTCACCGGGAAAGCCCACCATAAAGGTAGTACGGATGGCTGCATTGGGCACTGTACGGCGGATGCGTTCAATTAAATCGTGGAGATTTTTTTTGCCAAAGGGGCGGCGCATGTTCTTCAGCACGTGCTCAGATATATGTTGGAGGGGAATGTCCAGATAGTTGAGGATGCGTTCCTCCTGGGCCATGAGTTCAAGCAGAGAGTCGCTAAGGCGGCCTGGATAGAGATAGAGAAGGCGAACCCAGGGAATCGACGAGTTGGCGAGTATGGTCTGCAGAAGGTTTTCAAGACGGGGGCCGTTCTTGCCAAAATCGATACCATAGGCGGTGAGATCCTGTCCCACCAGGGTAAGCTCTTTAATGCCCAGGCTGTCAAGCTCGCGAACCTCAGTGGCAATATCATCAAGACCCCTGCTGCGCAGCGGGCCACGAATGCTTGGGATCATGCAATAGGCGCATTTGTTCGAGCAGCCTTCAGTAATTTTCAGATAGGCGCGGTGGGCCGGTGTGGTAAGCCGGCGCGGGGCAAGGCTATCCATGACATAAACTGGCGGCGGCACATGGACAGGTGTTGTTTTAGTGGGAAGGCGGTTGAGGTGATCAACAATATCTTGGAAACCGTCGGTACCGATAAAAAGATCAACCTCAGGGATTTCTTCACTGAGGTTACCGCCGTAGCGCTGGGTCAGACAACCGGTAACGACTAGAGACGTTCCGGGGTGCCGTTTTTTTATGGCAATGAGGTCCATGATGGTATCGATGGCCTCTTCAACAGCGGGTTGGATGAACCCACAGGTGTTGACAAGGAGTATGTCGGCATCATCCGGATCATCACTTATGGTGCAACCCGCTTCAGTAAGCAGGCCAAGCATAACTTCAGTATCCACCCTGTTTTTGGGGCAGCCAAGAGTGATTGGGAAAATGGTGGTGTCTTGTGAGATCATAAGTTGGGGAGCAACTGACTGAGGCTTTCAAAAACCTCGCGACTTTTTTTCTTAAATTTTTTGCCGGTATAACCAGCCTGCCATGTTTCATGATAGAGTTCATCAGAAACCAGCATAATAGCAGCAAATTCTATATTCCTAAAGGCAGCCACAGTACTTAAGGCGCTAAACTCCATGTCCACAGCTTTGATCCCTTCATTGGCAAATTGTTTTATTTTACTGGGCAGTTCCCGGTAGGGGGCGTCTGTTGTCCAAATGGGTCCTTGTTTGGCTGTGGGAAAATGGTCTTGAAGTTTGGCCAGTAAAGAGGAGTTGGCTTGAGGCTTGGCAGCTACTGGATAATGGCCTGAAACACCTTCTTCACTTTCGCCCCAGGTGGGCAGGAAAATATCGCCAACTTTAAGCTCGGGAATAAGGGCACCGCACCAGGCCATGGCCACCAGTTTTTTACAGCCAAGGGCAATGAGCTTTTCCATGGTTATCACAGCCATGGGCGCTCCCACTGAAGGGCCAGCCCAGTAAGAAGATGCCACACCTTCCTTGTCAAAGGACATGAGCTGACAGTGAAAGAGGCGGTGGATGAGCCCATCTCTTTTCTTGGCCTGGGTGGAGGCATAATGGGCCTCAAAGGGGTTTATGAGCAGGAGGCACGGCCCGTTGATCTCAGGATCGCCGGCTAATTTTTCTGGTTCGATAAGAGGTTTTTCCATGGCGGCTCAATAAATAAAAAAAGGCTACGGAAATAATTCCGTAGCCTTTTTTGTACCTTAACCCTACGGGACTGGTAAAGGTCCCTGGCAAAGAAATCTTACATCATATCTTTGAGTGGGTTAGCGTAGAGCAGGATCAAAGAGATAACCAGACCGTAAATGGTCAGAGACTCGATAAGAGCCATACCAAGAATCATGGTTACAGTGATCTTACCAGAAGCTTCTGGGTTACGAGCGGTACCAATACAAGCACCCTCACAAGCGGAGCCCATACCAACACCACAACCGAGGGCAGCAAGGCCTACGGAAAGAGCTGCGGCGATACAAACGAGAGCCATGTTAGAAACACCACCGGAGGCGGCAGCCATTCCATGCTCAGCAGCCATAGAAACACTGGCCATACCCAGAACCATCATTGCAGTCATAATGCTAACTTTTTTCATTTTTTTCTCCTTAGGAAAAGTATATTTTTTGGCCTTCTTCCTTAGTAAATAACCAACACGGTTATTAAATTTCTTAGTGAGCGTGCTCGAGAGAACCCTTGAAGTAGATTACGGTCAGCAGAACAAAAACCATGGTCTGTACAAAGGAAACCAGAACACCGAGACAGAGGATTGGCAGAGGGCCGAAGTAGGCACCAGCCAACAGGAATAAAATAACAAGCAGGGTCTCTTTCGCCATGATGTTACCGAAAAGTCGAATGGAGAGAGAGAGGATACGAGCCAGGTTACTAATAAGCTCAATGGGCAGCATCAGCGGGATCAGAATCGGCATAGGGCCGGTAAAATGGTTGATGTACTTGATTCCGTGGGTGCGCAGGCCCAGATAATGATGGTAAATCCAGACGATCAAGGTCATGCCCAAGGTGATATTAAGGTTGGATGTCGGTGAGAAGAAACCAGGCATCAGGCCCATCAGGTTGGACACCAGAATAAAAAGGGCAAAAGTAGTGATCAGGGGAAAGAGCTTTTTGGCATGCTCAACACCAAGATTTTCTGCGTAGAATCCTTCGATAAACCCGATGATAGCTTCCCAGAAGTTCTGGCCAGCACCGGGAATCATTTCCATCTTGCCCACAGTAAGCTTGGCTACGACAACCAAAAAGATCATCACAAAGAAGGTGTAGCTCATGTGCGGAGATGTAAACATCTCAGTGGTGGGAGTAAGGTTCAGCATTCCCTCTGGTAGACCATGGGGAACGGGCAAACCGAGCATCTGCAGGATTACAGAAATAAATAATATTGGATGTTCCATTTCTTCTCCTCTCTCCTAAAAAAAATCGAAGTGGATAGCAGGCTAAATAAAGCTCCCATGCCCTTTGTCCACAATTTCGGGATCAATGTTTTTTTTTGACCTCGAATACCTTATAAATTCGCTTATGGCGGTGTAGCCGACGCTTATTGCCACTGAGGACAGGCCGATTAACAAACCGCTAATGGCTAGGTTGCCATGTTTAATTACAAAATAAAGAAGCAAAGCCAGGGCAGTGAGCCGGGCATAATACTTCAGTAAAAACGTTGCCTTTACAGCACTCAAGGCCCCTTTCATGGCCTTGACGATATCTCGCTTCATCAGGGTGAAGCTGATATTGGCAATAAGTCCGCCAACTAAAACCGATTTAGCAACTAAGCTACTGAAAAATAACCAGGCAGAAAGGGCCATCAGGCCGGTGAGGAGCCAGTTCAACCTCTCGATTTTAACAATCGAAATATCTGCACTGGCAAGATCAATCTTTCTGCTCATCTTTCCACTCCTTGCGAGTGGCAAGGTCGTACAAATTCTTAAAGGCTGCTGCCACACCAAAGGCCAGACCGATTAGCGTCGGCCACGGCTCATACTTGCTGCCGAGCACCTTTTTATCAATATAATGACCAACACCCACCCCGATAAAAATGCAGAGAGAGATGGTCATTCCAATGGTGCCGAAATCGCCTGCTAACTTGATGATATACTTTCGTGTTTCGCCCATGGAAATCCTCAGTCAGCAGTTACTGATGAACCATTCACTTTTTACACCTGGCGAACGTATCAATAATGGCCGAAGCATTAGCACGCCCTGTTTTCTAAGTCAATTCATTTTTGGCATTAAATTAAATAAAACAGCTCGTATAAATACAGATTATTTGCAAAGTTGAGATGTTTATTTGCTTGAATTTTCGACTTTTTTCGGCGCGACTATTTTCTTTAAAGTTTACTGAATACTGATTCAGCAGCCTCCAGTGTTTTGCTTAAATCATCATCGCTGTGGGCGGCTGAAATAAAAGCCCCTTCAAACTGTGATGGCGCCAGGTAAATTCCTTTATCAAGCATCTGCCGATAGTAGAGGCCGTACTTGTCAGTATCTGAAGTCATGGCTGACTCAAAATCGGTTATTGGCCCTTTGGCAAAGAAAGCGGTCATCACCGAACCCTGGCGGTTTAAGGTGGACTGGTCGAGATGTTTGCCGCAGAGAGCGGTGAGTTCATCGGCGAATTTTTCCGCCTTGGCATCCAGGGCCTCGTAAAAGCCCGGCTTTTTTAGTTCCTTTAATGTTGCAGCACCGGCTGCCATGGCCAGAGGATTACCAGACAGAGTGCCGGCCTGATATACAGGACCTTCCGGCGAGATTTGACTCATGATCTCTTTTTTGCCGCCATAAGCGCCCACCGGCAGGCCGCCGCCGATGATTTTACCTAAGCAGGTCAGGTCGGGCATAATACCGAACTTGGCCTGGGCACCGCCGTAGCTCACCCTGAAGCCGGTGATAACCTCATCAAAAATAAGGACAATGCCGAGTTCTTCAGTAAGAGCGCGAACCTTCTGGAGAAATTCCGGCTTTGGCAGGACAACACCCATATTGCCGGCAACAGGTTCCATGATCACGCAGGCGATATCAAGGGACTCGTCACGCAATGTCTTTTCAAGAATCTCCACATCGTTATAAGGGATGGAGACGGTGTTTTTGACAATATCGTCTGGCACACCAGGGCTGCCGGGGATACCCAGGGTGATAACGCCGGAGCCGGCCTTGACCAGGAAGGAGTCGGCATGGCCGTGGTAGCAGCCATCAAATTTAACAACCACCTTTTTGCCGGTATAACCGCGGGCCAGGCGCAGGGCGCTCATGGTGGCCTCGGTGCCGGAGCTGACAAAACGGACCATGTCCACCGAAGGCAGGGCATCGGTGACAAGCTCGGCAAGCTCTACCTCCATGGGGCACGGAGCACCGAAACTGGTGCCGTCTTGCAGGGCCTTTTCAATGGCCTCCTTAACGGCCGGGTGATTATGGCCGAGGATCATGGGGCCCCAGGAGCAGATAAAATCTATATACTCGTTGCCGTCTGCATCATAGACCTTAGAGCCGGCTGCCTTGGTAATGAAGCGGGGATCACAGCCAACAGATTTACAGGCTCGTACGGGGCTGTTAACGCCACCGGGAATGAGTTTTTGGGCCTGGGCAAAGAGGGCTTTGGAAGTGTCTGTTTTCATAACTTCTCCTTGGCAAAAAATAGTAAGCTACGTCAATGGTGGCGGGAAATTTCTATAATAATCAGTACAAAAGAGCGCTGAACTATAGCATGATGGTCTGCGGACTGTAAAGCGTTAGGAAATCGTTTTTTAATCAAAAAGAAATTTAATCTCGGTCCCTGTCGTGCTAAAATATCTCCACTTCCTTAAAAAACGAAATTTTCATTTAAACAACGAGTATTGATATGCCTCCATCACTTGTCGAACGCCTTGATGCCATTGAAGATTTACCCACCATTCCCCATACCATGCAGGCGGTTTTATCAAGCCTCGACTCTGTGTCAGCATCTGCTGATAAGTTGGAAGATATTATTAAGGAAGACCCGGTTTTGACGGCCAAGGTCCTTAAGATTGCCAACTCGGCGGCCTACGCCGGCGGTACCGAGATTTCCAGTCTGTCCAGGGCCATTGTGGCTGTTGGTTTTGATGAGGTTCGCAATATTGTCATCGGTCTTTCTTTGTCGGGTATTTTTTGTGACGATCTTGGTTTTGAGGAGTTTGATGCAGTTGATATCTGGCTCCACTCAATCGGTGTTGCCACCTGCGCCAAACTTATCGCCCAGGAGGTGGACGGCCTGGACCCGGACGAGATGTTCACCGTGGCCATGCTCCACGATATCGGCCGTGTTCTGTTTTGCCTCTATTTCCCGGATGAATTGCGTGATATCCTCGGTACTGTTGAAAGTGACGGTATTTCTCTGACAGAGGCGGAAGAGCAGTATGGTTTGACCCATACTGAAATTGGCGCCTATCTGGCTTTTCGCTGGAAGTTGGGTAATTTCATGGTGCACGTTATTCGTTACCATCATCATCCACGCAAGGCTGGCGATTATGTTCAGGCAGCAGCGGCTATCAATCTTGCCGATGCCATTGCTATTCAGCTCCAGATTGGCTGGAAAGGCATGGGTCCCTCCCCAAAAGTTATGGTCCCCAAGGCCCTTGGCTTAGACGGCGATAAAATCAAAATG
>SWCD01016714.1_pt2 | contig 21223 bp, 15 predicted proteins | sample 4693011 | NCBI WGS metagenome assembly SWCD01 (sample SAMN10267278, study PRJNA491770) | bioreactor metagenome | isolation source: DHS bioreactor inoculated with marine | place: Japan: Omine Ridge, Nankai Trough | reverse complement strand
GTTTTCAGGGTATCGGTGTTATTGTAATAAATCACTTGCCCATCTATGCCAAGGTATTGATAGTTTAATACTTTGGTTACTTCAAATGATTTGTAAAAGTCGAAATTGAGCGTGGCATTTGCTTCGGATGATTGAAATTTATCAAAAAAGTAGTATCCTGAAACGTCGAATAAATGCACTAGTTTTTTATCGCTTTTATAGTTGCTTTCAATGCCAATATTTCCTTCAATTAAATTGAATCGTTGTTTAAGCCTGCCTTCATCGATCATAATTTCAGGATATTCGGATGGTATATAGCCATAAAATCTATTGGTATTCAATTGATACTGAAAGCCCAGATCAATGATATGATCATTAATAAACTTATTGAAATTAAGATCTGCACTGGTATTGGAATACGGGCTTGTATAGTCAGGTATATTTTTGAAAGCTGACAAATGATAAATTTCGGTTGTAAAACGATGCTTGCTTCTTTTTCCGCTTGAGTGAAAGAAGTTGATATATGGGCTGAATTGGCTGCCAAGTCCGGCAAGCAGCAGGTTTTGCGAAATTTTCTCCCTTTTATCGACATTGATATTTGCCGGGGTAATAGGCTCCAATGTAATTCTAGTATCCGATTGCCTGTCGATATGGTTGAATTCAAACTCAGGCTTTGTGAATGTGAAGGAATGTGTTTCGGGCTTCTGGTTTAACTTATATGCTTCGTTAATAGAAGGGTCGAACGAGCCGATGATTGTGACCTGCTCATTGTGGTTTTTATCTTCGGTTTGCTCTGTTTGACCAAATGTGTATGAAATGGCTGATATTTGAATCAAAACAACAGCAAGCGATAATTTCAATATATCACTTTTTGCGTTCATAGGTTGATTGTTTATGTTGCTGCTACTATTCATTACTTGATTTCAATTTACTGATTTTTTCACGGGCTAACTGTCTCAGGTCATTGCCGCTGTAATTATCTATAATGCTTTGCAGGGTTTGTTCTGCCTGGAATGTATTGCCACGTTCGGCATAAATATCGGCCAGTAAAATAAATCCTTTAGCTACCCAATACGGATAAGCGGAATAACCTTCTTTTAGTTCATAGATCATCGACTCCGATTCGTCCAACTCATGCTTGTTAAAGGCGTTTTGAGCTAGCTCGTATTTTGCTTCGGCACCATATTCATTTGAACTCAGCTTTTCAACTATCTCAAATGATTCTATGGCCATTCTTGAATTTCCGGTAAGTTGATAAGATTTAGCTGTTAGGTAATTGGCATGCAACACTTGTTCATTGTCCGCCATGCCTGTTTCTTTTAGCAATTGCGCATAGGAAATGGTATTCTGGTAATCCTGTAAATAATAAGCCGAGCGCATGGAACCATCCAGCGCCTCCACAAGCATGTCCTGGTCTTCGGCAATATCCGCCAAGTGCTGGTAGTGTTTTTTCGACTCGGCGTACTGTTCTTTATTGTAGGTGATTCTAGCTATTTTTAAAAGTGCATTAGCTGTATATGGATTGTCTGGAAATGCGATGATCGATTCGTAATACTGCACGGCCCCGGCCTCATCTCCCAATTTTTCGTAGCAATCCGATAGGTAGTAATATGATTTCAGTACATAGCCACCCTGGGGAAATTGCTGCAAATAATTTTGTAATCTTGAAATTGCTTTTGAACATTCGTTATTCATAAAATAGTTCTCGCCGGAAGTGAATAAAAGGGAATCTTCTTCACTGGTTGAAACCTGCACAAAGTCAAGCTTTTTTGCATATTTGAAATAATCATCGATTTTGCCCTGATCCATATACACACTTTGGAGTGTGTTCAATGCTTCTTTTGCTTCAATGGATGCTGGATATTTATCAATCACTTGCTTCAAGGTTTTGATAGCCTGGTTATACTGGTTATTGCTATAGTACACGAAGCCCATTTTTACCAGTGATTTTTTCGAAAGACTGCTATTGGGAACTTCCTTTACCAGTTTGTCAAAATAGATGATAGCATGGCGCTGGTCATTTTGAATGAGATAAGTTGAAGCGATCTCGTACAAAGCATCGTCATAGAGGTAAGAGCTTTTGTAACGCTGGGTCAGATCGGTTAATAAGCTGATCTTGTTGTTAAAGTCGCCTTTGGCACCATAACAAAATGCCCTCTGGTAAATTGCGTAATCTGCATTCTTTGCATTATTTCTGATCGCTTTCTCATATAGTAATGAAGCATCGTCATATTTCTTTAAAATGAAGTAACTGTCTGCAAGGCGTAATGTTGCATCGCTGATCAGGTCCCTGTCTGAGGTGCCAGATTTGAGAAATTTATTAAAGTAATTGATGGCCTCGATGTAGTTTTTCTGGTTGAAATACGTGTAGGCAAGGTTATACAAAGATTTAGGATATAATTCTGAATTTGAAGATTCATCGGATGATATAAATTGATGGTACAACCTGGATGCACCTCCGAAATCTTTGGCCCGGTAAAGACCTTCCGCTTTCCAGAATAAGGCATTCAATTTGATATTCTCGTCAGCACTGAATTTAATAGATTTATCAAAATTATCTGCTGCATTCTGATAGTCACCCCTGTTAAATTGATCAACCGCATTCGTGTAGGCGATTTCCTGGTAAATAGATTGAAGTTGTGGACTGATATTTTTCGTTTTCTCGATAGACTTCAGCGCGGCTTCGTAATTATTGGAAGCCAGATACAATTGGCCTAGCAATTCATACGCATCATTTATTCTCTCTGTGCCGGGGTTATTTTCGATAAAGTCAGTGATAATCGCTACCGGATCATTGTATAAGTCGCCACCAAGTTCAATGGTCAGTTTTACATAATTATACAACGCATCCATGGTGATGTCGAGGTTGGTTTCGAGCTGATAAGCTTTTAAAAAGGCGTTTTGGGCAAATTTTTCCTGGCCAGTATTCAGATAACAAAACCCGAGGTTATACCAAGCATTTTGTTTATTATCACTTTCCGCTTCACTGGCATTTTCAAAATTGGAAATGGCAGCGCGGTACTCTTCATTTACAAACTTCGAATAACCAATCCTGTAATGTTCATCAGGACTCAGGTTTTTTGAACCTGATCTTTCATATTCAACAAAATATTCCAGGGCACTTATGTAATCGCCAAGGTTGTAGTACGAATTGGCGATCAATCGGGCTACTTCGCTCCTGGTTTTATGATCGGCCTTGTTCAGGTAAGTGTTACCCGCTTCGATCACCTTGTTGTAATCGCCACGTTCATAATAAATATGGATGATATAATAGGGTACATATTTATTGAATCTTTTGTTGTCTTCAATGGCTTTGAAGCTTTGTAGGGCTTCTTCGTACTCTCCTTTCTGGTATTGGATATGCCCGTAATAAAAGTTGGCGGCCGGTCCATAAGTTGTTTCTGAATTTAAAATCTCTGAAAATGAAGCGGCGGCTTCGTCAAACTGATTTAAGCTCAATTCACTGTACCCTTTTTTATAGTAATATTCGGCCCGCTGGTCTTTATTTAATTTGTTAGGTGAAGTTTTGCTGAAGGCTTCTAGTGTTTCTACATAACTTCTGTTTTTAAAATACAATGTGCCTAATTCAAAATATATTTTCGGCAGCCATGTACTTTCAGGGTAATCAGTTACAAAGTGCTCCACCTTATTTAAAGCGTCCTTATTGGATAGGGCGATGCTGCTAACCGCTTCGTAATAAGCCGCGTTTTCATAGAAGGCATCTTTTGGATCATCTGCTTCCGACATAAATTGAACGAACATCTGTTTGGCGGCACCGTAATTCTTCTGATCAAATAGACTGATCGCCTGACGGTATGTGGATTGTGGTGGATTGTAATAGATGGTTTTCTGCGAAAACAACAATCCCTGGCTAAATAATGAAAACAATAAGGTAACTGTTAAGAGTCCTTTTTTCATAGGTGATAAAACAATTAGTAATGGTTGAAAAAAGTAAAGGTTGCCTCAATAACGGTTGGTAAGTTTTTGATTCTGTTTTTCATTAAACGGTAAAATTCCATTTATCATATGAATGAGGCATATTATTTATGAAAGAATAAAAAAAGTTCAACAGGCTTATAAGCGGGATTCTGTACTCCCCTGAAATCGATCAGTTGAGTGCCTGTCATTTATCTGGGTTAAACATTGCTGTTTAACTCTAGCGGTCTACCCATCGATATCGGACGAGCAGTCCTCAAACACCGACATATTTGACCTTGCAACCCATAAGGTTTACCCCAATATACTGTCGCCAATGTATTGCGTGGGCTCTTACCCCACGTTTTCACCCTTGCCTGCCGAAGCTTCAGCGAAGGCTGGCTTGCCTCTACCCCGGCATAGGCGGTTATTTTCTGCGGCACTTTCTGTCACCTAAAAAGGTGCCTTCCCGTTAGGAAGTATGGTGCTCTGTGCTGTCCCGACTTTCCTCCCCCTTGCGGGAGCGACAGGCCGGCCTGTTGAACAGGACAAAGATAGGTAATCTGTAGGCTTTTTTGATAGTTTATAAATGGTAGTTACAGTAATTTACGAATTCATTACTTTTGATAAAAAATTATTCAATGGTACAATACATGGGATGGTTTGGCGGATATGAGATTATATTGATTGTTGTTGTGATCTTGTTGCTTTTTGGTGGTAAGAAATTGCCGGAATTGGCAAAAGGATTAGGAAAGGGCATCAAAGATTTTAAAACGGCTACCGAGGAAAGTGACCTTGCCAAGGACCTGAAAGATGTGGCTTCTGAAATGAATGATGTGAAGAAAGATGTGGACAAACTAAATCCAAAAAAAGCTTTTCAAATAGAGAATCCTCTCAAAAGCAAGAAGAAATAGCATAGTTTTGTGCAAAATTTCATTTGAGCCGGATTCAAGGGCTTTTGTAAAATAAAATTTCATTTGAGAAATTTAACAGAAGGTAAAGAAGGCAAGTTAATTTTGAATTTTGCCTTGCCTATGCTTGCGGGTAATGTGTTTCAGCAAATGTACAATATTGTTGACAGCATCATTATTGGCAAGGTGTTGGGCAAAGAAGCCCTTGCCGCAGTGGGAGCCAATTTCCCGCTGATCTTCGCGCTTATATCTTTCGTGGTGGGTATTGCCATTGGTGCAACTGTTATTATTTCACAATACTTCGGTGCAAAACAAATGGACCGTGTGAAAAGAACCATTGACACCCTGTATATCTTCATGTTTTTTGCTTCCATACTGATCACAACAGTGGGCATGCTCACTAGTAAATATATTTTTCAACTGATAAGTTTGCCTGACAATGTCATTCCGTTGGCTGTTGATTATTTTAATGTGTATGCTACCGGATTTGTATTCTTCTTTGGTTTCCAGGGAACCAGCGCCGTATTAAGAGGTCTTGGTGATTCAAAAACACCCTTGTATTTTTTGATCATCTCTACACTTACGAATATTGGCCTCGACCTGTTTTTTGTTCTGGGACTCGGATGGGGTGTAAAAGGTGTAGCACTGGCAACCGTTATTGCCCAAGCGGGCGCCTTTTTTACGATTATCTGGTATTTGAATCGCTACCATACTTTCCTGGATTTTTCACCATTGAAGATGCGATTTGACAGGGAAATTTTCAAAAAAAGTTTAAAAATAGGCTTGCCAACTGGATTTCAGCAAACCTTTGTTTCGCTTGGGTTTTTAGCGCTATACCGTATTGTAAATATGTTTGGTACATCTACCATAGCTGCATACACCATCGCTATGCGAATTGATATGTTTGCCGCTATGCCAGCGATGAATTTTTCAGCGGCCTTATCAACATTTGTGGGTCAAAACATAGGTGCCAATAAATTTGAACGAATAGGCCGGGGATTGAATTCAACCTTGGGGATGACTTCGATCATTTCTGTTTCGGTTACTATGCTGGCCATGTTTTTCGCCGAACCTCTGATGTATTTATTTACCAATGATGCTGAAGTTGTTGCAGTTGGAAAGCAATACATATACGTGGTCAGTGGATTTTATATCGTTTTTTCAACCATGTTTATTATCAATGGGGTGCTACGAGGGGCAGGGGATACATTCTTTCCCATGATCATAACAATTTTATCACTTTGGGTAATTCGCATTCCTGCATCCTATTTCCTTTCCCTTAAAATCGGTACCCTCGGTATATGGTGGGGCATACCTGTAGCCTGGGCCTTCGGTGTAATTGCTAGCTATATTTATTACAAAACAGGCAGGTGGAAATTAAAGGCAGTGGTAAAGCACGATACAAATGAATCCTGAAAAGTTGTTAACACTTCCTGATTGTTATCCAATGGGCATTGTTATTTAATCAGAACATATTTATTTTTACCCTTCATTTATTAAAACCAAATTGATGAAAATAAGCAGTTTATTTTATTTAGTAGCTATTGCAGCTATAATACCGGCTTGTATGCAAAACTCCCAACCTAAATTTCAGTATCCGGAAACAAGAAAAGTGGATACGGTTGACACTTATTTTGGTGAAAAAGTGGCCGATCCGTATCGGTGGCTTGAAGATGACAATTCAGATGAAACCGCCGAGTGGGTAGCCGCTCAAAATGAACTAGCGCAGGCCTATTTGAGTAAAATTCCGTTTAGGCAGCAATTACATGAACGGCTGACAGAAATATGGAATTATCCAAAATACAGGGCGCCGTTTAAAAAAGGGGAGCGGTATTTTATGTTTAAAAATGATGGGATGCAAAATCAGGATGTGTTGTATATGATGGATCATCCGGCTGATGTGCCAGAAATTTTACTTGACCCTAATACATTGTCAGATGATGGGACAGTAGCATTATCAAATGTGAGTATATCCAGTGACGGGAAATACATGGCCTATAGTACTTCAACAGGCGGGTCAGACTGGAATGAGATATTTGTGATGGAAATTGATTCGAAACGTGTGTTGAAGGATCAAATCAAGTGGGTGAAGTTTTCCGCCATTGCCTGGAAAGATGACGGCTTCTTTTACTCAGCCTACGATGAACCTTCTGAGGCTGATATACTTTCAGGCCAGAACCGTTTTCATAAGATATTTTACCACCTGCTGGGAACGGAACAGGGTGACGATCAGCTAGTGTACAGCAAGCCTGAAGAACCACTCAGAAATTTTTACGCCTACCTTACTGATGATGAGAAGTTTCTAATTGTTGGCGAAACGGAAAGTACAAGTGGTAATGCCTTGTATGCAGCCAGAATGGAAAATGTAAATAAAATAGACTTGAAAAAGATCGCTGACGGTTTTGATTTTGAATATGCGGTTATCGATCATGCGGGTGATGAGTTGATTATCCAGACGAACCATGGTGCTCCTAAAGGAAAACTGGTAAAAGTCGATTTCAACCATCCGGAGGAAAGTAATTGGAAAGAATTGGTGCCTGAGCAGGAAGAAATTCTGGAAGCAGCCACTATTGCGGGAGGAAAACTGTATGTGCAGTATTTAAAGGATGCCAGTAACAAAGCGTATTTTTATAACATGAATGGTGATTTCGAGCAAGAACTTGAGTTGCCGGGTATCGGAACCATCACCGAGTTTAATGGAACAAAAGATGATGATTTAGCTTTTTACAGCTTTACATCGTTTACCACGCCATCAAATATTTATACTTATAATATTTTATCGAACACATCAGAATTATACAAAGCATCGGAATTGAATTTTAATAATGAGAGATTTATTGCGAAACAAGTATTTTTTGAAAGTAAGGATGGTACACAAGTGCCCATGTTCATTGTTCATAAAGAGGGATTGGAACTTGATGGTAATAACCCAACCATATTATATGGTTATGGCGGATTTAACATCAGTCTCACGCCAGGTTTCAGCATCAGCAGGGCTGTTTTCCTAGAACATGGTGGCATTTACGTGATGGTTAATTTAAGAGGTGGGGGAGAATATGGTGAAGTATGGCACGAAGCAGGTATGAAAATGAACAAGCAAAATGTTTTTGACGATTTCATCTATGCCGCTAAATATTTGATCAAAGAAAAATATACATCCAGCGAAAAACTGGCTATAATAGGTGGATCTAATGGCGGACTACTCGTAGGGGCAAGCATGACACAGAAACCGGGTTTATTTAAGGTAGCAATTCCGATTGTGGGCGTTATGGATATGCTGAGATACCATAATTTTACCATTGGCTGGGCATGGGCAAGCGACTATGGCCGTAGCGATGAAAGTGAAGAAATGTTCAATTATTTACTGGGATACTCTCCTTTGCATAATGTAAAAGATGGTGTAAATTACCCGGCAACGCTGGCCATTACAGCCGATCACGACGATAGGGTAGTGCCGGCCCACACTTTTAAATTTATTTCTGAGGTACAGTCAAAAGATGGTGGTAAAAATCCAATTCTGGTCCGCATTGAAACAAAAGCAGGACATGGTGCCGGTAAACCCACTTCAAAGCAAATTGAGGAAGCTACGGATATGTATGGTTTTATTATGTACGAATTAGGTATGAAACCCACATTTTAGGATGTTACTTAACAATTTCTTAATATTGAATCTTGATAACTTATCAGAACATTTTATTTCTTGCAATTATAATCCAAAAAATACAATATATTGGAAACTATATACTTAGCAATTGTCTTAATCCTTTTTTTGTTAGCGGCATCTGATCTCATCGTTGGTGTGAGTAATGACGCTGTCAATTTTTTAAATTCAGCAATAGGCTCAAGGGTCGCTTCTTTTAAAGTGATCATGGCGGTTGCGGCAATAGGCGTCTTGTTTGGTGCTGTCTTTTCCAGTGGCATGATGGAGGTAGCGCGTAAAGGTATTATGAATCCTGGTATGTTCACTTTTGAGCAGATCATGTTCATATTTCTGGCCGTAATGATTACTGACGTGATTCTGCTTGACGTATACAACACTGTAGGCCTTCCTACTTCAACAACCGTTTCTATCGTATTTGAATTACTGGGAGCATCAGTAGGTATGGCATCCATTGTAGTCTTAATGAACAGTGATGGCAATACCGTCAGTGAGTTTATCAATTCTTCCAAAGCATTGGCCATCATTATGGGCCCGCTACGCTCGGTTATTATTGCTTTCTCGGTGGGTGCTATAATACAGTACCTTACAAGGATAGCCTTTTCTTTCAACTTTAAGAAAAGAATGAAATATTTTGGCGCTATTTGGGGAGGTATCGCTTTTACGGCCATGACCTATTTTTTACTTATCAAAGGTGCCAAAGAAGTAACGTTTATGACCACCGATATGAAAGCCTGGATAAGTGCCCATAGCGGGACCATTATTTTAATCAGTTTCGTCGGATGGACAATACTATTACAGCTACTCTACATGCTCTTTAAGTTAAACATTTTAAAGCTTATCGTGCTTGTTGGTACGTTTTCGCTGGCTATGGCTTTCGCTGGTAACGACCTTGTAAACTTTATTGGGGTACCCATTGCCGGGTACAATTCTTACGAACTATTTGTTGCAGCAGAAGGTGCGCAGGCAGACTCATTTTTTATGTCAGGACTGGCTGGTAAAGTGCCCACTCCTACATTGTTTCTGATATTGGCAGGCATGGTAATGGTTATTACATTATACACATCTAAAAAAGCCAAATCGGTGGTGCAAACATCACTTGATCTGAGCAGGCAAACCGAAGGCGAAGAGCGATTCAAATCCACATGGGTATCAAAATTACTGGTAAGGTATTCTATCAACATGTCATCAGGTGTAAAAAAAATTATACCCAACCGCATTGTAGAAGGCATCGAACGACAGTTTGAACCCAATGAAGAAACAGCAGCAGACCCCAATCCACCTACTTTTGATTTGATCAGGGCATCGGTAAATCTAACTGTGGCAAGTGTACTGATCGCGTTTGGTACTTCTCTGAAACTGCCTTTATCAACTACTTACGTCACTTTTATGGTAGCTATGGGTACTTCATTATCTGATAAAGCATGGGACAGAGAAAGTGCTGTTTATAGAATTTCAGGCGTCCTAGCTGTTGTTGGAGGTTGGTTTTTAACGGCCGTAAGTGCATTTTTTGTGGCTTTCATATTCGTGTATATATTCAATTATGGTGGAATCATTGCTATAGTTGCTTCTTTAATTTTGGCCGGATACCTAATGTATCGTACCCATGCACATCACAAGAAATCAAAAGAGGGCAAAAAGGAAGAAGCCCTTGATGTTCAAGCTTTGTCTGATGAAAATATTGCAGAAAAGTCGAACAAAACCATTGTTAAAAATCTGAAGAAGATATCAGTTGAGTTAGAGCGAATTATCTTGGGGCTTGAGAAGGAGGACGTTAAGGAATTGAAGAAAGCAAAAGCTGAGATTCAGAAGGTAACTGCTAAAACGAAATACCTAAAAGATCATATCAATGTGATTGTGGATAAGCTAAAAGAAGAGTCTCTTGAAAGCGCTTACTTTTTCGTTACTACACTTGATTATATGCGTGAAATGCTCCATAGTATCACTTTTATTGTAAATCCATCCGTTGTTCATGTTGATAATAACCACAAACCGCTGATTGAAGTTCAAATACAAGAATTGAGAAGCCTTGAAGAGAAATTAAACAAAATGATAGGTATTGTTGTCAGGAGTATAACCAAGCACGATTTTTCTACGCAAAAAGAACTGCTGGAACTGGAGCATGGTTTTCTGGAAATGATCAAACAGGTGAATAAGAACCAGATCAAACGACTTAAAAATGGTGAAGTTGGAACCAAAAGCAGCATACTGTTCTTAAATATCATTAACGAGATTAAGAACTTATCATTACAATTGGTTAATTTGTATAAGTCGCAAAGAGACTTTATAAATTTTAAAAATGGACCAAAAGTTTGATCAGTAAGTTAATGATTATTAGTGGAGGGCAGTCGGGTGTTGACCGGGCTGCCCTTGATTTTGCCCAGAAAAACAAGGTAAACTCTGGCGGTTGGTGCCCCAAAGGGCGGAAGGCTGAGGATGGTACAATTGATGAAAAATATCCGCTGGACGAAACCACTGATTCCTCTTACGAAAACAGAACAAAGTTCAACGTGCGGGATAGCGACGGAACACTTATTCTTTTTATAACTCCGATGGACGCAGGAACCCGCCTGACTTTTAAACTTGCACAGGAAATGAATAAGCCGGTTTTAGTCATCGACCTATCGGAAAACAAAGATGCGAGACATCATAAAGTGCACAACTGGATACATTTTAATCATCTGGAAATACTGAATATCGCAGGTCCGAGAGAAAGCAACAGCCCGGGCATCTATGCTGAAACGATGGAATTCTTGGAAGAGTTGTTCTTTATTAAGTACTCTTAACCGCCGCAACAAACCTGCATTTACCATGAATATCGGTATGTAGTTTGCCATGTTGAAATCCGTAATTGCTACATAATTGCAATACATTTTCGCCTTGTAGTTCATTGATTTCAAAATAAATACGGCCGCCACTACGCAGATGTAACATGCAAAATTCGAGTATGGCCTTAAAGAATAGCAAGGGATTTTCGTCACTCACAAAAAGTGCCTGGTAAGGCTCATAATCCAGCACATTTTTTTGCATATGCATTTTATCACTTTCAGTTACATAGGGTGGGTTACTAACTACCAAATCAAACTTTCCAAGTGATGGAAAGGAATCCCAGTTTAAGATATCCATTTGCCTGAAGTCAATATCAAGCCCGTTTTTCGAGCTATTGATTTCTGCCAACTCCAGGGCATTTCCAGAAATGTCAATAGCAGTTAATTTAGGATTCGGTAGATGTTTTTGCAATGCCAATGCGATACATCCGCTGCCGGTTCCGATATCGATCACATGTAAACCGGCAGTTTTTTCATTTTGAATAATGAGGTTTACCAGTTCTTCGGTCTCGGGACGTGGAATGAGGACAGATTCATTCACAGATAAAGTAAGATCCAGAAACCGGGATTTTCCTGTAATGTACTGTACGGGTTTATTGGCGAGTAAGGCTTTTACGGCTTTATGCAATTTGATTATCTCCGATTCACTTAACCTGATTTCCGGATCCAGTGCCATCCCAATCCTTGAATAACCAAAAAAGGATTCAATCAGGATGTCTAAAAGCTGCTTGCTTTCGTCAAGTCCATATTTCTCAGAAAGCATTTTAATATAGCCAGACTTAAGCGCTATAAGCAGGTTGTTTTTCCATATCATGAGTGCAATATTAAAGAATTCATCGGTATGCTTAAAATCTTATTTTTGCTGCTTAATCTTATGTACTTTGATGAAAAGATTTATCATCTTGTTTTTTCTCACTGTCGGTTTTTTATCTGGTAATACACAAGATAAAAACAAGTTTACCACTTATTGGGATAATGGTTTACGAATTGATAGTGATGACGGAGGTTTTAAAATTAAAATGGGCGGAAGGATTCAGTACGATATCATGCTTATCAACCAGGATGATTCACTAAATGCATATTACACGGCTGAAAACGGGTCAGAATTCCGACGGGCACGCTTATATACATCGGGAACCATATTTAATAACATAAAATTCAAATTCCAGGTGGATTTTGCTCCGGCAAGAGTGGTTTTGAAGGATGTGTATTTAACTTTTACCAAAATACCGGTAATTGGAAACTTTCAGGCGGGTAACTTCAAGCAGCCTTTCAGTATGGAAATGATCACAAGTTCAAATACAATTACCGAAATGGAGCGACCACTGACGAACCAGTTGGATCATGATCGCGATTTGGGGGTCATGGTATTTAATGATCATTTGAATAGCCGGCTTGCATGGCAAGCGGGTTACTTTGTGCCATCCAACAACAATGGAAAATACTCTGGGAATAAATACCAAATTACTGCCAGGGTATCAACTTTGCCCTTGTACAATACAAACAATGGGTATAAAATACTGAATATTGATGTAGCTTATTCATATCACTATGATGATCAGAAAGAACTGGTAATTGGTGTAAAACCCGAGGCACATTTGGCACCGAGTTACCTGAAGCTAAACATAGATGCGGTGGAGGATCAGCACCAGGCGAATGTGGGAATGGCATTGGTATTGGGGCCGGTGGCTTTCCAGGCAGCCTATACTTTTGCTATGATGCACCCGGCTTCTATATCCACACTTTCTGAAAACCAGTATTATTTTGATGCTTACTTCGGAACCATAAGTTGGTTTATAACCGGTGAGCATAAAAACTTCAGCAAATCAAAAACCGCATTTGATTTTGTAAAACCAAAAAGAAACCTGGGTAAAGGTGGTGCAGGCGCATTTGAATTATCCGTGAGGTATTCATCTATTGATTTTGACTATAAAGATATTCAGTCCGGAACGTTGAATGATATTACAGTTGGTTTAAACTGGTATGTGAACCCGGCAGTTAGATATATAATCAATTATATCAATGCTGATGTAAAAGACCTTGGCAGAGCAAATATTTTCCAAATGCGTTTCCAGGTGGCATTTTAAAATAAACTCGTGAATAACAACCAGATATATGCAGTTACCGGGGCGCAGGGGTCTGGAAAAACCACCTTTCTTAATAATGTGATTGCTGAACTTACACGTGAAAAAGTGCACATTGGCGGATTTATTGCCGAAGGGATTTGGAAAGCTGATAAACGCCATGGTTTTAACCTTATCAGTATTCAGGATGGTATTTCCATGCCCCTTTGCTTGAAAGAGCCCGTTGAAGGTTATATGAAACTCGGGCATTTCTATTTTAATCTTGCTGCCATACAATTTGGGAATGAGATCATTAAACGCGATAAAAAGCATGCCGAGATCATTATAATAGATGAGATTGGCATATTTGAACTGGAAGAAAAGCTATGGTATGAAGCATTTGATCAGTTGTTGAAGATGACTTCGATGCCGGTGTTGATCAGTGTGAGGGAAAAGATTGTACAGCAAGTGATTGAAAAATTCAATCTGAAAAGGGTGAAGGTTGTTCAGGCAGATGACCGGGTAGATGAAACCGTAGGGGCCATCATTTCAGGATTAAAAACAAATAATGGTAAGCAATAATTGCGGTTAAATTCGTTTTAAAGATGCAATTTTCAATGTACTTTTGCGTTCAGCTACTTAGGACTATGCGATTGAAAAATACAACAGTTTATTTCATTTTAGTACTGCTTTTTTTTGGATGCGGGACAGAACTCAAAGCCCAGATAATAAAAGGGGAAGCCATCGTGGGAATGAATTTAACACAGGTGGATGGCGATGAGGTATTTGGGTTTAAGAAAGTGGGCGCCAACCTGGGGGCAGGTGTGATGATCCCATTTGGTAAACGTGGCCGCTGGGATGTGTCGTTTGAAACACTGTTTACACAGAAAGGATCAAAGCAGAAAGCACAATTTCCTGACTCAACACTTATTACGTGTGGAGGTGATTCTACCATCGTAACCGGTCAATATAAACTGAATCTGAATTACGTGGAAATACCTATTATGATCTTATATACAGATAAAGATTTTATTTCAGCAGGGGCAGGCTTTTCATGGTCACGATTGGTGGGTGTTAAAGAATATGAACATGGAAATTTAATAGAAACAACTAATCTGAATAGCGGTGTGTACAATAAAAATGACTTTTCTATCCTGGCAGATTTTCGGATACGGATATATAAATCTCTAAAATTTAATTTACGCTACCAATACAGCTTATTGAAAATTCGGACACGAGAATTTTATGATTTACAGTGTAATATAAAAACGCGTGATCAGTATAATAATGTAATCACTTTTCGTTTAATTTGGGTGTTTAACGAAGTGCAAAGCCGAAAAAACTTTGCCAGCCCGGCTCAATAAAAACTATTTCCTGTTATGATAACTTGTTGCATGTCGCAGAAACTCAACTGCTGGGTTTTTGGCAAGCGGATGGTCTGTTTCCATGCGTTCGGGATGCCACTGCACCCCCATTAAAAAACCTTTTCTTTTAATATTCCACTCTATTGATTCAGGCAGGCTATCCTTTGCGTAGGAAGTAATAACCAGGCCTTTTCCAAGATTTTCAATACCCTGGTGGTGGTTGCTGTTCACGATGGATGAATATACACCGCTCATAGCAAAAAGTTGAGATGAGGTATCTAATGTCACTTCGTGGTAACAGTTTTGCCAATCTGACTGCCGGTGAACAACAGTAGTATTATAATCCGTAGGAATATCTATAATTAGTGTTCCTCCCAATGCGACATTCAATATCTGGAGACCCCGGCATACCCCAAAAACAGGCATATTGGTCTTGAAAGCAAAGTCAATTAAGGCCAGTTCAAGACTGTCGCGGTATAGGTCAAATTCACCGCACCTGATTGTGTCAGAAATCTTTCCATAGTAATCGGGAAACAAATCTTCGCCGCCTGTCACCAGAAGCCCATCGCAGTTATCCATAATTTCTATTGCTGAATCGATACTCATACCATATAAGTTAACCCAAGTAGTATTTTCACCATTTCTTTCAATCCACGATGAATAATTGGCATTTGTTTTCGAAATAGCAATTCTGATCGTTTCAGGTTCCTGTTCTAGGCATGAACATAAGGTGATGGCAATTAATCCAATCAACGTGACTAGGTAGTGTATTTTTCTCATAGAATAAAAATAGTAGATTAATCATAACCAATTAAATAGTCTTTAAAAAACTGGATGTATTGTACTGTAAACGTACTGTCTTTTTCCCTGATAACGAACTCTTCACTCGTTACCGCGGTATTATAAAACGATAGTTCCAAGTTGATCCTGTTGGGTGGCAGCCCTCTTTTCGGAATGATCAGCAATTGACGGTTGACATACAGCTTGTAATTTTTCGCGATTTGGATGAAGATTTTGCTTTCATCGTATGGCAATACCAAGCAGAAACGTCCATCTGCTTTCAACAGTGCCGAAGCGCCCCTGCAAAGACCTTCATAATTCAAACGGTCACCATGCCGTGCATCATTCCGCTTCTTTTCCTTGGCACGCATATCGTTAATGAAAAAGGGCGGATTCGAAATAATGAGGTCATATTTTTGATCAATATCTGATGCAAAATGATTAAAATCATCATGAAATGCATGCAATCTTTTATGGAAAGTGGCATTTAAAAAATTACCAGAAGCTTCTTTAAAAGATGTCTCATCCAGTTCAATGGCATCCACGTTGGCGTTAGAGCGTGCTGCTGCAAGTAAAGCCAAAATGCCGCAACCAGTTCCTACATCTAAAACTTGGGCAGCCCCATCTAAATCTGTCCAAATGCCAAGTAAAAGCGAATCAGTGCCTACTTTCATGGAAGACTGGTGATGGAATAAGCTGAATTGTTTCAGGTGGAACGGTCGTTTATCCGATTTTTTCGACATTATTTGTTGAGGTAAATATCCATCAAACCATCTGGTACTGTCACATGAATTTCTTTCTTATCCCGGTCTACTTTCTGAATGATGTTTCCAAAAATAGGAACCAAAACTTCCTTCTGGTCATGAAATATCTGCATGACCGCCTGGTTAGGATATTCAAGTATTTCACTTATTGGCCCAATCTTGCCAAAAGTCTTGTCTATCACATCAAACCCAACAACTTCATGAAAGTAGAATTTATTTCCGGTACGTTTTGGCAGTTCAGATAAGGGAAGATACATTTCTTTCTGTTGCAGCAATTCAGCTTTTTCAAGCTTAACAATATCCTGAAAAGTAATAATGGCTTTGTTGTTCAGTACCTGTATGTGCTTTATAAAATGAGGCACCAGGCTATTATTCATATTGATATAAACCATTTGAAGCCCCGTATATTCTGTAGGCTTATCCACATCAAGAAAAGCATTGATTCTGCCATCAAATCCATGTGGTTTGAGCAGCTTACCGAGAAAGAAAAAATCATTGAAATCCATGAAACAACTTTTACGTTACAAATTTAGGAGAATAATAGATTTGATAAAATAAAAAAAAGACCCAGTCATATGCCGGGTCTTCAATTTGTTAGATAAATGAATATGCTATTTATTCTTTATCTTTCTTTTTTTCATCCGCTTCCTTCTCTTCGGTCTTTTCCTTTTTTTCTCCTTCAGCTTCTTTTTTATTTTCTTCCTTCACCTCAGCTTTCTCCTCTTCTTTCTCTTCAACTTTTTTCTCAGCTTTTTCCTTTACATCCTCTTTCTTCTCTTCAACCTTCTCCTCTTCCTTCACCTCAGCCTCAACTTCAACTTCAACCTCTTCTTTTACAGATGATTCTTCCACTTTTTCAGCAACAGCTTCTTTCGTTAGCATTTCCTCTTCGGTTGATGCATCTACTTCTGTTACTGCCTCATCAGCTACTTGTGCTTCTTTTACTTGTGCCTCAATAGCGTCTGCTCTTCTTTTAGCCAATTCAGCTTCACGGGCTTCCTTAACTTTTGTTTCAGCTTCGAAGGCCGCCTTCTTATCAGCACGACTTTTTTCAGCCAGTCCGCTTCTTTTAGCTTCAATTTTAGCTTCTTTTTCCTTAAGCCAGGCCTGGAATTTTACTTCTACTTCAGCTTCTGTTAAGGCACCTTTTTTCAGGCCTTTAATCAGGTGATGTTTATACAACACACCTTTAAAAGATAAAATGTTTCTAACTGTGTCAGTAGGCTGAGCACCTCTTTGCAGCCAATCCAAAGCCTTTTCAAAATTTAAAATAATTTCGGCTGGATTTGGGATGGGATTGTATGTACCTATCTTCTCAATAAAACGCCCGTCTCGTGGTGCACGACCATCCGCAATTACGATATGATAAAAAGGTCTTCCTTTTTTACCATGCCGTTGCAATCTCATCATAGTTGGCATAACTAATTAATTTTTAAGTGAATAAATACGATTTTAAAATCGGGCTGCAAATATCCGATTATTTTTTGAGATATAAAACTATTTATTCTGAAAAAGCATTCTTAGTGCACAAAACGGTCTTTAATCTTTTCATTTGCCCGCAGAATGGTTACGGCATAGAGCAGGCGGTGGCCGGCATTTGAAAAGTCCAACTGGTCATAATTACGCAAAACCATCCCATAGCATGAAGGGGACAGGTCGCCTCTAGCCATCATTTCTGTGTAGTAGTTTTTAACCAACGGATTGTTATCAGACAACTGCGCTAACAAGTCGGCAAATTCACCTTTGGGGTTCATCTCCACATGGTAAGGGAAATATTTCTTTACTTTTCTTTTAACATCCATGCTGAAATATTCAATGGTGTCGCCCACCATAAATATTTCTTCCAACTCTTCTTTATTTAAACTATCAAATAGCTTCTCACGTGTGTCCGCATCAATCCCTGATCTGCCAAAATCACCATTTTTTAATATCAAAGGGCAAACAGAATCCAAATACCTCATGTACGCCTCATGTATATCAGCTATGCCTTGTGTATGTTCAAAAACGATCGAATCTGAAAAGGCTACAACTTGTTTGAATGCTTCCGTACTCCCGACATTAAAATCGGATCCTGAAATTTGTTTTTCCTTTTGGTTAAGCTGACAGGACGAAAAAATTGACAGGACAAAAAAAGCAATGAAAAAAAAGGTAGAATGTGTTTTTTTAACAAGTATCATTTACAGTTCTTTTTAATGAAACTGAGTTCCAGTTGGTTCAAAAATTAGTGCCAAAGTTATTAACAAATTTGAATCTATAGGGCTATTTGATTAATTTTGTTTCATTCCCCCGTGGTTTATTAAAAAGCTTAAAATCAACCAAGTAAATAAAGATTTAGTTCATGTTCCTGATTTTCGATACTGAAACAACCGGCTTACCAAAAAATTATAACGCACCCTTAACAGACTTTGATAACTGGCCCCGCTTGATTCAGTTGGCGTGGCAGATTCATGATCTTGCAGGCGAATTAATAGACGTAAAAAATTTCCTGATTAAACCCGATGGATTCGTCATTCCGAGGGGTGCCGAAAAAATCCATGGTATTTCAACTGAACGTGCCGAAAATGAAGGCTTGCCTTTGCGATTGGTTTTAAAGGAGTTCAATAAGGCCCTGGAAGCAGCACACGTAGTTGCCGGGCATAACCTTGAGTTTGATAATAATATTGTTGGTGCCGAGTTTCTACGGATGGATATGCAGACCACCTTATTCGATAAGAGGATGGTAGATACTATTCCAGTTTCGACACAGTATTGTCAGTTACCCGGTGGTAAAGGTGGTGCATACAAATGGCCTACACTTGAAGAGCTGCATGTAAAGCTTTTTAATGAGAAATTTGAAGCTGCTCATAATGCATCGGCTGATGTACAGGCCACCACGAGGTGTTTTCTCGAATTGATCAGAATTGGCTTGATCAATGCGGCATTGCTTGGTATAGATCCATCACAGATCGAAACCTTTTTACAGGCAAATCCTGGTCCAATTCAATCTATCGGGATTGATGTGGAACCTTACCATGAGGAAGAGGAAAGCTTTGAGCTGCCCCAGGAAGTGACGGAAACAGAATTGGATGAAGCCGATTTGCTGGAAGTGAAATTTACACATCTGCATGTACATACCCAATTTTCTGTATTGGATGGCATGTCGGGTATTCCTAAACTGATTAAAAAGGCCAAAGAAGATGGTATGGTAGCAGTAGCAATTACTGATCATGGCAATATGTTCGGGGTTAAAAAGTTCCACGATTTTGCAATAAAAGAAGGCTTGAAACCCATCATCGGATGCGAAGTGTATGTGGCCCGGCGAAGCATGAAACAAAAGGAAGCCAAAGTGGATCGTTCAGGATGGCATATGGTGTTACTTGCTAAAAATGAACAGGGCTATAAAAACTTGTTAAAGCTGGTTTCCGAAGCATGGATTAATGGACAGTATTACAAACCACGTATTGATAAGCAATTACTAAAAAAATATAAAGATGGCTTAATGGCACTCACAGCATGTTTAGGCGGTGAAATTCCTGATAAGATCATTAATGAAGGGGAAGAAATAGCCGAAGAAGCATTGCTGGAAATGAAAGATTTGTTTGGCGATGACCTGTATCTTGAATTGCAGCGACATGCCACCGGGGAGCCTGAAATGGATAAAAAAGTATATGATGATCAGGTATATGTGAATCGTGTTTTGCTCGACTTTGCTAAAAAACATCAACTAAAAGTGGTGGCCACCAATGATGTTCATTTTATTGATAAGGAAGATGCCGGAGCGCATGACCGTTTGATTTGTATTGGCACCGCCAAAGATATTGACGATAAAAATCGCTTGCGCTATACACAGCAGGAATGGTTTAAAACCCAGGGTGAAATGAAAGAATTGTTCGTTGATATACCCGAAGCTATTGAAAACACCAATGAGGTGGTTGAAAAAGTGGAAGTATACAAACTCAACCATAAGCCAATTATGCCCGAGTTTGTGATACCTGAGCCTTTTGCTGATGCCGATGCGTATTTACGCCACATAACTTATGAGGGTGCGGCAAAAAGATATGGCGAGATAAATGATGTACTAAAAGAGCGCCTGGATTTTGAGTTGGAGACTATCAAAAAAATGGGATTCCCTGATTACTTTTTGATTGTATGGGATTTCCTGAAAGCGGCGAGGGATATGGGTGTGTCTGTTGGACCAGGGCGAGGCAGTGCTGCAGGATCTGCGGTAGCATACAGCTTGAAGATAACAGATATTGATCCGCTCAAGTATGACTTGCTTTTTGAGCGTTTTTTAAATCCCGACCGGATTTCAATGCCTGATATTGATATTGATTTTGATGATGATGGTCGGGATAAAGTGCTCGAATGGGTGGCTGAAAAATATGGTAAAATGCGCGTGGCTCACCTGATAACCTTTGGTACCATGGCCGCCAAGATGGCCATTCGTGATGTGTCACGTGTGCAGAAGTTGCCCTTATCGGAAGCAGACCGTCTCGCAAAACTTGTACCTGACGGGCCCGGAGTAAATCTGGATTATGCATATAAAAATGTGCCTGAGCTTAAAAATGAATTGAAAAGTGGTACAGCCGAGGTGATCTCCGTATTAAAAAACGCATTAAAGCTTGAGGGGTCAGTTCGCAACACCGGAACCCATGCCTGTGGTATCATCATTGGCAGAGATGACCTGGACAAATACGTACCGCTGGCTTCCGTTAAAGATTCAGTGCTCAGCCTGGCCACACAGTATGATGGTAAGTTCATCGAATCGATCGGCCTTTTGAAGATGGATTTTCTTGGTCTCAAAACGCTCACAATTATAAAAGATACACTTGATAATATTAAAAAATCGCAGGGTATAGAGATTGATATTGATGACATTCCTTTTGACGATAAAGCCACTTACGAATTATACAGTAGAGGTGACACAACTGCCTTGTTCCAGTTTGAATCCGATGGAATGCAAAAACATCTCAAGGATTTAA
>SWCD01003423.1_pt1 | contig 21234 bp, 20 predicted proteins | sample 4693011 | NCBI WGS metagenome assembly SWCD01 (sample SAMN10267278, study PRJNA491770) | bioreactor metagenome | isolation source: DHS bioreactor inoculated with marine | place: Japan: Omine Ridge, Nankai Trough | reverse complement strand
GCACACGTCACCGTAGGAGCACAAAATGGATCAGATACCTTTCGGCGCCCTTGCCGCTTTGGTTGGACTTGCGACCGGTCTGGTTCTGGGACTGGCCGCCCGGCTGGGCAGTTTCTGCACCCTCGGCGCGATCGAGGCGGCGTTCTATGGCGACGATCAGCGCCGGGCGCGCATGTGGGGCGTGGTGCTGGGCACCTCGATCACCGCCACCTTCCTGCTGGAAGCCGCGGGCCAGATTGACCTGTCGCGCACCATTTACCATCAATTCGACTGGAATCCGCTGGGCAGCATCGTGGGCGGGCTGATCTTCGGCTATGGCATGGCGCTGGCGGGCAACTGCGGCTTCGGCGCTCTGGCACGGTTCGGCGGCGGCGAGATCCGGGCGATGGTCGTGGTGGTCGTGATGGGGATCTCGGGGTTTGTGACGTTAAACGGCCCCTTGGCGGAACTGCGGGTCCTGCTGTTCCCGATCACCCCGGCCGAGGGTCCTCAGGGCTTTGCCCAACTCTTTGCGCAGGCAAGCGGGCTGCCGATGCTTCTGGCCGCGCTGCCGATTGCGGGGCTGCTGTTCTACTGGGCGTTCTCGCACGCGCCCCTGCGCCAGTCGGCCAGTCATATCCTATGGGGGCTGGCTGCCGGGTTGGCCCTTGCCGGCGCCTTCTGGGGCACCTCGGTCATCAACCATGAGAGTCTGGGCGAGGTTGGCGTCGCCGGTCACACATTCACCGCCCCGCTGGGCCGCACGTTGCTGTATCTGATGACCTCGTCCGCGGGGGGGATCAGCTTTTCCGTGGGCTCGGTTCTTGGTGTATTGGGCGGCGCTTTGCTGGGCTCGATGATCAAGCGCGAGTTCCGTTGGGAGGCCTGCGAAGATCCGCGCGAATTGGGCCGTCTGGTCTCGGGCGGGGCGCTGATGGGCGTGGGCGGCATCGTGGCGATGGGATGCTCGATCGGTCAGGGGGCCTCGGCCTTCTCGACGTTGGCGTTCTCGGCGCCCGTGACGCTGGCGGCGATCATCGCCGGGGCGCTGGTGGGACTGCGGCAACTGTTGCAGGGCTTTCAGCCGGGCTGACACAGGCTTTGCAAGACGGCGCGGGTTTTGTCGGGAATCGGCACGGGCCGGCGGGTCTGCCGATCCACGTTCACATGCACAAAGCGCCCCTCGGCAGCCGCCGAATCCGCCTTCTCGCGAAACAGCCCGATCGCATATTCGACCGAGGATCGGCCCAGCCGCGCCACCCGCAGCCCCGCCGTCACCGTATCGGGAAAGGCCAGTTCCGCGTGATACCGGCAGCCCGTCTCGGCCACCAGAAACACGGTGTCGCCGTCGGTGGGGTTCAGCACGCCCTTCCGGATCAGAAACCCGTTCACCACGCTGTCGAACAGGCCGTAATGCACGACGTTGTTCATATGCCCGTAGACGTCGTTGTCGGCCCAGCGGGTGGTCATCGGCTGGAACAGGGCAAAGTCCGCCCGGACGGCGGGAATCTGAGCGGGACGACTGGTGGAGCCGCTCAAAACGCCGCCTCGTAGATCGCCAACGCCGCGGCCTCGTCGACGGGACGGGGGTTGTTGACCAGCAGGCGCTGCTGGTTCATCGCGTCCCGCGCCAGCATCGGCAGCGCCTCGCGCCCGATGTCCACGTCGCGCAGCCGTGCGGGCAACCCGCAGGCCTCTGCCAGATCCTGCAAGGCATCGGCGAAGGACGCGGCGATGGCCTGCCGCCCTTCGGGAAGGCCGCCAAGATGCGGAAAGGGGATGGCCGCGATCTCGGCATAGGGTGCCGGTGCCGTCAGCGCGTTGAACCGCAGCACATGCGGCAGCACCAGCGCGTTCGACAGCCCGTGCGGCAGCTTGAAATGCCCGCCCAGCGGATAGGCCAGCGCATGCACCGCCGCGACGGGCGAATTGGCAAAGGCCTGACCGGCCAGCAGCGAGCCCAGCAACATATCCGACCGGGCGGCCAGATCGTCCGGGGTGCGCACCGCGCGCAGCAAAGCGCCGCCCATCAGCCGCAGCGCCTCGCGCGCCAAGGCCCGCGAGATCGGGTTGTTGTTGGGGTTGGCCGAGGCATAGGCCTCGATTGCGTGGACCATCGCGTCGATACCGGTGGCGGCGGTGACATGCGCCGGAAGCCCCAGCGTCAGTTCCGGGTCCAGCAGAGCCACGTCGGGCAAGATGACGGGGCTGACGACCCCCATCTTTTCACGGGTGCCGGTGGTCACGATTGAAATGGGCGTCACCTCGGACCCGGTGCCCGCCGTCGTGGGCACCAGCATCAGGGGCAGTCGCGGGCCTTGGGCATTGCCGACGCCGTAAGCGTCCGCCAGCGGCTGATCGCTTGCCGCCAGCAGTGCCGCCAGCTTGGCCACATCCAGCGACGAGCCGCCGCCCAGCCCAAGCACGCCGGTCGCATCGGCCTCGCGGGCTTGGGCGGCGGCGGCCTCGACCACCGCCTCGGGCGGGTCGGCGACCACATCGGCGAAAAGCGTGACCGTCACGCCGGCCTCGGCCAAGGATTTCTGCGCCCGGTGGACGATGTCGGTCGCCATCATGCCGGGGTCGGTCACAAGCAGAACGCGGGGGCCCAGAACCTCTTGGGCGATGACGCCCAACTCGTCGGCCAGACCGGCCCCCATGCGGATGCTTTTGGTGGTGTTGAAGGTGAAACTCATGCGTGCCGCCCCTGCCCTGCGTGATCGCGGGCATGATGCGCAGGGCGGCGGCCAAGATCAACCGAGAGAGGCGGTCCCGGCGGCAGAGACAGCGGCAGAGACGGCGGCAGCGTCAGCGGCGGCGTCAGCCTCGGCCGCGGTAGGTCGGCACGCCCTGATCGGGGACCCAGACGCCGGCGGGGCCCTCGCCGGTCTGGTAGAAGATGTCGATGGGGATGCCACCGCGCGGATACCAGTAGCCGCCCAGCCGCAGCCAGCGCGGTTCAAGGATGTCGATCAGGCGACGGGCGACCGTGACCGAGCAATCCTCGTGGAACGCGCCGTGATTGCGAAAGCTGGTCAGGAACAGCTTCAGCGACTTGCTTTCCACCAGCCAGTCGCCGGGCACGTAATCAATCACCAGATGCGCGAAATCCGGCTGGCCGGTCATCGGGCAAAGCGAGGTGAACTCGGGCGCGGTGAAACGTACGGCATAATTCACGTCCGCCTGCGGGTTGGGCACCCGTTCCAGCACGGCCTCTTCGGGCGAGGCGGGTTGCTTGGTTTCGCCGCCCAGCATGGTCAGGTTCTGATAGATGTCGTCGGTCATGGTCAGTGCCCTTCCGGGGTAAGTTCAGACGCCGCGCTTGTTGCCCCAGATCAGGACGTGCAGTTGCGGCAGGATATGTGCGTCGAACCAGCGGTCCGCAAGCGCACGGTCGACCAGCCATTCCATCCGCGCGTTGAGGCCGTCCATGTCGATGGGCGCATCCTCGGCCTCGGGCGGGGGCGGGGTGTGGTTGCCGGGTTGCAGATAGACGGGCAGATCGGGGTAACGGGCGGCGACGTCGCGGGCCCAAAGGTAATCGCCTTCGTCGAAGATCACGATCTTCAGCACCGTCGGCGCGTCTGCGGCGGAGCTCAGGCAGGCGTCGAACTGCGTCCAGTCGGGGGTTTCCCCGGACGAGGGCGGCTTGGGGCTGAGGATCAGCAGCGACAGCCGCGAAAACCACTCCCGCGCGACCGAGCCTTGGGTTTCCAGCGCAAAGCCGTAGCCCGCCGCACGCCCAGTCTCGATCAGCGGGCCGAAGTCTTGGATCGCGGGGTTGCCGCCCGACAGGGTCACGGTCAGCGGCTGGCCGCCCGACAGATCGCGCACCCGGTCCCACACCTGGCCTGTGTCCATCGCGGCCCAGTCGTGGCGATAGGCGCTGTCGACGGCATGCAGGCTGTCGCACCACACGCAGCGGTAATCGCAGCCCCCTGCCCGCACGAAGACCGTGGGCTGGCCGATCAACGCGCCTTCGCCCTGAATGGTGGGGCCGAAGATCTCGGCGATGCGCAGCCGCTCGGCCTGCGCGGTGGGGGCCGGGCGCAGGGCTTCAGAGGCAGCCTTGGGATCGGCCTGCGCCGTCATGGCCGATACTCGGCCCATGTCTTGGGCGTCTCGCTGATGCGCACGGCGCTGACCTGCGGCCAGCTTGCCTGCGCCCGCTCAAAGATCGTCCGCGCCAGCCACTCCGAGGTGACGCCGTCGTGGCCGAAGACATCGTTCAGGTGCCGGTGATCCAGCGTGTCGTCGATCCACGCTTTCAGCGGGGCAAGCGCACGGTAATCGACCACAAAACCGTCGTCGTCCAGCGTCTGTGACGAAAGCTCGACCTCGACGATATAGTTGTGCCCGTGCATCCGGGCGCAGGGGTGATCGTCGGGCAGTCGGCACAGCTGATGCGAGGCCGAGAAGTGGAATTCCTTGGTGATGCGATACATCACGCCTCCTTCGCGGCGATGGCCGCGCGCCAGAAATCGGGGTCGGCATAGAGGGTCGGATCGTCGACCCCCGCCAGATGAAACGCCTCGCGCCGCTCGACGCAGGTGCCGCAGCGCCCGCAGTGGATCGCGCCGCCCTTGTAGCAGGACCATGTGTCGGCAAAGGGGGTGTCGTGGCGGGCCCCTTCGGTGACGATGGCGGATTTGGGCAGATGGACGAAGGGCGCCAGCAGACGGATGTCGCCGTAGCCTTCCAGCGCATGGGCCTGCATGGTGTCGAAGGCTTCGATGAAGCCGGGGCGGCAGTCGGGATAGATGAAGTGGTCGCCGCCGTGCACCGCCGTCGCCACCGCATCCGCCCCGCGGGCCGAGGCGACGCCGAAGGCCACCGTCAGCATGATCGCGTTGCGGTTGGGCACGACGGTCGCGCGCATCGTCTCTTCGGCGTAATGCCCGTCGGGCACCTCCACGTCGTCGGTCAGCGCCGAGCCCGACAGCAAGGCCCCCACAGCCCGCAGGTCCACAAGCTGGAACCACACCCCCAGACGGTCGGCGCAGGCGCGGGCGCTGTCGACTTCCTTGGCGTGGCGCTGGCCGTAGTCGAAGGCCACGAGGCCCATCAGGTTGCCCTGCGCCGCCACCGAATGGGCAAGCGACACCGAATCCAGCCCGCCCGAGCAGATGACGATCGTCTTCATGTCTTTAGTCCTTGTTTTACGAACCGGGTAGGCTGCGACCGGTGCCCGAAACCTGCGGGCGGGGGTGGTGTAGCCAAAACCCGCGCAGAAGGAAAGCCCGGGCGTTGACGCTTGGATTGCGGTCAGGGCGCGTCGGCCAGCGCCTCCATCGTCTCATGGGCCTCAAGCGGGTGATAGCAGGCATAGGAATGCACGCCGCCTTCGTAGGGGGGGAACGCCTCGCGGCACTTGGGCGTAGCCTTCCAGCAGCGCGGGTTGAAGGGGCAGCCCGGCGGGGCGGCCAGCGGCGAAGGCAACTCTCCCTCCAGCTTGATGCGCTGGCGTTTGGCGCGGGGGTCGGCCACCGGCGTCGCGGACAAAAGCGAGCGGGTGTAGGGGTGGCGCGGATGGGCGAAGACGTCTTCCTTAGGCCCCTGTTCGACCGGGCGGCCCAGATACATCACCATCACATCGTCGGCCAGATGGCGAACCACCGACAGATCGTGGCTGATGAACAGATAGGCCAGCCCCAGCCGGTCCTGGAGATCGACCAGCAGGTTCAGGATCTGGCTTTGGATCGACAGATCCAGCGCCGAGACAGGCTCGTCCAGCACAAGGATCTTGGGGTCCAGCATCAGGGCGCGGGCCACGGCCACGCGCTGGCGCTGCCCGCCCGAGAACATATGCGGGTAGCGTTCGAAATGCTCGGGGCGCAGGCCGACCAGGTCCAGCATCTCGCGGGCGCGGGCCTCGCGGTCATTTGCCGAGACCTCGGGGCGGTTCAGCTTCAGGGGCTCCATCAGCGTGGCACCAATGGTCTGGCGCGGATTGAGAGAGCCGTATGGATCCTGAAACACGATCTGCACCATTGACCGCAGGTCGCGGTCGCGGCTGGCGCCTTCAGGGCCGATCAAATTGCCGCCGATGGTCAGTTCGCCGTCGGTCGGCGCCTCGATCATGGTGACGACGCGGGCCAGCGTGGACTTGCCGCAGCCCGACTCGCCCACCACGGCCAGCGTGCGGCCCGGCGTCAGGCTGAAGCTGGCGCCGTTCAGGGCGCGCACCACGGCGGGCTTGCGAAAGGCGCCGCCGCCGATTTCATAGTGCCGGGTCAGGCCCGAGGCGGTCAGGATGGGCTGGGCGGCCCCGTTTGCCCTGTCTGCGCCGTCTGACATGTCGGTCATGTCTGTCATGCTCATGCCGGAACCTCCTCGCGGTTTTGCGGAACGCCTTCGATCAGCGGGTAATGGCACAGCGCCTGACCCAGCGCCTGCGGCTGGCGCGGCGGCACGACGGTGCGGCAGCGGTCGTCGGCAAAGGCGCAGCGGGGCGAGAACAGACACCCCTGCGGTCGATCGAACTGTCCCGGCACCACGCCCTTGATCGTGGGCAGATGCTTGCCGGTGGCGCGTTCCGGCAAAGCCGCCAGCAGGGCAGCCGTATAGGGGTGGTGGGGGTCGTCGAACAGATCCTCGACCGGCTGCTCCTCGACCTTCTGGCCAGCGTATTGCACCGAGACCCGGCGGACGGTCTCGGCCACCACGCCCATGTCATGGGTGATCAGGATCATCGCCATGCCTGCGGTCTGTTGCAGGCCGGTCAAAAGCTCAAGGATCTGGGCCTGAATGGTGACATCCAGCGCGGTCGTCGGCTCGTCCGCGATCAGCAGCTTGGGCTGGCAGGCAAGTGCTATGGCGATCATCGCCCGCTGGCTCATGCCGCCCGACAGTTGGTGCGGGAAGGCGTTCAGGCGTTTGGCCGGATCGGGAATGCCCACCAGTTCCAGCAGCTCGACCGCCCGGTCCTGCCGTTGGCGACGGTCCAGCGCGGTGTGCAGCTTCAGACTTTCCTTGATCTGGAAGCCGACGGTGAAACAGGGGTTCAGGCTGGACATGGGTTCCTGAAAGATCATCGAGATATCGCGCCCGATGATCTTGCGCTTGGCCCGCGCCGACAGGCTGCGCAGGTCGTGGCCGTCGAACTCCATCTTGTCGGCGGTGACGGTGGCGGTCCAGGGCAGCAGGCCCATCAGCGCCAGCATCGACACCGACTTGCCCGAGCCCGACTCGCCCACGATGGCCATCAGATCGCCCGGCTCGACGGTGACATCGACGCCGTCCACCGCGCGGAACGGGCCGCTGGCGGTGGTGAAATCGACCGACAGATTGCGGATTTCCAGAAGCGGCATTGGCTCAGCTCCTTTTCAGCTTGGGATCGAGGGCGTCGCGCAGCCCGTCGCCCATCAGGTTGATCGCCAGCACGGTCACAAGGATGCACAGGCCCGGGAAGGTCACGACCCACCATGCCCGCAGGATGAACTCGCGCGCTTCGGCCAGCATGGTGCCCCATTCGGGCGTGGGCGGCTGCGCCCCCATTCCCAAAAAGCCCAGCGCGGCGGCATCCAGCACAGCCGTTGAAAACGACAGCGCCGCCTGCACGATGATCGGCGCCAGACAGTTCGGCAGCACCGTGCGGAACATGATGCGGATCGGCCCGGCGCCCGCCACCCGCGCGGCGGTGACATAATCGCGGGTCCGCTCGGACAGCACGGCGGCGCGGGTCAGGCGCACGAAATGCGGCTGCAACACGATGGAAATCGCGATCATCGCGTTGATCAGCGAGGGGCCAAGGATCGCCACCAGCACCAGCGCCAGCAGCAGGCTGGGAAAGGACAGCACGATGTCCATCACCCGCATGATCAGCGTGTCACCCCAGCGCGGCGCAAAGCCCGCCAGCACCCCGATCACCACCCCGAAGAACGAGGCGATGCCCACAACGACCAGACCGATCAGGAACGAAAAGCGCGCGCCATAAAGCAGCCGCGACAGCATGTCCCGGCCCAGCGGGTCGGTGCCCAGCGGGAACTGCCAACTGCCGCCGGCCTCCCACACCGGGGGTTGCAGCAGGTGGTCGCGGAACTGGGCGTTGGGCGTGTAGGGCGCCAACAGGGGCGCCGCGATGGCGACCAGCAGGAAGCTGGCGAAGATCACCAGACCGACCACCGCGCCGCGGTTTTCCTTGAACGAGGACCAGAACTCCCGAAACGGCCCCGGCGGAGCGGTGGCCACGGTGCGGGCGATCTGCGAGCTTGCGTCGGCCATGATCCTAGCCCTTCCTGATCTTGGGGTTGATGAAGCCGTAAAGCACGTCGACCGACAGGTTGACGATCATCACGATGGTGGCGATCAGCAGCAGCCCGCCCTGCACCACCTGATAGTCACGGCGGAAAATGGAATCGACCATCCACTTGCCGATGCCGGGCCACGAAAAGATGGTCTCGGTCAGGATGGCGCCGGCCAACAGGGTGCCGACCGACAGGCCGATCACCGTGACCACCGGGATCATCGCGTTGCGCAGGGCGTGCAGCCCGTTCACGCGCAGCGGCGACAGGCCCTTGGCGCGGGCGGTGCGCACGTAATCCTCGCCCAGCACCTCCAGCATGGCCGAGCGGGTCTGCCGCGCGATCACCGCCAGAGGGATCGTCGCCAGCACGATGGTCGGCAGGATCAGGTGACGCACGGCGGACAGGAACGCCCCCTTCTGCCCCGACAGCAGACTGTCGATCAGCATGAAGCCCGTGGGCGTGTCGAAGAAATACATCAGCGAGATGCGGCCCGACACCGGGGTCCAGCCCAGCCCGCTGGAAAAAACGATGATTAGCAGCAGCGCCCACCAGAAGATGGGCATGGAATAGCCGATCAGCGCCGTGGTCATCAGCGCCTGATCGAAGAACTTGCCGCGGTTGACGGCGGCGATCACCCCCGCCGGGATGCCCAGCGCCACGGCCAGCAGGATCGCGCAGATCGACAGCTCCAGCGTGGCGGGGAACAGGGCGAAGAACTCGGTCACCACCGGCTTCTTGGTCACGAAGGACGTGCCAAGATCGCCTTGGAACAGCCCGCCCAGATATTCGAAATACTGCTGCCACAACGGACGGTCGAACCCCATCTTCTCGGACAGCTCGCGGTAGCGCTCGGGCGAGACACCGCGTTCGCCGGCCAGCAGCAGGATCGGGTCGCCCGGGATCAGCCGGATGAAGGCGAATGACACGACCGTCACCCCGAAGAACGTGGGCAGGAAGGTCAGCAGGCGTCGGAACAGGAAGGAAAACATATGGGGTCTGCCGCTGTTAACTCTGATGAGGCGGGCCGGGACAAGCCCCCGCCCGAATGCAAAAGAGCGGCCGGTGAATGCACCCGGCCGCCCCCGTGTTAAAGCTCCGCGTTACTCGGAGACGCTTACACCATAGAAGATGTGACCGCCGAACGGGTCGATCTTGTAGTCCTGCACCGACTTCGCAATCGGCTCGAACACGACCGAGTGGGCGATGGTGGCCCAAGGCGCCTGCGCCTTGAACTCGACCTGCGCCTCTTCGTACAGCTTGGTGCGCTCGGCCTTGTCCGAGGTGACCTTGGCCTTCTGGATCAGGTCCTCGAACGGCTGGTGGCACCATTGCGCGCGGTTGGACCCGCCGACACCGTCACAGCCCAGCAGCACGGCCAGAAAGTTGTCGGGATCGCCGTTGTCACCGGTCCAGCCCAGCAGCACTGCGCCGTCGCGATCCTCGTCCTTCGAGCGGCTCAGATACTCGCCCCACTCATAGGACACGATCTCGACGTCGACGCCGACCTTCGAGAAATCTTCCTGGATCAGCTCGGCCATGCGGCGGGCGTTGGGGTTGTAGGGGCGCTGCACGGGCATCGCCCAGAGCTTCATCGACAGGTCCGAGACACCGGCGTCGGCCAGCATCTTCTTGGCGGCCTCGACGTCATAGCCGTCATCCTCGACCGCGTCGTTATAGGACCAGATGGTCGGCGGGATCGGGTTCTTGGCGACCTTGCCGGCGCCCTGAAAGATCACGTCGATGATGGCGTCCTTGTTGATCGCCATGTTCAAGGCCTTGCGGACCTCGGGCTTGTCGAAGGGGGCGACCTTGGTGTTGTAGGCCAGATAGCCGACGTTCAGGCCCTCTTGGCTCATCAGGTTGATCTGCTCGTCCGATTTCATCGCCTCAAGGTCGGCGGGGTTCGGGTAGGGCATGATGTGGCATTCGCCCGCCTTCAGCTTCTGGTAGCGGACCGAGGCATCGGGGGTGATGGCGAACACCAGATTGTCGATGGGCGCCTTGCCGCGGAAGTAATCCTCGTGCGCCTGATAGCGGATCACGGCGTCTTTCTGATAGGCGACCATTTCGAACGGTCCGGTGCCCACGGGCTGCTGGTTCAGCATCTCGACCTTGCCGTCGGCGGCCAGCTTGTCGGCGTATTCGGCGGACATGATCGAGGCGAAGTCCATCGCGAGGTTGGCGACAAAGGGCGCCTCGGGGCGGGTCAGCTTGAACTTGACGGTATAGTCGTCGACCTTCTCGATGTTTTCGATCAGGTCGGGCATCGACATGCCGTTGAAGTATTCCCAGGTGCCGCCCGACGCCTTGTTGAACGGGTGGTCGTCCAGACGCTGACGCTCGAACGTGAAGATCACGTCATCGGCGTTGAACTCGCGGCTGGGCGAGAAGAACTCGGTGTCCTGAAACTGGACGCCCTTGCGCAGGTTGAAGGTGTATTCGGTGCCGTCCTCGGACACGTCCCAGCTTTCGGCCAGACCGGGCACAGTCTCGGTGGTGCCGCGCTCGAACTCGACCAGACGGTTGTAGACGTTCTTGGCCGAGGCGTCGAAGGTCGTGCCGGAGGTGAAAAGGGCCGGGTCGAAGCCCTCGGGCGAGCCCTCGGAGCAGTAAACGAGGGTCGAGGCGGACGCGGCGCTGCCCAGAAGGGCAGCCGCCGTCACGGCCGCGGCAATAGCGGGAATTCTTGTCATTCCTCTGTCTCCTGTTGGTGCATTTTCAGAGACCCCGCCAGCAGCGGCGGGGCATCCCATACAGGAACGTGAACAGCAGAATTGAGCAAAGCAACCAAAATCAAGAGCACCGCGGATCAATTTTTTCCGGATGGTCAAATTATTTCAATTGTTTCGTGTAGGCCGGGCGCAGACTAATTTCTGGTCTCGGGTCTGCTGCGCTGTCGGAGGCGCCCCGTTGGATTGGCATCATCAGCGGGGCGACTCAGTCGCCGGAGCGGTGGGCGGGCGGCGTCGAAGGCCGCCCGAACCGGTCAGGGTTTGCCGCGCCGGGGGGCGGCGGTGCCGCCTTTGCCACCCGGTTTTCCGGCGGGCTTGCCACCGGGTTTTCCGGCGGGCTTGCCACCCGGCTTGCCGCCCGGTTTCCCAGAGGGCTTCCCGAACTTGGCGCCCGCAGGCTTGGCCCCCGGTTTGCCCTTGCCCCGCGGCTTGAGCGAGCGGGACGGGTCCGAAGCCCAGTCCGGCGCCGCGCGTTTCTCGGGCTTGGCCGAGGTCGCGCCGGCGTCCTTGCGCGGTGCGTCGGGTTTGGCTTTCCAGTCGGGTTTGCCCTTGGCCTCGGGTTTGCCTTTGCCCGCCTTCCAGTCGTCTTTGCCCTTGCGGGGCCGATCCGCCGGGTCAGACTCGCGTTTCTTGTCGAAGCCGGATTTCGCGGGTTTGCCCGGCTTGTCGCCGGTTTTCCCGCCGGGCTTGCCGCCCTTCTTCTCCCACGGCTTCGAGGCAGACTGCCCTGCGCCCTTGGGATCGAACCGCTCGGGCTTGTTGCCCTTGCCCGCTTTGAACGGCTTGGCCGAGGTCTGGGCGCGGGGATCGTCGGCGGCCCCTTCGACGCGGGGCTTGGCGCTGGCTTCGGCGGGGGGACCCTGATCGGCCTGCCAGCCACCGGCGGGCGGGGTGTGGGCGCGGCTGTCGGCGGTGTCCTTGCCTTCTTTGCCGCCCCCTTTGTTGCCCTTGTAGGGCTTGCCGCCCTTCGGACCCCGGTCGTCCCGCTCGTGGCGCGGCTTGCCGCCGCCCGCGCGGGGCGGGCTGGCCAGATCGGGGGCGCTGTCCAACTGGCGCAGGCGCGCGCCTTCTTCCAACTGCATCGAGGGGCCAATGGCCGCCAGAAAGCCCGGAACGCTGGTGGTCAGAACCTCGACAAAGGTTTCGCGCTGCTGGATGCGGATCGCGCCGATGTCGTCGCGGGTGATGTCGCCCATGCGGCACAGCAGAGGCAGCAGCCAGCGCGGCTCGGCGTTCTTGTCGCGCCCGATCGAGACCGAGAACCACGTGCCGGGGCCGAAGGACTCGCGGGGGCGGGCCTCGACCTTGCCGGTGGACAGCTCTTCGGGGGCCGAAACCCGGCTGCGGTAAAGACGCAGATAGGCGGCGGCCAGTTGCTCGGGCTGGAATTCTGCGACCAGCCGGTCGACGAAGCCACGCTCGTCCTTGCCGACGGGCTCGTTCCATGCGGGATCGGCCATCAGCCGTTCCTCGTCGCGCTCCAGCACCTCGGCGGCCGAGGGCGGGCTGGCCCATTCGGCCTGCACCTTGGCCATGCCCAGCAGACGCTCGGCCTTGCGGCGGGACTGAGAGGTGACGATCAGCGCGCTGACCCCCTTGCGCCCGGCCCGGCCCGTGCGCCCCGACCGGTGCAGCATCGTATCCGAGTTCGAGGGCAGTTCGGCGTGGATCACCAGTTCAAGATTGGGCAGGTCGATGCCCCGCGCGGCCACGTCGGTCGCCACGCAGACGCGGGCGCGCCCGTCGCGCATGGCCTGCAGCGCATGGCTGCGCTCGGCCTGACTAAGCTCGCCCGACAGGGCCACGACCGCGAAGCCACGGTTGGAAAAGCGAGTGGTCAGACGGTTGACCATCGCGCGGGTGTTGCAAAAGACGATGGCGTTGGCGGCCTCGTAATAGCGCAGGACGTTGATGATCGCGTTCTCGGCCTCGCGCGATTGCACGGTCAGGGCGCGGTATTCGATGTCGGCGTGCTGGCTAGTGCCGGCGGTGGTGCTGACGCGGACGGCGTCGCGCTGATAGCTGCGGGCCAGATTGGCGATGCCCGCCGGCACCGTGGCCGAGAACATCAGCGTGCGGCGATCTTCGGGGGCTTCTGACAGGATGAACTCCAGATCCTCGCGGAAGCCCAGATCCAGCATCTCGTCGGCCTCGTCCAGAACCACGGCGCGCAGGCTGTTCATGTCAAGCGAGCCGCGCTGGATGTGGTCGCGCAGACGGCCCGGCGTCGCCACCACGATATGGGCGCCGCGATCCAGCGCGCGCCGCTCGTCGCGCATGTCCATGCCGCCGACGCAGGATGTCACCACCGCGCCCGCCTTGCCGTAAAGCCACGTCAACTCGCGGCGCACCTGCAACGCAAGCTCGCGCGTGGGCGCGATGATCAGCGCCAGCGGCGTGGCGGCGGGGCCGAAGCGGGTCTCGTCGCCCAGCAGCGTCGGCGCGATGGCAAGGCCAAAGCCCACCGTCTTGCCAGACCCTGTCTGCGCCGAGACCAGAAGGTCCGCGTGGTCAAGCTTGGGGTCGGTGACGGCCTCTTGGACCGGCGTCAACGTGGAATAGCCCTGCTGTTCGAGGGCGTCGGAAAGGGTCTGGATCACGAGACATCACCTTGTTCATTGGTCGGCGCAGCGCCGGGGGGCGGTCCCGGCGACAGCACGCGGGACGGGCCAGAATAAATGCCCGCGCCCGGGCCCTGGGGCCCCGGTCCTGCCGGGGCCGGTCGTATCAGCAACATGTTGCACGCCGCAGCCCGATACGGCCCGCGACCGGCAGCACCTAAAGGCCGCCGCATGGAATGTATATAGCCGAGTTGCGCGAATTTTCCGCGTATGGGGGGAATTCGCCGCGGAACGTCGCGACGAAGGGCGTTCGGAAGGGGGGCGTCAGGCCCCCGGCCCGTCTGCTTCGCGCGAGGCGAGTACCGGGCGATTTGCCCGATCTATCCACCCGGTCGATAGAATTTATACAAACCATTCGTTTTTCGCATGTTCGTCCGGAGGGTATGGTGGCGCATTTGGAACGGAAGGGATTTTACCATGCATGGCACCGCATTCTGGTTTTTCGCCTCGGCCACGCTTTACGTCACCGTGGGCATGGGCTGGGGCATCATAATGGCCGCGACCGAGGACTTTGCCCTGTCGCCGGCGCATGCGCATCTCAATCTGGTGGGATGGGTCACGATGGGCCTGTTCGGTCTGTACTATCATATGGTGCCCGAGACGGCCGAGACATGGCTGGCCAAGGTGCATTTCGCCGTCGCGACCGTAGGCTTGTGGCTGATCGTGCCGGGGATCGTGCTGGTGGTTCAGGGCGCCAGCCCCACCGTGGCCAAGGTGGGGTCGGTCCTGACGCTGCTGTCGATGCTGATCTTCGTGGCGACGGTGTTCCGGTCGCGCGTGCGGCGGCCTTCGGCGCTGCCGGCGGAATAGACACGCGGGGCAGAGGGGGGCGAAAGGGCAGCCAGAGGGGGGCGAGTTAGGTCCCCGCCCCGCCCCCTTTGTTGTCGACGTCAGCCGATTGCGGCCAGAACGGCGTTCAGGCAGGTCTCCATATCGGCGGTGCCGCCCAGATCGGCGGTGCGGGTCTCGGACCGCTCCAGCGCGGTTTCGATGGCGGCTTCGATCTCGGCGGCGGCCTCGGCCTCGCCCAGATGGTCCAGCATCATCGCCGCCGTCCAGATCGCGGCGATCGGGTTGGCGATGCCCTTGCCGGCGATATCGGGGGCCGAGCCGTGCACCGGCTCGAACATCGACGGGTAGATCCGTTCGGGGTTGATATTGGCCGCCGGAGCGATCCCGATCGAGCCTGCGACCGCCGGGCCCAGATCCGACAGGATGTCGCCAAAAAGGTTCGAACCCACGACCACGTCGAACCAGTCCGGGTGGGTGACGAAATGGGCGCAGAGGATGTCGATGTGGAACTGCGCGGTCTCGACGTCCGGGTAGGTCTTGCACATCTCGGCAAAGCGTTCGTCCCAGTAAGGCATGGTGTGGACGATGCCGTTGGACTTGGTGGCCGAGGTCACGTGCCGGCGCTTGCGGGTCTTGGCCAGCTCGAAGGCGTATTTCATGATCCGGTCGGTGCCGGTGCGGGTGAAGACGGCCTGCTGGCTAGCGAACTCACGCTCGGTGCCGGCGAAGGCGCGGCCGCCGATCTCGGAATACTCGCCCTCGACATTCTCGCGCACGACGATGAAATCGATATCCTCCGAGGTGCGCCCCGCCAGTGGTGATTGCACGCCGCGCAACAGGCGCACCGGGCGGACGTTGGCGTATTGGTCGAACTCGCGCCGCAGCGGGATCAGCAACCCCCAGAGCGAGACGTGATCGGCCACGCCCGGAAAGCCGACGGCCCCAAGGTAGATGGCATCGTGGGACCGGATCTGGTCGATCCCGTCCTCGGGCATCATCCGCCCGGTTTCGGCGAAACGCTCGCAGGACCAGTCGAACTGGTCCCATTGCAGCGAAAAGCCGTGCTTGGCGGCGACGGCATCCGCGACGCGGGCGCCTGCGGGGATGACTTCGCGCCCGATCCCGTCGCCGGGAATGGTTGCGATCCGGTAGCTTCGGTCCTTGGTCACGGTCAGATGTTCCTTTTGAAGAAGTCGAGGGATTGGGTGATGATGTGCTCGGGCAGCTCTTCGGCCAGATAGTGTCCGCCGGGCAGGCTTTCGCCCTCGACCTGCCGGGCGCGTTGACGCCACAGGTCCAGACAGTCGAAATGGGCCTCGATCGCGCCTTGGGCGCCCCAAAGCACCCGCAGCGGGCAGTCGATCAGGCGCCCTTGGTCTTCGTCGTCGTGGACGATGTCGATGGTGGCGCCGGCGCGGTAATCCTCGCAGCTGGCGGCGATGGCCTCGGGCGTGCAGAAGGCGTCCAGATAGGCGTCGCGGGCGGCATCGGTAAAGACCGACAGGCCTGCGGTGCCGCTGCCGCATTTCTCCAGCCAGAAGGCGCGGGGATCGGCGCCGATCATCCGTTCGGGCATCGGCGCGGGCTGGATCAGGAAAAACCAGTGCCAGTAGGCGCGGGCGAAGCCGTCGGTGGTGTTGGCATACATCTCTTTGGTCGGGGCGATGTCCAGCAGCAGCATCGCAGCCACTTGATCCGCGTGATCCAGCGCCAGACGGTGGGCGACCCGCGCCCCCCGGTCATGGGCCAGAACGCCGTATCGGGTGTGACCAAGCTGTTGCATCAGCCCGGCCATATCCGCCGCCATCGCCCGTTTCGAATAGGGGAAATGATCGTCCGAAGTGGGCGGCTTGTCGGATGCGCCGTAGCCGCGAAGATCGGCGGCGACGACGGTGAAATGCCGGGCGAGCTGGGGCGCCACCGCGTGCCACATGGCATGGGTCTGCGGGTAGCCGTGCAACAGCAACAGGGGCGGCCCGTCGCCGCCGTGCACACAGTTGATGTCGACGCCGTTCGTCCGCACCAGTTGCTGTGAGAACCCCTTGAACATGCTGTCTGACCCCGCCGATTTCCCGCGCCCGATGCGCCCGCGCGCAGCATAGAACAGCCGGCCACCGGGGTCGATGCATCTGTCGGAACTTGGGCCGCGCCATCGAATGCCGCACGCCCATCGACGCGAGTCGCAAAATTTTCCGGCAACTTTTTCCGGCTTTTAGGCGTTGGAATGCCTGACGGCATGACAGGGACCAGCACGAGGGGAAGATCGAATGGCTAAGCCATCACCACAGCACTCGACACAGAAAAAGACCCGGACAGCAGGCGAGGCGGCCGAACCCGCGTCGGACCACGCCGGGGCTGCATCCCCCGCCCAAAACCCCTCTCAATCTCGCGCTCAATCTCGCGCCCGCCCCGACCCGGCGATGGCGCTGGATCTGTTCCGCCGCACCCGTGCCCGCAGCACCGATCTGACCCGCGATCTGACGCCCGAGGACATGACCGTCCAGTCGATGGAGGACGCCAGCCCCACCAAATGGCACCTCGCCCACACCACATGGTTTTTCGAACAATTCATCCTGCGCGAGAAGGCCGGGGACTATGTGTCGCCGGATGACCGCTTCGCGTATCTCTTCAACTCGTATTACGTGCAGGCCGGTCCGCGTCACGCACGCTCGCAACGCGGTCTGATCACCCGTCCGGGGGTCGAGGATGTGCTGTCCTATCGCGCCCATGTCGAACAGGCGATGGCGCGGCTGCTGCAATCCGATCAGGCCGACGATGCGCTGGCCGAGATGGTCGTGCTGGGCTGCCACCACGAGATGCAGCATCAGGAACTTCTGGTCACCGACCTGCTGCACGCCCTGTCGTTCAATCCCCTGCTGCCCGCCATCCGCAAGCCCGAGCCGATGCCGACCGTCGCCGCCACCCCGATGGGCTGGACCGACCACGACGGCGGCATCCACCGCATCGGCCACGATGGCGCCGATTTCGCCTATGACTGCGAGCAGCCCCGCCACGAGGTGCTGTTGCGCCCCTACCGTCTGGCCGACCGTCCGGTCAGCAACGGCGAGTGGATCGAATTCATGCAGGACGGCGGTTACAAGACGCCGCAGCTTTGGCTGATGGAAGGCTGGGCCGCCGTTCAGCGCGAAGGCTGGGACAGCCCGCTTTACTGGTGGCAGCAGGACGGCGAGTGGTGGACGTTCCAGACCCGTGGCGCCCAGCCGGTGAACCTTGCCGCCCCCGTCGCCCACGTCAGCTATTACGAGGCCGAGGCCTATGCTCGCTGGGCCGGCAAGCGTCTGCCGACCGAGGCCGAGTGGGAGGTTGCCGCCCAAGACGCCCCCATCACGGGCAACTTCATGGACGACGGCCCCCTGCGCCCCCTGCCCCGCCGCGATGCGGGCGACCGGCAGCTTTATGGCGACGTCTGGGAATGGACCCAGTCGCCCTTCACCCCCTACCCCGGCTTCCGCCCGCCCGAAGGCGCGCTGGGGGAATACAACGGAAAATTCATGATCAATCAGATGGTCCTGCGCGGGGGGGCCTGCACCACGCCCCGCGAACAGATGCGCGCCAGTTACCGCACCTTCTTCCATCCCGACAAACGCTGGCAGATGACCGGTCTGCGTCTGGCGGACGACCAATGAACAAGGTCTCGGCGGACGCCGCCCGCACCAGTGAATTCGCCCGTCTGGCCATCGAGGGGCTGAACGCCAGCCCCAAACGCGCCGAGGCGAAGTTCTTTTACGACGAGAAAGGCTCGCAACTGTTCGACCGGATCTGCGAGCTGGAGGAATATTACCCCACTCGCACGGAAACCGCGATCCTGCGCGACCGCGCCCCTGAGCTGGCCGAATGGGTGCCCGAGGGCGCCGCGCTGGTCGAACTTGGCAGCGGCTCCAGCATCAAGACCGGCCTGTTGCTGGACGCGCTGCCCGGACTGGGGGCCTATGTGCCGCTGGATATCTCGACCGAGCATCTGCACGCCAGCGCCGCCGCCCTTGCCGCCCGCCATCCAGGGCTGGAGGTTCACCCCGTCGCGGGCGACTTCACCCGCGACATCGCCCTGCCCGCCGATCTGGCCGAGACGCCCAAACTGCTGTTCTTCCCCGGCTCGACCATCGGCAATTTCACCCCGGACGAGGCCGGCAAGCTGCTGCGCCGGATGCGGAATGTCGAAGGGGTGGCGGGCTTCGTCGTCGGTGTCGATCTGCGCAAGGATGCCGACCGGCTGGTGCGGGCCTATGACGACGCCAAGGGCGTCACGGCGGCCTTCAACAAGAACCTGCTGCACCGGATGAACAGCGAACTCGGTGCTGATTTCGACCCCGAGGCCTTCGCCCATGAGGCCCGTTGGAACGACGCGCAAAGCCGGATCGAGATGCATCTGGTCAGCCTGCGCGACCAGACCGCCCGGATCGGAGGCCACGCCATCGACTTCACGGCGGGCGAGACGATCCACACCGAAAGCTCGCACAAATACTCGACCGAGGCATTCCGCGATCTGGCCCAAGCCGCCGGCTGGACCAGCCGCGATGTCTGGATCGACGCGGACAGCCTGTTCAGCGTGCATGTGCTGACGCCCTGAGGGCTCAGCCCTCGGGGTGGGCGCGGCCCTCGTACATATACGTCATGGGACGGGGGCCGGGGGCATAGCCGGTATCAAGCCGTTCCAGCTTGTAGCCCGCCTGTCGCAATTCGTCGGCGACGGGCCGGTTCAGGTGGCAGTTGCCGGCACAACGCTGCCAGACCGGGGTGATCATATCCTGCAGGCGGCGCACGCCCTTGTCGGGCGACAACCCATGCTCGACAAACAAAAGCTGGCCGCCGGGGCGCAGGACGCGGCGCAACTCGGCCAGCACCCGCTGCGGGTCGGTGACGCTGCACAGGGTCCATGTCACGGTCACCGTATCGAAAGCGTCGGTTTCCAGCGGCAGATCCTCGGCACTGGCTTCGATCAGGTCAACCGGGACCACGGCGGCATCGGCCCGCGACCGCGCCAGATCCAGCAGCGGGGCCGAGGGATCTATGGCCGTGATCGCCTGCACCTGTGATCCGTAAAGCGGCAGGTTCAGGCCAGACCCCACGCCGATTTCCAGCACCTTGCCCGTGGCCGCCCCGATCACCCGTTCGCGATAGGGCGTCAGAAGACCCGCGCCCATCGCCATATGGGTCAGCCGGGGCAGGATCATCGCATTGTAGAATCCCATCACGCGTCCCCCTTGCACTTGGCTGTCGAAGGGATGGGCCTCGGGCGGCGTCATGTCAAAGGACAATCGCGTGAGGGGGACAATCGCGTGAGGGGCGGCTTGCCAGTGACGGATGCGTCCGGGCGAAGCCCCGCGTCTGCCCCGCCGCTGACGTCCGTCAGGCCCCGCGCCGGAAAATCTTGGCAAACTCACTGGCCAACTCGGCGCTTGCCAGACCGGGCGCATCCTGCACCGAGGCGCGGGCCCTCTGGGCAATCTCGGGCGGCAGCACATCGGCGCGGGACTTAAGCAGGGCTGCGAAGAACCCGGGCGTGAACTCGGGGTGCGGTTGGCAACTGAACGCCCGGTCGCCATAGCGCAGAAAGGCGTAGCGGCAGAAATCCGAGTGCCCCAGCACGGTCGCCCCTTCGGGCAGGGTGACCACCTGATCCTGATGCCACGCCATCAACGGCAGGGTCCGGTCGCCCAGCGTGTAATCCACCTGCCCCACCGACCAGCCGCCCGCGAATTTCTCGACCTTGCCGCCCAGCGCCTGCGCCATGATCTGGTGCCCGAAGCAGACGCCGACGATGGGAACTGCCGCGGCAAAGGCTGCGCGTATGAACTCTTCCAGCGGGGGGATCCACGGATGATCCTCGTAGACGCCAAAGCGCGAGCCGGTGATCAACCAGCCGTCGGCCTTATGCACATCGGCGGGCAGCGTGCCGTCCAGAACCGGATAGGTGGTGAACTCGAACCCCTGCCCCTCCAGCAACCGGCGAAACAGCGCGTCGTAATCGCCTTGAAGGGCCGTGACCTCATCGGGGCTGCGGCCGGTTTGAAGGATGCCGATTTTCATGTCGGTGATGTCTCCGTGGGGGGTGTGCGCGGGTTGCGGGGCGCTCATACCCCCAACCGGTCGCGCAGGCCATACCACCACGATCCCATCACCGAATAGGGCACCCGGAACGCCCGTCCGCCGGGGAACGGATACCAAGGCAGACCGGCGAAGACGTCGAAGCGGGACAGATCGCCGGTGATCGCCTCGGACAGGATCCGCCCGAAAAGATGCGAGCCTGTGACCCCGTGGCCGCTGTAGCCGTGGGCGAAATAGGTGCTGGTCCCGATCCGGCCCATCTGCGGCACCCGGCTGAAGGACAGCGCGAAATTCCCGCTCCAGGCATAGTCGATGCGGGTTGAGGCCAGTTGCGGGAAGACCCGGCGCATGTTGCGCCGCAGCTTGGCCTTGATGTCGCGCGGATCGGCGCCGCCATAGACGGTGCCGCCGCCGAACAGCAGCCGCTTGTCTGCCGACAGCCGGTAATAGTCCAGAATATACCGGATATCCTCGACGCAACCGTCGCCGGCGATCAGCGAGTGCGCCAGTTCCGGGGCCAGCGGTTCGGTCGCCATCACCTGTGTCGAGACGGGCATGACCCGCGGCGCAAGCTGGGGCACGACGCCGCCCAGATAGGCGTTGCCGCACAGCACCAGCGTCTTGCAGATGACCGTCCCTTGCGCGGTGCGCACCACGGGCCGGGCGGCCTGCGCATCAACCGAAACCACGGGCGAATGTTCGTGGATGATGCCGCCCAGACGTTCGAACGCCGCAGCCTCGCCCAGCGCCAGATTAAGCGGGTGCATGTGACCGCCCGAGCGGTCCACCAGCCCCCCC
>SWCD01005432.1_pt1 | contig 21245 bp, 25 predicted proteins | sample 4693011 | NCBI WGS metagenome assembly SWCD01 (sample SAMN10267278, study PRJNA491770) | bioreactor metagenome | isolation source: DHS bioreactor inoculated with marine | place: Japan: Omine Ridge, Nankai Trough | reverse complement strand
AGCCGCTGCAGCCGACCGGCTCCGCCGGCGGCTGAGCGCCGCGCGTTGGGCAGACGAGACAGCCTCGCACGGGGGAGTCCCGTTAGATGCGACTAGAGATTTGCGCACCTTAGTGGCCGGGGAAGCACGCAGAGGATTCGAATGGAACGAGCGCAGATTAGAGCCCGCGCGTGGGTCTATTCAAAGGTGATGGGGTGTGCGAGTCGCACAATCGCCAGTCGACGGTTGCGTTGCCCAACAATAGCTCTGCGGCAGCCTGAGGATTCACCATGTACCTGTCACATCTAGGCCTACGCAACTTCCGTCAGTTCGGCGACAACGACGACAATCTGGAGCTCCCGCTGAGCAGCGGCGTGACCGCGCTGGTCGGGCGCAACGACAGCGGGAAGTCGGCCGTCATCGACGCCATCCGGTACGCCCTCCTGACACGCGACCAGAGCTACATCCGTGTCCAGCCCGAGGACTTCCACATCGACGAGGCCGGCGCGCAGGCCGACGAGATCTTCATTCGGTGCCAGCTGAGCGATCTCAACGACGATGAGAAGGGGGCTTTCGCCGAGTACCTGACCTACGCCGGCGCCGACGTCTCCTTGATCGTGAACTGGGCTGCGCGAAGGCGTAGCGAGTCTCCCAGCGCTCGTCGGTGGGTCGATGTATCGGTTCGTAGCGGCGTGGACGGCGCGGGGCCGACGTTCGAGGCGTCTGTGCGCGAGCTGCTGTCGAGCGCCTACCTTCGGCCGCTCCGCGACGCAGCACGGGAGATGTCGTCGGGTCGCGGTTCTCGGCTCTCGCAGATCCTGGCGAACGTCCAGGAGATCAGCCAGGGCGACGCTTTCGACGAGAACGTCCTTCCGGCCGACCCAACCGCAGTGAGCAAGCTGAGCCTTCTGGGCCTGGCGGACTACCTCCGCCACAGCGTGAAGACGCACCAGGGTGTGAGCGGAGCCGAGACCGCGATCAACACCCAGTACCTGTCCTCTCTCTTCCTGCGGGGCGACAGTCTGCAAGGCCGGATCTACCTTACCGAAGGCGGGAGCGACGCGATTCGCTTGCGTCGAATTCTGGAGCGGCTCGAGCTCGGCTTGTTCGAGGCATCGACGTCCAGCGCCCGCGGGTACTACGGTCTCGGCTCGAACAACATCCTATACATGGCGTGCGAGTTGCTGCTCCTGGGACGTGAGCCCGAGGGGTTGCCCCTCCTGCTCATCGAGGAGCCCGAAGCGCACCTCCACCCCCAACGCCAGCTGCGGCTGATGGACTTCCTGTCGAGCGCTGCCGCCGGCAAGGTGAAGGAGTCACGCCGCGCGGTCCAGGTCATCCTGTCGACCCACAGCCCCAACCTAGCGTCGACCATTTCGCTCGAGAATCTCGTCCTGTTGGAGGGCGGACGTGCCTACTCCCTCGCAGAAGGCGAGACCAAGCTGGGCACCGGCGACTATCGGTTCCTTGAACGCTTCCTCGACGTGACCAAGGCCAACCTCTTCTTCGCCCACGGCGTCATCATCGTTGAGGGAGACGCCGAGGCCCTGTTGCTCCCCACGCTTGCCCGGCTCCTAGGCACCGATCTGACGGAGCGCGGGGTCTCCGTCGTCAACGTCGGCGGGACGGGACTCCGGCGCTTCAGCAGGGTCTTCCAGCGGTCCGATGACGCTTCGCCACCAGTCTCCATCCCCGTAGCCTGCGTCGCTGACATGGACGTGATGCCCAACTGCGCGCCCGCCATCCTCGGTCTGGTCGAAGGCGATGACGATGAGAAGTGGAAGAGTTCGAGACGGCGCTGGAAGGCAACGCGCGACTTCGGCGACAAGGACAAGCCGACTGAGGAGGCGCTGGCCGAGCGGCGCGAGCATCTGTGCGCCTCGGACGGCCAGTCCGTCTGCACGTTCGTCGCGGACCACTGGACGCTCGAGTACGACCTCGCGTTCTGCGGCCTTGCCGAGGAGGTCTACATAGCCGCCAGCCTGGCCAAGAACGACACCGCGATCATGGAGGGGAAGAAGACCGTCGCTGACGTCGAGGCGGCGGCGAAGACCGAGTTCGAGCAGCTCTTGGAGTCGGCTGGTGATGATCGCGCGGTGCTCTGCAGCCACATCTACAAGCTCTTCCACTCGGGCGGCGCATCCAAGGCGATCGCCGCCCAATACTTGGCCAACGCCCTCACCGCCCATGGGGAGAAGGACGACTTCGACCCGGCAACGTTCGCGGGGAAGCTGCCGCCCTACGTCGTCGAGGCCATCGCTCACGCGACTGGAGCCGTGGTCCCAGCGGCGCCAGCCGACGACGAGAGCCCCGTGGAGGACACGGATGGCTGACCCGCAGTCCGTCATTCCGCAGGTCGTCGACGAGGATGTCGAGTGGATCTGCCGCGTCATGGGCCTGCGCGAGTTCGACGAGTCCCGACGGGAGTTCCTTCGCGCGCGGACGACGCTCGACGTGTCCGCGTGCCCGGGGAGCGGCAAGACGACGCTGATCGTCGCCAAGCTCGCCATCATGGCCCGGAAGTGGCCGCACCGGACGAAGGGCATCTGCGTGCTCTCCCACACCAACGCAGCACGCGAGGAGATCCAGCGGCGCCTGCGCGGCACGGTCGTTGGGCAGCAGCTGCTCTCCTACCCGCACTTCATCGACACCATCCACGGCTTCGTGAACCGGTTCCTCGCACTGCCGTGGCTGAACTCCAACGGCTTCCCGACGTCCACCATCGACGATGATGTGGCCACCGCTTTCCGGCGTCGGGCGATCGGGGAGCCCGGATATCGCACGGTGCAGTCGTTCCTCGAAAAGCATTACAGCGGCTTCGACAAGCTGCGGATTCGCGACCGGAACCTATGGTTCGACATAGGAAGGCCCTTCCCGGCGGGGTCGAATACCACGACGCACAAGTTGGCTCGGCAAGCGATCGAGGCCGCATCTAGCGCGGGCTTCTTCTGCTACGACGAGATGTTCGTCTGGGCGAAGGCTCTTCTTGAGGACTGTCCGGCCGTTGCGACCTGGCTCCAGCGTCGCTTTCCGTTGGTGATCATCGACGAAATGCAGGACACGTCCGAGCTTCAGGTCGGCGTCGTTGCCACCGTGTTCCGTCGCGACTCGTCGCAGGTGGTCGTTCAGCGCGTTGGTGACCCGAACCAGGCCATCTACGATGGGGCTCCCCCGGATGCCGAGGGATCGGATGGGTTTCCCGATCCGGACAGGTGCCTCGACATCCCGAACAGCTTCCGGTTCGGTCCCTCGATTGCCGCGCTTGCTTCGCCGTTCGCACTCATTCCCGTAGGCCCGAATGGCCTCCAGGGTGTGGGCCCGCGGACGGTTCGCGATGCCCCCGAGTGCTGTTCTCATGCGGTGTTCGTGTTCTCGGACGAGAGCCCGGCGGGGGTTTTGGACGTGTTCGGCCACCATGTGCTTTCGATCTTCAGCGACAGCGCCCTCGCTGAGGGGGCTGTCTCCGCCGTCGGCGCGGTACATAGAGCTCACCCCGAGATCGACCCGGGCCACGCTCACTACCCGAAGACCGTGCCGCACTACTGGTCTGGCTACACCGCAGAGATCGGGCGCCGCGACCCCCACCCGGGAAGCTTGGTCCAGTATGTACGCGTAGCACAGGCTACCGTACGGGACGGGCACGACCTTTCGTCCGGCGTCGAGAAGATTGCGTCTGGCGTCGCGCGCTTGGCACATCGAATTGGAGACGCGTCCCGCCTAACGCGTCGAGCTGGCACACACCGAGTCGTGGAGAATGGCCTCAAGGCCGACCCGACGGCAGCTGCGGCCTACCGTGGTCTTCTTCGCGCCTTCCTCATGGAATGGACGCCGCTCACATCGGCTACCTGGAACGCGCGGAAAACGGAGATCCTCAGCATCGCGTGCGCCCTTTGCGAGACCGTCGAGGACGAGGGGCGCGCGGCAGGATTCCTCGACTGGGAGGAGTACGACCCGTCGCTGGTGGTGGACGCTCCAACGTCCCCGACCGACGCGGGCCCGAACGTCTACCGTGTCGCGGACGAGTGCGGGCGGCGGGTCGACATCCGCTTGGGTTCGATCCACTCGGTCAAGGGGCAGACCCACCTGGCCACGTTGCTGCTCAACACCTTTCGGAACGGTCACTCATCGAAAAAGCTGCTGCCGTGGATCTTGGGCAATAAGGCGAACGGCGGGAAAGCGAAGGTCCAGAACCGTGATCGGCTGCTCCAGACCTACGTTGCGATGACGCGGCCCAGCCACCTCGTCTGCCTTGCCGTTCCGCGATCGGCTCTTGGAGACGATGCGGCGCTGAACGGGCACGTGGCGACGTTGAAGGCGCGCGGATGGCACGTGGCGGAAGTCGTGGACGGAGCGTCTAGCTGGTACTCTTGACTACGATGGCGGCATCTCCACGCGCTGCCGTTACAAGGCTGCCCAACAAGGCGATGCAGACGGACGCGGCCTCGCCGCGACGCTGATCGCCAGGGCGTTAGGCGGTCTGTGGAGCTAGTCCATGTGGTATCGCTGTTTCATTCGAGGCGAGAACTTCCCGGGCCAACTCGCCGTTTCAGCATCCCCGGTGGGGGCGGCCAAGGCGGTCACGCCTCTTGAGCCGGTCGGCTTCTACGTTACCCGGTTCGTTGAGGCCGCCAACGCTGAGGAAGCAGAGCACACCGCACTCCTACTTCTTCGTTCTGATCCGAAGCTTGCCGCACCCGAGAACTACCCGGCAAGCGCGCAACCGCGGGTGTTCTTCGAGGAGGTGGAGGAAGTGGCTGCAGAGGAGATCCCCCACCCACAGCCGGGCTTCTCCTTCTACGCGATGGACTCGGACAGCGTCGAGTAGCATGATGGCCGCCTATCAAGTCGTTGCAGCCGACCGGCTCCGCCGGCGCCTGATCGCCAAGGCGTTAGCCACACTGCTCAGCGGATTCGGGGCGTGCTTGGCCCTCGCCTCAGTGTCCGGATTTGCGCTCTCGGCAAAGGCGTGCGAGAATCCACGCATGAGCTCGAGCATCGACATCAGAGGGCTTAGCGCTGAGGAGCGTCTAGCGCTTCTTGGCGATCTTTGGGATAGCCTCGCCCCCGAGGAAATCCCTCTCACCGAAGCCCAGCGCACTGAGCTGGATCGAAGACTCGACGACCTCGAGGCGGACAGCGACCTCGGCATCCCGTGGGAGGAAGTTCTCCGCAGGATCCGGGGCCGGTCGAAATGAACCTCGTTCTCCGGCCCGCCGCAGCTTCGGATCTCGACGAGGCCTTCCTCTGGTATGAGTCGCAACGAGAGGGGCTGGGCGAGGAGTTCCTCGTGGCGGTAACCCGGGTCATGGAAGTCCTGGCTGAGTCCCCTGCAGTATCCCATTGTTCACCGGGAAACACGGAGGGCTCTTGTGAAGCGATTCCCCTATAGCGTCCTCTACCGGGTAGTCGGAAGCGACGTTGTCGTGGTCGGGTGTTTTCACGGTAGTAGGGACCCTCGAAGGTGGAGAAATCGGAGTTGATGTCTAACAAGCCGTTGAAGCCCTTTGATGCCCCTGGCTCCTCCGGCGGCGTAGGTCCGGACACTCGCCGATGAAGGGGCAGGGCACGGTAGACTGGGCCGACTCAAGGAGGAGGCCGGCATGAGCGCGGGACGATTCGGGATCATCACAGGGGCAGCCCTCGTCCTCGTCCTCGCCGTGACCAGCGTGCACGCGGGGGGGATCGAACTGCCGGTGTCCGGCTATGCCGTGAAGCCCGACAGCGAACAGGACCTCGTCGAGGTGCTCGTATCGGAGTCGGGCGAGGTGTCGCTCGCCGGTGCGGAGGCCGACGGGGACCGGTTTCGGGCACAACTCTACAAGCTGGCCGATGCCAGGAGGGATCTGAGTCATCTCTACCGGCCCTCCGAGCTTCAGGTTCTGATCCGGGCGGACCGGAGAGCCCCGTGGGAGGCGGTCCTCGGAGTATTCAGGTGCCTGAGCGACCCCGCCATGCGGATCTACCGGATCCACTGCGCGGTTCGCACCGGGGAGGGCGAGGAGCAGGGCCTGATCCCGACGCTTTTGCCCAGGTGGCGAGGGCTCGGGTTCAGCCTGATGACCAATTCGGTGATCACTGTCCGGATAGAACGAAGCGCCACCGGGGAGAAGACCACGGTGCGGCTGCTCGACCTCCCGTTCCTCCTCGATGACGGCGGAATGCGGGCGGTCAGGAAGGAGATCGCCGCGATGCACTTGCGGAACCAGTACCTGCTCGTCAGGCTCCAGGCCGGGGACGACGTGCCCTGGGAAGATGTGGTGCGCGTCAGCGATACGCTCGTTTCCGCCGGAGTTTCAATGTCGGGCCGCTCTCTGATGCCGTCGTATGACGAGCCGGCAATCGAGACCTTCTTCACCGAACTCAGGAAGAGCACCGTGGCCGAGGCGGAGAAAGCGGCTCGCGACAAGTGGGCGGACGGCGTGACGGGATTCGAGGGAGCGCTCTTCGCGGAGATGACCGGACTCAGCCCGGACGGCTACGCCCACCTGACCGAAGAGGTCGGCACCGCCGCTTCGCTGCAGGCCTTCGAAAGGCTCGCGATCAAGAATCCGCGTGACCGGGACCGCGTGCGGGAACTGCTGGAGACGCAGGACAGTACCCGGTCCGGAATCCGGGAACTGACCATGAAAATCGAGCCATCTCGCCCGCTCCTCATAGCCTTGGCCCGACTGTACATGGCCAACGGCGAGCTGGAGTACGACCTGCGCGCCCTGACACTCCTGCTGCTCGTCTCCCGGGATCCCGCGGATTGCTACCTCGAGCGCTGGTGGCAGGCACAGTTGCTGATCTTCAGCCTCTACGACCAGATCTTCCGGGACTTCAAGACCGACGCCGCCAGAGAGAACATCCTGGCGGTGGTGAGCGACTGGCAGGACATGGGCGTCCTCGAGCGGAGTCCGTGCCGGGAGGCGATCCTGAAACTGGAGAAAGCCTCGAAGCGCTGAGACGGCGGAGCCGCGCGGCGGGGCAGAAGCGCCCGCGTGGTCCATGAGTCTCTTCGCAGTCGATCTCGCAACCCGCCAGCGATCGGCCCTCTGGATCGAGGGCGAACGCTCTCGAGATGAGGGATGACGTCGCGGTTGAACCGGGAAACGACGGCCCCGTTCGCGACGCAGTACACGTCTTGGCAAACCCCGTATCCGAAGGGGCTCTATCCCATGGTCGTGCTCAGGAATTCTGCCGCAACCTGGCCGGCCTGCCTGGACGTTAGCCGGAGACGCGGTCGGCTTGTCACCGGTTGTCGGAACACACCTGGCGAGACAGGATGATCTAAGGATGAACGCCAAGAAGCTGCTCGAGGCAGCACTCTCCCTTGCCCGCGGAAGAGCGTGCTCGCCTCGCTCACACACGGCTCGGGAGCCTAGATGGGCCTTCAGAAGCACGGTGCGCCGAAGCCCGGGTCGCGGAAATCGAGAGGCGCGCTCAGGAGCTCGCGGATGGTACCGTGCTCCCCGTTAACTGGGATGTGGTGCGGGAGCGCATAAGGCGTCGTCTCCAAGAGCAGCGTTCGTGAGAGTGCAGCTTCAGCCCGATGCTGAGGGTGAGCTCTGCGAAGCAGCCCTTTGGTACGAGGACCAGGTCGGCGGACTGGGAGACGATCTCCTGGAACCGACAAGAGGAGATTCTGTTGTTCGAAGTGCTGATGGAGACCAGTAGGCGGCCAGTGCCATTTGAAGAGTATACGGCTCGTGCCCTATGGACCGACCCGCACATAGCCGAGAGGATGTTGGCCTATCATCTGGACGAGACCGTGGACGCCGCTTCAAGGAATCGCAGGTTCCTCGACCGGTCGGCTGCATGGATCGCGTCGCACTTCGGTCTCGTGCCAGGAGCGAGGGTGGCCGATTTCGGGTGCGGGCCGGGACTCTACGCACAGCGCCTCGCTCGGGCGGGCTTTGCTGTCACGGGAGTTGACTTTTCGGACAATTCGATCAGATACGCACGACAGACGGCCGCAGTCGAGGGACTCGAGATCGAGTACGTCCAGACGGACTACCTCGAGTTCGAGACAGACCAGCAATACGACTTCCTGATGATGATCATGTGCGACTTCTGTGCGCTCAGTCCCGGCCAGCGTGCCGTTCTCTTGCGCAAATTCCACTCGATGCTCGCGAATGGTGGAGTGGTCTTGCTCGATGCCTACTCGCCGAGAATGTTGGATGGGCGAGAAGAGACGGCCACATGCGCACCCAACCTCATGGAAGGCTTCTGGTCGCCTCGCGAGTATTTCGGCTTTCTCAACACCTTCAAGTACGAGGAGGAGCGGCTCCTCCTGGACAAGTACACCATTGTGGAGCGTGACGGAATCCGTCGCATCTACAATTGGCTTCAGTGCTTCACGCTCGATGAACTCAAGAGCGAATGCGCTGACTACGGTCTCCAAGTCGTGGAGTATTGGGGTGACGTGGCGGGAGCAGTTTACGATCCGGAAAGGGCGGAGTTCGCCATAGTCCTGAAGGCAGCCGGGCCCGAACCGAGGACAGGATAGCGATTGCGGCGCATCTGGCGAGCCGCTTCAGCTGGCGGGCGTTGAGAACATGGTTTGGTGAAAAGATAAAGCAAGGACCAGGCACCGAGTCCATTTAGACTTCTATCAGTGCTTTCACCAGGTCAAAAAGCGAAATTGCCCTGGAAAGGGAAAGAATATGAGCAAACTATCATTCGGAGTCATTGGGACTTCCAAGAAGGAAAATGAGCGACGTGTTCCAATCCACCCGGAGCATTTGCCGCGCATTCCTGAACACGTTCGTAGCCAGCTGGTATTTGAAGAAGGTTACGGAGCGCCGTTCAAAATCGCAGACTCGGAGATTGCTGTTCAGACGGGCGGCATCGCTACACGCCACGAATTACTGGCCGATATTGGGAACGTGATCATTCCCAAGCCAGTGCTATCTGACCTGGAAGAGCTTCGCGAGGGCGGAATCCTCTGGGGTTGGCCGCACTGCGTACAGCAAACGTCGGTAACCCAAACCGCGATCGATCGCAAGTTGACGCTCATTGCCTTTGAGGAGATGTTTGTTTGGGGACCCAACGGACAAATTGGCCGCCATACCTTCTATAAGAACAACGAAATGGCGGGCTACTGCGCGGTATTGCATGCCTTGAGGCTGAGAGGTATCGACGGGCACTATGGGAACCAACGCAAGACAATCATTTTCAGTTTTGGTGCGGTCAGTCGTGGCGCCATATACGCCCTGAAGGCACGCGGCTTCAGAGATATAACCATCTGCATTCAGCGTCCCGACCACGAGGTTCGTGAGGAGGTTCTTGATTGTCACTATGTCCGTATTCGTGAAGGCCTGGAGGGCGAACCGCGGATGTTGGTGGTGGAGCACGATGGTGCTGAGCGACCTTTGACTGATCTGATCAGCGAATCAGACATCATCATAAACGGGATATTTCAAGAACCTGACCATCCCATGGATTTCGTGACCGCGGAGGAAGAGGCATCTCTCAAGCGAGGTTGTCTGATCATTGATATCAGTTGCGACGAGGGGATGGGCTTCTTCTTTGCCAAACCAACCACGTTCAGAGAGCCCATGATCAGAGTTGGAACGGTGGATTACTATGCCGTGGATCATACACCGAGCTATCTCTGGGAAAGTGCGTCGCGATCGGTCTCTGGAGCTCTCGTTGTCCATTTGCCGACTGTGGTGGCAGGTCGTGATGAATGGCAGCAGAATGAGACCATTCGACGGGCAGTGGATATTGATGCGGGAGTGATTCAGAAGCCCAAGATTTTGTCTTTTCAGAATCGCGAGCCGGGCTATCCCCATGCGCCCATCAAGGTCTAGCCTGCAATTCCCACCAGGATGCGCGGTTTTCGCCGGACCGGTGCCTGCACCCGACAATCCCGTCTGTCGCGCCTGCGGACGAGCCCTTAGGGGTCCCCTTCAAAGCCGACTTCTGTTTGAATGGGCGTGTTGGCGCCCAGCCTCCCAAAAGGTAGGGAGCAAAGTGCGCTCACGAGAAAGCCGTCGCGGTGAGGGATCCGCGAGGCCGGAAGCGACCCCGCCCGCCGCCGGCGAGCGGGAAGGGAGGAGGCCCAGTGAATATCCCGTCCACAGAACCCGTAGCCGCTGCCATCGTGACCCTGGCCGGTGCCGTCTGCTTTGCGGCGGGTGGAATCGGCGGATGCCTCGCCGAGCGCCACAGGGGAGATGCAGGCGTTCTCTGCTTCGTTGTCGGCGGCGTGCTGATTCTGATCGGGCTCATCCGGTTCATGCATAGTCCGAGGGCCTGAAGTGAGTGGAGGGGCATCCAGCCCCCACCCACAAGCCCGGAGAAGGAATGAGTAGACCGTTCCAGTTCACAGGCCGTCTGCGAAGCTTCAAGTTTGCCTTCGCCGGCATGTGGACCATGCTGAAGACTCAGCACAATGCGTGGGTCCACGCGTGTGCAACGGTCGGCGTCGTGGCAGCTGGTTTCTCGCTCTGGGTCTCGGCCGCCGATTGGTGTTGGCTGGTCCTCGCAATCATGGCCGTGTGGACGGCGGAAGCCCTCAACACGGCCTTCGAGTTCCTCGCGGATGTCGCGTCTCCCGAGTTCCATCCGTTGGTGAAGAAGTCCAAGGACGTTGCGGCGGGGGCGGTGTTGATCTCCGCCATCGGGGCGGTGGTCATTGGTCTGCTGGTCCTCGGCCCTCATGTTCTTGAACTGCTGAAGTGAGGGGTGATGGACGGGAAGAGGTTCATCCCGGGGGTGAAGCGCAGAACGGTGTGGATCATCGCCTGCCTTCTCTTCCTCCCGATGATGTTCCTGACCATCTCGAGTGTGGCGTGCCTGTGCGCCCGAGGCGACGCGAAGATCCGGGCGTTGTTCATTGCGGAATCGCTCATCGTGCTTCGGATGATCGTCGGCCTGGTCCGGGCGGAAGAGAACTGGAAGGCGTGGTTCTATCTGTTCCTGCCCATCGGGTTGACGGTGTTGGTGGAGCTTCTGGTTCGCCACTGACCCCACCACCACGTGTGGATGGGCACCCAAACCCCGTCAACACAGACCCTTGCGGCTCAATCGGCCATAAAGTACCTTTAACCGTACTGTTGGAGGTACGTGCAGATGAGGATTCCGGACATCGTCCCCGTGACGGATCTCCGTCAGGACGCGGCAGCCGTTCTGAAGAAGCTCCAGGAATCCGGTGGGCCCACCGTCATCACCCAGCGTGGTCGCGCCATCGCCGTGATCCAGAGTGTCGAGGCCTACGAGAAATCAGAGCACGAGCGTGAGCTCCTGCGCCTGTTGGCGTCCGGTGAGACGGAAATCGCCGCCGGGAAGGGCCACTCCCTGGCCGACGTCATGAGAGAGGCGGACGCGCTTCTCACGGCGGACGATCTGTGAAGTTGAAGTTCACGCCCTCGGCCCGCGCTCAGTTTCTCGCGGGCCTGGAGTACATCCGGATAGACAACCCCACCGCGGCGCGACGCTTCCGACAGAAAGCGGAGAAGGTGCTTCGGCGGCTCGAGGACCTCCCGCTGTCCGGACGATCGATACCGGAGTTCCCCGATCTGCCGCATCGCGAGGTCATCGTCAAACCCTACCGGTTCTTCTATCGTGCAATCGGCAAGACGGTCTGGGTCGTGGCCGTCTGGCACTCTGCGCAGTTGCCGGGGGGGCCGCGGGAGTAAGAGCAGGCCGGCAGGGCGAGTGGAGCCCACCCTCCTTGCGGCTGGCCAGGCCCCTCCCGAGCAGGTCAGCAGGATTGCCCAGCCCCTTGGTTCGGTTACTCTGGGTCGATGGGGATGCCTTTGAAATCCATGGTGATCGCGGTCCTGATCCTGGCCGCGGGGTCGGTTGGGGGCTGCGGGACCACGCCCATGCCGGAGAATCCAGATGACATCGCGGCCTGGATGGCGCTCCACGGTGTGCCGGGTGCCACCGTTGCGGTGATCCGGGACTTCGAGATCGCCCACGTCGAGGTCCACGGCGTCATGGACCGGCAGACCGGGGAGGAGGTTACCGCCCGGACCCTGTTCCAGGCGGCATCGCTCAGCAAGAGTGTGTCCGCGGTGGCCGCTATGGTCATGGTGCAGGCGGGCGGGGTCGGCCTCGACCGGCCGGTCAATCTCTACCTCGAGTCCTGGCAGGTCCCGGACAACTCAAAGCAGGTCACAGAGCTGGTGACACTGCGGCGGCTCCTCAGCCACACCGCGGGAACAACCGTCCACGGCTTCCGCGGCTATCGGCGCCCGGAGCCGGTGCCGACATTGACTCAGGTGCTGAACGGCCTGCCGCCGGCGAACTCGGCTCCGGTCGTGGTCGACATGGTGCCGGGGAGCAGCTTCCGATACTCCGGGGGAGGCTACGAGATCGTGGAGCAACTGGTGCGCGATGTGTCCGGGATCGGGTATCCGGAGTTCCTGCAACAGAACGTGCTCGATCCGATGGGCATGACCAGTTCCACGTACGAGCAGCCGCTTCCGGCGGCGAGGCTCGCACTCGCGGCCTCGGGCAACTACGCGGACGGCACCCCCGTCCCGGGCGGACACCACATCTATCCCGAGCTCGCCGCCGCCGGGCTGTGGACCACCGCCGAGGATCTCGCCCGTTTCCTGATCGAACTGCAGCGATGCCTGAGAGGCGAGTCGAACCTGGTGCTCTCCCCCGGGAACACCGAACTCCTGCTCACCGAAGTCGAGCGTGACTACGCCCTGGGCTTCGACCTGTGGACGATCGAGGGCGAGCCCTACTTCGGCCACTCCGGCGCGAACGACGGGTTTCGCTGCCGCATGCTGGCCCATCGGACCGGCGGCTTCGGCGTCGTGATCCTGACGAACAGCGACAACGGGAACCTGCTCTCGGACGCGGTGGTACAAGTGATCGGCAAGCGGGAGGGCTGGCCCGGATTCTAGCCCGGAGGCCCCCTCGATGGGATTGGCATCCAAGCTCCGGGCACTTGCTGCTCACTTCATCCGCGGGACGTGGTAGTGGCGGCCATGGCGTTCCGTCGTAGACTGGAGCCGGTTCTGAGATGCTGGAGGCGGACACATGCGTACATTCTCGGTGATTGTCGAGCGCGACCCTGAGACGGGCCTCCTCGTAGGTTCGGTTCCCGGATGGCCGGGTGCTCACAGCCAGGGGGCCACGGCGGCCGAGCTTCAGCAGAACCTCAGCGAGGTCATCGAATTGCTCCTCGAGGATGGCGAGCCGAAGCTCGAATCGGAGTTCGTTGGTCTCGAGACAATCCAGGTTGCCTAGCAAGTGGGTTCTCTACCGGTACTGAAGCCGCGAGAAGTGGAGGCATTGCTCCTGCGGATCGCATCGTCAGTATCGTCACCCCGACGGCAGGGGAACGACTCTCCCCTTTCACTCCGGACGGGACATCTCGCCGACCTTGCTCCGGAAGATCGCTCGGGATGTCGGCATGACAGCCGAGGAGTTGCTGCAGCGCGAGTAGGTAGGTCCGGCAACAACTGCACCCGAAAGGCCAAAGCCATGTACACCCCGGCTGCACTGATCGATCTTCACACGCGCGTTCACCAGAGTCTCCGGGGACTGATGGAGCACTGTTCGGGCTTCTCGGCCGAGGAACTCTCCCGGGAACTCGACGGATTCGGCCAATCCTCCATCCGCATGCAGCTCCACCACGTGATCGGGGCGGAGCAGTACTGGGTGGGAGTCCTCAGGGGCGAGATGCTGGTGGATGAGAACCCTGCGGACTACGAGTCGCTCTCGGCCCTCGAGAGCTTCCGCGAGCGGATCGTCGCCGTGACCGCGGACTACCTGGCCGACGCTTCGGATGCCGAGCTGAACACCCGCCGCCCGATGATCACCTGGGGTGGCAAGGAGAAGGAGTTGCTCCCCGCGCACATCATCCTGCGCACGCAGACGCACATCTTCCAGCACATGGGCCAGGTCACGGCGATGTGCCGCCTGCTCGGTCGCCCGGTCCCGCCGGGCCTGGACTTTCCGTTGGGTTGAGAGGGGCGAGTTCCGGCGTCCGTCCGTGACTACGACTGCTCCCGGTCCTTTTCGGCGAACCGCTCACGGATCTCCTGCCGGATCTCTTCCTCGCGCTGGGCCATGTACTCCTCCGCCGCGAGATCACTCGGGCCCTTGCCATCGCCCCGAAATGCCCCGGAAGCCCCGAGGAGCGCGACGATCAGCATCAGCCAACCGAAGGCCGTGCCGAAGTAGCTGGCGGCAAAGAGCTCTTCGCTCCGCTCGAAAACCAGGAAGCCCTCAATCACCAACGAGAGCAGGAATCCGGCGAGGGAGTAGATGGTCGAAGGCTGCCGATGACTGAAATCCAGGTCCAGCCGCTTTCGCAGCATCAAGGACACGGCGAGCAGGGTCAGCCCCATCAACGAGTAGCTCACGGTCGCCTCTCCGGCCGGGAATTCGGCCCTCCAACTTTCGCTTTGTACCTCACGTCGAATCACCCGGCCTGCTCAATCAGGTTTCCGGGGATCGCGAGGCCGACCGGTTCGGTCTTGCGCTAGGATAGGACCGAGTTGCCAACAGCCGGCACGCAAGTCGTTTCAGGGGCCTGCACGTCATTTCGTGTTCAGAGAGAGAAGCAGGATGAAGACCATCGACGAAGTGCTCGAAGTCAGTGCGCAGGTCCTGATCCGGCTCACCGTCATGGGCGTAGTCGTCCTCTTGATCTGGTGGGGAGCTCTGCAGTTGTTCGGAGACATCGCCTACAGCGTTCACTCCAGGATTGCGGCGATCTCCCGGCAGCAGTTCGACCTCATTCACTACGTCGGACTCCTCATGACGAAGGCGGCCGTGGCACTGTTGTTCTTCTTTCCGTTCCTTGCCGTCCGGCTTGTGATCAGGAAGCGAAGGAAGCAATCATCGGACCAGGCGATGGAGATGACGAGCTGAAGCTGTAGTGTTCCGCCTGATATGCCGCTGACCGGCAACACCGTCAGGCGTGCAGGTTCGGCGAGAGGAGAAAGAGCATGCCTCTGAGCTTCAAGTGCCCCAACTGCGGAATGACGACCATCACCTTCATGCGCGTAGGCGAGATCGCGGCGTGCCAGGTATGTGATATCGAGGTGACGGTCCCTGAGGCGGCGGTTCAGGTGGACGCTTCCATTCGATCCGTCAAGGGTTCCGGAAGAACGGGATCCGGCACGCAGGTCAGCGGGTTCGAGCAAGTCGTCATCGGCGGGTCTGTCCTGCGCTGCATGCACTGCGGGTGCAGGGGTTTCTTCAAGAGGCGTGTGCTCTTGAACACTCGAGGTCTGACCTACCTGGGCCTGGAGTGGATGAACGATGCGGCCCAGGTGTTGGAGTGTGCGAACTGCGGGTACCTTCATTGGTTTTCCGGTGACGCCGGCGAAGGAATGCGCCAGGAGGGCCAAGGCGTGTGCTTGTCCTGTGGGGCTGCACTCACGGCGCCCGGCGAGGCCTGCGGAGCGTGTGGCTGGGACTATCGAGAGAAGGTCGTGGAAGATGGCTAGTGTGGCGCAAGATCGGGTCGCAGCTCATCAAGCAGGAGCTTTCGAAGGCCCGCGGCCTCGGCAAGCCCCTTCGCCTCCGCGTGCTTCGGGAAAGCCGGGCGATTGCACTCTATGAGAGACGGGGACTCGTCATGTGTGCGGAGACGGACACCCACACCTGGATGGAGAGCAAGTGAAGGTCAGAGTCTTCCTCGTGGTGATGATCGTCCTCAACCTGGTGGTCCTGCTCGGTCAGATCTGGCCCACGGGAGCGCCGGCCTTCGCCCGCGTGGTCAACATCGTCTTCCTCTCGGCCACCCTGCTCTTCTTCGCGAGCCGGCTCCGAAAGTCGAACTGACCAAACGCCGCCGGCCCCCTACGGCGCCCGGGTCCCCCGCCCGGAACTCACCTTCGGCCACCCCCGCTCGTACTCGGTGAGCGACAGCTTGATCCGGCCGATCTTGGTGTCCATGTCGATGCGGACCGGGGTCCGGTTCTCGTCGTCGGTGAGCCACACCGCGGCGGCCCGGCCCTTGTCGGGGGCGGTGCCGTCCTCGATGTTCTTGAAGTCGACGCGGATGAGGACGCAGTCGAACTCCCCGGCGGGGACCTTCACCCGCTCGCGCTTCACCACCAGGGTGGTGGCGCGGTAGAGGTTTCGCTCGGTGAAGAGGTCGGTGATGTGGCTCATGCCCGGCTCGAGGTCGGATCGGCGGATGGCGTAGATCGTGCCGAGGGGGTCGAGCAGGCCCGGCGCATCCAGGGTGACCCGGTCCACCTTGTCCGGCTGGCGGATCACCGAAAGGACCTTTCCCGTGCCCGGAATGAAGCGGACCTCGACCCGCTTGTCCGGGTCTCCGCCGGTCGTCTCGTAGGACCACTTTCGGCTCAGGAGATCCTCGATACCGGACTCCGCCTTCGCCGAGACCTCTACGCCGTAGAGCAGGGCGACCAGGCCGATCGTCTCCACCCGGGCGGAGCTCAGGTAGACGTCGCCCTTTCGCTCGAAGCGGAAGCGCCCCTCCCCGGCGGGGATGCCGTTCCAGGTGCCGCGGAACCGGAGGACTTCCCGGACCGGCAGGTGGAAGGTGCCGCTCGAAAGGTCGCCGGCGTCTTCGAGGGCCCCCGGGTCGATGGGCTCCAGGGACGCGCAGGCCGGGAGCAGGAGAAGGACGAGCAGGGCGCGGTGCATGCCCGCGATGTTACTCGACCACGGCGAGGACCGCCGCCAGGTACCTGCCTTCCGGGAAGTCGGCGCTCACCGGGTGATCCGGGGCGGCGCCCCGCACCTCGATGATCTTGAGCCCGCGGCTGGCCCGTAGCGCGGCCTGCCGGATCAGCGTCAGGAAGCCCTCCGTCGAGAGCCTCCCCGAGCAACTGGACGTCATCAGAAGCCCGCCGCGCGGGAGGGCGGAGATGGCCAGGGCGTTCAGGTCGATGTAGCGGCGCTTGCCGGTCTGGTCGTCGGCGTCACCCTCGATCCAGCGGGGCGGGTCGAGCAGAATGAAGTCGGACTCGAGTTCGCCCCGGAGGGTGTCGAAGGCGTCGGCGTGCTCGAATTTCACGTCGAGCCGGTTCCGATCGGCGTTCGCCACCGCGCGGGCGACCGCCTTCTCGTCGAGGTCCACCCCCCGGACGCTCTTCGCTCCGGCCTTCGCGCAGGCCAGAGCGAAGGCCCCCTCGTAGGTGAAGAGGTCGAGCACCCGGCGACCCGCGGAGACGGAGGCTGCCAGGAGGCGGTTGTCCCGCTGGTCGAGGAAGGACCCGGTCTTGTGGCCCGTAACGGGGTCGATCGCGGTGCGGATCCCGTCGCTCACGATCTCCACTTCCCGCGGGCCGCTCGCGTCCGGTACGCGGTAGCCCTCGATCTTCTCGGCCTTCTCGTCGCGCCGGTAGACGGTCCGGGCGTCGCCGAAGTGGCGGCCCAGGATCCGGGTCAGCTCCGCGCCGAAGCGGAACATCCCCAGGCACTTCAACTGCACGGAGAGCACGTCGGCGTAGCGGTCCACGATGAGACCGGAGAGGCCGTCGCCCTCCGAGTTCACCACGCGATAGGCGTTGGTGCGCTCCTCGAGCCTGAGCACCCGCTTCCTCAGGTCGACCGCGGTGTCGATCGCCCGGCCCAGGAAGTGTTCGTCGATGACCGCCGAGGCGTTGTGCGTCAGCACTCTGAGGGCGATCTGGCTGCGGCCGTTGTAGAGACCTGCGCCGAGGGAGGCGCCGTCCTTGCCGAGAATCCGGACCGGGTCACCGTTCCGCGTCCCCGGGTCCGCCCGGCCGATCTGCTTGCGATAGACCCAGGGATGGTCCGGGAGCGTCTCCCGCCGGATCCGAACCGATTTCAAGGCCGGGCCCACGCCGTGTCGAAGGACAGGGACAACATCTCCCCGCCCCGAAGGACATCGATGGTTCCGAGCCGCTTCGTCTGCAGCGCGAGAGCGATCTGCAGGTCCTCGAGCGTCGAGATCGGCGCACCCGAGAGCCCGGTGAGCCGGTCCTCGGCGTGGACGCCCGCGAGGTCCGCGAGGCCGGCGTCCGTCACCGCCGTGATGAGGAGTCCGGGGCCGCCGGCCTTCTGGTTGAGCATCACGCCGAGCTTCGGCGTCGGGGCCCTCTCGGGAGCGATGCGGGTGAAGAAGAGATAGTCGCCGAGGTCCTCCGACAGGATCTCCTCGTAGGACGGCGCGGGATGGCCGGGCATGAGGTCCATCCCCAGCACGATGGCGTAGGGTGTGGCGCCGCGGCGCTCCGCGCGCATCGGGACGCCGAAGCGCTGGCGAACGTGGAAGCCGCCCGCGAGGACCACGATGCGGGAGCCCGGGTTGGCGGCAAGGGCCCGCGCCGTCGACTCGCCCATCGTGTCCTCCCACACGCACTGCGAGGCGTAGAAGGCCTCCTTGTCGAAGCCGGGCATCATGGGGTGGCCGCCGAAGATGCCCATGACGGCCTCGCGGTGAGCCTCGTTCGTGAGGTCGATTTCCTCCGCCACGAACGGCTTGTCTTCGTCGGTCAGGCCCGAAAGGCCGCCGCCGCGGGAGACCCGGCGGTTGGCCTCCCTCGGGGAGTTCAGCGCCACGAGCTTGAGCCCGTGCTCGCGGGCGAAGAGGAAGATCGGGCGGTAGTAGCGGTAGTCCCACTTCCAGCGGGAGAAGTACTCGGTCTCCTTCAGGAACTCGGTTTCCGTCGTCTCCCCGGCGATGAAGCGGTCGAGCCCCGCCTGGAACGGCCGCTGGAACATCTCGAAGCCGATCATCAGGTTCGGGTTCTGCTCGTAGAGCGCCTTCACCACTTCGAACTGCATGTCGTGGTGGAAGTCGTTGTTGTGACTCTCGCCGACGTACACCGCGCGCATGGGGCGGAGGGCTTCGGCCATTTGCGCGAAGGAGAGCTGGGCACCGGAGGGGCTGGCGACGAGGTCCCCGATCGCGGGCGTCGAGGCCGGGGCGACCGGCTCGACGGCGCTCGGGGCGGTCTTGCAGGCCGTGGCCGTCAGCGCGAGGAGAAGGACGAGGGAAGTCGTAAGATATCTCATGGTTCCTCCGGAGATGGACCGGGGGAAAGTACCCGCAAGGCCTCAGTCCGTCAACCTGTGGGAGTGACCCGATGCAGCCGGGAGACCAGGGAACCGTCGTCGTTCACCGTATCACCAGCGAGGTGCTGAGGGACAATCCCCTCGGCGACCCGGTCGAACGCGACCTCCTCGTCTACCGGCCCTCCGGCTATGAGGAATCGTCACAGCCGCTCCCGGTTCTGCTGGCGGCCGCGGGTTTCGGGGGGACCGGGCCGATGCAGTTCAACCGCTCGCCCTTCAGTGAGAGCCTGGATCGCCGCCTCGACCGCCTGATCCGCACCGGAGCCTGCCCGCCGGTGCTGGTGGTGGCCCCGGACTGCTTCACCCGGGTCGGCGGCTCGCAGTACATCAACTCCAGCGCGGTGGGCCGCTACGAGGACTACCTCACCGACGAGATCGTCCCCTTCGTCCGGGACCACTACCGCTGTGGAAAGTGGGGGGTCTTCGGCAAGTCCTCCGGCGGTTACGGGGCCATGGCGCTCGGCATGCGGCATCCCGAGGTGTTCTCGGCCCTGGCCGACCACTCCGGTGACTCCAACTTCGAACTCTGCTACCTCCCCGATTTCGGCGCCGCCCTCGGCGCCTTTCAGGAGGCGGGAAGTCCGGAGGCCTTCCTCGAGGGCATGTGGGCGGACGTGAACCCTTCCCGCAAGAAGTACCGCCACGGCCTGAACATGCTCGCCATGGCCGCGCACTATTCGCCGAACCCGGACTCCCCGCACCTCGGCATCGACTTCCCCTTCGACCTCGACACCGGCCGCTTCCGCCCCGACGTCTGGGAGCGCTGGCGCGCCTTCGACCCGGTGAACATGGTCGAACGCTACGCCGGGAACCTCGCCCGCCTGAAGCTGATCTACGTGGACTGCGGCGGGAAGGACGAGTTTAACCTGCAGTGGGGTGCGCGCGCGCTCGAGCGGGAGCTTCGGGACCACGACCTCGACGTTCACTTCGAGGAGTTCGACGACGGGCATTTCTCGTTGTCGTACCGGTTTGATCGGAGTCTGCCGCTTCTGGCGGTGGCCTTGAGCTGATGAGAGGCGTTCGTGTTGTCGTGCCGCCACCCCCTTGGGCTTGCGGGAGGTGACCTGACGCGCAAGCCCACGGCGGGTGGGGAAGGGTTGTTGGGCGGGGATGGAACGGCTTGGGGAGGGAGCGTCCGAACGCGCAATCCCACGGGGGTGGCGGCAAGGTTGTTGGGCGGATTCGGAACGGCTTGGGGGGGGTCTAGTACTTGTCGTGGCCCCACAGATCCTGCCGCTTTTTGCCCCGTTAAAAGCGCAAGCCAGAATCGGGGTCCGGACGCCCTGATCCGGCCGGTGACAACCGGCCAGGGAGGCGTCCATGTCGCAGTCAAGTCGGTCTTCCTCTGGCAGTCCTTCGTCGTCTGACGGACTTCCCCCGGCGTGTCCGAAGTTCACCCGTGCCCCCGGGGCTCCATTCCCGCCGGAGGTGCGGGAGTACGCTCTGATGCTGGTGGCTTCGGGCGTGAAGCGAGCCCAGATCGCCCGCCTGATCGGAAGCAGCAGCGAGAGCCTGCGGATCTGGGTGAGGGCCGCCCGGGAGAACGGCACCATGCCGGAGCCCCCCTTGCCGGACCCAGTGCCGACCGAGACGGAGCCTCCGGAGTGCAGTGTGCCCCAGCGCGCCCCGCTCGATCCGGGACAGGGTCTTGGTGCTCACGAGGAGGCCGAGATCCTGGAGTACAAGAAGCGCCAACCCTCCATGGGCCCGGCCCAGATCCGCGCGCAGTTGAAACGCTTCAAAGGCTGGAGGGTCTCGGTGCGAGCCATCGCCCGGGTGCTGACCCAAAACGGCTACGAGCTGGTCCACACCGCATCGCGGCCCAAAGGCGAGGAAGAGGTGGAACGTTTCGAGGCTGCGCATCGCAACGCCATCTGGCAGATGGACTTTGTGGAACTGCGGATCGAATCCCAGCGTCTGGCGCTGCTGCTGGTGGAAGACGATTTCAGCCGGTTCTGCGTCGGGTTCGGCCTTTTCGAAAGTCCCGTCGGCGAGGACGTGGTGAAGGTCCTGGTGAAGGCCATCCGTCGCCACGGGAAGCCGGAGTCGGTCTACACCGACCGGGGTGGCCCTTTCCTCTCCTGGGACAAGCCCTCCTCCCTGGGGCGATTCCTGGAGGAGGAGCTCATCGACCACCACCTTTCCCCCAGCTACCGTCCGCAGGGTCGAGGCAAGATCGAGTCGCTGGCCGACACCGTGCAGCGCGAGCTGTGGCAGGTCCGCCACTTCGGCTCGGTCCGGGAAACCCGGGACGCGCTGGGGGACTTCTTCCACCACTACAATTTCCG
>SWCD01010657.1_pt1 | contig 21249 bp, 25 predicted proteins | sample 4693011 | NCBI WGS metagenome assembly SWCD01 (sample SAMN10267278, study PRJNA491770) | bioreactor metagenome | isolation source: DHS bioreactor inoculated with marine | place: Japan: Omine Ridge, Nankai Trough | reverse complement strand
GTTCAGTACTACCGGTGATCTGGAAATCACAGAAGTGCCTGACGGTTTCGTCATTTATGATGAGCCAAACGAGAAGGTGCATTATCTCAACCCGGTCGCCGCGGTGATCTACTGCTTGTGCGATGGGAAAAGGCCTGTCAGTGACGTTCAGTCATTTATCCGGGAGGCTTATGAACTGAGTGAGGACATTGCACTCGATGAATTCTTCACGGATCTTGAAAAGGCAGGCCTGGTGTGCCGGGCAGAATAATCAATGCTCGTTCAATCAATTCAACTGTTCGCTTTCATTGTCTGGACGCAAAGCTGGCGAACCGGTTTGAGTTTCTGGCCGCTGAACCTGAAGTGCCGCATCCCACAGAGTCCACACTGGAATTAGGTACGACAAGGGTTCATGGGAGTTTTTACGATTTCGACCCGCCTTATGATGGACAGCCAGGGACGCGCACTCATCTCCTGAACCGGGCCCATCGCATTTTGCACGACGTGGTGATTGCCGAGACTGCCGGTTGTCCGATCATTCATGGTGCCAGCGTAGTCGTAAACCGCAAGCGAATCCTGCTGATGGCAGAGACAGGTGTTGGCAAGACCACTTTGAGCCTGAAGTGCCTGGCAGCGGGGTTGACGGTAGAAGGTGATGAGCACGTCGTTGTCCGAAATGCCGATGTTGTGGCGCGCCCGCGCACCTTGCGCGTCAAGCAAGGGTCGATTTCAGTGGTTCCAGAACTGGCACGGCAAATACAACGCAGTCCGAACGTGGCAGAATGGAACGGCGACCTGGTTTATTCCGTTGCCCCCCATCTGGCAGAAAAACAGTGGGCAATCAGGCCTGGCAGGGCGGATGTGCTGCTGTTTCTCACCGCGAATCATGGCGGGATGACCTCAATCAGGGTCCTGACAACCCACGAGGCCTATGGGCGGCTCATGAAAACCACGTATTTGCCGCAAGATCATCGTCTGGCGGCATTTGCGCGGATGCACATGCTGGTTTCCGGCGCACAGTGTATCGAAATGCGGCTCGGCTGCCTGGACGCAGCAGTATGGCACTTGCGTCAACTTTCTCGCACGTGATACATTTTGCGCTGATTTGATTTTCTGAGGGAGCTGTCATGGCGGAGAAGTTCGAGAAGTCACTGGAAACAGTAGACGAGAAAAAGCGCGATACAGTTCGGAAGTTTGTTCGCACCGCCGCTTTTGCTGCTCCGGTGATTGCCACTTACGCGATTGACGGGAAACTCAATATTGCCAGCGCTGGCGGGAACACGACCGCAACCTCATCCTGATTGGTGCCGTTTGATCAGGAACAGTGGCATCAGTACTGTTTCTGCATGCATGATTGTGAAGAACGAGGCAGCCTTTCTTGAAGGCTGCCTTTCTTCGTTGCGTGGACACGTCGACGAGATGGTCATCGTCGATACCGGCTCCAGCGACGAAACACCGGACATAGCCCGAAAATTTGACTGCACATTGCTGCAACAGGCATGGCGCAATGATTTCTCGGTCGCCCGAAATACCGCCATAGAAAACGCCTCCAGTGACTGGATTCTGTACATTGATGCCGACGAGAGGCTGGTTTGTCCGGCCGGTGTACCGCTCAGGGACCTTCTGCCCGGACCTGAAACAGCGGCTGCGCGTGTCAGGTTTCAACCCAGATCGGATATGACCTCCTATGGCGAGATGCGACTGTTTCGCAGGGATCGACGGATTCGATTCCAGGGCGCAATGCATGAGACGATGATACCGGCGATTGAACTGGTTTGCAGGGAAGACGGACTTGGTATTGCACGGCAGTACGAGGTGTCTCTGGTTCACCTGGGCTATGATGGAGACCAGTCGCACAAACATGACAGAAATCTTCCGCTGCTGGTTGCTGCTATCGAGGCAGACCCGACCCGCGTTTACCTGCGATATCATCTTGGCGTTACACTGCAGGCACTGGGTCGCGCAGAAGAGGCTGCAGTGCAGTTGCGTGACGGGATGCGACTGGCAGCGCGTGACAGGGCGTCTGTCCGGGCGAGAATAGAAGGCACCATGTGTGCCCAGGGCCTGGCCGAGATAGAGCTGCAGGCGGGCAGATCGCAAGCCGCACTGGATGTGGTGCATTCGGGCCATTCATTGTTCTGTGACAACCTGGCATTGCGTTGGCAGGAAGCTCGCTGCCTTGTGGCGTTGAAGGAGTTTCAACACGTAGAGGCTTTGCTGGAGCCGATCGCCGCAATCGATGCCGACACTTTCTTCGATGACGGGATTGCCTATGAAAAGTCCCTGTTCCGAGAGGATACGCATGGCCTGATTGGCGCGGCGCGGTTTCATGCCGGGGATTATGCGGGGGCATCCGAGAGCTACCAGACCGCCCTGGATTATGCACCGGGCCGTGTCGAGCTACGGGCAAAGAAGGCATTGTGCGATGCGCGTGCCGCCGGCTCATCACGAAGAAACTGATTGTCAGTCGTTGGTCAGTATACCTGAGGCATTTCGTCTTTGCGTTTCATGGCTCCACCACACGGCAATATGGCAGCCGTCAAGTATTGACGGCACCACCGACGAGGCCAATGAGGTTTTCGGGGCATGCAGCAACGTCAGCACAATATGCTCGCGAACGCCTGCAAAGGGCGAAACGGTCTGTCCGCGCAGGTATCGAATGCTGACAGTTTCAGCATGGTTTTCCACGATGTTACTGGTAATCAATCCTTGTGGTAGCGTCACCCCCAGCAGCCGCTTTGCCAAGGCGCACCAAAGCAGCAGTCCTGCCTTCAGGCGCGGGTGACCGCCACTCAGGGCGTCGAGCTCGAGTACATCGGTTTCCTGCATCCCGGAAATGCAATGAGCAAACTCCAACAGCCCTTTCAGGCTGACAGTGCCGTAGATATAGCCCCTGTTCTGAAAATGATGGTGCGCCAGGCCGTGCAACAGGAATCCGGCCTTGCTCATTGCCCGGTAGCTCAACCCTTTCCATGCATGGTGGCCCACTGTCCCCATCAGGACGTCATCCGGCAACACTGCCCTGGCTCTTGTGCCTGCCAGCTTGACATGAGGCTCAATTATTCCTGGGACATCATTTCTTTGCATTGGTTTCAGATGATGCGGCCGCCGATCCATATCGTCGCATTCACGAAACCCTTCAGCGCGCAATGCCGTGACGGTCCTGCCTGCCTCAGACGGGTCAACTGCAAAGTCAATGTCTCTCTGGAAACGCCATTCGGGTTCCCCGGAAATCAGCGACATCGAGCCTTTCAGCACGATCGGCTGTATGTCCGCTTTATTCAGGCAGCCAACAATGTCATGCAAGGCACCGCCCAGGGCAGAGCGCCGGATTTTGAACTGCGCATCAAGATCAGTTAACTGGGCAAGAAGTGAGTCCTTCGCCGCGCGTCGTGATTGTCGCGGTGGCAATATTCCCTTCACCCTCAGCTGGTCGATTGCCGCGGGCAGCAACTGGCGCCGTGCGGCGGCCTGCATCACTGCCTCCAATGATGACATGTCATTCAGCAACTCAACTCTCAGTCCACCAATGTCGTGGACATCGTTGTCGAACCTGAGCAACCTGGCCAGCAGATCCAGCCTCTCAGCAGGTTGCATTGAATGCCCGACGGCATTTGCATGGCTGATGTCAGGCATGAACCAGTTCCAGGTCCGGCAATCCCCAACACTGCAAACCCATGTCATGGGCCATGGCGGCCAGGCCTTCGGTTTCGATTTCGCCTCTGCCCCATAATGGATGCTGCTTGCGGATCACAGGCGATTCCACGCCATACCTGTACGGTGGGAAAACCAGTCCATCGCGATGCAGGTCCGCTCTTACCAGCAGGGCCGTACCGCCAACGCTGTCGATGCGCACCGGCTGGCCGGTACCGCGCAAATCGTGCATATGCAACGAACCATCATTCTTCCACGCATTGCGGTCAAAACTTTTACCGCCGCGCTCACGCACGCAGTCGGGATGCAGAATATCGCGATCGTAACTCAATAATTGTTCAACAAGATCCGCTGGATACTCGACAATATCAACGTCGAGCCACAGAACCCAGTCCTCATCTTCCAGAGCCCGGAACAACAACTGGTTTCTGGACCGCGCCAGTATGCAACGCCGCGCCTGCTGCAATCCACTTTCCCAGCGCGGCACACCGTCGGGCATTTTGAACCCGTAATCGCGCTTGAACACCTTGATTGAATGGTACGTGCCATCAATGTTCCTGGCGATATCCTGCAATTGCTCAAAGGTACCATCATCGCTGTCGCTCTCAAGCAGGGCCACGGACAAATGCTGTCGGTCGAAAGTCAGAGCCTTGAGTCTTTGGAAATATCCATCAAGATAAGGCCTGGCATTTTTGACAGGTGTCAGAATCAGAACTCTTTGCACAGGCTGCTTCCAATATGGGCCGAGGGTTTGTGTCCGCAAGTCAGCATAGCCGCTAAAAATTATTCTGGGAAAGTGTTGATGACAATGAGTACCGACCTGGTGCGCGCGCTGTTTGATGAAGTCGATGCTGCAGGCGATTACGGGCAGGCGGGTTGTTGCGGCAGGGGCATCGTCATTTGTGCCGGCGGGCCGGTGATGCTTGCAAATGCCTACGTGCTGGTGCGCGTGCTGCGTGACATACACGAGACCGCCTTGCCAATCGAGATTTGGCATGTGGGGCCTGCGGAAATGCCTGACCTTCTGGCAAATATCTTTGCAAAGACGGGATGCACGATCGTAGATGCCCTGTCTGTTGGCGATCCGGAAGATTTCAAACTTTGTGACGGCTGGCAGCTGAAGGCGTTCGCCCTGAAACACTCGTCATTCGAAGAGGTTATCCTGCTCGATGCCGATCAGGTTCCGTTGCGCGATCCAGCGCTCTTGTTTGAATGGCCTGAATACAAGGCGACCGGTGCAGTGTTCTGGCCGGATACTGTCGACATAGCCGCTGACAACCCGATCTGGCAGATGCTCGGTCTGCCCGGTGAACAGGTCCGGTCCTGGGAAAGCGGTCAGGTGTGCATCGACAAGCAGATGCACTGGCGCACACTAAGCCTTGTACTGGCAATCAATCAACGCGCCGAGACCTTTTACCGGTTTGTATATGGCGACAAGGATACATTTCTGCTTGCCTGGCAGTTGACCGGCAGTGACGTCTCGCTGGTGCCGCACCTGCCATTTCAGGCAGAGCGGTATATGGTACAGAGAGACTTCTCCGGCAATCCGTTGTTCCAGCATCACACCAACTGCAAATGGTCCCTTACCAGGTCGAATGAAGAGCATGAAGGTCTTGAACTGTTTGCTGAATGCCAGGGCTTTATCGAAGAATTGGCACGGGTGTGGAACGGCTACGTGTTTCATGCTCCATCGCGGAGCATACCGGCACAAATTATTGAACAGGACCTGATCGCCCGACGGCACTTCTCAATGACGCGTGACGGTCCGCTGCCTGTTGAAGTTGAATTGCTGCAGGGTCACCAGATCGGAAAAGGCAGATCGCACGACCTCATGAACTGGTATGTCGATCAACACGACGATGAGTTCGTTCTGGTGCTGAGGGATCGACACAGGATAATGGTGCAACTCGCGAGGCAACTGCCTGACAGGTGGCTGGGCAGGGGCGGCAGCCGGTCAGAAGAAACATTCAGTCTCGAGCCATTGCCGGCTGCGGCGAGCGCGCGAGCGTCTCCGGAACAACCAATTGACCTTGTCACCGGGCTTGTACGGGTTGCCGGCAAGCGGTTGCCCGAACTGGATTGCGCGCTTGAATTACTGGCGCAAGCGGACCCCGGGATTGTGCGGCAAATAGAGATCGCCGCGGCAATGCATGAAGCAGATGATGCTGCTCTGGCCAGCCACCTGGCAAAGCTGGCTGCCAGGCTGGGCGGTGCTGGAGAAAAACCGGCAGCGTCGGTCAGACATCTGGTGTTAGATGATCCGCACCGCTATGTGCGTCCCTAGAGCAATATGGGTTCAACAGAACCCGTAAAGTTGCTCCGCCAATTTGGACACGATCAGGCTTATGACTCGAGACCCATGATTGCCCATATCAACCCTGTCTGCCTCTTCACCGAGGCCAATACCTGCAAGAATGTCCACCTGACCTATTCAGCCGTGTCGGTTACGCCCATGCAATGGCTGATCGGCGGGCAGGCGCAGATCGCGCAATGGACCAATGGCCATCCAAAGTGGCGGGTGAAGCGTTGGAAATGTGTCTCGGCCATGCAGATCGCCAAGGACATCTGAGCAATCGGATATCCGGGGCTGACGGTCGCCTGCCTGCGTTATCAATACGAAAAAAGGGGCTGTGCAAAACACAACCCCTTGAAATAATGCAGTCTTGAAAAGTTCGTTTAACGTTTCGAGAACTGGAAGCTGCGGCGGGCCTTGGCTCTGCCGTACTTCTTGCGTTCCACGACACGTGAGTCACGGGTCAGGAAGCCGCCGCTCTTGAGGGTCGGGCGAAGTGCCGGCTCAAAATAGGTCAGTGCCTTGGAGATGCCGTGACGCACGGCACCGGCCTGGCCGGACAGGCCACCGCCGACAACGGTGCAGACGATATCAAACTCATCCTTGCGCTCACAGGCTTCCAGCGGCTGCTGGATGACCATGCGCAGGGTAGGGCGCGCGAAATAGGTTTCGACTTCGCGGCCATTGACGGTGATCTTGCCATTGCCACGCTTGATCCAGACACGGGCAACCGCATCCTTGCGCTTGCCGGTCGCATAGGAGCGGCCGAGGGCGTCGATTTTTGGTTCAGCAGGTGCGGCAGGTTCTGCAACCGTGCCCATTGCGCTGCCGAGGTCTTCCAGTGCGGTGATTTCTTCAGCCATTGCCTTAACCTCTCAGCGAGTTCTTGGGGTTCATGCCCTTGACGTCAAAAATCTCGGGTTGCTGTGCTTCGTGTGGGTGCTCTGTACCGGCGAAGATGCGCAGGTTCGACAACTGATCGCGGGTCAGCGGGCCACCGGGCATCATGCGCTTGACGGCTGCTTCCAGCACGCGCTCGGGAAAGCGTCCGTCAAGGATCTTGTCGGCCTTGGCTTCCCTGATGCCGCCGGGATAGCCGGTGTGGCGATAATAGGTCTTCTGGGTGCGCTTGTTGCCGGTCAACACCACCTTGTCGGCGTTGATGACGACAACATTGTCGCCCATGTCCATATGGGGAGTAAAAGTGGGTTTGTGCTTGCCGCGAAGGCGGGTGGCTATAACGGCGGCGAGGCGCCCTACAACCAGACCTTCGGCGTCAATCAAAATCCACTTCTTCTCGATTTCGGATGCCCGAATAGAAAAGGTTTTCATGACAGTTTGTCCTGAGTGATTGAATTAAAACCGGATACCCCTGTGACCGGTTAGGATCAGGCACCCTGCTAGCGACGGGTTCTACGCCTGCCAGACGACAGGGTCAAGTGCATAGTGAAAGTCTATTTTTATATATCATGTTGATTTAATTGCATAAAATATATGTGGTATTATTTTACCTCATGCACTTCCCATGAAATATGTCGCTTCCGAGCTTGCCACCAGCTTGTTGTCTGCCTCGGAAATGATATCGGCGCGCGCAACGGTCAGGGTGCGGCCGTGCTTTATGAGCCGGATTTGCGCCACGATGGGGCCGGGTTGCGGTTTGCGCAGGAACGAGATTGCCAGATTTGTGGTGACCGCAAGGCGCGCGGCCTCCTTGTGATGGGCCAGCAGCAGCACATAGATCGAGAAGTCCACCATTTCCATCATGGCCGGACCGGAAATCGTGCCGCCGGGGCGCAGTTGCTGTTCGCCGGCTACCAGGCGGACATGTACCTCTTCGGGCTGCAGTTTAACCACTTCGTAATTCACGCCGTCGCGCAGTGCCTGCGGAAACTCTTCCTGCAGGAAGCTGAAAATTTCTTCTGTCGACCATTTCAGTGCCATTTGCCGCATCCTGCCCGGGTTCACATGGTTTTGATCAATCTGCTGTGTGGTTTTGAGGAAGTTGATCAAACTCGTCAATGGCACTTCCCCCGCAATCTGCCGTGTTCTACAATCTGGTGCAATGAAGCACACCCGACACATTGTTGTTTTGCTGGGCGCAACACTGCTTGGCGTATTTGCCGGTCCGGCGCTTGCGGTCAAGGACCAGACCCGGTTGCCGGCGGTGGAGGGCGAGGCCGAGCCCGGCAACGGGTTAGGCACCGGACCGCTTGTGCTGTCTCCGGGCAATGAGCCGCTGCTGCAATTGAAGCCGGGCGATGATGGCGATTCCGAGAAGGGCAGCAATGAGGATGAACAGCCGGATATGGCACCGGGCATCGCCACGGTGGAAACCATCGAACTGACGCCGGACATTGCCAAACGCGCCATCGAGGGTTTTGTCAAACTCAGGGAAAACTACCAGGACACCGATATCGCGGAGTACGAGTCGCTTGAACAGTTTGTGGCCGAAGCCAGCGAAGGTCCCGCACTTGAGAAAGACATCAGGAGTTTCGGATTTGCGACAGTGGGTGAATGGAACATCGCCATCACGTCAGTGAGTTTCGCCTATGCAGCGCTGTCCGGGACCCATGAAGAAGAGATCAACCAGGAACTTGAAAACATCAACAACGATACTGATCTCGACGAGACCATGAAGAAATCGCTCATTGAAGGTCTCAAATCCATGTTGCCGTCCGACAACAACAAGAAAGTCGTAAGCGATCTCAACAAGCAAAAGGACTGGGCGGAAAAATTGAAACTGCTGGCCGAGACCGATGAGACAGGGGGGCACTGATGACAGACGCAGCGTTATTGCGTGTGAAAAACACCGCCGGCATCCTGCGGCTGACACTGATGCGTGGCGCGCAACGCAATCCGCTGTCCAGTGCGATGCTTGAAGAACTTGTTGCCGCCCTTGACGCAGCAGCAACTGACAAGACAGTTCGCGCCATCGTCATGGCTGGCGAGGCTCCGGGATTTTGCGGTGGCCATGATCTGAAAGAAATGACAGCTCATCGCCAGGACGATGACGGCGGCAGGGCGTTCTACGAAGCGCTGTTTGCGCGCTGTTCCACGATGATGCAGATGATTGTTGCCCATCCCAGGGTGATCATTGCCGAAGTAAACGGTATTGCCACGGCTGCAGGCTGCCAGCTTGTGGCGGCGTGTGACATGGCGGTCGCCGGCGCGTCTGCCCGGTTCGGTGTCAACGGCATAAATTCAGGGTTGTTCTGTTCCACTCCGATGGTGGCGCTGTCACGCAATATCGGGCGCAAGCGCGCCATGGAGCTGTTGACCACGGGCGCGCTGCTGAGCGCGGAAGAGGCCATGTCGGCAGGGATCGTCAACCGGGTTTGTGCCGATGATGACCTTGCCGCGACCACACAGCAACTTGCCGCAATACTGGCCGAACGGTCGCAGGCCGTGCTGGCTCTGGGCAAGAAGGCGTTTTACGAGCAACTTGAAATGCCGCTGGAGCAGGCCTATCGCCATACGTCGGACGTTATCGTCGACAACATGATGATGCGCGATGCCCGCGAAGGCATCGGCGCGTTCCTTGAGAAACGCAAGCCGGAATGGACCGACGAATGACTGCTCTTGAGCCGCGCATCAGCGTCGTCACGCTCGGTGTCGATGACATGCAGCGTGCCAGGGCATTCTATGAACGCCTGGGCTGGAGAGCTGCGGCATCGTCCAGTGATGATGTTACATTCTTCAACATGGCCAGCGTGGTCCTGGGCCTTTACGGTCGAAAGGCACTGGCTGACGATGCCCGGGTCGCGGTATCTGCGGGCCCGTCCACGAACGCCTCGCTGGCCCACAATTGCGAAAGTGAAGACCGGGTGGATGCCATTATGGCATTTGCCGAAGCTGCCGGAGCGAAGATCGTGAAACCGGCGGAAAAGGCGTTCTGGGGCGGCTATTCCGGGTATTTTTCGGACCCTGACGGGCATTTGTGGGAAATTGCCCACAACCCTTTCTTCCCACTGGATAAAGACGGACGGATTACTGCTCCATGAACCACGACAGCTACGAAGCCGCCTATATTCGCCAGGTGCTGGATGATGTCAAAACCATCGCCATTGTCGGTGCATCGGCAAATGAATCAAGGCCATCGTTCTTTGTCACCAAGTATCTCATCGACAAGGGCTACCAGGTATTTCCCCTCAATCCGGGCATTGCCGGCCAGGAGATCTGCGGACGCAAGGTCTACGCGTCGTTGAGCGAGGTGCCGGAACCCATCGACATGGTCGATATCTTCCGCAATTCCGCGGCCGCAGCAGGCCTGGTCGATGAAGCACTGGCCCTGACGCCGCTACCGAAGGTCATCTGGATGCAGTTGACAGTGCGCCATGACGAGGCTGCCGAAAAAGCCGAGGCAGCAGGTGTGCGTGTGGTCATGAACCGGTGCCCGAAAATCGAGTACGGCAAACTGTCGGGCGAATGGGGCTGGGTAGGCGGCAATTCCGGCGTGATATCATCGAAGAAACAGTCACTGCACGGGTCCGGCAAGATGCAGAGCCTTGGAATCGTAAAGCGATAAGCTGTCGTTCTCTAAAAAGAACGATTGTTTGGTTTGCCGCCCTTTGCTAGAACCCTCACCCTGCATAGACAATTCTCGAGCGGTTCCAAGGAGCATTTCACATGAGCGATCACAAACCCGGCTTTGATACACTGGCCATTCACGCAGGCGCGAAGCCTGATCCGGCAACCGGCGCGCGGGCAACGCCGATCTACCAGACCACGTCGTTTGTGTTTGATGATGCCCAGCATGCCGCAGACCTGTTTGCACTGCGCGCGTTCGGAAACATCTACACCCGGATCATGAACCCGACCCAGGCTGTGCTGGAAGAAAAGGTTGCAGCTCTTGAAGGCGGAACGGCGGCACTGGCCGTTGCGTCCGGTCATGCTGCACAGCTGATCATCTGTCATGCGCTGATGATGCCGGGTGACGAGATTGTCTGCGCCCGCCAGCTCTATGGCGGTTCGATCAATGCTTTCAACCATTCGTTCAAGTCGTTTGGCTGGAACGTGGTCTGGGCCGACATCGATGATATCGCTTCATTCGAAAAAGCCATTACACCGAAGACCAAGGCGATCTTCATTGAATCGATCGCCAATCCGGGTGGCCGCATCACGGACATCGAAGCCATTGCAGCCGTTGCCAAAAATGCCCATGTGCCGCTGATCGTCGACAACACGCTGGCGTCGCCTTATCTGTGCCGGCCGATCGAGCATGGTGCCAACATCGTGGTGGAATCGCTGACCAAGTTTCTTGGCGGTCACGGCAATTCCATGGGTGGCGTCATTGTGGATGGCGGTAATTTTGACTGGGGCAGGAACAAGGGTCAGTTCCCGATTCTGACGGAGCCCAATGCCTCCTACAATGGTATCGTGATGTACGAAACCTTTGGCAACATAGCTTTTGCCATCGCTTGCCGGGTACTGGGCCTGCGCGATCTGGGACCCGCCATCTCTCCGTTCAACGCCTTCCTGATTCTGACCGGTATGGAAACCCTGTCACTGCGCATGCAGCGCCATTGTGACAATGCGCTGAAAGTTGCTGAATGGTTGTCCAAGGATCCGCGTGTGTCCTGGGTCAACTACGCGGCGCTTCCCGGCGACAAGGATCACGACAAGCAGAAGAAGTACTCACCGAAGGGTGCAGGTGCGGTATTCACCTTCGGACTGAAAGGTGGCTATGACGCCGGTGTCGGTACCGTGTCCAAGGTTGAGCTCCTGTCGCATCTGGCAAACATGGGCGACACGAAGTCGCTGATCATTCACCCGGCCTCAACCACCCATTCACAACTCACGCCGGAACAGCTGGAAAAAGCCGGTGCCGGTGCTGACGTGGTGCGCCTGTCCGTCGGGATCGAGGACGTAGCCGACATCATCGCCGATCTTGATCAGGCAATGAGCTGATTGCGATACTGTGCGCACCGCAGGTGGTTTGATCGCCTGCGGTGCACACTTCATGCAAATGCCAGATGCAGGCTGCCAGCACGACAAGTGCACCGCCCTGGTGGATCAATCCCAGCGTGATCGGCACATGAGCCAGCAGCGTCCAGATACCGAAGCCGATCTGTGCCAGCACGGCCAACAGGATTGCCAACCCAGATGTGCGCACGGCCGGAGGGTTTGTCTCGTTCATGGCGCGCGCGGCGTACACGAATGCGAAAATGGCGATGGCATAGGCCATCATGCGGTGCTGAAACTGCACGGTGAGCACGTTCTCAAAGAAATTGCGCCAGACAGGTTCCATCACCAGTAGCCCGTCGGGAATCAACCGGCCGTCCATCAACGGCCAGGTGTTATGCGACAGGCCGGCATCCAGACCTGCCACAAACCCGCCCAGAGCGGTTTGAGCTATGATCAGGACAACCAGGCCAAGCGCGGGCCAGGCCGGATTGAGGGTTGCGGCAAGCCGCCGCTTCTGGTTGCCGAAGCCCAATGCCGTCCAGATCAGTGCGGCAAAGATGATGGTCGCCAGTGTCAGGTGAGCCGATAGCCGGTACTGGCTCACATCGGTGCGCTCCACCAGCCCCGACTTGACCATGTACCAGCCAAGTCCACCTTGCAGTCCGCCAAGAACGAACAGCATGAACAGCGCCGGGATACAGGATCTGTGCAGCCTGCCGGTCAGCCAGAAAAACACGAACGGCACAAAGAAAATCACACCAATGGCGCGGCCCAGGAACCTGTGGCCCCATTCCCACCAGTAGATGAACTTGAACTCGTCCAGGCTCATGCCCTTGTTGATCAGGTGGTATTCGGGAATCTGGCGGTATTTATCGAATGCTGCCAGCCAGTGGCTTTCATTGAGCGGCGGGATGGCGCCAAGCAGTGGCTTCCATTCGGTGATGGACAGGCCTGAATCCGTCAGCCTGGTCGCGCCGCCGACAATGACCATGACAAAAACCATGGCGGCAACAAACAACAGCCACCAGCGAACATGGGGGAGGGATGCAAGCTGTTTTTCGGTCAGGATTGTCATGTCCCTGACCTATTGTGTGAAGGGTGCGGTTTGAAGAGTGCACAGCGCCGCACCCCCCGGTTGCCGTGCGCTGATTAACCGTTTCATTCTTGCTCTAGCACACACCGGCAAATTCTTGGTACACAGGCCCTGAAAACGATGGCGAGCGGGCAAGTGCGCCAGTACGGAGTATCAGACCAAGGTGAAGGACAAGATTGAACAGGCAGCGCAGCTGTTCCAGGCGGGGCAGCCGCGTGAGGCGCTCGAAGTACTGCGTCCGGTGACCAGCGGTAGCCCCGGCATGATGCGCGGGCAAACCCTGTCTGCGCGGTGCTGGCTGGCGCTCGGTCATCGCGACAAGGCACTGGATCATCTGGCCACTGTTGCCGGATATGTCGACAAGGCGCCACGCCCGGCGCTCGCGCGGGCAAATCTCGCCAGCTTCTATGCGCTGGCTGATGACTGGGACACGGCAACCACCATCCTGGAAGTGGCGGTTTCGCAAGAACCGGACAATATCGAACTGAAGGTCAAGCATGCCGACATGCTGGCCAATACGGGGCAGTGGCGTGAAGCCCTGATGATTTTTGAAGCTGCCGTCAAGAAATACCCGGACAACGCTTCGCTTCTGCGCTCAACGGCAATATCCGCGCAGATGAGCAAGCAGAATACCCGGGCTGTAGAACTGTACACGCGTGCCATGGCGGCCGGGCTCGCAGACAAACAGATTTACTCCAATCTGATCGGTGCGCTGATTGAGCTTGGTCGTGTCGATGAAGCTCATCGTCACGCCGGCAACTGGTGCGAAATGATGCCGTCGGACATCGAGGCAATGGCCTTTATGGCCCTGCTTGAAGTCGAAGTGGGCAATCACGATGCCGCGGCACGCTGGTTTGATTTTGGCCGCTTTGTCAAGGGTCGCACCGTCGAGACTCCGGCGGGATATGACAGCCTGGATGCCTTCAACCGCGCCATTGAGGCGGTTGTGCTCGGCCATGATCAATTGCAGACACCGCCTGAAGACCATCCGACCTGGCATCATCCGGCGCTGCGCATAGGTCCGGATATCAACAATGATCATGCCGGCCCGGTGGGAGACCTTGAACAGCAGATGCGGGCTGCCGTGGACAGGTATTTCGCCGAAAGCCCGAATGACGACAATCATCCCTTCCTGCGCAATGAGCCCCGGGACTATGATATCGTCGCGTGGTCTGCCGTGCTGGACGGGGAGGGCAATCAGAAACCGCATATCCACATGTCGGGTTACCTGTCGGGGTGTTATTACGTCACCATTCCCGATGTGGTTTCCGCATCGGGCGCTGACAATGCCGGTGCCTTCGAGATGGGCCGGCCACCTGAAGAATTGCCGTTCAAGGCGGACTTTCCGGTTGAAACAGTCAAGCCACACGAAGGCCTGATGCTGCTGTTCCCGGCCTTCATGTATCACGGTACGGTACCGTTCAAATCAACGCAAAAACGCATCTGCGTGGCCTTTGACGTGATCCCGAAGCAAGCGGCTTGAGGTGACAGATGGGTTTATTCAGCTGCCTGACGAACCGTCATGGCATCTGACACAACCGCGAGTGCCTGATGAATGATTTCAGCGCCGGCGCCATCGCGGCGTGCATCTTCCGACAGGATGCGCCGCCACAGTCTGCCACCGGGCTGGGCGTGAAACAGGCCCATCATGTGCCGGGTGACGCGGGTGACATAGTCACCTTGTGACAAGCGCTGCTCGATATAACCGGTCATGCATTCAGCCGCGTCCATGCGGCTGGCAACCGGATTTCCGTCTGCACCAAATATCAACCGGTCCACGTCAGCCAGAAGCCAGGGGTGCTGGTAGGCTGCCCTGCCCAGCATGACACCATCGACATGCTCCAGATGCCCAAGCGCCTGATCGAGCGTTTCAATGCCGCCATTGATTGAAATGTGCAGGTCCGGTCGCGCGGCCTTAAGCCGGTAAACCCGGCTGTAATCCAGCGGCGGAACATCGCGATTCTGTTTCGGGCTGAGGCCGTCCAGCCACGCCTTGCGGGCATGGACGATGAAGGTGTCACAGCCTGCCGAGGCAACGGTTTTGATGAAACGCGCAAAGTCCGCCTCGCTGTCCTGATCATCAATGCCGATACGGCACTTGACAGTGACCGGAACTGATACGGCTGAGCGCATGGCGTCCACCCCATGAGCCACGGTATCGGGTTCAGCCATCAGGCAGGCACCGAACCGGCCGGACTGCACCCGGTCTGACGGGCACCCGCAATTCAGGTTGATCTCGTCATAGCCAAGGCTTTCGCCAATGCGGGCGGCCTCTGCAAGGTCTGCCGGCTCGGATCCGCCCAACTGCAGCGCGACGGGATGTTCGCATGCATCAAACCCGAGCAGATGGTCGCGATCACCATGGATTACGGCGCCGGTGGTCAGCATTTCCGTATAGAGCAGGGCGTGACGGGTCAGCTGCCGGTGAAACACCCGGCAGTGCCTGTCCGTCCAGTCCATCATGGGGGCGATGGAAAATCGCCGGGCATGATTTGCAGATATGTTGACATGATCACTCATGGGACCAGTCCTTACAGAGGATAATCGCATCCTGTCAAACTTCAGATGCTGCGTGCTGCAGCTTGTGATCGACGAATCGCTTGGCCAGTGAACACGCTTCGTGTCGAGACTTGCTGAAAGCGAGATTGGCCGCAATGGCGCTTGCCAGCATGCAACCGGTGCCGCGCAAGGTTGCGTTCAATCGAAGAGCTGCGAACTCTGCGGTGGATTGGTTTTTTTGAAACAACCTGTCGATGGATTTTTCTTCAGCGCCGTGCCCGCCCTTGATCAGGACGGCCTCTGCGCCCAGATCCAGAAGCTGTTCGGCCTGCATATCCGGATACTTGCTGCCTGTCAGCACGGCAGCTTCCGGCATGTTGGGTGTCACCAGTGTGCACAGGGGCAACAGATGCTGTTTCATGGCTGCAATACCATCAGGGTCCAGCAATTGGGTCCCGGAAGAAGATACCAGCACCGGATCGATCACCAGCGGGATTGCAGCAAAGTTGCTCAAGACAGATGCAATTGCCATTACCGTTTCACTCGAATGCAGCATGCCTGTCTTGACGGCGCTTACCTGTCCGGTTGCCAGTGCCGCGGACAATTGTGCCGCCACCTGATCCGATGGAATGGCCATGACGGCATGAACTGCGGCATTGGTCTGGGCTGTCACTGCGGTGACCACGGGCCTTGCTTCACAGCCCAGTTCGGTGAGCGTGGCGATGTCGCGCGAAACGCCGGCGCCGCCGCTGGAATCGGTGCCGCCAATGACAATGACAACCGGTTTCATACAGCTAGCCCAGTGCAATCAGAAGAATGTCGCTGCAGCCTGCCTGCTGCAGGCGAAGCCCGGCATTCCAGGCCCGCAGCCCGGACCGGCAACACAGTATGGTTCGATGATTGCGGGCCTGGCCGGCAAGCGCGTCAACGCCATCAACCGTTGAACGATGGGCGCCCGTGGACACCAGGCCAGATGTTTCGTCACCACCTCGAAGATCAATGACAAGGTCGGCGTCGGTGATGTCTTGTACCGAGGCGAAGCGAAAACCATGCTCAGGTTCCGGCGCATCGGCAAAAGAAAACCAGGACGTTGTGAGCCGGCGCAGATCGAGGCTCACCATGCGTCCCAGCGGTGACGGTTCCAGGCCAAGCAGACAGTTGAGGGCCATCTGGGCGAGCAGCGATCCCAAAATGCCCACCGCAGGCCCACTCACGCCGGCAGTTGCACAATTTGCAGCAGTCACAGGCAGGTCCGGAAACACGGCGCTGACGCTGGGCGCCCGGCCGCCGCAAAAACCGCCTGCATAACCGGCAAATCCCAGCACCGATGCTGAAACAAAGGCCTGGCGGGATGTCCGGCAATGATCCGACAGGGTGTAGGTCACGGCGAAACTGTCGGCGGCGTCGATCACTATATCAGCGCCATTGCAGACCGACGCTGCGTTGGCGGGATCGAGGCGCTGCACCTCAGCCAGGATTTGGATTTCGGGATTGTAGCCAGCCAGTGCACGCCGGGCGGCTTCGGCTTTGGGCTTGCCGATGTCCGCCATCGAGTAAAGTGGCTGGCGATGCAGGTTGCTCGCCTCGACCACGTCCGGATCGACGGCTTTTATGCTACCGACGCCGGCACCGGCGAGATAACTCAATACCGGGCAACCAAGCCCGCCTGCACCCACGACAACAATTCTGGCACTGGCAAGCAGGGCCTGACCATCAGCGCCGATTTCCGGCAGGGCCATCTGGCGCGCATAGCGGCTCATCGCGCATACTCGCGCGTTGCTGCCAGCCACTGCACTGTGCGGGCTTCAGGGTCTGCGTTCAGCGTAATGTCGGTGACAACGGCTGCGCTGTCAGCGCCTGCTGCAAAAACCCCGGGCAGGCGATCCGGGTTCAGTCCGCCAATGCCGACAAGGGGGCGACGGCCAACCAGCTTTTTCCACTCGGTCAGCTTGTCCAGGCCCTGCGGTGCCCACGGCATCTGTTTCAGGATGGTCTGATAGACGGGCCCGAGCGCCACGTAATCAGGATCGTGTGACAGGGCGCGGTCCAGTTCTGAATGGTCGTGCGTGGACAGTCCCAGCCGGATACCGGCCTGGCGAATGGCCTTGAAGTCTGCGCTGTCCATGTCGCCCTGGCCGAGATGGACATAGTCACAGCCCAGATCAATTGCCGCGCGCCAGTAGTCGTTCACCACAAGCTGGCAGTCGTGTTTTGCGCACACGGTCCTGGCGCGCGTGATCTCGCCATGCACGGTTTCGGCGTCGATATTCTTGCAGCGAAGTTGCGCCAGCCTGACGCCGAGTGGCACCAGCCGTTCAAGCCATTGGGCACCGTCAACAATGAGGTAGAACGGATCAAGCGTGTGGGTCATGCCAGGCTGGCCTTTCCAAGAACCGGGGTCGATGGGCTGGCCATGTCGCGGGCTTCCATCGGGTCGGCGCTGCGTGCCATTGCTCCGGCCTCGATCGCGTGTGCGAACGCGCGCGCCATACCTGGGGGATCACCGGCCCTTGCAACCGCGGTATTCAGCAATACCGCGTCGAATCCCAGTTCCATGGCGTGTGCGGCGTGCGATGGCAAGCCAATGCCGGCGTCTATGATCAGCGGCACATCTGCAAAATGAGCCCGCATGGTGCGCAATCCATAGATATTGTTGAGACCCTTACCGGTGCCGATGGGTGCTCCCCAGGGCATCAGCACCCGGCAACCTGCCTGCAGCAGATGTTCTGCCACGACCAGGTCCTCGGTCGTGTAAGGGAACACTTCAAAACCGTCTTCGCTGAGCAGGCGAGCGGCTTCAACCAGGTCGAAAACGTTGGGGCACAAGGTGTCATTGTCACCGATGACTTCCAGCTTGATCCAGTTGGTGTTGAACACCTCGCGCGCCATCTGCGCGGTGGTGACGGCCTCTTTTACCGTGTGGCAGCCTGCGGTGTTCGGCAGGACACGCACGCCCATGTCGCGGATCAGCTTCCAGAACGCCTGGCCATGCTGATCACTGCCTGCCTCACGGCGCAGCGATACGGTGATGATTTCGCTACCGGAAGCACGGACCGCCTCAGCAAGTATGGCAGGCGAGGGGTATTGCGCCGTGCCCAGCAGAAGCCGCGAGGCAATGTCGACACCATAAAGCTGCATGGTGTCAGCCTCCCTGCATGGGGGCCAGAATTTCCAGCCGGTCGCCGTCGCCCAGGCGGGCACCGGCACGTGCGGGTGCGGGCACGAACTTGCCGTTCAGCGCCGTTGCCACACGAGCCTCGCCGTAGCCGAGTTCAGCCAGTGCCGCGTCAAGCAGCGTGGCAGTTACGTCAAGCGATTGACCGTTCACGATGATCTTCATCCATCAACTCCGGGATATGGGCAGGATTGTCTATGGCCTCCGCCGCCATGCGGGCGCAGGCCGGGGCCAGCAGGAAGCCATGCCGGAACAGACCGTTCACATGCAACGTACGGCCATGCCAGCGCAGCCGGGGCAGGTTGTCGGGAAATGCCGGCCTCACGTCCGCGCCGGTTTCAATGATCTCGGCTTCGGCAAAGCCGGGATGCACCGCATAGGCTGCATTGAGCAGGTCAACCATGCCGCGTGCGGTTATGCGGCCTTTGTCTTCGGCTTCAATCTGGGTGGCACCCACCATGAAGATGCCGTCGCCACGCGGCACGAGATAAACCGGCAGACGCGGATGCAACAACCGGATGGGGCGTGAAAACTCCAGCCCCCTTGCCTTCAGTACCAGCATTTCGCCCTTGACGCCGCGCAGGTCCGTCAGCACATCGCGGGCTGCAAAGCCGCGCGTATCCACAACAACTGCCGCGCGGATGTTGTGAGCTTCGAGCGATGTGGCGTAGCCAATGGTTACACCCAGTTTGCGCAATCTCTCAAGCAATGCAGCGATAGCCTTGCGCGGGTTGAGATGAGCCTCCTTGCCGAAAAACAAGGCTTGCCGGAAGCGGCCTTGCAGATCAGGTTCGAGGTCTGCCAGGCTTGCAGCATCAAGGGTCTGATGTGACTGCGTACGCCGGGCAAAGCGGGCAAGCTCGCCCGTATCGCGTGCCGGGGTCACAACCAGGGAGCCTTGTTCGATGACGTCGGGCACACGGTCGCGCCACCAGCCGATGGCTTCCTGTCCAAGGCGCACGACAGGTTCTTCTGCGGTGTCGCCTTCGCACCACGGTGCCAGCATGCCACCGGCATACCAGGAGCAGGCAGCCCGACCAAAGCCTTCCGCCCGGTCGATGACCTGCACCTTGCAGCCGCGCTCGGCAAGCTCTGTAGCGACGGTGAGGCCGGCAACGCCGGCCCCGACCACGGTGACGTTCATGACCTGGCTACTCCGCCGGCTCGACAGTTTCGTCGACCGGCATGTAAAGATCGCCACCTTCGCGATATTTCAATGCCATCGCCTCCATGCCTTCCTTCTGCGCCTCGGCACGAATGTCGTGAGAGATACGCATGGAGCAGAATTTCGGCCCGCACATGGAACAGAAATGCGCCACCTTGTGAGCTTCCTTCGGCAGGGTCTGGTCATGGAAATCGCGTGCCGTTTCAGGATCAAGCGCCAGGTTGAACTGGTCTTCCCAGCGGAACTCGAAGCGAGCGCGTGACAGGGCGTCATCGCGGATCTGGGCTGCCGGGTGACCCTTGGCGAGATCGGCTGCATGCGCCGCGATCTTGTAGGTGATCACGCCGGTTTTCACATCGTCACGGTCCGGCAGGCCAAGGTGTTCCTTCGGCGTCACATAGCAAAGCATTGCCGTGCCGTACCAGCCGATCATGGCCGCTCCGATACCGGAGGTAATGTGGTCATAGCCCGGTGCGATATCGGTCGTGAGCGGCCCAAGCGTGTAGAACGGTGCCTCGCCACACACTTCGAGCTGCTTGTCCATGTTCTCCTTGATCTTGTGCATCGGCACATGGCCGGGACCTTCGATCATGACCTGGCAATCATTTTTCCAGGCGATCCGGCCCAGTTCGCCCAGGGTTTCCAGTTCGGCAAATTGTGCCGCGTCATTGGCATCGGCAATGCAGCCCGGGCGCAGGCCGTCGCCCAGCGAGAAGGTAACGTCATAGGCCCGCATGATGTCGCAGATGTCTTCGAAGTGCTCGTACAGGAAGCTTTCCCGGTGATGGTGCAGGCACCATTTGGCCATGATCGAGCCACCGCGCGACACGATGCCGGTGGTGCGGTTTACGGTCAGGGGCACATAGTGCAGCCGGATGCCGGCATGGATGGTGAAGTAGTCGACGCCCTGTTCGGCCTGTTCGATCAGCGTGTCGCGGTACACCTCCCAGGTCAGGTCTTCGGCAATACCGTTGACCTTCTCCAGCGCCTGGTAAATCGGCACGGTACCGATCGGCGAAGCGGAATTGCGGATGATCCATTCACGTATGTTGTGGATGTTCCGACCCGTCGACAGGTCCATGACATTGTCGGCACCCCAGCGGGTTGCCCAGACCATTTTCTCGACTTCCTCCTCCATCGACGAAGTCACGGCGGAGTTGCCGATATTGGCGTTGATCTTGACCAGGAAATTACGGCCGATGATCATCGGTTCCAGTTCGGGGTGATTGATGTTCGCCGGAATGACGGCACGGCCACGGGCCACTTCATCGCGGACGAATTCAGGTGTGACATAATCAGGGATCGAGGCGCCGAAACTCTCGCCATCGCGCACCTGTTGTTCCCTGGCGGCCTCACGCCCCAGGTTCTCGCGGATGGCGATAAATTCCATTTCCGGCGTGATGATACCGGCTCGCGCATAGGCCAGCTGAGTGACAGCCCTGCCGTCCTTTGCCTTGTAGGGCTGGTTGCGGACCGGGAATTCGCGC
>SWCD01023712.1_pt1 | contig 21258 bp, 14 predicted proteins | sample 4693011 | NCBI WGS metagenome assembly SWCD01 (sample SAMN10267278, study PRJNA491770) | bioreactor metagenome | isolation source: DHS bioreactor inoculated with marine | place: Japan: Omine Ridge, Nankai Trough | reverse complement strand
CCCCCCGCTGCGAGATCTCCGGTTCGTTCTCGAGAACATTGTGGATCTCGACGAGTTGTCATCGATGCCCGGATTCGAACACGTGGAAGCCGAGGACGTTTACGACGCTCTGGACGAAGCCGGGCGGTTCCTCACCGAGGTCGTGGCACCTACCAACCGGATCGGGGACACCCAAGGATTGACGCGTCACGAGGACGGATCGGTCACGGTTCCCGACGAGATGGTGGTCGCATACAAAAAGCTCGTGGAGGCGGGCTGGCCAGCAGTGAAGGGCGATCCGGAGTACGGAGGTCACGGATTTCCAGGCGTCATGGCGACTGCCTTTCAGGAGATGCTCACCGCATCGAACATGGCTTTCTCCCTCTGTCCGATGTTGACGACAAGCGCCGTCGAGGCGTTTCAGCACCACGGAAGCGACGAACTCAAAGCCACGTACCTGGAGAAGCTGATCTCCGGCGAGTGGTCCGGGACGATGGCGTTGACCGAGCCGGAGGCTGGTTCCGACGTCGGGGCGCTGCGGGCGAAGGCATGGCCCGAGGAAGATGGAACGTGGCGGCTCCAGGGCACAAAGATCTTCATCACCTGGGGCGAGCACGAGATGGCGGACAACATCATCCACTTCGTTCTCGCCCGAGCCCCGGAGGCGCCCCCGGGAACCAAGGGCATCTCGCTGTTCCTCGTCCCGAAGTATCTCGTGAACCCGGACGGCTCCCTTGGCGAAAAGAACGATGTCGAGTGCGTCGGTGTCGAGCACAAGCTTGGTATTCACGCCAGCCCCACCTGTGTCATGGCATACGGTGAGCAGCGTGGAGCGGTTGCCTACCTGGTCGGTGAAGTCAATCTAGGGATGCGGTGCATGTTCACGATGATGAACGATGCCAGGCTCCATGTTGGTCTCGAGGGCCTGGGTCTCTCGGTTCGGGCATATCAGCAGGCTCTGGACTATGCGCAGGAGCGGCGCCAGGGTCGGGCCATCGGTGCCCCGAAGGATCAATCCTCGCCGATCATCGCACATCCGGATGTGCGGCGGATGCTGATGACGATGAAGGCGAATATCGAGGCGATGCGCGCCCTTCTCCTCGACACCTCGGCAGCGGGGGACAGAAGCGAGCGGGCCGCCGACGAGGCCGATCGGATTGCAGCCGCTAATCGAGCTGCACTCCTGACGCCTATCGCGAAGGCATGGGCCACCGATCTTGGTGTCGAGCTCACTTCCCTGGGTGTGCAGATCCACGGTGGCATGGGCTTCATTGAGGAGACCGGCGCCGCCCAGCACTGGCGCGACTCGAGAATCGCCCCGATCTACGAAGGCACCAACGGCATACAGGCGATGGATCTGGCGATGCGCAAGATCTCGATTGCGACAGGTTCGGTTGTCGACGGGTACCTCGCCGAAATGGAGGAGACTGCGGGACGTTTGTCGTCCGACACCAACGGTCTTGCTTCGATCGGGATGAAGCTGCAGGATGCCATCGGTGCTCTTCGGGAGTCCACCGACTGGATGCTGCAAGCCGATCCCGCCGACAGGTTGGCGGGCGCTACCCCGTATCTGCGGCAGTTCGGCGTCGTTGCCGGTGGCTATTACCTGGGTAGGTCTGCTCTCGTCGCACAAGACCTTCTCGCCGATGGTGATGACCCCTGGTTGGCTGCAAAGATCGAAACGGCTCGCTTTTACATCGATCAGATCGTGCCCGAGGCAGCAGGCAAAGGCCCAGCGGTGATGGCCGGCGTCGATCAGCTGTTTGCGATCGACATAGCTGTGTTGGATTAGCCGTGGCGACCCGGCGGTGCCAAAGCAGGGGTAATCCGCGGATTTGCGCAAGACTGTCGGAATGAACCGTTTCCTCAACTGGCTACTTGGTGCTCTGGCTGCAGCCACCGCGATCGCTGCGCTACGACCGCGTCCCGACAGCCGGCACGAGGAGACCGTGTCCGAACCAGATGAACCAACTCCTGCAAGGTGGTTTGACGAGCCGCTGTCTGTAGCCAAGGCGGTCGTCCAGCGCCTCAGGGAGCACCACATGCCCATGATTGCGGGCAGCCTTTCGTACTACTCCTTCCTGGCCATATTCCCTGCTGCCATCGCGGCTGTATCCATCTATGGCCTAGTACTCGATCCCGCCGACCTCACCACCCAGATCGAGAGAATCACCGAGGCCCTACCGACCGAGACCGCGGCCTTCATATCGCTGCAGTTGCAGGAGATCGTTGATTCATCCAACTCGGGGCTCGGGGCTGCGGCAGTCATCAGCATTGTCGTGGCGCTCTGGTCGGCGTCGGCGGGGACGAGGGCCCTGGTGATCGGTATCGATATCGCTTACGAGACTCCCGAGAACCGATCGTTCCTTGTGCTGCGGAGCATGGCATTTGGCGTCACCATCGGGCTGATCGTGTTCGTTTCCTCGGTAGCTTCTGCGGTGACATTCCTGCCCCATTTGCTCGACGCCGTCGGTGCGGATGATCTCATCGGCCTCGTTGAATATGGGCGGTGGCCGGTGATTTTTGTGATGGTCATCGTTGGCCTTGGTCTGCTCTACAAGATCGCTCCCAACCGGCCGGCGTCAAAGTCGCCCTGGATTTCGGTAGGCGCACTGGTTGTTGCCGTGCTGTGGTTGCTGGCGACGGTTGGTTTCTCGGTCTACGTGAACCGGGCCCCATCGCTTGGCGCGACCTACGGTGCACTATCGAGTGTGATCGTCCTGCTGCTGTGGTTCTTCATGTCGGGGCTCATCGTTCTGGCGGGAGCTGAGCTGAACGCTGAGCTCGAGGCAAGAAACCTGGCGCGCGTCCACACCCGCAACGGCAGACGCTGAGCAAAATCGCTTCGAATCGGCGTGGACTCGGGGTTTCCCGACTAGGTTGGAGTTACTTCGGCGCCGATTCGGCGCTACCTCGAGACGGAATCCCATGACAAGTACGCCCACATTCAATGACATCGGCGTCGAGAACGACTTGGCCGATGCCCTCACCGCACAGGGGATCTCAGATCCCTTCCCGATCCAGATGCTGACCATTCCCGACGCCCTCGAGGGCAAGGATGTGTGCGGCAAGGCCAAGACCGGTTCGGGGAAGACCCTCGCCTTTGGCCTTCCCATCATTCAGATGCTGGAGCGAGCACAAGTCAAGCGCCCCCTGGCACTCGTCCTGGTACCGACGCGCGAGCTTGCCCAACAGGTGACTGCGGTTCTCGAACCGCTGGCCGAAGTCCGCGGATTCAAGACATCTGCCGTTTACGGCGGCGCCCCGATTGGGGTTCAAACCAAGGCCCTGCGGCGCGGCGTGGAGATTGTGATAGCCACGCCCGGCCGTCTCATCGACCTGATCGACCGCAAGGAACTGTTGCTCGAAGACGTGAGGATGGTCGCCATCGACGAGGCCGACCAGATGGCAGATATGGGGTTCCTACCTCAGGTGCGCCGGATCATGAGTGGCATCTCGACCGAGCACCAGACGTTCCTTTTCTCGGCGACTCTCGACGGCCAGGTCGGTACGCTCGTCAGTGCCTACATGGAGCAGCCGGCGCGTCACGATGCCGAACCGGACGGTGAGACCATCGACACGATGGAGCACCGTTTTCTCAAGGTTCACCACCTGGACAAGGTCAAGATGGCCGCCGCTATCGCCGGTTCAGCGAGCCGAACCCTCCTTTTCGTGCGCACCAAGGCGGAGTGCGACCGGGTCGCCAAGAAACTGCAGGAGATAGGCGTCGAGGCGCGGGCAATCCACGGTGACCTGCACCAGCGGCAACGCGACAAGGCGCTCTCTGGTTTCTCCGACGGCTCCAATCCGGTGCTTGTTGCGACCAACGTGGCGGCACGGGGGCTCCATATCGATGATGTTGATGTGGTTATTCACTACGACCCGCCCGACGATCCAAAGACATATGTGCACCGCTCGGGGCGGACGGCCCGGGCCGGGGAATCAGGTCTGGTAGTCACCTTCGTTGAGTGGGACCAGGTCAATGAGGTGCTCGGTATCCAGCGTCGTGCCGGGTTGAATGTGCCGATCATCAAGATGTTCTCAAACGACGAGCGCGTGCAGGATCTGTCGTCGTGGCTGCCCGATCCCGAACTGGCGCCGTTCCGCGGCAAGCGTTCGCACCCCATGTCGCGGGGGCGACGGCGGCGCTGAGCTAAGCCTCAGACAAGCATTACTGTTCAACCGACCAGCAGACAGGAGTGACCATGGCCAAGTACGACGCGCAGCCGGAGATGACGATTGATCTCGCCAAGTCCTATTCGGCAACGCTGCACACGAACCACGGTGACATCAGCATCGATTTTGATGCCGCGAGCTCTCCGCTCACCGTCAACAACTTCGTGTTCCTGGCCCGTGACGGCTTCTACGACGGGGTCATTTTCCATCGAGTGATCAAGGGTTTCATGATCCAGGGCGGCGACCCGACCGGAACCGGCATGGGTGGCCCCGGCTATCGCTTCCGCGATGAATTGGAGGGTCCCGGCAAGTACGGTCGCGGGACGGTAGCGATGGCCAACGCCGGCCCCAACACCAATGGCTCCCAGTTCTTCATCATGCACACCGATTACGGCCTGCCTCACAACTACTCGATCTTTGGCCAGGTCACCGATGGTCTCGACGTTGTGGACACCATCGCCAACACCCCAACCGGCGCCCAAGACCGCCCCCACGACGACTGCGTCATCAACTCGGTAACGATCAACGAGGCGTGACAGTGTCCCCTCGAGGGGGAGACGAAAGACGCGAGGCAGGGGGTATACGCCTTCGTTGACCGGAGGTGTGGTTGCTCCGCAACTGCCGATGCGGGCACGCGGCAAGGCATCCGCGGAGTTGCGACCCACTCTGGCTCGCTGTGCTCGCCATCTCCCCTCACGGGGAGAGCAGAAGGATCAGCTTGCCCGTGACCTGCGGGCGCGGTCGCGCAGGCGGCGGCGGAGGCGGCGGCGGTCACCGGAGCTCATGCCGCCCCAGACACCTTCGGTCTGGTTCGTGGCGAGCGCATACTGGAGGCACTGCTCCTGAACGGGGCAGAGGCCGCAGATCTTCTTGGCCTGCATTGCCGCGGCTTCGTCTTCGCCGGGCGGGAAGAAGACGTCGGAGTCCGCACCGGCACAGGCTGAATCGTCCCGCCACTCGTGCTCGGGCTCCCAGACCTGTTCTTCTAATGCCATCACCATTTCACACACCCCCTTCTCGGGCGCAGTTACTCTCTGTAACGCGATCGGGGCAGTGATCTATTCCCAATCGCGGAGAGCTGGATGCGGATAATGCACCCACAAATGGGCCTGGTCAAGCCATTTTCACGTAGTTTTCACATTGTTCGGCGAGCGCGGTGATTTGGATGATGGCGAAGGGGTTCCCATGCGATTTGTAGCTGATTACACCGCCGATCTTGGTGATCTCGCTGCTCGGGCCGGGCTGCGGGGACGTTCGCTGGCTGATATGAGCCGTATGGGCCTCCCGATTCCGCCCGGGTTCGTTGTCAGCGACGTGGCCTGCCGCCGGTTCCTGGAAACCGGTGACCTCCCCGCTGAGGCCTGGGATGAGATCACCTCCGCCTTGTCGAGAAGCGCCACCGCGCTTGGCGCACTCGGAGTGAATCGCCCCCTGCTGTTCTCAATTCGATCGAGCCCATCGGTGGCCATGCCGGGTGTGCTCAATTCAGCCATGTACCTGGGCGTTACCAACCAGAGTCTCCGCGACCTGGTGACGTGGGCCGGACCTGCCTTCGGATCTGCGGTTCGCCTGGGCTTTCTCAAGACTCTCGGAACGTTGCGGGGTCTCTCTGCGGCGCGCTACAGGGGTGTGGTTGCCGATATCGTCGGGCCGGCGGATCCGGCGGAATGGTCGCAGGAGGCTGTTGCAGCCATTTGTGACTCATATGAGGCAGTCGTTGTCGATGAATCGCAGCGGACGGTCCCGCACGGGGCTCAGATGCAGATTCGCGAGGGGATCGAGGCTGTCTTTGCCTCATGGGATGGGTTGGAGGCGCGTCGCTTCCGGAGGCGACATGGCATCGGGGACGACGACGGCATGGCTCTCGTCGTTCATCCGATGATCTTTGGGGAGGCGGGCGTAGATTCGGGTGCGGGTACCGCTTTCAGCAGACATCCGGATGATGGCGCTCCCGGGCTCACCGGCGTCTATTCATCCGGCGTGAGTCGGCCGCAGCACCAAGCTGCCTATCCGGGACTGGCAGACCTGGCTGTGATAGACCCGGATGGGTATCAGGTCGTTGCCGCGGCCGCATCGGCGCTGGAGCAGGAACGCCGGGATCTGGTTCGGATCGATTTCATTCGGGAGCAGGGACGGCTCTGGATCATCGAGGCCAGGAGTGCAGACCGCACCGCCGAGGCTGCCGTACGGGTAGCGGTTGATCTTGTGGATGAGGGGATGTTGACCACTCGGGAGGCATTGAGCAGCGTTGACCCGGAACGTCTTGCCGGCATGTTGCACCCGCGTTTGGCAGGAGAGCCGACCGGGGAACCGCTGGCCGTTGGCACGGCGGCTTCGCCCGGTGCAGCAAGCGGCCCAATAGTGCTGAGCGCTGCCGCTGCCGTTGCCGCTGCTGAGGCAGGAACCCCTCCAATTCTCGTCCTGCGTGAGGTGTTGCCTCGAGACCTCGACGGGGTAGTGACTGCTGCCGGATTGATTGCCAGCCACGGGGGTGGAACGTCGCACGCTGCCGTCGCCGCCAGGGCCGCCGGTACGCCATCGGTCACGGGAGTCGCCGATGTCCTAGTTGAGACCTCTTCGGTCCGGTTCGGAGGGCGTGCGTTTCGTGTCGGGGAGATCCTGACTATCGATGGGGCTACGGGCCGGGTCTTTCCCGGGGAGCTGCCCATCAGCCAACCTCCGGGTGGCGGGTATCTCGACAGGTTGCTCGACTGGGCGGACGAGGTGAGGCAAATCGGTGTCTGGGCCAACGCCGACACGGCAAGAGCCGCGGCGGCGGCGCGTGCCGCCGGAGCCGACGGCATCGGCTTGGCGCGGACCGAATACATGTTTCACGGTGAGCGCCTTGCCGTCGTCAGGCGGATCCTCCTGTCCGAAGACGGAAGGGAGAGGGCTGAGGCTCTCGAAGAACTGGAGAACCTCCAGATCGAGGACTTCGAGGAGCTATTGGCCGCAATGGATGGGATCCCGGTTGTCGTTCGCCTGCTCGATCCGCCGGTGCATGAGTTCCTCCCCTCGCGAGCCGACATCGAGGATGAGATGGCACAGCGGCGCAGCTCTGGGGAGACAACCGAGGATCTCGAGAAGCTCGATGCTGCCATCGATCAGTGGTCCGAGGTGAATCCAATGCTCGGGCTCCGCGGCGTCCGGCTTGCCGTCGTCATTCCGGAGATCTACCGGGTCCAGGTGCTAGCGGCACTCGAGGCTGTGCGACGCCGTCTCGATGCGGGTGGAGATCCGCGTCTCGAGCTAATGATTCCGCTCGTCGGTTCAGTCGAGGAACTTCATCTGGTCCGTGACATGATTGAGGAAGAGGTCCATTCGGCGGGTCGGCTGCTCGAGGTCGCCATCGGCACGATGATCGAGTTGCCGCGGGCGGCGCTGATGGCCGGCGACCTGGCTCTCGAATCCGATTTCTTCTCGTTTGGCACAAACGACCTGACGCAAACGACCATGGGCCTCAGCCGCGATGACGCTGAGGAAGCGTTTCTTCGCGCGTACGTTGAGCAGGGCCTGATGGCCGTAAACCCTTTCCAACGAATTGACCCGATCGGCGTCGGCCACCTGATCCAACAAGCGATCAAGGCTGGTCGGGAAGCCAACCCCGGTCTCGAGATAGGCGTATGCGGCGAGCACGGGGGTGACCCCGTCTCGATTCGCTACTTCCACGATTGGGGAGTGGACTACGTGTCGTGCAGCCCGCCGCGACTCCCCATTGCCCGCCTCGCCGCCGCCCAAGCGGCGCTAGGCGTCCGGCAAGAGTGAGGGTGCTTGCAGGGGGAAAGTATCGCCGGCATGTAGATGCCGGGGACGGGGGTCTTCGTGAGCGCCGCCTGGCCTAGAGGTACTGGCCCGGGGTGCCGGTGCTTTCCTCCGTCGCCGCCTCCAGAGCGCGCCGCCTGCGCATTTCATCCAATTGGGCAGCCGCAGCTGCCTGCTGGCTGAACAGCGAGGCCTGGATGCCGTGGAACAGCCCTTCGAGCCAGCCGACGAGCTGGGCTTGGACGATGCGCAGCTCGGATTCGGACGTCTCCTCTTTGTGGAGTGGCTGGAAGATCGACTCCAGCTCATCCTGAAGATCGTCGCTGAGTGATTCCCGCAGTTGCTCAATCGAGTTGGTGTATATCTCGGCGAGACGGCGGCGGCCCGCTTCGTCGACTGCGGCCTGACGAACCTCTTCGAGCATGGCGCGCGTCATCGAAGCGATCCTGATGAGTTTCGAAGGCTCGGTGATGAAGCTACCTCCGCCCTCCTGGGCTTCGATCGGCTCTTCGGTCCCAACCACCTGCGCCTGGAGTGGCAGCTCTGTCGGCTGGGAATCTGTGTCGTTGCTGTCGTCGTGTGTCGTCATGCTCCAATGATACGCCCGATTGCGGCAAGTTCCTTTCGGTGGAAGCGGTGGGGTCGAATCCGGTACGCTCGCCTGGTGACTCCCGAATCAGAAGTGCGGTTTGGAGACGGGTTCGACGGCGAGGCTGATGCCCCGTCTCGATTTCGGCGGACCCGCCGCATCCTCAAGTGGATCGGGATCGGCCTGGGGGCCCTTCTGGTGGTGCTGCTTGCTTTCGTCTTCTGGTCGACGCGCCGTCCCTTCCCGAGCATCGACGGAGAGGTGACGATCGCCGGGCTCGACGGAGAAGTCGAGATCATCCGTGACGACAACGGGGTTCCTCACATCTATGCGTCCACCATGCACGATCTGTTCCTCGCCCAGGGATATGTGCATGCCCAGGATCGGTTCTGGCAGATGGACACATGGCGGCACATCGGTGTCGGTCGTATCTCGGAGATGTTTGGTGAGGATCAAATCGAGACCGATGCATTCCTCCGAGCGATGGATTGGGGTGATCTTGCCGCACAGCAGTACGACGCTGCCAGCCCGCTCGCCCGCGAAGCGCTGGATGGGTACACGACCGGGGTCAACGCATACATCGCCTCCCGCTCGCCGGCCGAGCTCGGTTTCGAATACACGGTGCTCGAATTGGTGAACCACGACTACACACCGGAGCCGTGGACTGCGACCGACTCGATCGTTTGGGGCAAGGTAATGGCGTGGGATCTGCGGGGAAACATGGACGACGAGATCGCTCGGGCGATGATCCTCGACGATTTCACCCCGGATGAGCTTGCCTTGCTGTATCCGGCATATCCGGAGGACCATCCAGTGATCGTGGGGAACTCGGAACCCAGAATTAGCGGCACGGGGTTGGCGCCGGCGCCCGTCAACGCATTGCAGACGATCGGGGCGACATTGGAGAACATCAAGGGCGTTGATCGGGTGACCGGCAACAGCGGTGTCGGCATCGGTTCGAACAGCTGGGTGATCGGTCCTGAACGAAGTGCGACCGGGGCGCCGATTCTGGCGAACGACCCACATCTCGGGATCCGGATGCCGTCGATCTGGTACCAGGTGTCAATGCACTGCCTGCCGAAGACCACGGACTGCCCGCTTGATGTCACCGGGTTTTCGTTCGCCGGGATGCCCGGTGTTGTCATCGGCCATAACGACAGGATTGCCTGGGGATTCACCAATCTCGGGCCGGATGTGATGGATCTCTACGTCGAGAGGATCAATCCGGACAATCCCCACCAGTACCTCTACGACGGCGGATGGGTCGACATGACCGTCAGTACGGAGACGATTGCGGTGGCCGGCGGCGATCCGGTCGAGGTGACTATCCGGCGTACCCATCACGGCCCGATCATTTCCGACGACTACGAGGTGCTCGAGGATTTCACAGACGATTCAGGGATCCCGCTTCCGGAATCGTATGCGATCTCGCTGCGATGGACGGCCCTCGACCCCGGGCCGGCAGTCATGGATGCGGCGCTCCGTCTTGATCTGGCTCAGGACTTCGGCGAATTCCGTGATGCGCTCCGACTGTTCGAGGTGCCATCGCAAAACATCGTCTATGCGGACATCGACGGCAACATCGGATATCAGTCTCCAGGCAAGATCCCGATCCGGGAGACCTGGGACGGGCGCCTCCCGGCACCTGGTTGGCGGTCCGAATTCGAATGGGCGGGATACATACCATTCGACGAGCTGCCGTCGGCATACAACCCAGGTGACGGCTATATCGTCACGGCAAACAATCCGGTTGTTGATGACAGCTATCCATATCTTCTGACCACGGACTGGAACTACGGAGATCGCGCCCAGCGCATCGTCGAAATGATCGAATCCGATTCTTCGATCGACCTCACCGATGTGGCCATCATGCAGATGGATAACCACAACCGACACGCCGAACGCATCGTCCCTTGGCTGCTCCAACTTGATCTCTCGGGTGAGGACCTGGAGATCCTCACCACAGCCCAGCAGGTGCTGGCTGAGTGGGACTTAGACAATGACGCCGACTCTGCCGGTGCCGCCGTCTTCGAAGCTGTGTGGAGCAATCTGCTGCGGATGACCTTCCACGACGATCTGCCCGAGGACCTGTGGCCGACCGGCGGAAGTCGATGGTCATTGGCGGTGGCGGGCATGCTGCCATTCCCCGATCTGCGCTACTGGGATGATGCGAGCACCCCTGAGGTCGAGTCAGGCGACGACATCCTGCTGGAAGCATTCAAGGCCGGCGTCGAGGAGGCGCAGGACCTTCTCGGTGGCGAACCCGAAGACTGGGAGTGGGGGAGGCTCCACGGTGCCTCGTTCCGCAACGAGACGCTCGGTGAGTCGGGGATCGGGCTCATCGAGAACCGTTTCAATCGCGGGCCCTATCCGGTCGGTGGTGGCACCGATATCGTCAACGCCACCGGCTACTACGCCGACGAAGGCTTCGAGGTCACCTGGGTGCCGTCGATGCGGATGATCGTCGATCTCGGCAACCTGGACGGCTCGCTGGCGATCCACACCACCGGCCAGTCCGGACACGCCTACAGCGGTCACTACCAGGACATGGTTGAAGCCTGGGCCACCGGCGAGCATTGGCCGATGCGCTGGGATCGCGAGTCGATCGAACGTCACTCCGAGGGGACGCTGTTCTTGCGTCCGTAGCCGTACAATCCGCAGATGGACAGAAACCCTGGATCTCTTCTCGGGATTGCGGCCAGCATCGTGGTCGGTGCGATCGTCGTGCTCGCCGGCAGTCAAGGCAGCGGGCAGATCGGTTCTGTCGCCGTGTTTGCGGTGTGCGGTGCTCTGGCGTACGTCATCAACTGGGTTGTATTCGTTCCATCCAACCTGGCCAAGACCGAGCAGTATTTCGATCTCACCGGCAGTGCGACCTACGTGAGCGTGACGGCTATCGCTCTGCTATTCAGCGAGGATCTCGACGCACGATCGGTGATCGTCGGAGCCATGGTTGTTGTCTGGGCGTTGCGGCTCGGTTCCTTCCTCTTCCGCCGGATTCGCCGGGATGGGCGGGACGGTCGGTTTGACCGCATCAAGACGGACCCACTTCGGTTCCTGATGACCTGGACGCTGCAGGGCCTGTGGGTGTTGCTCACGATGGCTTGTGCACTAGCGATCATCACAGCCACCGAACGCAAATCCATCGGTGCGGTTGGCGTCGTAGGAATCGTCGTTTGGATCGCCGGCTTTGCCACCGAGGTCGTGGCCGACCGCCAGAAATCGGCGTTCAGACTCGACCCGGAAAACGACGGGCGTTTCATCACTTCCGGGCTCTGGGCGTGGTCGCGCCACCCGAACTACTTCGGCGAAATAGTGCTGTGGACCGGTATCGCGATCATGGCGCTTCCGGTGCTGTCGGGGTGGCGTTGGGTCAGCCTGATCTCACCCGTGTTTGTCACAGTTCTGCTCACCCGGGTGAGCGGGATCCCCATGCTCGAGGCCCGGGCGAGGGACCGATGGGGTGACGATGTGAGATATCAGGAGTACAAGCGCAACACACCGGTGCTGCTTCCTCGACCGCCCCGGGCATAGCCACTGGCGCAACCGGATGGGCTAGGCCACTACCTCGAAGCGGATCTCGTGGTAGCCGGTGGCGCCGTCGGGAGCGGGTCGGCTCTCTTCCGCGGTCTGGGTGACTCCGGTGCCGTCTGTGGCCCTTACCCTGGCGCTGTGATCACCGGGGGTGGTGACCACCTCGGCCCGCCATTGCACCCACGCCTTGTTCGACAACGGGCTGGTCAGCTCGGCTTCGATCCATTCGCCCTCGTCGAGCTGGACTTCAACCTTCTCGATGCCGCGGGTCGGAGCCCAGGCCACTCCGGCCAGGACAACGGGATCCTCGGTCACCTTCTCTGACCGCCGCGGATGATCGATCCGGGACTGCGTCTTGATCGGAGCCTCCTTGGCCCAGCCACGTGGAATCCAGTAGCCATCGACCCCTTCCCAGGTGGTCAGCTGGATCTCCTCGATCCACTTGGTCGCCGAAACGTAGCCGTAGAGGCCGGGCACGATGAGCCGCGCCGGGAACCCGTGGTTGGGAGGAAGCGGCTCGCCGTTCATGCCGATCGCAAGCAGCGGGTCACGCCCGTCGAAGGCAAGCTCCACCGGGAATCCCGATGTCCAGCCGTCCACCGACTTGCTGAAGAGCTGCTCTGCGCCTGCCTGCACGCCCGCCATGTCGAGCAGTTCGACGAGGCGAACCCCGGTCCACTTGGCGTTGCCGACGAGATCTCCGCCCACTTCGTTGGATACACAGGAGATGGTGACGTAGTCCTCGTAGAGCGGTAACTTCATGAGATCGTCCAGCGAGAAGGAGACCTCGTTGTCGACCATCCCGGTGATGCTCAGTCGCCAGGTCTCCGGATCAGGTCGGGGGACGACGAGTGCGGTGTCGATGCGGTAGAACTCGTCGTTGGGGACGACGATCGGCGTCAGATCGGGGATGGACGCAAACTGTGCGCTTGCCGGGGGAGCGGGGACGGTGAGGTCGGCGACGGGCAGCGAGACCGCCTGCCGCACCTCCTCAGACCTGGCAATGATCAACTGCCGTCCGCCCAGCCCGGCGACCGCGGCGATGGTGCCCGCGCCTGCGGCCTGAGCAAGAAAACGACGACGTGACGGATTGGATGACAGGCCGTCGGTTGGTGTCTCAACTGTCTTGATCATGGAGCGGAGGGCAAGCACCCCGGCCAGGGCCGAACCGGTGATGGCGATGATCGTGACGAACAGGTTGCCGCCGACACCGTCGGCTGCTGCGAGGATGCCGATGAGAGCGAAGGCACCGAAGGCAGCCCAAGCCACCCAGGGGCGATTACGTGCCGCTCGACCGACGAGCCCGCCGACCAGAACCCCGACAACGGCCGTGCCGATGGCGAGGGCCCCCTTGTCGGCGGTACCGAAGACGCTGATCGCGAATTCCTTGACAAAGCGGGGAGAGATATCGATCACGATCCCGCCGACCGATGCGATCGCTGACGGAACGAGTTCTGTGATCCCGGCAATGAGTTCTGTCAGCCCGAGGGCGAGACCGGCGGAGATGGCGCCGGCCAAACCGGCTCTTGTGCTCGTCGTGTTCATCATGGCGGCACCATAAGCACCGCACCCCGCTGCTGGCTACAGAATCGCCATTACCAAACTGTTAACTCAATTTGGCCTTCTTGGCCGCGACGAACTCGAGGAACTCATCGAGAGGGAGCGTGTTGACCACCGCGGTGCGTGGCACCCACCCGCGCCGGGCGTTGGCCACACCCCAACGGATGTTCTCAAACTCGGTGGTGTGATGGCTGTCGGTTGAGATCACGAATCGCAACCCGGTGATGTCGCGAGCCTGCAACAGCAGATCCGATGGGACGTCGAGTCGATGCAGGTGACCGTTGATCTCCAGTGCCGTTCCTGTATCGGCGGCCGCCTCGAAAACGGCCCTGGCGTTCAGCTCGATCCCGGGTCGGTGCCCGATACGGCGCCCGGTGAGGTGACCGATTGCGCTGACGGCCGGGTTCTGCATGGCGGTGATGACCCGGTTGGTCTGCTCGGCTTCAGAGAGATCGAAGTGAGTGTGCACTGAGGCCACACACCAATCGAAGCCGGTCAGGAATTCGGCGTCGTAGTCGACACCGCCATCGGGTCCGATGTTCAACTCGGAGCCGCGCATGATGGTCAGCTTGGGGTATTCCCCCCGGAGCCGCTCGATCTCGATCTTCTCGGCTGCGATCTTCTCCCGACTCAGCCCGTTGATGCGCAGGTCCTCACCGTGTTCTGTCATCGTGATGTACTCGAGCCCGCGGGCGGCGGCGGCGGCGACCATTTCGTCGAGAGAACTGCGACCGTCGCCCGACCACGTGGAATGAACGTGGAGATCGCCGCGGATGTCATCGACCTCGACCAGGCGAGGCAGAGCATCGAGGCCGATCTCGCCGATACCTTCCCGCATTTCAGGTGGGATGTACGGCAGACCCAGCGCCTTGTAGATGGCGGTTTCGGTCTTTGACGAGACGACCTTGCCGGTTTCGCCATCCTCGAGCCCGTACTCGTTGAGCAGAAGACCTCGATCGATCGAGCGCTGTCGCAACTCGATGTTGTGCTGCTTCGACCCGGTGAAATAGAGCGTTGCGGCTCCGAACTGGGACGCCTTGACGACTCTCAAGTCGATCTGAAGGCCGGCGGCGGTCAGCACCGATGTCTTCGTGTCCCCTTGGCCGATGACCTCACTAACCATGGGAAGTTCAACGAAGTGTGCCATCACACTGGCGGGTTTGCTGCTGACGGCGACTATGTCGATGTCGGCGATGGTTTCGCGGAATCGGCGGAGCGAGCCGCAGTACTGAGCTCGTGCTACTTCCGGCAGAGCTTCGAGGATGGCTACCAGGTCTTGGGCGATCGGCAACGCTTCGGATATTGGTGTCCTGCGGTCCTTCCCGTGCAGCCCTAAGCGTTCGATTGCGGCTGCGATCTTCTCTTGTGACTTCTTGCCGAGGCCGGGAACGCCCTGGACGGTGTCGGCGGCGATCGCCTGACGGAGTTGATCCACCGACTCAATTCCGAGTTGGTCGCGGAGAAGGAGGACCGTTTTCGGCCCGAGACCCGGTATCCGAGTCATCTCCATCATCGCGGTGGGGAATCGCTCGCGGAGAGCAACGATTCGAGCAACCTCGCCCGTGTCGACGTACTCGCGGATTTTGGCAGCAGTGCTCTTACCGATTCCGGGCACCTTGACCAATTGTGCCTCGGTCATCTCGTCAACGGCGGCGGGCAGCGCTTGGATGGCGGCGACGGCCTTCTCGTACGCACGTACTCGGAAAGCCTGCTTGCTGCCCTCGGCCATCGTCATCAGATCGACGAGTTCCTGCAGGACTCTGGCGATCTCTTGGTTGCTCGGCATCAGTAACTCAGGATGGTGAACGCCGCGAAGATAACCAGCAGAGCGATGCCTTCGGGTCGGGTCACCTTCTGGTCGTGCCAGGCGAACCATCCTGCCACTGCGACCACGCCAACCATGATGACCAGTGACGGCCGCGCCAGGTCGACGAGCAAGCCGGGGCCGACGACGGCGGCGGTGCCGGCGACGGCGAACGAGTTGAACAGGTTGGAGCCGAGGACGTTGCCGAGAACGAGATCGGATTCACGACGTCGGACGGCTGCCAGTGTGGTTGCCAGCTCGGGAAGGCTGGTGCCCACGCCGAGGAGTACGCCGAGGAATGCTTCACCGAGACCGAATCGTTCCCCGAGGTCGAGTGCTCCGTTGAGTAGCAACCGAGCCGCAAACACCGTTATGGCGAGTGCGGCAAAACCAATGACCAGCTCGCCCGGCACCGAGTGGGCCTCGGAGTCCTCGTCGAGCTCGATTATTCCGTCTTTGTCGGTGGACGCCCACCGCACGAGGAGCACTAGCGCAACAACCATGCCGAGCAGCAAGGCGATGCCTTCAGGCCGTGACGCCCGACCATCCCACAGCACGAGGGCGAGTGCCGACACGGCGAACAGCATCAGCAGGCCTTCGCGGAAGATGATGCGGGTTCGACTCATGATCGGAGCTGCGAGTGCGGCCGCACCGAGCACGAGGGTGACGTTGGCCACGTTCGAACCGGTCACGTTGGCCATTGCCACGTCGACCTTGCCGTCGACGGACGCTATTGCCGATACCAGGAGTTCTGGAAGCGAGGTTCCCAGCCCGACGATCACCGCGCCGATCAGCACGATGGAGACCCCGAGGGTGCGAGCCAACCGAACGGCGGACTCGACAAAACGGTCGGATGCCCCCATGAGCAGGATCAGACCGACGGCAACATAGATGAACGAGAGCAGCAATTGGCTTCCTTGAAGGAGAGGGGGTGATGCTAGCGCTGGTGCACGGCCCCTGATTGCCCACTGCCGACGGGTCGAATGGCAATTCGAGAAGGGTCTCGCGTCCGAATACTCTCTGAAACGAAACTGATATGGTTCCCGGGAAAGCCGACTGGCTAGTCACTATGTGACTGCCAACGTTTAGTCCACCCGTAGTCCTGCCGACAGAATCAGGAATCAGATGGGCTGTGCCCGAGCTGAATGAACAGGAGTAGGCATGGCGCCGGAAACAGAACGAGTACACGAGACATGGATCCACTCGGATCGCAGAATCCCGAAGGGATTTGTGCGTCCGATCATGCGCTTCACCCAACTGGAGGCGTCATCTGGATCAATCCTGCTGATTGCCGCAGTCATTGCCCTGGTGTGGGCGAATGCGCCATTCGGGGAAACGTACAAGGAGTTCTGGGAGACGCATCTCCACATCGAGGTTGGTGCGTTCCACTTCGAGGAGTCGCTGAAGCACATCGTCAACGACGCATTGATGGCGATCTTCTTCTTCGTCGTCGGTCTCGAGATCAAGCGTGAGCTTGTCGTCGGCGAGCTGCGCGATCCCAAGAAGGCTGCACTTCCGGCCATAGCCGCAATTGGCGGAATGCTGATTCCAGCTGCGATCTATCTGATGTTCGTAGCCGGAGAGGGCGGCGAGGCAGGCCAGGGGTGGGCCATCCCGATGGCCACCGATATTGCCTTCTCGGTTGGCGTCATATCGCTTCTCGGCAAGCGGGTCTCGACGGGTGCGAAGCTCTTTCTTCTTGCTCTTGCTATCGCCGATGACATCGGCGCCATCATGGTCATCGCAGTCTTCTACACGACCGATCTCTCCATGCTTTGGTTGGGGCTGGGTCTCATCGGCCTCGTCGGTGTCTGGTTGGCACAGCGGGCGGGGATTCGTTCGATGCTCTTCTACGGCGTTGCCGGCGTCTTCATCTGGTTCTTCATCTTCGAATCTGGGGTCCATGCGACTCTGGCCGGCGTGGCCCTCGGTCTGATGACACCGGTATTCCCGCTCTACTCCGAAGAGGACTATCAGCGGCGCACAAGCTGGATTCTCGGCCGCTTCGAGATGAACCGGGCTGCACCAAATCACCGTGAGCGTCTCGATTACGACGCCATGCAGATGGCCGCCGTAGCCACCGAGTCGGTCGCTCCATTGGATCGCCTCGAGCACAAGCTGACGCCTTGGTCGTCATTCGTTGTTGTCCCGCTGTTCGCCCTCGCCAACGCAGGTGTCAGGTTTGCCGACTTCGAGAATGGTGTCGCCGATGCCTTGACCAGTCCGGTCACCCTCGGTGTGGCGCTTGGTCTGCTCTTCGGCAAGCTGGCCGGTATCAGCATGGCGACCTGGGTCGCCGTCCGTGTCGGTATCGGCAAACTGCCCACTCAAACCGGATGGGCACAGATCATCGGACTGGCCGCTCTTGCCGGCATCGGGTTTACGGTGTCGATGTTCGTTACCGAACTGGCATTCACCGAGGAGGCGCTCGCCGATTCGGCCAAGATCGGTATCTTCATCGGCTCCGGTATTGCCGGCATCTTCGGGTACACGCTGCTGCGGCGGTCGAAGACCCCGAGCGAAGCGGTGGCTGAGCAATTCGAAGAAGTCGAGGCCCCTGCCTAGGCCCGAACCGCAGATGTCAGAGAGGGAGCGCCCTGATGGGCGCTCCCTCTCTCTTGCGTTTGTACCGATGTCTCGTCTGCCCCAGCGCACGTCCGGGGACGCGACGGCCAGGTGTTGTGGCACGACCACCTTGGTCTCGATGCGGGTGACGTAGCCGCGGGTGAGGGCTGGGGCGCTATAGCTTGAGAACTACCGGTTCGGCGCGCAGCTTGTCGGCAAGGTCGGGACGGCCGCTCGACGCGATCCGGTCGGCAAGGCCAACTCTGACGAACGGGTCCAGCTCGCTGGCCGCGGGGGCGATGGCCGCGAAGGCGGCGTCATTTCCCGACATCGCTGCAGCAAGCAGGCCGACCCGAGTGGCTTCGATAATCTCACCAGAACGGCCAACGTACGCCGCACAGAAGTCCGCGACGGTCCCCGACGGATAAGTCTTGATGATCGGTTCGAGGAAGCCGCCCACGCTGTCTTGCAGCGCCAGGGGCACGAGCAGATCGAGTGCGGCTCCTCCGTAGTGGCCGTTGAGGCAGGCGATGAGCTGCGACCAGTTGCTCAAGGCATCCGGTGCCTCGGCAAGAAGTTGAACGGCTTCATCCACTGCTTTTTCCGCCTCACCGGCCTCGGCATATGCCGCCACCAGCCGGTCGCGGAAGACGAGACGGTTGTGGTCGATTTTCACAATCTGTTTTGGCGAAACGACGTCTTTCATCATCTCGGCCACCTCGATGAAGTCATGGTGGTTGCCGAGTCGTTCCGACGCCTTGGCCAGGATTCCCAGAGCGGTGTCGTCACCGGGGAGAAGCTGCAGTGCCTCGGCGGCGAGCTCGAAAGCCCTCCGGTTCTCAGCTAATTGCAGACACCGGTCGGCCATCAAACCCTTGATCTGCGCCTCAGTGATGTGATCCTGGGCATCGGCCAGGCTCTCCTCCAATAGCTCGAGCGCTCGTTCCGGAGCCTCTTCGGCGTAGGACAGCGATCGTGCGAGATGGATTGCCGATCGGGCGTCACCGTCGGCCTCGTGTTGGGCTTCAGCGATGTTCAGGTTGCGCTTTGCCTTCTCGCGATCTCCGACCACCGACTTGGCATAGCCGTGGTGGTCGATTCGGATCTGGTCAAACCTGTGCCCGGTCAGCGGATTCGGGTCATCAGTCCGATGCACCGCCTCATGTAGGGCACCCCGGAACTCAGTGCCGGACCCATGGAAGAGGCGAACGGTGATGAAGCGGTAGAGCTCGCTTCCGTCTGATTCGAGGTTTGTGATCTCTACGTTGAACGCAGGGTGCTCCGCAGCGTATGTAGCGAGATAGCGACGGGTTTGGTCGGGATCGGGGCAGACGAGCCGTTCATCGGCGTCGATCCACAACACATACTGAGCGTCACGGCATTGCTCGAGAACCTGGTTGCGGGCGGCGCCGAAGTCGTCGTTCCAATCCCGTTCGATGATCGAGGCCCCGGCGGCGCGAGCAATTGCGACCGTGTTGTCGCTCGATCCCGTATCGCAGACTTCGACGCGGTCGCAGATCGCTTCGAGTGATGCAAGGCAATCCGGCAGCATCTCTTCCTCATCCTTGACGATGAGGGCAGCGACGAGGAGTGGCCGGTCGCTATCGGCGGTGCCGGCCAATCGGTGTACACACTCGGTGGAGTGGGAGGCAACGGCACCCCCGGCGATGACGAACCCGTGTTCGGACGAAGTAATTGAGGCGTAAGGGTCGGCCAGAGGTTCAGTGAGTAGGGCCGCGAGGTCTGAAGCCTTGGCTGCTACGCACGCCGGGCGGATAAGGGTCGCCGGCTTGGATTCGCGCGGGACGACGATCTGGTCGAGTGAGTTCTCGGCGGCTTTCCCGGCGGGCAGTGATCCGAGGAAGTGATCCATCTTTGGGTCGTTTGTGTACGGGACGGCGTAGCGGCTGCCGTCGGCCAGTGCTCTCTCGAGGGCCAGTGCCCCGCGCATCGTGATGACAATGTCATCGTGTACGAGCAGGGTTGGTTCGTCGGTCAGTTGGGTGAGCGCGTCGCGTAGACCGGCGCTGCCGACCGCATCGACCTTCGTAGCACCCGCAAGAGAGGCGATTGCGTCCCGGCCGACAGATGAGGCTGGTACGACGAAGACGGGCCGTCCGTTGCCGGCGAGTTTGCGGGCGCGATTGACGGCTCGTTTGGTCAACTGGCTCGGGCCATACGCCATTACGACGACGTGCATTGCGGCTCCTTCATGACTACGCCTAGAAACAGTCGGCAAAATGCCTTTGGATTCAAGAGGAAGGGGGCGGCATTGCCGCCCCCTTCCGGGTCATGGTTCTCTGTGTCGGTGTTAGCCGAGCAGGGAGAGGACTGAGGATGGGACCTGGTTGGCCTGGGCCAGCATGGCGGTGCCTGCCTGGACCATGATCTGATGCCGAGTGAACGACACCATCTCAGAGGCCATATCGGTGTCACGAACCCGGGACTCGGAAGCCGACAGGTTCTCAACCGCAACACTCAAGTTCGCCACAGTGTGCTCCAACCGATTCTGAGTAGCACCCAGAGTCGAACGGGTCGAAGACACCGTTCCGATCGCTGTGTCGATGAGGCCAATCGCCGCGTCGGCGTCACCACCAGAAGCGGCGAGATTGACGGCATTGACGCCAAGTCCGGCTGAGCTCAGCGTACCGACGGTGACACTGAGGGTCTGGCCGGCACCAGAGCCGACGTGGAACGTCTGGGCGCTTGCCGAGAAGATCGACTTGCCGGCGAAGGTGCTGTTGGTGCCAATCGCATCGATTTCGTCCTGCAATTCGCTGATTTCGGCTTGCTGGGCGACTCCGTCGGTGGTTGCGGTGTTGGCTGCATCGACAGCCAGTTCACGCATCCGCTGCAGGATCGAGTGCACCTCGTTGAGGGCACCTTCAGCAGTCTGAACAAGACTCACACCGTCTTGGGCATTCCTGACGGCCTGACGTGAACCTGAGATCTCTGCACGCAGTGATTCAGACTTGGCCAAACCAGCAGCATCATCGGCTGCACGGTTGATCCGGAAACCCGAAGACAGTTTCTCGAGCGACTTGCCCAGCTGGGAGTTGGTCGCGGAAAGATTGCGGTACGAGTTGTACGCCGCAATGTTCTGATTGATACGCACTTCGTGTACCTCCTTGTAGGACGGTGCGTGTTATGTGTCGTCAACATCCATGTCAACGCTTGGATGTACTGTCGGCTGGTTTGTCTAGACACTTAGCAAACAGCCGTGAAGATTCTGATAAACCTGGAGCGGCGGCCCGGAGGCCGCCGCTCGTTGTGTAGGGACTGTGTTGTC
>SWCD01006654.1_pt1 | contig 21265 bp, 22 predicted proteins | sample 4693011 | NCBI WGS metagenome assembly SWCD01 (sample SAMN10267278, study PRJNA491770) | bioreactor metagenome | isolation source: DHS bioreactor inoculated with marine | place: Japan: Omine Ridge, Nankai Trough | reverse complement strand
AAATCCTGACCCATCTTGTCGATCTCATCCAGCAGGATCAGCGGATTGGTCGTCTTGGCCTTCTTCAACGCCTGAATGATCTTGCCGGGCATCGACCCGATATAGGTCCGCCGGTGGCCGCGAATTTCGCTCTCATCGCGCACACCGCCCAGCGAAATGCGGATGAACTCTCGCCCCGTTGCCCGTGCCACGGATTTACCCAACGACGTCTTACCAACGCCCGGAGGGCCGACAAGGCACATGATCGGGCCTTTCAGCTTTTGGCTGCGCTGCTGCACCGCGAGATACTCGACAATCCGCTCCTTGACCTTGTCCAGACCATAGTGATCGGCATCCAATACCTCTTGCGCCTTGTGCAGGTCCTTCTTGGTGCGGCTTTTCACGCCCCACGGGATGCTCAGCATCCAGTCGAGATAGTTGCGCACCACCGTTGCCTCAGCACTCATCGGGCTCATGTTCTTGAGCTTTTTCAGCTCGGCTTCGGCCTTTTCTGCGGCTTCCTTGCTCAGCTTGGTCTTGGCGATGCGCTCTTCCAGCTCGGCAATCTCGCCCGCGCCATCCTCACCATCGCCCAATTCCTTCTGAATGGCCTTCATCTGCTCATTCAGGTAATATTCGCGTTGCGTACGCTCCATCTGGGATTTGACGCGCGTCTTGATCTTTTTCTCGACCTGAAGAACGCTCATCTCACCCTGCATCAGGCCATAAACCTTCTCCAGACGTTCGCTTACGCTGAGTGTCTCAAGCAGTTCCTGCTTGCGACCGACATCAAGCCCCAGATGACCCGCCACCAGATCGGCCAGCTTGGCCGGTTCCTCGGACTCGGTCACAGCGGCCATCGCCTCATCGGGGATGTTCTTCTTGACCTTGGCATAACGCGCAAACTCATCCCCCACAGTGCGCAACAGCGCCGCAATGGTGGTGGCATCGCCGGGGATTTCGCTCAGATATTCGGCCTTGGCCTCGAAAAACTCGGAGTTGGGCAAGTAGTCGGTAATCCGCACCCGCGCCACGCCCTCGACCAGCACCTTTACGGTGCCATCGGGCAGTTTCAGCAGTTGCAGCACATTCGCCAACACGCCCACACGGTAAATGCCGGATTCGGCTGGATCGTCATCGGCAGGATCAATCTGGCTCGACAGCAGGATCTGCTTGTCATCGGCCATGACCTCTTCCAGCGCGCGCACCGATTTCTCGCGCCCCACAAAGAGCGGCACGATCATGTGCGGGAACACCACGATATCCCGCAGCGGCAGGACCGGATAAGAGGCGTTGAGGGTGTCTTGCATGCTCGTTTTCCTGTTCTTGGCAAAAGGGCACCGGTCCCGCGCGGCGGCAACCACGGCCCTCTCCGTTACGTTAGCCCTAACTTGGGGCGCACCCGGTCAGGTTTCAACAGATTCGGCGAACATTGCCCGCAGATCCGACCGGGCACAAGAGGACACTGCATCCCCATGCTCCCTTTCCAGCCGCCTTCAGCCGGCCAGACCGCGATCGCGCAAAAGCGACGTCACCGCGTCCTGCACACGCTCGAGCGCGGCACTCACCTCGTCATGGAAACGGTCGAGCTGACCAAGGATGGATTGCAGCCCCGACAGACGCTCGCGCAGGATACCCGCCTCGACACGCAGCACGACCCGCACCATCGCCAGGCCCGTGACCATGCGGCGGATCATCTCGGCATCCGCAGACAACTGCCGCACGGCGCGATAGCCATCCTCCATGGCACGATCCGCCTCCTCCCGATAGCGATCCCGCAATGCGGCTACCACCTCCATTTCAGCGCTGGCGCCTTCATGGTCGCCGCGCGCCACTTCCTCGCGGAAGAACGCAACCATCTCCTGCATAAGATCGGCCACCGCGATCATGAACACCGATCTGGCCTCGTCGTTCACGTCCCAGGTTCCCTGCTCACTGCGCAGGGTCTGGACCACACGGGGATGATTGCGAATATCGCGCATCATCAATTCGTAATTCTTGGCAATCTCGTTGATCGGCCCGCGGTCGGATCGCAGCTTGCAGGCTTGGATCTTCATGTTCGTGGTGATCAGCTCGGCCTCTTTGAGGTTGACGCAGAGCACGCGCAATTCCTGCTCGATGTCGCGCTTGACATCAAAGAGATGCCCCGACGCAGCCAAGGCGGGCGTCACCGCCCGCTTGCGCGCCGCATCCCGTGCCCCATGTTCTCGACGCAACGCCTCGATCTGAAACAGGCCGTAATTGGCAAACCCGGCGGCGACCAGATCGGCCTCGATGGCCTTGGCGCTCTGCTCGGGCGTCATCCCAGACCCCCGCTCACGCTCCAGCGCGCGGGCGTAGACCTCTTTCACCGTGGCAAAAAGCGGGCTCGTCGGCTTGAGCCGCACCGAAAGATACCCTCCGTCAACCGGAGAGACGACGGCAAAGACCCAGTAAAACCGCCCATCCTTCGCCCGGTTCTTGACATAGGCCCCGACCGAGTGACCCCGCTTCAACCCGTCCCACATCAACCAGAACACCCCCTTGGGCATGTCGGGATGGCGCACCATCTTGTGTGGCGCCCCGGCCATATCCTCGGCCCCATAGCCCGCAACGCGCAGAAACACGGGGTTGAACGCCCGGATCACCCCGCGCGTGTCGGTGCGCGAAAAGAACAACTCACCAATTCCAAAGGGAACTTCTTGATCTACCAAAATCGCATCGGTCCGCAGACCGGATTTGGGGACGCTTGCGTGCATATCCACCTCGAGCAGCATCGTTTCATGGTCTGAAAGCTCAGACATCACGGCCTGCGCTTTCGTATCAACGGTCATGCGTCTTACAACTTTAGGGCTTAGCGGGCGTATAATCTGACGCGCCCTCACGCACCTTGTCCCAAGCGACATGCCACTCGAGTGCATTTATCAGGCCAACCCCGCGCGCGATCCAAGCGACCGCGCGCAGGACGCATGTCAGACGGTCTCAAGCTTCGGGTAATCGGTATACCCTTCAGCCCCGCCGCCATAATAGGTGGCCTGATCACCTTCATTCAGAGGTGCATTCTGCTCCAACCGCTCGGCAAGATCGGGATTGGCGATATAGGGTCGACCAAAGGCCACCAGATCGACCTTGCCCGTCGCCACCCGCGTCAGCGCCAATTCGCGATCATAGCCATTGTTGGCCATGTAAACGCCCGTCCACTTGGCCCGCAGCACATCAAACGCGCCCTCGCGCGCGCCGCCGGTGCTGCCCTCGATCAGGTGCAGATAGGCAAGACTGCGCCTGTTCAGTTGCTCCACCACCCAACCAAAGCTGGCATCGGGATCACTGTCGATCGCATCGTTGAATCCAGACCACGGCGAGAGGCGAATACCAATCTGCCCCGGTGCCCAGACCGTTTCCAGCCCATCCAACACCTCAAAGAGCAACCGCGCCCGATTGCCCACCGAGCCGCCATAGGCATCCTCGCGGGTGTTCGGCCCATCCTTCAGGAACTGGTCCAGCAGATAACCATTGGCGGCGTGCAGTTCGATCCCGTCAAACCCGGCCTCCTTGGCCGCCTTGGCGGCATGGACATAATCCGCAACCACGCGCGGCATCTCATCCTCGCGCAGGGCGCGCGGGGTGGACGTGTCCTCGAACCCGGCGGGCGTAAAGGTCTGCGCCTTGGCCGCCACCGCCACCGGGGCGACCGGGGCCTGCCCATCGGGCTGCAACGACGTATGGCTGATCCGCCCCACATGCCAGAGTTGGATCACGATCTTGCCGCCCTTGGCGTGCACAGCATCCGTGACCTTCTTCCACGCCGCCACCTGTTCGGGACTGTAAATGCCCGGCGTGCCGACATAGCCTTTGCCCTCGGGGCTGATCTGCGCGGCCTCTGTGATGATCAATCCGGCCCCGGCACGTTGCGCATAGTAATCAACATGCAGCGCCCCGACCTCGCCCGTTTCATTATCGGCGCGGTTGCGCGTCAACGGGGCCATGACGACCCGATTGGCGAGTTCGAGATCACCGGCCTTGGTGGGGGAAAACAACTTGTGGCTCATGGGGAATGCTCCTTGTGCATGAGGATTGCGCTTGAACATAAGCTATGCAGCCGCTGACGCCGCACAAGCCCGCCGCCTGCGCCCTATCCCACAGCCGCCCCCACACCACCGCACAGTCGCGGGCCATTGACATATCCACGCTCAGAGCGGTTCGATATCGCCCTCGGCGCGACCCGCATGAAACGCCGCCTCCCAGGCATCGAACCGCGCCTCGGCAATCGCCGCGCGCATCTCGCCCATGATCTGCTGAAAATAATGCAGGTTGTGCCATGTCAGCAGCATGGAGCTGATGATTTCCTGCGACCGGAACACATGATGCAGATAGGCACGGGAATAATTGCGGCAGGCCGGACAGGTGCAGGCCTCATCCAGCGGGCGCGGATCATCCTGATGGCGCGCGTTCTTGATATTGACCACGCCATGCCGCGTAAACACCTGCCCCGTGCGCCCCGACCGGCTGGGTAGCACACAATCCATCATGTCGATGCCACGCTTCACGGCACCCACGATGTCATCCGGCTTGCCCACCCCCATCAGGTATCGCGGACGATCCTCGGGCAGGAAACCGGTGGCATAATCCAGCACGCCAAACATTGCCTCCTGCCCCTCGCCCACCGCGAGGCCGCCCACGGCATAGCCATCAAACCCGATAGCCTTGAGCGCCTCGGCACTCTCTTCGCGCAATTCGGGCGTCACCCCGCCCTGCATGATGCCAAAGAGCGCATGACCCGGCCGGTCGCCAAACGCCTCCTTCGAGCGCGCCGCCCACCGCATGCTGAGCCGCATGCTTTCGGCCACGGCCTTGTCACTCGCGGGCAAGGCGGGGCATTCGTCGAAACACATCACGATGTCCGACCCGAGAAGGCGCTGAATTTCCATCGACCGCTCCGGCGTCAGCTCATGCTTGGACCCGTCGATATGGCTCTTGAAGGTCACCCCCTGCTCGGTCAGCTTGCGCAAACCCGCAAGGCTCATCACTTGAAATCCGCCCGAATCCGTCAGGATCGGCCGTTCCCAGTTCATGACGCGGTGCAAACCGCCCAAGCGGTCAATCCGCTCGGCACCGGGCCGCAGCATCAGGTGATAGGTATTACCAAGCAGGATATCCGCCCCGGTGGCGCGCACGCTCTCGGGCATCATCGCCTTGACCGTCGCCGCCGTGCCCACCGGCATGAAGGCAGGCGTGCGGATGTCACCGCGCGGCGTGTGGATCACCCCTGCCCGCGCCGCGCCATCCTGTGCCAGTTTCTCAAAGCCGAACCGCATGCCTTCATGTCCCATCGCATTAGCCCTTTTGCCCCCCTTTAAAGCGGTTTACCCTGCCTTGTAAAACGCCGTCTTGGCCGCCCCTTTGCGAGAGTTCCCATGACCGAAGACATCATCCTGCAACTGATTTCTGCAAATATCGTCTGGCTTCTGATCACGCTCCTCGTGGTCATCGTGATCTTTCGCGGGGTCAAGATCGTGCCCCAGTCAGAGCAATATGTGGTTGAGCGTTTTGGAAAGCTGCACAAGGTGCTTGGCCCCGGCATCAACCTGATCGTGCCCTTTCTCGATGTGGTCCGGCACAAGATCTCAATTCTCGAACGGCAATTGCCGACCGCCAGTCAGGACGCCATCACCAAGGACAACGTGCTGGTGCGGGTCGAAACCTCGGTCTTCTACCGGATCGTGCAACCCGAAAAAACAGTCTACCGGATTCGCGATGTGGACGCGGCCATTGCCACCACAGTAGCCGGCATCGTGCGCGCCGAAATCGGCAAAATGGACCTCGATGATGTGCAGGCCAATCGCAATCAACTGATTGCCACAATCAAGGGATTTGTCGAGGACGCAGTGGATAACTGGGGCATCGAAGTAACCCGCGCCGAAATTCTAGACGTCAACCTCGATCAGGCCACCCGGGACGCCATGCTGCAACAGCTCAACGCCGAGCGCGCGCGCCGCGCTCAGGTGACAGAGGCAGAAGGCACCAAGCGCGCGGTCGAACTGGCCGCCGACGCCGAGCTCTATGCAGCCGAACAAACCGCCAAGGCCCGCCGTATCGAGGCCGATGCCGAGGCCTATGCCACCAGCGTCGTTGCCGCCGCCATCGCCGCGAACGGGCTGGAGGCCGCGCAATATCAGGTCGCGCTGAAACAGGTCGAGGCGCTCAATGCCCTTGGCAACAGCCCCTCCTCCAACACCATTCTCATCCCCGCCCAGGCGCTCGAGGCCTTTGGCAACGCCTTCAACATGCTCAGGGGGCGCGGCTGATGGAAACGGTCCTGTGGCACCTCTGGTGGGTCTGGCTCGCGGCAGCCCTTGGGCTGGCAATCTTGGAAATTCTCGTGCCGGGCTTCATTTTCCTCGGTTTCGCGGTCGGCGCTGCGCTCGTGGCGCTCTTGGTGCTCCTGCCGCTCAACCTTGGCCTGACGGCGCTGCTCGCCCTCTTCGCGCTCTTCTCTCTGGCGGCTTGGGTGATCTTGCGGCGGCTCTTTCGCGCCCCCGATGATCAGAGCCGCGTGATCCGCGAAGATATCAACAAGTAACGCAAAGGAACGCGTCCCGCCTTCCTTGCATCCTCACGGCCATCCCAAGTAGAGAGGCGCCACGCGCCACCCTTGCCACGCAAAACGCAACAGGATACGCCCGATGACCGATACCCCCGACAGCCCCCAGCCCCTGCAATTCGGCTGGGAGGAATGGGTCAGCTTGCCCGATCTCGGCGTGCCCGCAATCAAGGCCAAGGTCGACACCGGCGCGCGCACCTCGGCGCTGCATGCCTTCGATATCGAAACCTTTGGCCCCGCTTCTCGCCCCAAGGTCCGCTTTACCGTGCATCCTATTCCGGGCCGCGACGACCTGATCATCCCTTGCTCCGCCCCGATCATCGACCGGCGGGATGTGACCTCATCGAATGGCGAGCGGGAATTGCGCTATGTCATCGCCTCGAAACTTTCGGTGGGCGGCGATACATGGCCCATCGAGATCACCCTCACCAACCGCTCCAGCATGACCAGCCGCATGCTCTTGGGCCGTCAGGCGCTCAAGGATCATATCTCGATTGTCGCCACAGACCGGTTTTTGCAACCCGAACTCAGCTATGACGTCTATCACACCGCCCGCGTCCGCACCGCCCAACCCAAGCGCGCCCTGCGCATTGCCGTGCTCAGCCGCGAGGATAACTATTCTACACGCCGCATCGTCGAGGAAGGCGAGACGCGCGGCCACACCGTCGAGGTGATCGACACCACCCGCTGTTACATGGCGATCAACGCGCTCGCCCCCGAGGTACATTATGACGGCAAGCGCCTGCCCCGCTATGACGCGGTGATCCCCCGCATCGGGGCCTCGATCACCGCCTACGGTGCCGCCGTGATCCGCCAGTTCGAAACCATCGGCACCTTTTGCGTCAACCCGTCAGCCGGCATCATTTCCAGCCGGGACAAGCTTTATGCCCATCAGCTCATGGCGCGCGCGCAGGTGGGCATGCCCAACACCGCCTTTGCCGCCTCGCCCAAGGACACCGGCAACCTCATGGGCCTAGTCGGCACGGCCCCCCTGATCGTCAAACTGCTCGAATCGACCCAAGGCAAGGGCGTCGTTCTGGCCGAAACCAAAAAGGCCGCCGAATCGGTGATCGACGCCTTTCGCGGGCTCAAGGCCAATTTCCTCGTGCAGGATTTCGTCAAGGAAGCGGCAGGCGAAGACATCCGCTGTCTCGTGGTCGGCGGCAAGGTGGTGGCCTCGATGAAACGCACCGGGGCCGAGGGCGATTTCCGCTCCAACCTGCATCGCGGGGGGACCGCAAAGACGATCCGCATCACCAAGGCCGAGCGCGATACCGCAATTCGCGCTGCCCGCGTCTTTGACCTCAACATGGCGGGTGTGGACCTTCTGCGCTCCGACACCGGCCCCAAAGTGCTCGAGGTCAATTCCTCCCCCGGCTTTGAGGGCATCGAAGGGGCCAGCGGCAAAAACATCACCGGCGCGCTTTACGACATGATCGAAACCCGCGTGCGCCCGGTCCCGGTGCGACGGCGCAAATCCGGCAGCAATGACTGAGCTTTGACTGTGCCGCCTCCCCCTCTGGACGCGGGCGTTGATAAACCCTATATGTTTGCTCAGGATAACCGCAGGATACGATCATGATGAACAGTTCAGAGCCACTCGAAGGGGCCCCGCTGATCGCGCCCTCCAGCACCGATCACCCGCTCTTCGATCAGGTGGTCGAGGCCTGCCGCACCGTGTATGACCCGGAAATTCCGGTCAACATTTATGATCTAGGCCTGATCTATACAATTGATATTGATGCCGAAAACACGGTTTCAATTACCATGACCCTGACCGCACCCGGCTGCCCAGTGGCTGGCGAAATGCCTGGTTGGGTGGCCGACGCGATCGAGCCTTTGGCAGGCATCAAGCAGGTTGATGTCAACCTCGTCTGGGAACCGCCCTGGGGGATGGACATGATGAGCGACGAAGCCCGCCTTGAACTTGGGTTCATGTAACGAAATCAACGGATTGAGAGGCTGACCTTATGTTTGGCATACCCGGCAAACCGCCCGTTTCGATGACCCCGGCCGCCGTGGCCCAGATCACCCGGCTGATGCAGCGCGACGGTCATCAAGGCCTGAGGATCGGCGTCAAGAAAGGCGGCTGCGCGGGTATGGAATATACCATGGACTACGTGACCGAGATCGACCCCAATGATGAGGTGATCGAACAGGACGGGGCGCGCGTGCTCATCGCCCCGATGGCCCAGATGTTCCTCTTTGGCACCGAGATTGATTACAAGACATCGCTCCTTGAGTCCGGCTTTGTCTTCAACAATCCCAACGTGACCGAGGCCTGTGGCTGCGGCGAGTCGATTAAATTCGCCAATATGTGAGCTTTGCCTCGCAAGTCTTTCTAATAAGTGGACATTATACGCATGAGACGCAAGCTTGCTGCTGGCAATTGGAAGATGAACGGCACCAATGCCAGCCTGACAGAGCTGCAATCCCTCATCGCCTCCCATCCCGCTCCGGGCGTTGATATTCTGATCTGCCCACCTGCCACGCTCCTTGTTCAAGCCGCTGGCCTTAGCGCCGACAGCCCCGTGATGATCGGCGCGCAGGATTGCCATTCCGCCGCGTCCGGGGCGCATACCGGCGACATTTCCGCCCCGATGCTGGCCGATGCCGGGGCTGTGGCGGTCATTCTGGGCCATTCCGAACGGCGTCAGGACCACGGCGAAGAGAGCGCGCTTGTTGCGGCCAAGATCAGCGCCGCCCATGCCGCTCATCTTACCGCTATCCTCTGCCTGGGCGAATCCCTGGCCGAGCGCGAGGCGGCCCAAACCCTCGATGTCATCGCGGACCAACTGCGCCATTCCCTGCCCGATACCGCGACCGGCGCAAATACCGTGATCGCCTACGAACCCATTTGGGCCATCGGCACCGGCCTCACCCCCAGCCCCGCGCAGATCTCCGAAGTGCATCGTTTCCTGCGCAGCGAGCTGCGCGCGCGCTTCGGCTCAGAGGCTGCGACGGGCTTTCGCCTGCTTTACGGCGGCTCCGTCAAACCCGCCAACGCCCCCGAGATTTTCGCGCTGGACGATGTCGATGGCGCGCTCGTTGGCGGCGCAAGCCTGACCGCCGCCGAATTTTCGCCGATCATCACCGCGCTTGAGAACGCCTGATCCCGCTTCTTTATGGCAGAAATACTCCGGGGGAGTCCCGGACAGGGTCCGGGACGGGGGCAGCGCCCCCAAACATCTCAGAGCGGCAACATCGTGGTCGACTTGATCTCTTCCATCGACAAGAGCGCCGTCACGTTATGCACCTTCACCTCTGAAATCAGTGCCTGATAAAACACGTCATAGGCCCGCGCATTGGCAACCCGGACCTTGAGGATATAGTCGATATCCCCCGCCAGACGATGCGCCTCCTGCACTTCGGGGCGCGCCTTGAGCGCCTTGAGGAACGCCGCCTGCCAGCCTGCGTCATGCTCTGACGTGCGGATCAGCACGAAAAAACACGCCTCGAAGCCCAACGACTCTGGGTCCAGCAGATAGGTTTGCTGCCGGATCACCCCCGCCTCGCGCATCTTGCGAATCCGGTTCCACACCGGCGTCTTGGAACTGCCCACGTTCTTGGCAATATCATCCAGCGATTGCCCCCCATCCTCCTGCAACTGCACAAGGATTTTCCGATCCAGATCGTCGAGGCGAACAGCCATTCCAATTTCTTCCTTTTGACGAAACATTCCAGCCACTCTTCGCGGCAATTGGAACAAACTTCCTTATTCCCGCCAGCATATGGCGCTTAACCGGGAATATTTCCTATATTAGGGCCAGAGTCAAACCGTTCCCCGAGGCCCGCCCGATGAAACATTTCCCGATCTTTCTCGCCGTCGAGGGACGCCGCATCGTTTTGTCGGGCGGCGGCGAGGCGGCCTTGGCCAAACTGCGTCTCTTGCTCAAGACCGAGGCACATCTGACCGTTTTCGCCCCCGAACCCGCCTCCGAGATCGCGCAGTGGGCCTCCGAGGGGCGTCTGCATCTCATTCGCCGCGCGATGCAGCCCGGCGACACCCTCTGCGCCGTGCTCTTCTACGCCGCTGACGAGGATGCCGCCGAAGATGCCCGCACCTCGGCCCTCGCGCGGGCGGACGGGGCGCTTGTGAACATCGTGGACAACCTCGAGGACAGCCAATTCATCACCCCCGCCATCGTCGACCGTGATCCGGTGACCGTGGCCATCGGCACTGAAGGGGCCGCGCCGGTTCTGGCCCGCGCCATCAAATCCGATCTTGAAGCGCGCCTGCCCGCCACGCTTGGCCCCCTCGCACGTCTTGGCAAGGCCTTTCGCAAGGCGGCCGATGTGCTGCCCATGGGCCGCCGCCGCCGCGATTTCTGGGCCGACTACTATTTCAACGCAGGCCCCCGCGCGATGGATCAGGGCGGTGAGGAGCACGTCAAGGTCGCCTTGCAAGCCATTCTTGAAAAACACAAAAACGCGGACGCGCGCGAGGGTCACGTGGCCTTTGTCGGCGCCGGTCCGGGCGATCCCGAGCTTTTGACCCTCAAGGCCCGCAAGGCGCTCGATACCGCAGATGTGGTGATCCACGACCGGCTCGTGACACCCGAAATCCTCGAACTCGCCCGCCGCGAGGCGATCCTGATCGACGCCGGCAAAGAAGGCTTTGGAAAATCCATGTCACAAGAGGCGATCAACGCCCTGATCGTCGAACATGCCGCCACTGGCGCGCAGGTCGTGCGCCTCAAGGGGGGCGATCCCACGGTCTTTGGCCGCCTGGACGAGGAAATCGAGGCTGTCACCGCCGCCGGGATTTCGTGGCATGTGGTGCCGGGCATCACCGCAGCCTCGGCCTCGGTCGCCAGCATCGGTCAGAGCCTCACGCAACGCGGCCGCAACGCCTCGGTGCGGTTCCTGACCGGCCATGACATGAAGGGCTTTGCCGATCACGACTGGTCCACGCTCGCCCGTCCCGGCGAGGTGGCCGCAATCTACATGGGCAAGAAATCCGCGCGCTTCATCCAGGGCCGGTTGATCATGCACGGGGCCGACCGCGCCACCCCCGTCACCGTGATCGAAAACGCCAGCCGCCCCGACCAGCGCGTCCTTGCCACCACGCTCGACCGTTTGCCCGCCGATCTGGCCGAGGCCGCGATCACCGGTCCCGCGCTCACCTTTCTCGGTCTGGCGCCCCGCGCCGCCGAGGCCCAGATGATCCACTCGAAACAGGAGCTTGCCTGACATGGCCCAAGAATTCACCCCCAAGGTCGTCACCGCCAACGCCCTGATCGAGGGCGATGTCGTCTATCTCACCGCAGCCGACACATGGTCGCGCGATCTGGCCGAGGCCGAGGTGCTGACCGACGAGGCGGATGCCGATTATCGCCTGCTTCAGGCCCAGGCCCGCGTAGGCGAAATCGTCGGGGCCTATCTCGCCGATGTGCGCCCTGGCGTGAACGGCCCCGAGCCCACCCATTTCCGCGAGGATTTCCGCCGCAAGGGCCCCTCGAACCTCTTTCACGGCAAACAGGCCGACAGCCTGAGCCACGCCTGACCCACGCGACACGCGCAGGAGACACCAATGTATCAATACAACGATTTCGACACCGCGTTCATCGCGGAACGCAACCGCCAGTTCCGCGCGCAGGTCGAGCGCCGCATCGCCGGCAACCTGACCGAGGATGAGTTTCGCCCCCTGCGCCTGATGAACGGGCTTTACCTGCAACTGCACGCCTACATGCTGCGCGTGGCCATTCCCTATGGCTCGCTCGATCCCGCCAAGCTGCGCCAACTGGCCTATCTGGCCGAGCGGTGGGACAAGGGCTATGGCCATTTCACCACGCGCACCAATATTCAGTATAACTGGCCGCAACTGCGCGATGTGCCTGACATGCTCGACGCGCTGGCTGAGGTGGGGATGCACGCCATCCAGACCTCCGGCAACACCATTCGCAACGTGACCTCCGATCATTTCGCCGGCGCCGCCGCAGATGAAATCGAAGACCCGCGCCCGGTCGCCGAACTGGTCCGCCAATGGTCCACGGACCATCCCGAATTCCAATTCCTGCCGCGCAAGTTCAAGATTGCCGTGATCGCCTCCGACACCGACCGCGCGGTAATGAAGAGCCATGACATCGGCCTCAAGATCGTCGAGCGCGATGGTGCGCGCGGCTTCGAGGTCTGGGTGGGCGGCGGCATGGGCCGCACGCCGATGGTGGCCAAACTCTTGCGCGATTTCCTGCCGCGCGCAGACCTGCTGCCCTATCTGGAATCGGTGCTCGCCACCTACAACCGCATCGGACGGCGCGACAACAAATACAAGGCGCGCATCAAGATCACCGTGCATGAGAACGGCCTTGATGAGATCCGCGCATTGGTCGAGGAAGAATTCCCCCGTCGCCGTTCCGCCTTCTCGGGCGTCGATCAGGAGTGGCTCGCGCGCATCAACGCGGCTTTCGTGACACCCACCTTGTCCGAGCGTGACGCGGCCCCCTATTATGCCGCCCGCGACGCCGATCCGGTGTTCCGTGCCTGGGCCGATACCAATGTGACGGCGCATAAACACGCCGATCACGGCATCGTCACGATCAGCCTCAAGGCGCATGGCGAAACCCCCGGCGACGCCTCTGCCGACCAGATGCGCCTCGTCGCCGATCTGGCCGAGCGGTATGGTCATAACGACATCCGCGCCAGCCACGCGCAGAACCTCGTGCTGCCGCATGTCGCCTTGGCCGACATTCCCGCCGTGCATGCGGCCCTGAAAACCGTTGGCCTGGCCACCGGCAACATCGGCCTCGCCTCGGATATCATCGCCTGCCCCGGCATGGATTACTGCGCGCTCGCCACTGCCCGCTCGATCCCCGTGGCCCAAGGCATCGCCACACGCCTCGAAGAGCTCAAGATCGAGCATGAGGTGGGCCATCTCCAGATCAAGATTTCAGGCTGCATCAACGCCTGCGGGCATCACCACGTGGGTCATATCGGCATCCTTGGCCTCGACCGTGCCGGGGTGGAGAATTATCAGATCACCCTCGGCGGCGATCCGTCCGAAACCACCGCCATCGGCACCCGCACCGGGCCGGGCTTTGCCTATGACGAGATCGTGCCCGCAATCGAGCGTGTGATCTTCGCCTATCTCGACCTGCGCGAAGGACCGGAAGAAACCTTCCTCGAAGCCTACAACCGCCTCGGGATGGCCCCCTTCAAATCCGCGCTCTACGATCAAGAGGCACGCGCCCATGCCGCAGAGTGACCTGATCACACGGGTTCACGCGCTCAACGACCGATACCGCCATCACTCGGCGGTGTCGGTGCTTGAACACGCGTTACGCGATCCTCAGGCGGGCAAGCTTGCGCTTGTCTCGAGCTTTGGCGCGGAATCCGTCGTGCTCTTGCACATGGTCTCTGTCACCCGCCGCGACACGCCGGTGATCTTCATCGACACGGCGATGCTCTTTGCCGAAACGCTGGTCTACCAACAGGAATTGGCCGAGCGGCTCAATCTGAGCGATCTGCGCATCATCCGCGCCGACAGCGCAGACGTTAGCGCACAAGACCCCGACGCAACCTTGCATCAACGCGATACCGATGCCTGCTGCGCCCTGCGCAAGACCGTGCCGCTGCAAGAGGCGCTCGCGGGCTTTGATGGCTGGATCACCGGGCGCAAACGCTATCAGTCCGGCACCCGCGCCACGCTCGATTTCTTCGAGGTCGAGGAAGAGACAGGCCGCATCAAGGTCAATCCGCTGGCGCATTGGGCGCCCGAGGATATCCGCACCTATATGGACGAAAACCGCCTGCCCCGGCATCCGCTGGTGGCGCGCGGCTATCCCTCCATTGGCTGCATGCCCTGCACCACGCCCGTCAAACCGGGCGAAGATCCCCGATCGGGCCGCTGGCGCGATCAGGACAAAACCGAATGTGGCATCCATTTTGTCAACGGCAGAATGGTGCGAAGAGGAGTTTCCGCATGACCGTACTCGTCACCGACCGGGGCTTTGGCCCGGATGACTGGACCGCCCCCATCACGTCCCTGGCCGAGGCAGGCCCCGAGGCGACCGCCCTCGATCTGCCCAATGACACCAACCCCGCCACTCTGGCTGGGCGGCTGGATGCTGTCACCTTCATTCGCGTGGATTTCCCGTCTGCCGCTGATGGGCGCGGCTATTCCATCGCGCGGCAATTGCGCCTGATGGGTTATACCGGGCGGCTGCGCGCGCGCGGCCATGTCATTGCCGATCAATACGCGATGGCCCGGCGTTCGGGCTTTGACGAGGTGGAAATCTCTGACGCCCTCGCCACCCGTCAGCCCGAGGCGGATTGGCTTTTCCGGGCCGATTGGCAGGCCCATGACTATCAGGCGCGGCTGCGCGGCTGATTATCGCCTTCACCTGACCTGAATCAAAGATTAGAAGAGGATGTCGGTTTAAACGACCGGCAGAGCACACTATGAACGAGATGACCGCCGTGACCCAAGCGAGCGCCAAAGCGCCTAAAACCCTTGCGATCCCCGATGCGCAGACCGTCACAGAGGTGAAACACTGGACCGACCGGCTGTTTTCCTTCCGCGTGACGCGCCCCGCCTCTTTGCGCTTTCGCTCCGGCGAGTTCGTGATGATCGGCCTCATGCAGACCGATGAGAAAACCGGCAAGGAAAAGCCGCTCCTGCGCGCCTATTCCATCGCCTCGCCCTCTTGGGATGACGAACTGGAATTCTACTCGATCAAGGTGCAGGACGGCCCGCTCACCAGCCGCCTGCAACATATCGAGGTTGGCGATGAAATCATCCTGCGCCCCAAACCCGTGGGCACGCTGGTGCATGACGCGCTCTTGCCCGGCAAGCGGATCTGGTTCTTTGCCACCGGCACAGGCTTTGCGCCTTTTGCCTCGCTTCTGCGCGATCCGCAGACCTATAGCGATTATGACGAGGTGATCATCACCCACACCTGCCGCGAAGTGGGCGAATTGCAATACGGCGCGGATCTGATCGAGAGCATCCGCAACGACGAGATGCTGGCCGAACTCATCGGCGAAGGCTTTGCCGACAAGCTGCGGTATTATCCGACCACCACACGCGAGGCGAGCCCCAAGATTGGCCGCATCACCGATCTCATGCGCTCGGGCGAAGTCTTTGCTGATCTGGGCGTGGCACCGCTCAGCCCCGAAACCGATCGCGCCATGGTCTGCGGCAATCTCGCCTTCAACCTTGAAATCAAGGACATGCTCGAAGGTTACGGGCTGCGCGAAGGGGCCAATTCCGACCCCAAGGAATATGTCGTGGAAAAAGCGTTCCTCGACTGAGGTCACGACACATCAAAAATGAAAAACCCGCGCAAGGACAATACCTTGCGCGGGTTTCTTAATGTCACTCTATGGATCAGTATCCAAGCGCCGCACGCGCCGCTTCCAGCGCCGCCTTCAGCAACTCGGGATTGTCCTGCGCCGCCTTGACGCCTTCCACCAACATCGTCTTTTGCAGGGGGCTCACATCGGACCCCTCAATCAGCGTCTGAACCCGCGTCAGATCAAAACCTTCGACCGTCAGCGCCTCGGGGGCCACTTCCGCCGCCGTGGCGGGCTGATCGACCGCGGCCGAAACCGCATCCGCCGCGGCCTCTGTGGCGGTATCCTGCGCGCTCTCAACCGCTTCTGCAGCGCTTTCCTCTGCGGTAGTTGCTGCGTCGCTCACCGTCTCGCTGACACCCTCGGCAGCATCCGATGCAGCCTCGACCGCCGCTGTGCCGGTCTCCGTGGCCTCGCTCGCAGCCTCGTTCACAGCCTCTTGCGCAGCCTCAACCGTCTCTGCCGCGCTCTCTTGCGTGGCTTGGGCCGCCTCGGTCGCCGTATCCGCGGCCCCGGTTGCAGTCTCGGTTGCGGCCTCAACCGCCTCTGACGCCGTGTCGCTTACAGCCTCGGCCGCATCGCTTGCCTCCTCGGTCGCGGTATCAGCCGCGCCGGTTGCGACCTCGGTCGCCGCCTCAACCGCCTCCGATGCCGTTTCGCTCACGGCCTCGGCCGCATCGCTTGCCGCTTCGGTCGCAGCTTCCACCGCCTCGGCTGCGGTATCTGCCGCCGCCTCTGCTGCATCGCCCACCGCTGCAGCCGCATCTTCCAGTGCCGCCGGTGCCTCGACCTCGGTCGCACCGGGGCTTATGCTCTCGACCACCTCATCCACCGACTTGCCGGAAAAGAGCAGATACCCACCCCCCAGCACAACCGCAGCCACGAGAATCCAAATCAGGTTTTTCATACTCATCTCCTCAAAACTGTCTGGACCGCGCGATTGCCACACGGCCCCTTGCCATCTCCCTTCCAGATGTGGGCATAAAAGGAAAGGCGCAAGGGGGAATTGACCAGCTTTCGGCTCAGATCGGCCGATTTGCAGCTTGAAAGCGCGCCACGCCGCGTTTACCTTGCAGCGTCGAATTAAACCTACCCTAACAACGATCGAAGGAACAAAGCCATAGCCCGCAGACCCCACAACGCGCCCCCTACGCGCGAAACCGGCCCCCGTATCAATGACCGCATTCGCTGTGATGAAATTCGCCTGATTGGCGCAGACGGTGAAAACGTGGGGCTCATCAGCCCGCAACGCGCGCTCGAAATGGCCGAAGAGGCAGGGCTTGATCTGGTCGAAATCTCGCCAAGCGCTACGCCGCCGGTCTGCAAGATCATGGATTTCGGCAAGTACAAGTACGAACAACAAAAGCGCGAGGCAGAGGCCCGCAAAAAGCAGAAGGTGATCGAGGTCAAGGAAATCAAGTTCCGCCCCGGCACCGACACCCATGACTACGACGTCAAGATGCGCAGCGTGGTGAAATTCCTGCAAGGCGGTGACAAGGTCAAGATCACCCTGCGCTTTCGTGGCCGCGAAATGGCGCATCAGGATCTGGGTCGCCAGCTTCTCGAACGGATTGCCGAAGACATCAAGGATGTGGGCCGGGTCGAGAACATGCCCAAGATGGAAGGCCGCCAGATGATCATGGTGATCGGACCGGGCCCCAAGTAACGGCTCCCGTTCTGCCCCGATACTCAACCCCGGACCATCGGTCCGGGGTTTCGTGTTTCGCTTGCGCCCCCGGACCAGTCGCGTAAGGTATGGCGCCTGCATCAGACCGGAGCCACCATGCCCCTTTACGAATACAAGGTCCTGCCAGCCCCCACCCGTGGCCGCAAGGCCCCCGGCGTCAAGACCCCCGAGGCGCGCTTTGCCCTCGGTGTCGAGGATTTGCTCAACGACATGGCGCGCGCCGGTTGGGAATATCTGCGCACCGATATATTGCCCAGCGAAGAGCGGCAGGGTCTGACCTCCACTCATACCGTCTATCGCTCTGTCGCGGTCTTTCGCCGCGAGGTCATGGTCCCCGGCACGGACCAGACCACCGCCGCCGATACAACCCCCGATGCCGCGCCCCTACCGCCGCGATCATCCGATATGATCGAGATCGACTAACCCACGACCGCCGCGCGCAGGGCCCCTCTGTCAAGCCCCGAATGCGCGTCTCGACCGGGAATATTTTACCCCCCGCCCCTTCAATTTCCCGCGTTTTGGCATACACTCTCGTCTCCGACTCGCAAAGGTTAGCCCCATGTCCAAATCAGATCCCTTCGGTTTCGATATGTCCGTCTCCTCGGCCAAGAAGAAGAATCCGCGTGGTCGGAGGGGCATGTCGGGCGCCTCCGAAACATCGACCCGCGTCTGCGATCACGAAGGCTGCGAAGAGGCGGGCAAATTCCGCGCGCCCAAGGCCCCCGATGTGCTCGACGATTACTTCTGGTTCTGCCAGCAGCATGTGCGCGACTATAACCTGAAATGGAATTTCTTTGACGGCACCACCGAGGCCGAATTGAACGCGCAAATGTCCAAGGACAAGGTGTGGGAGCGTGAAACCCGCCGCATCAACGACCCCGAGGCACGCGCCTGGGCACGTCTGGGCATCGAGGACCCGCATCAGGTACTGGGCGTCAACGCCACCCAGAACCCCGGCAAGAAAAAGGGCGGCACCCGCAAACTTCCCCCCACCGAACGCCGCGCCATCGAAATTCTCGAGGCCGAGGACACCTGGACCAAGGCCGAATTGCGCAAGGCGTATAAATCGCTGATCAAGGTGCTGCATCCTGACATCAACGGCGGCGACCGCAGCCAGGAAGAGCAACTGCAACAGGTCGTCTGGGCCTGGGAGCAGATCAAGGAAAGCCGCAACTTCAAATAAGCGTGCCAAAGCGGGGGCAGCCGCCCTCACCCCGCCTGTCGCGTCACGTCATGGCCATAGAGCCAATCAAACTGCCGCAGCATCCGGTCCGGGGCCAACGCCCCCCCAGCCCGCAGCACACCATGCGCCGCCCAGCGAAGCGGCGGAAAACTCAGGTGGTATTTCCACGCATTGCGATTGGCCGCCTCGACCACCCGCCGCACCCGCGCCTCGCGCCGCCCCTGATAGGCCGCCAGCCCCTCGGCGAACCCGCCTGAAGCACTCAGCGCATCGACCAGCACCCAGGCATCCTCCAGCGCCATCGACGCCCCCTGCGCCATGAAGGGCAAGGTGGGATGCGCCGCATCCCCCAAGAGCGCCAGCCCATCGCGCTGCCAGACGCGCGCCACCGGATGCCGGAAGAGCCCCCAGAGATGCACCTCCTCGACCGCCGACAGCATCGCCTGCACCTCCGGCCCGAAATCGCCAAAGGCCGCGCGCAGCGCCAGCGGATCATCCCTCTGGCTCCAGCTTTCCTCGGTCCAGGCGGCGCGCTCCTGCACCGCCACCAGATTGAGCAGCGCACCGCCGCGCAACGGGTAGCTGACCACATGGCGCATTGGCCCCATATGCACCTGCGCCTCGGGGCCACGCGCCCAGAGGTTGGGCACCACCGCCCGCCAGGCCACCTGCCGGGTAAAGAACGGTGCCAGCGTGCCGTTGAGCGCGCGCCGCACCACCGAATGCAACCCATCCGCCCCGATCACGAGATCTGCATCAAACCGCGAGTCATTGGCCATCCGCACGCATGGGCGCGCGCCGCCCGTCACCGCACTCACTTTTTGCATGAGACGCAGCTTGACGCCCGCCTCGCGCGCGCCCTCCGCCAACACCTCGATCAGGTCCGCCCGGTGGATGAAATGATAGTCGCGGTCCTGCAAACCAGAGAGGTCCAGACGCAACACCTCACCGCGCCGGTAGTCGCGCAGGCTGACGGCTTGGGCCTGCACCGACCGCGCCGCCAGCGCGTCTGCCAGCCCAAGCGCGCGCAGCACGGCAAAGCCATTGGGGCTGATCTGCAACCCCGCGCCCACTTCGGAAATCTCGGGGGCCTGCTCCAACAGCGTCACATCCGCACCGCGCAGACAGAGCGCGCGCGCCACAGCCAGCCCGCCAATTCCGGCCCCGATGACCGCGATGTTCAGCCCATCCAGTGTCATGGCACCCCTCTTGATACGAAACGCGCCGGGAGGAAAGTCCCGGCGCGCGCTGTCGTGTAAATTTCAGTCTTGGGCCGCGACCTCAATCGTCGCGATGCACCTTTTCACGCCGCTCGTGGCGCTCCTGCGCCTCCAGCGTCATGGTGGCGATGGGCCGTGCATCCAGCCGCTTGAGGCTGATCGGCTCGCCGGTCATTTCGCAATAGCCAAATTCGCCATCCTCAATGCGCCGCAGCGCGGCGTCGATCTTTCCCACCAGCTTGCGCTGACGGTCGCGCGTGCGCAGCTCCAGCGCGCGGTCGGTCTCTTCGCTTGCCCGGTCGGCCACGTCGGGAATCGCCCGCGTGCCATCCTGCAATCCTTCAATCGTCTCCCGGCTGCCCTCCAGCAACTCCAGCCGCCAGGCAATCAGCTTGCGCCGGAAATACTCCAGCTGCCGCTCGTTCATGAACGGCTCATCCTCGGCAGGTTGGTAGTCTTCGGGCAGAAACACTTCCGCTTTCATCTCGATCCCCTCATCAAGGCCAGTGTCTGGCATAATGAACTCCTCAGACAGTCGGCGCCCCATGCGCGGTGATCTACACGGCACTTCCGGGATTGTCACTAGCCAATCACGCGGCATTGATGTGAATTGTCGAACGGTCTAGGTTGCCCGCGAACACAGCGCCGCTGACCCCTGACAGGATTGAAAAACCGATGAAATTCCAAGGCACCGAGGCCTATGTCGCCACCGAAGACCTGACCGTCGCCGTCAATGCCGCCGTCACGCTGGAACGCCCCCTGCTGGTCAAGGGCGAACCGGGCACCGGCAAAACCGAACTGGCCCGGCAGGTGGCGGGTGCGCTCGGGCTACGCCTCATTGAATGGAACATCAAATCCACAACAAAGGCCCAACAGGGCCTCTATGAATACGATGCCGTCAGCCGTCTGCGCGACAGCCAGTTGGGCGAGGCGCGGGTGCATGACGTGGCCAATTACATCAAACGCGGCAAGCTGTGGGAGGCGTTCGCGTCCGAGGAAAAGGTCGTGCTGCTGATAGACGAGATCGACAAGGCCGACATCGAGTTTCCCAACGATTTGCTGCAAGAACTCGACCGCATGGAATTCCATGTCTACGAAACCGGCGAGACCATTCGCGCGCGCCACCGCCCCGTCATCATCATCACCTCGAATAACGAAAAGGAACTGCCCGACGCCTTTCTGCGCCGCTGCTTCTTTCACTACATCCGCTTTCCCGACCCCGAAACCCTGCGGCGTATCGTCGAGGTGCATCATCCGGGCATCAAGGACGCGCTCCTTTCGACCGCTCTCACCCAGTTCTTCGAGATCCGCGAACAACCCGG
>SWCD01024021.1_pt1 | contig 21283 bp, 19 predicted proteins | sample 4693011 | NCBI WGS metagenome assembly SWCD01 (sample SAMN10267278, study PRJNA491770) | bioreactor metagenome | isolation source: DHS bioreactor inoculated with marine | place: Japan: Omine Ridge, Nankai Trough | reverse complement strand
TGGCCCCAGATGCGGGCCAGAGGGATTTACAAGAAATTTATACCGTTGGATTGAACACATGTTAGACGCAACACCGACATCTGAAAACCTATTGGAAGTGAACAACATTGAAGTGATCTACAACCATGTGATCCTTGTGTTGAAAGGTGTCAGCCTGTCTGTTCCCAAAGGTGGTATCACGGCCCTGCTGGGCGGTAATGGAGCAGGTAAAACCACGACGCTAAAGGCCATTTCGAACCTGCTGCATTCTGAGCGCGGTGAAGTGACCAAAGGCTCTATAAGCTATCGTGGCTCACCGGTGGCGGATTTGAACCCGGCTGCACTGGTGAAATCCGGTGTGATCCAAGTGATGGAAGGCCGGCACTGTTTCGAGCATCTTACGATTGAAGAAAACCTGCTGACAGGGGCCTATACACGCAATTACAGCCGTGCAGAATTGGCCGCTGCGCTGGACTTGGTCTATACATATTTTCCGCGCCTGCAAGAACGGCGCAAGTCCCAAGCGGGCTATACATCGGGCGGTGAACAGCAAATGTGTGCGATTGGGCGCGCTTTGATGAGCAAGCCTGAAACTGTGCTGCTGGATGAGCCGAGCATGGGGTTGGCCCCGCAATTGGTAGAAGAGATTTTCGGCATCGTGAAAGATTTGAACGAAAAAGAAGGCGTGTCCTTTCTGCTGGCCGAGCAAAACACAAATGTTGCCCTGCGCTATGCCCATTATGGATATATCTTAGAATCCGGACGCGTGGTGATGGACGGCCCTGCGGCTGAATTGCGTGAAAATCCGGATGTAAAAGAGTTTTATCTGGGTATGTCGGATGAGGGCCGTAAATCGTTTCGCGAAGTCCGTTCCTATCGCCGCCGTAAAAGATGGCTTAGCTAATGTACGCAGTCCAGAAGACCTATTCACAACCTATTTGTGGATTTATAGACAGTTCAAGGATTGCCTGGTTAAAATTATCCGTTTTTCTGCTTTATGTCCTCAATCAGTGCCATCGCTTCAGAGCGTGTGTTGCGTATATTGGGTCGGAATTCCTGACTTTCGGCGCGACTCCGGATTTCTTCGGCGGTCTCAGAACCGGGTGCATAACGGGCAGAGCCCAGCGAGTGGTTGATATTCAACGATTTTCCGCGTTGAGAATAGGGAATCCAAGCCTCGGGATAAATGCGACAACTATCGTAGTTGATCAGAAAATACCATTTAGCCCGACCCGTGTTTTTGATGGCATTTTCAAGAAAATCATATACCAGGTTCACATCATCTACGTGGGCAATCGTGATATTCGAAAAATCGATGTCCATGATCCCCTCGCTTTTCAAAAAAGAGACCCTGTCTTTAATATCTTCAAGCGTAAGATTCTCTTTATACACAACTTTGGCCAATCGCTTGGACGGAAGTTCGGCGATGCGTCGAAGCGCATCGTCGCGATTGGAAAACAGATTGACGTCAAACTCTTCTGTATTGGCACGGCGCTCGATTTCTTTTCTGGTTTCCTCACCGACATCAAATCGAACAGAACCCTGACTGTGGGTCAGATTAAGGTCTTTGCCGCGAAGCGAATAAGCGAACCAGGCACCCGGGTCGATTTTGGTTCCCGAGTAGTTGATCAGAAAAAACCATTTATCTTCACCGGTTTGCGTGATTTCTTGCTCGAGTTCGTCATAAACATGATTGACTTGCTCAGACTCGGCAAAATGCAAACCCGAGAAGTCAACTTCCATAATTTGGGTGTCGTTATGGAAAGTAATGCGTTCTTGTATCGTATCAGGCATGGACTATGTCTCCTTAGTATGCGGGCAACAAAATGGTTCTTTGTTATAGTGCACCACGCATTGGAAAAAAATTTGTATGCAATTGTATACAATGAAGATGCGAAGATGTCTACCGCATTAGTATTTCAGCGAACAAGGATTATTTAATGTCCGAATTTTTCGATAATCTTGAAATCCGCTCGGCGGATGCACGCGCATATGATCTGGCACAGGGTTTGCCAATGCAGATTGCCAATGCGCAGAAAAACACCGCTGGCTTTTCAAGCCTTCTGGCAGGTATTGATGCACGCAAGATAACCCAAGTCTCTGATCTGCAAAACTTGCCTGTTCTGCGTAAATCCGATTTACACGACGCACAATGTGCCAACCCGCCATTGGGTGGATATGCAGCGCTTGCATCAAAAAATATAGACCATGTTTTCCAATCTCCCGGTCCGATTTATGAAATGGGTCAAAAAAGCCATGACTGGTGGCGGTTTGGCCGTTTTCTGCATGCTTTGGGTGTAGGTGTAGGTGACGTTGTGCAAAACACGTTTTCCTATCATTTCACACCCGCGGGTATGATGTTTGAGAATGCCGTCGAAGCGGTCGGTGCTACGGTGTTTCCCGCAGGGCCCGGGCAGACAGAGTTGCAAGCGCGAGCAGCGTTTGATCTAGGTGTGACATGTTATGCGGGTACGCCTGATTATCTAAATACAATCCTGCAAAAGGGCGATGCGCTGGGCTTGGATTTATCCAAGATCAGAGCTGCTGCGGTAAGTGGAGGGCCGTTGTTTCCGCAAATCCGCCAAACCTATAAGGAACGCGGTATTGCCTGTTTGCAATGCTATGCAACGGCGGATTTAGGCCATATCGCCTATGAAACCAAAGCGATGGACGGTTTGGTTGTGGATGAAGGCGTGATTGTGGAAATTGTTACCCCTGGCACAGGCAAACCTGTTGCTGCTGGTGAAATCGGCGAGGTGGTTGTGACTACGCTGAACCCGGATTACCCGCTGATCCGTTTTGCAACCGGTGATTTATCCGCCATCCTACCCGGCCAAAGTGCTTGCGGTCGCACCAATATACGCATTGCGGGATGGAAGGGTCGTGCTGATCAGGCAACCAAGGTGAAGGGCATGTTTGTACGTCCTGAGCAGGTCGCGACTTTTCTAGAACGCCATCCGGAGGTCTATAAAGCACGGGTAGAGGTTAATCATGATGGCCAAAACGATACGCTTGTGGTGCGGCTTGAAACCGAAAACACTGAATGTGCAGGTTATGAAAACTCACTTCGCGAGGTACTGAAATTACGCGCGGCGGTAGAGCTTTGCGCCAAGGGTGATCTGCCCCGCGATGGTTTGGTGATTGCGGACGGACGCGCCCCATCGTAACGTTTTGCCATGATTGAAACACGGTTAACAAAATTCTTTGATATAGAGTTTCCCATCCTACAAGCCCCTATGGCCTTTGCCGCTGGGGGCGCATTGGCGTCTGCCGTGACGCAGGCCGGTGGCTTGGGTTTTATCGGTGGCGGTTATGGCGATGCAGCTTGGCTGAAGCATGAGTTCAAGGCTGCGGGTAATACCCACATTGGCTGCGGCTTCATCACATGGTCTCTGGCAAAACAGCCAGAGCTGTTAACCCAAGCGTTGGAGAAAAGTCCGAAAGCGATTTTCCTGTCATTTGGTAATCCCGCCCCGTTTGTATCTGAGATTAAGGCAGCAGGTGTACCTTTGATTTGCCAGGTGCAAACCCTGAAAGATGCGAAACACGCCATTGCATCCGGTGCCGATATTATCGTGGCCCAAGGTGCTGAAGCGGGCGGCCACGGTGAGAAACGTGCGACTTTTACACTTGTGCCGGAGGTTGCGGATTATATCGCAAATGCGGCCCCCGAAGTTCTATTGGTCGCCGCAGGTGGCATTGCGGACGGGCGCGGCCTGGCTGCAGGTTTGATGTTGGGTGCGGATGGTGTTTTAGTCGGCTCTCGATTTTGGGCCGCAAAGGAGGCACTTGTTCATCCTGCTGTTTTAAAAGCGGCAATTGGCGCAAGTGGCGACGATACTTTGCGCACATCCGTCATTGATATTGTGCGCGGTCGTGATTGGGAAGAACGCTATGATTGCCGGGTTTTGGATAACCGTTTTACGGCGGAATGGCATGGTAATGAAGCGGGATTAAAGAATGATAAGGCCGCACATGAAAAATGGCAACAGGCCGCATTGGATGGCAACCCGGCAATTGCCAATGGCATTGTGGGCGAGGCTGTTGGTTTGATACATGACATTGTGCCGGCAAAGGACATTGTTCGGCAAATGGTTGAACAGGCAAAAACCTCTCTGAAACGTTACTGATAGAACGCAGTGCATTGCATTGACAGAATCACATTGCGGCGATAAAAGAACGAACGTTCATTTAATTGAGGGTTGCATGGCACGCGTCAAAGGTTCCATAGGGTCAAAGACCAAGGCCGCGATTTTGGAAAAAGCATTACCGCTTATAGCACAATACGGTTATGCGGCGGTATCCATGCGTATGATTGCAGATGCGGTGGGCGTAAATGTTGGTGCCCTTTACAATCATTTCCCAAGTAAACAGCATATGTTGGTCGTATTGATGTCTGACCACATGGACGGGCTGCTGGCCGCTTGGAACGAAGTTGATACAGGCGGCATGACACCTGCGCAAAAACTGGAAAGTTTTGTACGCTTTCATATCAGCTATAATATCACTCGTGGCGATGATGTTTTCATCTCGTTCATGGAGTTGCGCTCACTTGAACCGGAAGGCCACAAACGGATCGAGAAAAAGCGTAAAGCGTATGAAGGTGTCGTGCGTCAAATTATTCAGGATGGCCAAACTTGCGGTGAGTTTCACGTTGAAGACGCCCATGTTGCCGCGATGTCCGTTCTGGGCTCGCTCATCGGGGTGAACACTTGGTACCGCGCCAAGGGGCGGTTGTCTAAGACGAAAATTGAAGATTATTACGCTGCCATATCATTGCGCAGCGTTGGCTATGATGCAGAAGGGAAGTCACATGTTTGATGCAACAATGAATTTTAATCTCGGCGAGGATATTGACGCTTTGCGTGAAACCGTTCGCCGCTTTGCAATGGATGAAATCGCGCCGCGTGCCGCCAACATTGACCGCGATAACGAATTTCCGATGGATTTATGGGAAAAGATGGGTGCCCTTGGGCTGCACGGTATTACCGTTCCAGAAGAGGATGGCGGTGTTGCCATGGGTTATCTTGCGCATTGTATCGCGATTGAGGAGATCAGCCGTGCATCCGCATCGGTCGGCCTGTCTTATGGTGCACATTCCAACCTCTGTGTGAACCAGATCAATCGCTGGGGAACGCCTGAACAAAAAGCGAAATACCTGCCGAAACTGATCTCGGGTGAGCATGTGGGATCTTTGGCGATGTCCGAACCGGGGGCTGGCTCTGACGTTGTGTCGATGAAACTGAAAGCTGAAAAGCGCAATGATGGGTATATGTTGAACGGCAATAAAATGTGGATCACAAACGGGCCTGACGCCAACACGCTGATTGTCTATGCCAAGTCTGATCCGGATGCCGGGCCTAAGGGTATCACGGCATTTTTGATCGAGCGCGAAATGGACGGGTTTTCTACTGGTCTAAAGCTGGACAAGCTGGGCATGCGCGGTTCGAACACCTGCGAATTGGTGTTCAAGGATTGTCTGGTGCCGTTCGAAAATATTCTGGCCGAAGAAGGCAAAGGCGTGAATGTTTTAATGTCGGGTCTTGACTATGAGCGTGTCACGCTTGCGGCCGGTCCCATCGGGCTTATGGCAGCTGCCATGGATGTGGTCGTGCCATATATCCATGAGCGCGAACAGTTTGGAAAACCGATCGGGACGTTCCAGCTGATGCAAGGAAAAGTTGCCGACATGTATACAAATATGAACGCTTGTCGCGCTTATGTTTACGCGGTGGCCCAAGGTTGTGACCGGGGTCAAACCTCGCGCAAGGACAGCGCGGGTTGTATCCTTTATGCGGCGGAAAAAGCCACCCATGTGGCCCTTGATGCGCTGCAATGTCTGGGCGGCAACGGGTATATCAACGACTACCCCACGGGACGATTGTTGCGCGATGCCAAGCTGTATGAGATCGGCGCAGGCACATCGGAAATCCGCCGTATGCTGATCGGACGCGAACTGTTTATTGAGACGGCAGGATAAGAAATGTTGCATCCCGCCACATCTTATGACGCTTTGCAGGAAGGTTTCGTTTGGAACATTCCTGCGCGGTATAATATCGGTGTGGATGTTTGCGATAAATGGGCTGAAATCGACCCTGACCGTACAGCAATAATCGACCTTACAGACGGCACGCGCACAGATGTTAGTTTCGGGGTGTTGCAATATCTGTCCGATCATCTGGCACAACATCTGCAATCAAATGGCATAGGTGTCGGCGACCGCGTGGGTGTGTTGCGCACGCAATCTGTTTGGACGGCAGCAGCGCATATTGCGATCTGGAAACTGGGCGCGATCTCAGTTCCGTTGTTCACGTTGTTTCGGGCCGAGGCTTTGTTGTCACGCTTGAGCAATGCGGGTGCAAAAGCGGTTGTGGTGGATGAAAGCTCCGTGGAGCTGGTAACACCTTTGCGCGATCAACTGCCTGAACTGCAGCATGTGATTTGCCCTGAAACTGCAAAGTTTGATGATGACGCCGAATTCACCCCGCATGATACATTTGCTGATGATCCTGCCATATTGATCTACACCTCCGGCACCACAGGCCCACCTAAAGGTGCGCTGCATGCGCACCGCGTATTGCCGGGCCACTTGCCGGGTGTAGAAATGAGCCATGATTTTCTGCCGCAAGCGGGCGACTGCATGTGGACACCTGCGGATTGGGCGTGGATTGGTGGATTGCTCGATGTGTTGATGCCCGCATTGCATCATGGCGTTCCGGTTGTGGCGGCCAGAATGCAAAAATTCAGCGCCGCGGGGTGCAATGATATTATTCAAAAGGGCGGTGTGCGAAACATATTTTTCCCACCCACAGCCCTAAAAATGCTGATGGCGGAAGGTGTTGAAATCTCTGGCTTACGCACTGTTGCATCGGGCGGTGAGCCATTGGGTGCGGCGCTTTTGAACTGGGGTAAATCCGCGCTTGGCTTGTCGATCAACGAGTTTTACGGCCAAACCGAATGCAACATGGTCATCTCGTCTTGCAGTGCGTTGTTCGCATCAAGCGATGGCTGTGCAGGACGCCCCGTTCCCGGCCATAACGTGGCGGTGATTGATGATCAGGGCCAACCCACGGATACAGAGGGCGATATAGCCGTGCATCGCGGCACGCCGGTGATGATGCTGGAGTATTGGCAGAACCGGGCGGCAACCCGTGAAAAGTTTCGCGGTGACTGGCTGCTGACGGGGGATCGGGGTATCCTTGATCAAGGTTATATACGCTTTGTCGGGCGTGATGATGATGTCATCACATCCGCAGGCTACCGTATCGGCCCAAGTGCCATCGAGAATTGCCTGATGGGGCATGCGGCTGTTATCGGGGCCGCAGTCGTTGGCAAGCCTGATGCAAAACGCACCGAGATCGTGAAGGCTTATGTCAAGTTGCAGGCCGGCGTGACTGAAACTGCCGATCTGATCAAAGAATTGCAGGCTCATGTGGCGGACAATCTGGCAGCGCATGAATATCCACGCGAAATTGAATTTGTGACAGAGTTCCCTATGACCGTGACAGACAAGATTATCCGTAAAGAATTGAAAGCACGCGCAAGTGCAGAAGTTGGGGCTGAATGATGGCTGAGATCAAGACAAAACTTAACCCGCAAGGCGCGGAATTTGCGGCTAATGTTGCCGCAAACCAAATTCTGCGTGATGGGATTGCAAAACTGGCAGCTACCATCGCACAGGGTGGCAATGAACGCTCGCGCAATCGCCATTTGGCACGTGGGAAATTGTTACCGCGTGACCGTGTAGCGGGTCTATTGGATGCAGGTTCGGCATTCCTTGAAATTGGCCTGTTTGCTGCGCAAGACGTTTATAATACTGATCTGCCTGCGGCGGGTGTCATCGCGGGCGTGGGACAGGTTGAGGGCCGCGCGTGCATGATCGTGTGCAATGACGCGACCGTTAAGGGCGGCACATATTTCCCGTTGACGGTGAAAAAACACCTGCGCGCACAAGCGATTGCCGAGGAAAACAATCTGCCCTGCATCTATCTGGTCGACAGTGGCGGTGCCAACCTGCCAAACCAGGACGAAGTTTTTGCCGACAAAGACCATTTCGGACGTATTTTTTACAATCAGGCGCGGATGAGTGCCAAGGGTATCACTCAGATCGCTGTAGTTTTGGGTTCGTGTACGGCGGGCGGGGCTTATGTGCCCGCGATGTCCGACCAAACCATCATTGTCAAAGAACAGGGGACGATTTTTCTGGCAGGACCACCCCTGTTGAAAGAGGCTACGGGTGAGATTGTCGATGCGGAAACTTTGGGTGGCGGTGATACCCACACGCGCCTGTCAGGTGTGGCGGATTATCTGGCCAATGATGATGCGCATGCGCTGGCACTGGCACGTCAATGCGTCCGTAACTTAGGTGTTGCACCAAAGCCCGTCATTGTAACTCGTGTCCCCAAAACACCCGCACTTGACCCATCCGAGATGTTAGGCGTGGTGCCGAAAGACGCTAAAACCCCCTATGATATTCGCGAAATTATCGGTCGCATTGTCGACGGTTCAGAGTTTGAAGAATTTAAGGAACGCTTTGGGGCCACACTCGTTTGTGGTTTTGCCCATATCGACGGTATGCCCGTGGGCATTCTGGCCAATAACGGTGTATTGTTTTCGGAAAGCAGCCAGAAGGGTGCGCATTTCATACAGCTTTGCTGCAAACGCAAAACACCGCTGTTGTTCTTGCAAAATATCACCGGTTTTATGGTTGGCGCGAAATATGAAGCGGGCGGTATTGCCAAAGACGGGGCGAAACTCGTGGCCGCCGTATCCTGCGCTGATGTGCCCAAAATTACCGTGGTGGTTGGCGGCTCTTATGGTGCTGGGAACTATGGCATGTGCGGGCGGGCTTACGGGCCGCGCTTTATGTGGATGTGGCCAAATGCGAAAATATCCGTGATGGGTGGCGAGCAGGCGGCAGGTGTGATGGCAACCGTGACACGCGATGCGATAGAGGCCAAGGGCGGCACGTTTTCGGATGAGGAAGAGCGCAAGTTAAAGCAACCGATTTTGGATCAGTTCGAGGAACAATCACAGCCACTTTATGCATCTGCGAGGTTATGGGACGATGGGATCATCGACCCCGCAAAAACCCGTGATGTAGTGGCTTTATCGCTGCGTGCGGCATTGAATGCACCAATAGAAGAGACGCGTTTCAGCGTCTTTAGAATGTAAAGGTAGGGCGCATGTTCACAAAAATACTGATTGCTAACCGCGGTGAAATTGCCTGCCGTATTATTAAGACCGCAAAGCGTATGGGCATTGCCACAGTCGCGGTTTATTCGGACGTGGACGCAAATGCGCTGCATGTGACACTGGCTGATGAAGCGGTCCATATTGGCGGGTCGGCTGCAACCGACAGCTATCTGCTAAGTGAGCGCGTGATTGATGCGGCTTTGCAAACAGGAGCACAAGCAGTACATCCCGGCTATGGGTTTTTATCGGAAAATCCCGAATTTGCAGAGAAGCTTGTAAAAGCAGGGTTGGTATTTATCGGCCCAAGTGCTGATGCCATTCGTAAAATGGGACTGAAGGATCAAGCGAAACATCTGATGGAAAAAGCCGGCGTTCCCGTTGTTCCGGGCTATCACGGCGTGGAGCAGGGTGCCGGTTTTCTGGCGGATGAAGCTGCAAAAATAGGTTACCCCGTGCTTATCAAAGCCCGTGCGGGTGGCGGCGGCAAGGGAATGCGTCTGGTTGAAAAAGCCGACGATTTCAAAGCAGCACTTGGTTCCGCCCAGCGTGAAGGCAAGGCCAGTTTTGGCGACGCTCATGTTTTGATCGAGAAATATATCACTGCACCTCGCCATATCGAAGTGCAGGTTTTTGGCGACAGTCATGGCAATATCGTGCACCTCTTTGAGCGCGATTGCTCGCTACAACGCCGCCATCAAAAAGTGATCGAAGAAGCCCCAGCACCTGATATGCCTACGGATGTGCGCGCCGCAATGACAATGGCTGCAACGCGTGCGGCCGCTGAGATCAATTATGAGGGTGCCGGTACTATCGAGTTTATCGTGGACGGTTCCGGCCCGCTGCGCACAGACGGTTTCTGGTTCATGGAAATGAACACGCGGTTGCAGGTAGAACATCCTGTGACAGAAGCTATTACAGGGCAGGATCTGGTGGAATGGCAGTTGCGTGTTGCCGCAGGTGAGCCGCTACCGATGACACAAGATCAACTTGTGATAAGCGGTCATGCTTTTGAAGCGCGGATTTATGCGGAAGACCCGCAAAACGATTTTATGCCAGCCCCCGGGACGTTGTTTGATGTGCAATTTGGTGCAGGGTGCCGTGTGGATACTGGCGTGCAAACCGGCGATAAAGTAAGCCCGTTTTATGATCCGATGATTGCTAAACTGATTTCGCATGAAGCGACGCGGAGTGATGCTTTAACCGGTTTGAGACAGGGTTTGAATGAAACGATTTGCACAGGCACGCAGACCAACCTGACGTTTTTATCGCGTTTATGTGCTGACGAAGATTTTTCCCAAGGACGTTTGGATACTGGGCTGATCGGACGCAAGGGCGATAGTTTGATGCAACCGATAACACCGCCACCATTTGCGATTTTGGTTGCCGCATTGCTTGCAAATGGAATTGATCCGCAACAGGAACGGCTTGGTTGGCAACACTGGGGAAAAACCCAACAGGCGCTGAATTTAAGCGGTATCAGTGGCAGTTTGCTATTCGAGGGGGGTTGTTGTTTTACCTTGATCCTTGAAGATGGTGCCTATGTTTTTGAAGGCGTGACATACCACAATGGCCAAGTAACCGCGCTGTCAGGTATAAAAAACCTGATCGCTTTAGTATCCCACACAGGTAACTCGGTTATGGTGAAACAGGACGGCGAACAGTTTGATTTTCACGCCGTTGACCCCTTGGATGTAAGTGCGACCGAAGGCGGCAACGCCGATTGCGTTTTTGCGCCAATGACGGGGATTGTCAGTATCGTTCATGTGGCATCAGGGGACACAGTGCAAAAAGGCGATGCGCTTTTGGTGTTGGAAGCGATGAAGATGGAGCATGTGATGCTAGCTCCGCGCGACGGCGTGATCGCGGATGTGATGTGCAAAGCGTCAAGTGCTGTGGATGAAGGCAACCAATTGGTTGTTTTGCAAGAGGTGGCCGAATGACTGAAAACCATGTGACAGTCTATGAAGTTGGCCCGCGCGACGGTTTGCAAAATGAAGCGGGGATTGTGCCGACAAAGCACAAGATTGCGCTGATTGATCTGCTGTCCGAAACGGGGCTGCGCTATATTGAGGCGACCAGTTTTGTATCACCCAAATGGGTGCCGCAAATGGCGGATGCAGCCGAAGTGATGGCGGGGATAGCCCGTAAATCCGGTGTGACATATGCAGCATTGACACCGAATATGAAAGGGCTTGAAGCGGCTTTGGAAGCGGGCGCAGACGAGGTCGCTATTTTCGGATCGGCCTCTGAAAGTTTCAGCCAAAAGAATATCAACTGTACGATTGCCGAAAGTCTGGAGCGTTTTGCACCCGTTGCCAAAGCCGCCCTTGCGGCAGGCGTATCTTTGCGCGGTTATGTCTCTTGCGTCATCGCCTGCCCATATGAAGGCACGATTGCCCCTGAACCGGTGCGCGATATCACACAAGCCTTATTGGACTTGGGCTGCGGGCAGGTTTCCTTGGGCGACACCATTGGCAAAGGCACATCTGAAAGCGCAGCAAATTTGCTGGACGTACTTGTAGGAACGATCAAAGCTGATCTCTTGGCAGGGCATTTTCACGACACGGATGGTACTGCTTTGGCGAATGTTGAAACGGCTTTAAGCTATGGTTTACGATGCTTTGACAGTGCCATTGGCGGTTTGGGCGGTTGCCCTTATGCGCCGGGTGCAAAGGGCAACTTATCAACGATTTCCTTAGTTGAAATGCTGCAGGCCGAAGGATGGGAAACCGGGTTGGATATGGGCAAATTACATGTGGCAGAGGCTTATTTACAAACCAACATAGCAGGAGTTGCAGATGCCCTATAGCACGATCAATGTGGTGACAGACGCGCGCGGCATTGCCAAGCTAACACTGGCACGGCCTGAAAAGCACAACGCGATGAACCATGAAATGATGATCGAGATCACGGATGCGGCGAAAGCCCTTGGTGCGGATGAAACGGTGCGTGCGGTGGTTTTGGCAGCATTAGGCAAAAGCTTTTGTGCAGGCGGTGATTTGAACTGGATGCGTGCGCAAGCGGAGCAAGACCGTGCCGGTAAAATTGCCGAGGCCCGTGTGCTTGCCAATATGCTAGCCACCTTAAACGCCCTTCCGAAACCATTGATCGGACGCGTTGAAGGTAACGCTTTTGGCGGCGGTATCGGTATGATGGCGGTTTGCGATATTGTTGTGGCAGTTGATGGTTTGCGGTTTGCTTTGACGGAAACCAAACTGGGCCTGATCCCGGCTACCATCGGGCCTTTTGTCTTGCGCCGCATGTCGGAAACCTATGCCCGCCAAGTGTTCTTCACCGCCAAATCATTTAGCACAGAATTGGCTTTACGTTCGGGTTTGGTCAGCTCAGTTTGTGCGGTGGATGAAATGGATGCAGCGATTGAAACAGAAATTAAACCGGTTTTACAAACCGCACCCGGTGCTGTGGCAGAGGCTAAAGCCCTGTTGCAACAGATGCAGGGCAGGGATGTTGAAAATGATATTGAGTTAACGGTTAATGCTTTGGCAGATCGTTGGGAAACAGATGAAGCGCAGCTTAGAATTGCTGCTTTTTTTAAGGATATGACATGACAAAAACAGTTGTAATCGCGGGTGCTGCCCGTACGCCTATGGGTGGGTTTCAGGGCGTTTTCGCAGGAACGCCATCCCCCGAACTTGGAGCGGCTGCCATCAAGGGTGCACTGGAAAATGCGCATGTTAGCGTGGATGATGTGGACGAAGTTCTGATGGGCTGTGTTTTGCCTGCAGGTTTGGGGCAAGCCCCTGCTCGCCAAGCCACCTTGGGTGCGGGGTTGCCGCAATCGGTGCCAGCAACGACAGTGAACAAAGTCTGTGGTTCCGGTATGAAAACAGTGATGGTCGCCACTGATCAAATTCTTGCAGGTTCGCAAAACCTGATGGTCGCGGGTGGTATGGAAAGCATGACGCTTGCGCCATACCTGTCGGTAAAAACCCGCGGTGGCGCACGTTTAGGCCATGTGGAAATGAAGGATCATATGTTCCTTGACGGGCTTGAAGATGCCTATGACAAAGGCACTTTGATGGGCCAGTTTGCCGAGCTTTGCGCCGAAAAATACCAGTTCACCCGCGAAGATCAGGATGCCTATGCATTGCGGTCTTTATCGAACGCTTTGGAAGCACAGAAAACAGGTGCGTTTGATGCCGAGATTGTACCCTTCACGGTGAAAACCCGTAAAGGCGATATTGAGATCACGCAGGACGAACAACCTGTTAAGGCGCGCCCGGAAAAAATTCCCACACTGCGTCCTGCTTTTAAAAAGGACGGGACTGTGACAGCGGCAAATGCTTCGTCTATCTCGGACGGTGCCGCTGCACTGGTTTTGACCAGTGAGGAAAACGCAACTGCAAAGGGCTTAACAACACGCGCGCGTATTGTCGGTCATGCAAGTCACGCACAAGAGCCAAGCTGGTTCACGACAGCACCTGTTGGTGCCGTTCAAAAACTGTTGAAAAACATCGGTTGGGGCGTGGCGGATGTTGATCTCTGGGAAGTAAACGAAGCTTTTGCCGTGGTGCCGATGGCATTCATGAAAAAGTTCGGGATTTCGCGCGATATCGTGAATGTGAATGGCGGGGCATGTGCCTTGGGTCACCCCATCGGGGTTTCCGGTTCGCGCATTATCGTGACCTTGCTGAATGCTATAGAAGCACGCGGCCTGAAACGCGGTGTGGCCGCAATTTGCATTGGTGGCGGTGAAGGCACTGCCATCGCACTGGAAAGGATCTAAAACCTATGGAAAATATCGATCAACTTTCCGCCGTTATTACCGGCGGTGCATCCGGTCTTGGGGCTGCAGTGGCAACACTTTTGGCATCAAAAGGCGTGAAAATAGCGCTTTTGGATATGAATATTGAAGCGGGCGAGGCTAAGGCTGCCGAATTGGGGGGCGTATTTTGCCAAACCGATGTCAGCGATCAGGCCAGTGTGGCGGATGCGCTGACAAAGGCGCGCACAGAAAACGGGCAGGAACGTATTTGCGTGAATTGCGCAGGCATTGCGCCTGCCGCGAAAACCGTGTCACGCGGTGCAGCACACGATCTTGCCCTGTTTCAAAAAGTTATCAACGTGAACCTTGTTGGAACGTTTAACGTAGCCAGTCAATCAGCGCTGGGTATGTCGGGTTCGGACGCCCTGAATGATGACGGCGAGCGCGGCGTCATCATCAACACGGCTTCTGTTGCCGCATTTGAAGGGCAAATCGGTCAAGTGGCTTATGGCGCATCCAAAGGCGGTGTTGCTGCAATGACCCTGCCAATGGCACGTGATTTGGCAAAATCGGGCATTCGGGTATTGTCTGTAGCACCGGGTATTTTCAAAACCCCGATGGTCGCGGCATTCCCGCAAGAGGTGCAGGATGCGCTGGCCGCAAACATTCCGTTTCCGTCTCGATTGGGCACACCGGAAGAATTTGCGAGCCTTGTCTGCCACATGATCGAGAACAGCTTTTTGAACGGTGAAACCGTACGTCTGGACGGGGCAACACGGATGCAACCTAGATAGGGAGATACACAGTGGAATTTAATCTAAGCGAAGAACAACAGTTATTCTATGACACCGCCTATGCATTCGGTCAGGACGAAATTGCGCCGAACGCGCAAGCTTGGGAACGCGAAGGGGCAATCCCGCAAAGCGTTCTAAAATCTGCAGGTGATTTGGGCTTTGGTGGTATCTATGTCCCCGAGGAATTGGGCGGTGCAGGGTTAAGTCGGTTGGACGCGACGCTGATTTTCGAGGCTTTGGCCATGGCCTGCCCGTCTGTATCCGCATTCATGTCGATCCATAACATGTGCACCAATATGGTTGCGAAATATGCCACTGACAGTTTCAAAGCCGAGTGGCTGGACCGCATGGTCGGGTTTGAAATTTATGCTGCCTACTGTCTGACCGAACCGGGGTCGGGTTCGGATGCGGCTGCTTTGCGCACCAAAGCAGAAAAAACCAACAGCGGTTATAAACTCAGCGGCAATAAAGCGTTTATCTCGGGCGGCGGTTTTGCTGATCTGTATCTGGTGATGTGTCGCACGGGCGAAGAGGGGCCAAAAGGAATATCAACAATGCTGGTGCCAAATGGTGCAGATGGTTTGTCTTTCGGGGCGCAGGAACAGAAAATGGGTTGGAAATCACAGCCAACGGCACAGGTGCAAATGGATGCCTGTGAAGTGCCCGCCGATCATTTAATGGGGGTCGAGGGTTCCGGCTTTAAATACGCTATGGAAGGTCTGGACGGCGGCCGTTTGAACATTGCCGCCTGTTCCTTGGGTGCAGCCACTCAAGCGGCTAAAATTGCGGCGAACTACATGGGCGAACGCAAGGCTTTCGGAAAAACGCTGGATCAATTCCAAGCTTTGCAATTCAAGCTAGCGGAAATGGAAACCAAATTGGAAGCGGCCCGCGTGTTTCTGCGTCAAGCGGCATGGAAACTGGATCAAGGTGCGCATGATGCTAGCAAGCATTGCGCAATGGCGAAATTATTTGTCACCGATAACTGTTTTGACGTGGCAAATGACGCGCTGCAAATGCTGGGTGGTTACGGATATCTACAGGATTATGGCATCGAGAAAATTGTGCGTGATATACGTGTGCATCAAATTCTGGAAGGCACCAATCAGATTATGCGCATGATTATCGCACGCGCGGTGCTGGCTGAGCGAGGATTGTCGTGACCGATCTGATTGTAACAAAAACCGGTCGCGCGGGCCATGTCACACTGAACCGCCCGAAGGCGTTGAATGCGCTAACCCATACCATGTGCCTTGATCTGGAAGCGGCGATGACGGATTGGGAAAACGACCCGTCTGTCGATCTGTTATTGATTGATGCAATGGGTGAAAAATCCTTTTGTGCCGGCGGTGATATAGTCAGTATCTATAATGAAGGCAAAGTCGGGCAGATCGAAAATTCGCGCAAATTCTGGCGTGATGAATACCGTCTGAACCATACAATCGCAACATATGCAAAACCCTATGTCGCAATTATGGACGGGATTGTGATGGGCGGCGGTGTCGGTATATCGGCGCACGGCTCGCACAGGGTTGTGACGGAACGTACGATGTTTGCCATGCCCGAATGCGCTATCGGTCTTTTGCCCGATGTGGGTGGCACATATTTGTTGGGACAGATGCCGGGGGCAAGTGGTGAATATGCCGGCCTTACAGGCGCACGCCTGTCAGGGGCAGATTGTATTTATGCGGGCCTTGCAGATTATCTTGTACCATCTGACAAGTTGGAAAGCTTGAAGGCGGCATTGCAGGAAACAGGTGACATCGCCGTGCTGCAGGAATTTTCAATTGAACCTGAAGTCTCATCGCTTGAAACAAACCGCGCAGCGATAGATGCGATCTTTGCACAAGATACCGTCGAGGCTATAAGCCAAAGCTTACAAGATGATCCTTCGGATTTCGCCCAAGCTGCCCTTAAGGGCCTTTCGCGTGGTGCGCCGCTTATGTTGAAAACGACGCTTGCAGCTTTGCGGGCTGCGCGTGTTGACGGTTCACTTGAACACGCTTTACGCAATGAATACCGTATTGTCAGCATGGCCCTTAAAGACGGTGAACTGATTGAGGGTATCCGTGCCGCTGTGATCGACAAAGATCGATCACCCAAATGGAAATACCCGACGCTTGAAAGCGTGCCGCAAAAGTTGGTTGATCGCCTGTATCATCCTGCTGAAGACGGCGATTTTGCTATAGATTAATTAAAAGGATGAACCGATGTTAGAAACCCTGAAAATCACCCGAGATGGCGGCGTTGTTCTTGTAGAGATAAACCGCCCGAAACAACTGAATGCGTTAAATGAAAAGCTGCTCGAAGAGATGATTGCTGAACTGGCCCCTTTGGATAAAGACCCGACTGTCGGGTGTTTTGTTTTGACCGGCAATGAAAAAGCCTTTGCCGCCGGGGCGGATATCAAGGAAATGCAGGGCAAAAACTATGCGGATATGGCCGCAAGTGATTACTTTGCGGACTGGGATATTTTCACCGCATTCCACACACCGAAAATTGCCGCCGTTAATGGATTTGCGCTGGGCGGCGGTTGTGAACTGGCGATGATGTGTGATTTTATTATTGCAGGTGAAGGTGCGAAGTTCGGTCAGCCGGAGATCAAGCTAGGCGTTATGGCAGGCATGGGCGGATCGCAACGTATGACCAAATTGATCGGGCGCGCCAAATCGATGGACATGCACCTGACAGGGCGGATGATGGATGCGGTTGAAGCCCTTGCATGCGGGTTGGTCGCACGAGTGGTAGAAGACGAACAGGTCGTTGAAACCGCGATGCAAGCGGCAAAAACGATTGTCGGTTATTCAAAACCTGTGACCGGATTTATTCGTGATGCCGTTAATCGCGCTGATGAGGGTAGTCTTGCCGAAGGGTTGTTATTTGAGCGACGCGTGTTTCATTCGCTGTTTGCAACCGAAGACCAAAAAGAGGGCATGACGGCGTTTATCGAAAAAAGGAAGCCAGAATTCAAAGGGAAATGATGCTATCTTTGGGCAGGTATCAACCGTGTTCTGGCCGTTTTCTTTTTTAAAACGGCTTCGCGCCAAAGCATAATTAACCCGCCACCTAAAATCATGGTCATGCCTGCCCATGCAATACTGTCTGGCCATTCATTGAAAATAGTAATGCCCCAGATGATTGACAACAAAAGGGCGGTATATTCAACCGGGGCAATTAGGGCCGCTTCGCTGATGCGGTAAGCTTGGCTGATAAAATACCCGCCAATTGCACTTGCACAACCGATGCCAGCCATAATGAGCATGTCAATTTGTGGGGGCCATACCCATGCCCGTAATAGGAATTTCAGTGCCGCACTATCTTGTTCTGCATATTGTCCGTCACCAAAGATTAATCCCATTAGTGATGCTGTGATAACAAACGTAAGTTGCATATAAAAAGCCATAGTTGATGCTTTTTCAGTTCCGCCCATCTTACGGGTCAGCGTATGAAGGCTTGCATAACAAAAGGCCGCTCCGGCTGGTAAGAGTGCCGCCCACTGGAAACTGCTTGGCGTTGGGCGCAACATGATCACAGCACCAACCAGACCCATTGCCACGGCGAACCACCGCCATGGCCCTACTTTTTCCGCTAAAAATATAATCGAAAAAACCGTTATGATGAGTGGCGAAATAAAGAATATTGCAGTGGCTTCGGACAGTGGGATCTCAGACAGGCCCATGAAAAACAACAGGTTTGCGAAAACAACAAAACCTCCACGAATAAAATGCAGGCGCAAATGTTTGGTGCGCAATAAATCAAAGCCACCTTCAAGTGGTATGAAAATGGAAAGAATTATCACTAGACCGACAGCCGCGCGAACAAGCACGACCTGATGCAGTGGATAGTCACCGCTTAGGAACTTTATGCCGACATCATTCAACGTGAAGGCAAATGATGCAGTGAATGCACATAAAACACCAAGGCTAGTGTATGATATTGCTTTTGTAGCCATCTCTTCTGGGTGACAGAGTTTTCATTATCCCGCATGCTGGTTTGCGACTTTGAAGTGACGCATTTAACCTCGACTTTTTTCAATGCGTGACTAACGTAGATTGAAAAAGGATGACGTTATGAAAATCACAACCAGCTTTCCCCATAGCGTAACCGAGCATGCTGACATGCCTATTATTATGTCAGACGGGTGTCGTTTATCCGCTCGGGTCTGGATGCCTGATGATGCAGATAAGAACCCGATGCCGGTGATTTTTGAACACCTGCCTTACCGCAAACGCGACGGTACAATTGCGCGTGATGAAACCGTTCATCCCTGGTTTGCCGGTCACGGCTATGTTTGTATTCGCACCGATATGCGTGGCAATGGCGACAGTGACGGGCTGATGGAGGACGAATATACCGCGCAGGAATTACAGGATGCGGTCGAAGTGATAGAATGGGCTGCCAAGCAGCCGTGGTGCAATGGAAATGTCGGGATGATGGGCATTTCATGGGGCGGGTTCAATGGCCTGCAGGTTGCCGCACTGGCGCCAGAGCCTTTAAAAGCGGTCATTACACTATGCTCAACTGTGGATCGCTATGCCGATGACATTCATTATAAAGGCGGGTGTTTGCTGGGTGAAAACTTTGGCTGGAGTGCCAATATGCTGGCCTATTCATCGCGTCCGCCGGATATGGCCTTAGTCGGCAATCGCTGGCATGAGATGTGGATGCATCGGCTTAAGAACCAGAAATTGGATCTTTCGACATGGTTGCGCCACCAACGCCGTGATGAGTATTGGAAACATGGATCAGTTTGTGAGGATTATTCATCAATAAAAGCGGCTGTTTTAAGTATTGGCGGCTGGCATGACGGGTATCGCAACACTATTTCGCATCTGGTAGAAAACCTGTCATCGCCGGTTAAAGGTATTGTTGGCCCGTGGATACATAAATATCCACATATTGCCGGCCCCAAACCGGCCATTGGTTTTTTGCAAGAGGCAAAACGCTGGTGGGACCATTGGTTGAAGGGACAAGATACAGGCGTGGATAAAGACCCTGATTACCGCGCCTATCTTATGGACAGTGTTGCCCCTAAAAGGTGGCATGAAGAGCGTCCCGGGCGTTGGATCGCTGAACAAAACTGGCCTTCGAAAAAAATTAACAACAAGACGCTACATTTTGCGCAAGGTGCCGCCTTGGCGAATGACCCCAGTGAATTTATTGTTCAGGTATCATCACCACATGATTGCGGAGCCGCAGCGGGTGAGTATTTTCCTTCTGCGTTTAGTGACGAACTACCTGACAACCAAAGCCGAGATGATGCGGGTTCTGCCTGCTTTGATAGTGATGAAATTGATAATCCTATAGATATTGTCGGTGCGCCAACCATACGTCTGCGTTTGTCGTGTGATAAACCACAAGGGCAGGTAACTGTGCGTTTGTGTGATTTGCGCCCGGACGGAACCTCGGCATTGATTACCTTAGGGCATTTGAATTTGTCACATCGGGAAAGCCATGAACATCCAAGTGCAGTACCTGTTGATGAAATAATTGATATTGCATTCAATCTTGATCAAATAGCCTATAGAATCCCAAAGGGCCACAGGTTGCGTGTTGCTGTTTCGACAACATATTGGCCAATGCTTTGGCCATCACCTGAAACTGCCGGTATTATGATCGAAGCCGGATCGATTGGCTTGCCTGAACGTCCTTTAACTGATGTTGAAGAAGTGGCATTTGAGGAACCGATAGGCGCACCTGCTTGGCAGACAAAAGAATTGCGCGCCGAGACATATAGCCATGACAATACGCGTAATGATGAAACCGGTATCGTCACGACCAGTGTTTTTAACGACTTTGGTGAGGTTCAGGATTTAGAACATGGGCTGATCTCGGGTGGATGGATGAAGGAAATTTGGAGCATTCACCCCGATGATCCAACATCCGCGTTCGTCAAGACTGAATGGGAAAAGGTTGGGGGTCGCGAAGGGCAAATGTGGCGCACCCGCGTTTCAGCCGGAATGCATGCCGATAAGGATGATTTCTTTTTGACCGCCCGACTTGAAGCTTATGAGAATGACGTGCTGAAATTCGAGCGCGATTATACTGATAAAATCAGCCGTGATATGATGTGAATTTTGGATTTCAAACAAATATGGATAGTTCGGATGCGTGCGCATCCATTCAGTCGACCTATTCGTAAACTGCATCATGTATTTGCAGGCCAACGTAAAAAACGAGGCAAAGAAATCTCTACCCCGTTTTTTGTTGCAATCACTGGATTAGAATTTAAATCCGAGGAATAAAGAAACAGAGTTCTCGTCGACACCTGTCAGACCAAACTTGTTCTTCCAGTATGAGTACTCAAGACCAAGTGCTATCTTGTCTGCCGGACGCCCCATCGCGTAGCCCATATCCCATCTAACTTGCGGTGAAAAAAGGATTTGATCGTCAACACCGGAGCCTTGATCGCCAATAAAGTCAACAAAGCCTTGTGTGCTGAACTTCTGGTTGCCGATAGTAAATGGCGCGGCCCATACGATAGTTGCCTGATACGTGGTATCAAGGCTACGGTCAAAGGGGTCAACAAAGTTACTATAGGTGGTAACGGCAAGTGACAGAACTTGGAAGCCTGGCGCGTTAAAGTTAA